>Ga0070739_10006731_pt1 | contig 12547 bp, 6 predicted proteins | sample Coa_R1_7_FD_66445 | JGI IMG/M metagenome (GOLD analysis project Ga0070739, IMG submission 66445) | Surface soil microbial communities from Centralia Pennsylvania, which are recovering from an underground coalmine fire - Coalmine... | ecosystem: Environmental > Terrestrial > Soil > Unclassified ... | reverse complement strand
GTTCGGAAGTCTCGGCTCTCACGGCTCAGATCGAGACCCTACAAAAGTCGAGTGCACAAGAGAAGGGCAGCGTCGTTCAACCCGAGGGTCTGGCCAAAGCCGAAACTCTACAGGCGGAGTTGGACCGGGTACGCAGTGAACTGAACACGGCTCGGGCAAACGAGATCGCAACCGAGAATGAATTAAAGGTAACGCGGGACAAAGTGGCAGGTTTGAATGAGCAGCTGAGCCTCGCGCAGGAACTGAATGCGACATTGAAAGAAGCGAAAGAACTAATCACGGACCGCAATGTGCGAGTGCTCAACATCCTGCCGAAAGTGGTCGACGACAAAATGTCCTCCGCTCGTGGTCACATTTTCTACGTACCGGGGAAGGAACTCGTATTCTACGCTTACGATTTACCGCAGCCCCGCTCCAGTAAAGCGGAACCCTCCTTTTACGTTTGGGGTCAATCCCAGAATACCCCTCAAAAGATTGTCAACCTAGGACGCTTCCAAATGGACAAGGGGCCAGATGCGCCCTGGTTTGTCAAAGTTACAGATCCTACGTTATTGGCACAAATCGATTCCGTGTTCGTCACCGCAGAGCCACACCAAGCGCGCGCTCAAAGCCCGACGGGTAAGAGAATGTTAGATCGAGTGTTAGACGAGAAGGCGAGTCAGTAGGGGAACGGCTAAGCAGTGGCGGTGCCGGCAACGGAGAGAAGAGATATTTCTTGGAAATCATTGTCCGTGTACCAGTTTGCTCATCGCCGGCTTCAACTCCTCTCTGCCGTTTCATTGTGTGCCTCAATACTAATAATCAGCATTCCGGTCTTTTCCCAGGTAGACACAGCAATGTTGCTGGGGCGCGTTAGCGATCAATCCGGTAAATCAATCGTCGGCGCCCAAGTGCGAATATTGGATATCCAGCGACGTATAAGAATTGTTACCCAGACGAACAAATCAGGTTTCTACAGATTCCCAGGGCTGAAGCCGAGTCAATACAGAATAGAGGTATCCGCTTTCGGTTTTAAGAGCGCATCGACGGCTGTCACACTGCTCGTTCAGGATGATGCTCAGCAGGATTTCACGATGTCATCAGGCATGTCGGATCCGCCGGTTATCGGCGGCGCCGGCACCCCGATTGAGACCACTGGGGCAGTTTCCACTGTGATTGATCAGACGCTTGTAAATGAGCTGCCCTTAAACGGCCGTTCCTTTCAAACTCTATTTCAGCTTACGTCTGGAGTCGTGATTACCGCGACCAGTTTTGCGAATCAAGGACAATTCAGTGTCAACGGGCAGAGAACCAATGCGAACAACTTTATCGTCGATGGTGTGAGCGCCAACCTAGGCATTGCGGCTGGCGTTAATCTTGGGCAAACGGCCGACGGCTCATTACCAGCTCTCACTGCGTTTGGAGCGACGACCAGCTTGGTCTCGACTGATGACGTACAGGAATTCGCAATCCTGAGTTCGAGCTACACCGCCGAACTGGGACGAATGCCTGGAGCACAAGTCTCAATCGTTACCCGATCTGGCACCAATGAGTTCCATGGCGAGCTGTTTAACTATCTAAGGAATGATGCGCTCGACGCGAATGACTGGTTTGCCAACAACGCGCGTTCACCACGAGCCGCATTGAGACAAAACGATTTCGGTGCCGTGGTTGGGGGTCCAATTCGTAAGGACAACGTTTTCTTCTTTAGTTCCTATGAGGGCGTCCGATTGACCCAACCGCAGTTTCAAATCGCAGACGTGCCGTCTATTGCGGCCAGGAATGAGGCACCGGCCGCCATCCGTCCTTTTTTAAATGCCTACCCGCTGCCCAACGGTCCGGATGATGGCAATGGGCTAGCCCAAGCCAATTACGAATTCTCGAATCCTTCAACGCTTAATGCGGCCAGTATTAGAGTTGATCAACAGGTCGGTCCAGGGGCGTCTTGGTTCGCTAGGTATAGCTTCTCTCGATCAGGCCGGCAACAACGAGCCGCAGACGCTAACAGCCTCAGCACAGTGACGACCGCAGATTTCGGCGTGCAAGCTTTTACAGCGGGAATGAATTTTCGCTTGAGTGAAAGACTCGGAGGGGATCTGCGCTTCAACTGGGGCGGATCAGGCGCGGAACGCAATGACAAATTGGACGGATTCGGTGGAGCGATACCATTTCAGACTAGTCTCGTATTTCCTGCTCAGTTCGGCGAAACAAATTCACTTTTTCAGCTATTTCCTACAGTGAATACTCACACCAGCGGCCTGTCACTCGGTCGGGACGTACGCAATGAGCAAACACAATTTAACTACGTCACAAACCTCTCATATCAAATGAACAACCATCTACCGAAATTTGGGTTAAACATAAGGAGCGTAGTTCCCAACTCCCAAGCCCCGGCTTTTACTCAACAAATAATCTTTTCTAACATTCAGGCTGCCCTTAATCTCCAAACAACCTTCGGGGTGGTCGCCAGCGCCGTAAGAGTCGAATCAAAATTTAAGAGTTATTCTGCGTATGCAGAGGATGAATGGAAAATTACAAATCACTTCACCTTTAATTATGGCTTGAGATGGGAATATAACCCGACTCCTCAAGGTCACGGAGACGGAGGCCGGCACTCGATTGTTTTAGAGGATGTTGCTTCGCACAAGTTCGGAATAGCTCCTGCCGGTACGCCTGTATACCGCTCAACTTGGGATAACTTCGCACCGCGGCTCGGGCTCGCCTATCAGATCAGTCATAGGCAAGCAGCCGATGTTGTGCTTGTAGCCGGCATAGGCAAGTTTTATGACTTGGGGACCGGAACGGCAGGGAACCTGTTTGACGGTACGACATCACCATTCTCTGCGCAAAGAGTGTTTCTCAACGTGCCGTTTCCTTTAACGCTTGCTGAACTCACCCCTCCACAGTCCGTTCTTAATTCTCCGCTGAATGTTGTGGCGTTCCCCAAAGTTGTTAAAACACCATATACGTGGGAATGGAATATAGGTTTACGACAGAGTCTCGGCTCAGGAAATAGTCTTTCGGCCGAGTATATAGGTTCAATTGGCCGCAAATTGCTTCGAGCAGGGCAGTTTGTGGGTGGCGAGGCGGGCGTGCCAGCCGGTTTTACACAAATTGCATTTACGGATAACTCTGGATTTTCCGACTACAATGCCTTCCAACTTCGTTTCGTATCGCGCTCCTTTTTTACAATGCATCTGATTGCCTCATATTCGTATTCGCATTCTCTTGATAATGTCTCCAGTGACTCCACCCTTGCCGCCATTCCAAGCGGGCTACTCGACCCTAGAGCTGACTATGGATCCTCGGATTTTGACCTTCGTCACGACGCTTCCATAGGCGTTAACTACGATCCCAAAAGTCGGTTCAATTCGCGTATCTTCAATGATCTACTGGCCAATTGGAGCGTCGACGCAATCCTGGTTTTTTATTCATCTCCGCCGGTAAACGTCACAGTTTTGAGAGACATTGGCTTCGGTACCTACGATTTTCGGCCCGATCTAGTAAAAGGAGAGCCGCTGTATTTCAGGGATCGCAACGCTCCTGGAGGAAAGCGTCTCAACCCTTCTTCAGTGATGGTTCCAGCCGAGCAGCGGCAGGGGACGCTCGCGCGTAACTACTTCAGAGGATTCCCGTTGTCGCAAATAGATTCTGCCGTTCAGAGAAAGATACCCATCTCCGAGCGTGCCCAACTCGTCGCACGGATTGAAATCTTCAACGTACTGAACCATCCCAATTTCTCTCCTGAATCTGGTTTTATGGGAGCGATTGACGCATCGGGGCACTTGATTCAACAGAGTGGATTCGGTGTTTCGCAGTCCACGTTAGCGCAGGGATTCTCTGGCCAATCAGTTGGTGGAATCGGCAGCGGCTTCAGTGCCCTATACCAACTAGGCGGTCCTCGTGCTATCCAAGTGAGCTTGAAAATCGTTCTCTGAAGGAGTCAAACAAGAATATAAGCGGAATCATAAATGATGATTCCGCTCCCAAAGGGTCTAGTCCTCCGGATTGCAAATGAAACCAAAACTGAACTCGTAGGCGCCGCCATCATTGCGCGGACCGGCATATGCTTGTACCAGCTCGCTTGCGGCTCCCGCTACTTCAATTGTCGGTTCTGTATATTCCATGTGTCCTCCTTTCTCCACCTCAAAGACTCAATCTATAGTTGATGGCCTTTCTATCTATGACGAGTGACAGGCTGAACAGTTAAGCTTCTTATCGAACAATTGAGACGTTCGCGGGTGAATGAAGCCTTTGGCTCCGGTTATGGATTAGCGTTTACGAACCGATCCAATCTCAAACTTGAATGCCACATAGCCCTGCATTTTTAGCCACCGCAGTGTCGATTTCTCTTTTACATATTGAAAACCGCGGCTCTTAAGCGCTGAAGGAGACCCAGAGGCATTGCCGGTCAAGATTTAAGCGTAGCTCTGATTGATTGTTCCGGTCAGCATTTGCTGATCGTTGCCCAGAACCGTTTAGATGAAACGTTCTCTGCAAACAATTTCACTAAAAAAGCCGGGATATTGCGGAATGACGGGAATTCATGACGGAATAGCTTGAAGCATGGGAGTTCCAACGTTGATTTCTTAGTGTCTTCTAAGAAATAAGTAAAATAGCCTAATGCCCATAAATCACCATTGTTGGATTATAATAATCCGCCTTTTCATCCCTATATGTACCTAATTATATGTCCAACGACGTCAATAACTCGTCCTCTGTCCCGGTTCCGTTTACTACTATTCACGATGCTGAACTCGCGGCGATAGCCGATTACCGCCACACGTTAAAGGGCATTTCTCGCCCCTTTGACTCGAAGTTAAGCGCTAACCCACGGAACGATGTAAGGGGACTGGCACTGTCGGGTGGGGGGATCCGCGCTGCGATATTTCAGCTTGGAGTTTTACAGGCTATGGCAACGCAGGAGCTTTTACCGAGTCTGGACATCCTGTCGGCAGTATCAGGTGGTGGATATATTGCTGGCTGGCTCAGTGAGCAGACGTATCAGCACGGCTTCGAAAAAGCCATTGAAGAGCTGAAGATTTGCCCAGGTAAGCGAGCATCGGAAGAAATCAGACATCTGCGCCGCCACGCATCATTTCTTACACCACGTCTTGGTGTGTTGAGCCATGATGTCTCATTGTTTGCCGTAACATATATTCAGAATCTCATCCTTAACCTCTTAGTAATCGGCCTGCTTCTGTGTGTTCTGATGCTGATTCCACGGCTGGTTTTGTTGCTTTTGAAGTTGACGCATTCGAAGCCATTGCCTGTCGGAATTGCGGGAGTGTCCATAGGCCTCGGCTCAGTATTGAGCTTGTTGTTGCGCCTGTTGTCCGACCGCGACGTACGTACGTCGCGCCGCACAAACCTACTCGTCCTCGGCGCTTTGTTGTTCATCGCAGCAGTGCTCTGCGCGCAGCCGCAGTTTCATCTTCTCGCGATAGCTCCTGCATGGTGCCTAGCATTCCTCGCCTCAGCCGTGTTTTTCTGGCCTCGGTTGTCGTGGCCCTGGTACGGCAAGAAGTTACTTTTCTCAGAGTCTCTTGGAGCGCTCATAATATTAATTATTTTCTTCGGCTTCCTTCAGGCACTGCATGTGTACCCAGAGTGGCCGCTATCGCTCGTGTTGGCGGCGATTTGGGCGCGCGCCTGCACCTGGCTTTGGGATGCGCGGTGGGCATCGAAGAGCCGGGAGGATCACCGTCTACGCATGTGGAGTATCGCTCTTCCGGCTGTATTTGGGGCGTTCCTCGTATTTGCAAGAATCTTCTTCAATCCGCCCCCTATTGTGGAGGTAAAACTCTACTTCAATATCGATTTTGTCCGGGACTGGCTGCAAACAGCAGCGCCATGGCTCGCAGACCTGATCGTCTTTGCTGCAGTTGTTGCAGTGATTCTGTGGCTAGTATATCTCGATCCTGATCGAGTTGCCAGACACTTTAGCGAATGGAGTAGTAATCCATTTGCCTCGTATAGCTATGCAATATTGTTAGTGGCAATCGCACTCTTGTACTCATGGTATCGAGCACAAGAACTGATCACTGTTATCAGTAGCATGAAAGCGTCCCGATTGGGCTGCGGAGGCACATTCGTTCACCTGTTTACGATGATTGTCCCCGGCGTTATCATACTTGCAACTCTCATTTCGAACGTGATTCTGGCTGTGGTAGGCAGAGTGTTGTCCATTCATAAGCGGGAACGCGTCACAGAAATCAGCACCAAAATTTATCTGGTTTCAGTGGGGTGGCTGTGTATTTATGGCCTCTCGATCTATTTCCCGCTCGTGGTATATATCTCGAGTGTCCGCATCCGGTATGCATTGTTCTTCATATGGATATTTGGAGCATTATCAGGTTTTATCAGCAATGAACGCCTTCGCCGCATGCCATCTGTCTGCGTTCCTTTCGTGCGGTTACTGCGCGCGGCTCTTCCTTATATATTCTTACTTGGACTCTTGGCATTGTGCTCATGGGGTGTAGACGTGATGGTGTTGCACATCAAATGGAATCACGATTACTTCATGTACATGAATAGCATCTATGCACAGCTCGGAAAACCAATCGTAGTTTTGACTGCGTTGATTGCTATTCTCTCATCAGCATTGGCAACTCGGTTTGGTATCAATATGTCCTCTATGCACGTGTTTTATCGCGGCCGCTTGGCTCGGGCGTTCCTTCAAGAAGAACTCCCCGGGGGCTCATCACAGCGTGCAGGGGTGAAACCTCAAGCTTTGAGGAGATTGGATGAGCTTATACCTTCGAAGGAAGACAAAAAATACAATGGGCCATATCTCATTCTCAATGCTGCGATGAACTTGGGTGCGGTAGACGAATTGGCGTGGCAAGAACGAAAGGCCGCCAATTTCATCTTTTCTCCTTTGTATTGTGGATTTCACGTAGACAAGAAGCGTAGCGAGGCAGATGAAGGCGGCGCCAATGGCGATGTAGAAGGAGCCAAGAGCAAAAGGAAGCACGATCATGGATACTGTCTTACAGCCGATTTCGGATATGGCGGAGAGAAGAGCATTCGCTTGGCCATGGCAATGGCAATTTCGGGCTCTGCACTCTCATCAAACATGGGAAGGTTCAGTTCGTCCGGTCGTCGTTTTATGAATACGGTTTTTAACGTGAGATTAGGATGGTGGCTCAACAACCCTGCATATGGCGCGTGGGGAAAGACTATGTCACGCAACCGATTGCGAATGCTGCTGGCAGAGTTGATAGGGTATACGAGCGATCGCGGACCGTTTGTCAATCTGTCCGACGGCGGACACTTCGATAATTCGGGCATTTACGAGCTAATTCGTCGACGCTCAAAAGTGGTAATAGCGATTGACGCTTCAGAAGACGCCAGCGGGGCGATGTCATCCTTAGCTAATGCCGTTGAACGTTGTCGAAGCGACTTCGGTGCGGAAATCGATTTGGACATTGGGCCCCTATTAGAATGTGAAGGACAGGAACCCAAGCTCGGATTCGTTGTTGGCAGCATACGATACTCACCTGAACAAAAGGGAGTGATCGCTGTTGTAAAAGCTCGGCTGATCGGCACGAGCCCTGTCGATGTCTGGAGTTATGGAAGGATGCATCATCGCTTCCCCAACGAGTCAACCGCCAATCAATGGTTTTCCGAGTCTCAGTTTGAGAGTTATCGTGAATTGGGCTTTCAGGTAGGTGCGACCTTCGCAAAGGCGATCCGGGAGGCGCCGGGCGATTCCCTCTACAAAAAAATGGAAACGTTCTTGCCTAAGGAAATGAGCCAAGCCGCAAGTGCTTAAGCACTAGCCCTCTGAATCGACTTGTCTCTGATTTTTTGGTGAAACTCTCCAGGCAGATTTCACGCCCCCGCACTGCACTGGATGCAATGAAAGAGGTCTGTTCAATTGACCGTTCACTCAGGGTACACCTGTGGCGTCGGTTGTAGCGGTCTCCGAACGATCCCGGAAGAATGTTTCCATATTCTCGTACGGCTCAGAGAGCGAAACCAGCGCTCTAAAGAAAACAGGCGTAGCAAAGATCCAGTTAGGACTAACAAGCCAAGATTCGCTTGCAGAAGTGACTTTTTCAATTGAGCCGAGTCCACAAACCCACGCTCTACCACTTGCCAGTTGCGACAATGCGTAAGAGCGTCAGAATTCTCACGCACAGCTCTCGCTATAAGTTCGTCCAATAGACCCTTGCTTCTGCGCTTAACTGTTTTATTCGGAAGGATGTGCCTGAAGGCTCGCCTCATCAGGGACCGCGTTTCTCCGTTTCGCAAAAACTGATTGATGGGCGCTGCCAGGCAAAATTCCACTAACGGCCGGTGAGAATACGGATGCGAGGCGTAAATGTCGGAGTATTCCTGCAAGAAGCCTGATCCGAGATAGCGATGCATGTGTTCGAGAAAGTAAACCTGCGTTCTCTTGCTCGGGCTCCCGTGCCATGAGCTATAACCGTCAACACATGGCGCCATCGGTATAAGTCGATCCCGACATGACTTCGACAGCCACTCTGGTACCCAACGATGTTTGAAGGGCAACCGCGCCGGTAGCCAACTGGACACAGTCATCGGCACGGCTCCCTTAAGCATCACTTCCAAGTAGGGAACACTGGCGGCATGACTCCATTCAAGGCATTCGCGGTGGGCTGATACAAAACGCCCACGGTGAAGATGATCCGCGACGAGCGGTGAGCCGTCCGTTTCGCTCCAGAAGAGATGGTCTCCGCCCCTACCTGTCAGCAATACCCGGGCACCGTAAGACTGCATCATTGTGGTTACTGTCTGGTATCTGCCGGGAAAACAATGCAGAGCGTTAGGGATGCCGGTAAACTGAGGGTCATCAAGGCCGAGAGTAACCTTCTGGTCGCGCTCATATACCAGAAAGCTCTCGGAACCACGTTTTTCTTCGATTGCCTGAATAAATCGGCTCTCGTCGCAAGTGGCAGACTTTTCATAGACACACGATGTCGTTTTGAGGAAGTCGGCCGAGCGGTTCTGCGCTTTTAGTATCTGGTCCGCTACCAGTACGATTGTTGACGAGTCGAGCCCGCCACTGAGTTCAGAGAACACCGGCGCCGTCGATCTCAACCGGGCACGAACCGCATCCTCGACAACACTCCGGAGATGCTCTTCATATTCTTTGTCATCCCTATACGACAGCGATGAAACACGGGTCGGATTCCAAAGCTCCTGCCGCCGCAGAATTCGACCGCAGCTCAATTCCAGTAAGCAGTTGGAAGGGACTGCGTGGACGCTTGAGAGAGGAGTGATATCGGTCCGAGGCTGCGAGACTAGGTAATCGACGATGTATTCCTCGTTGACCGCAAGATCAGGGTCACACACGTGAACCAAATGCGCAAAGCTGCTAGACCAGGTAAGAGCGTCCTTCTTGAGAATGTAATACAACGTGCGGGCACCGCACATCGAACGAACGAACTTTATCGTCCGCGTATTTTTGCAGAATAGCGTGAGAGCAAACTCCCCGATAAGCGCACTAAGTGCCTCGTCTCCTAGCGTCACAAACGCGCCGAGCACGATCATTGGATCTGGTGTGCTGTGAATCTGCCGAACTCCGAGTCTTACCGCCAACTCCTCTCGATTATCGAGCCGACCATCCCAGGTCAATATGTAGGGGCCTAAACGATACGGTTGTCTCTCGAAATTCTCTTCCGGGGCGATACAATGGCCGCGATAGGCCATCAATAAAGGCCCATCAACAACCGTACCCCTAATCTGTGCACCGTCGCTTTCTTGCTCTTCGCAAGGCTCTTTCAAATGCTGCGTGCTTGCCGGACGTTGATCGAAGTTGAGTAAACCGAACTGGAGTTTCATAACAGCCTTTGGCCTATTGCGACAGCAACGAGGCATAAAACTTTTTCACGCGTGGCCAGTCATTGATGACTGCGCCATCGGCTTCTACCCAGGCATGTGCCATGAATGGCATTGGACGAAATCCGATCTTCATTGTCGCTGGGATGCCCCAGCTTCTAAGCAGGCAGGTCGTCACCGCGGAGCGCTGAAGGCACAAAGTACGTTTGGGGTACCAAACACAGGCTCGATGCACAGCGGCGCATACCAGCTGAACAGACTCACCATGCAAAGCCAGGTTTTTTCTCGCCGGCCAGCGCCGAACGCATGCACAAAGCGCCTTCAAAGAGCACATCGAGAGAATCAAATCGAATAGCAGGAGTCCCAAAAATGCTGCAAGAACTGCACTTATTCCTGGCTCTACCGAATTCGAGTCCTCACCTGCCCCGTACCATGGAGCCGAGGAATGTGCTCCGCTGCTGGAAGTATCTAAAGGCTCGCTGTGACTACGGATGACATCATCCTGCATTCCCAGTTGCGAAATCCGATTTTGCAAAGCGCTGATATCCGCCAGAACACGTTCTTCACTGACTTTGTACTTCCCGGCGATGCTTGCAGCGATCTGCTGTTCCGGTTCCTGAATATTCAGCCGAGTCCACATCTCCGCGGCTAGCGTATTAAGCTTCAGTATCCGATCACGCTGAATATCCAGGAGAACGCATCCTTCCTCCGTGGTAAGGAGCTCAAGTGCCGCTGGATTGCGCTTCCGGAGTGCTTCAGTCATCAGCAGACCTGTATGGAAATTGAAAAGCGACTAACTGGATTCCACTCAACAATGAATGCATAGCGTTCTCGGTGTTTTCGCCAGCATTTGTAAGTTTCTTTTAGAAGAATCAGTCTTAAACCTCAAGAAATCAGGGACGAGTTAGGGAAGGGCAGGCCGTTCGACCGGCAAACAACGATAGTAGGTGTCTGTCTACATTTTGTAGACGCTCAGCACCAGCATGGTTCGTGAGACGGGATTGGCGAGTTACGATTTGCAGTTGAGTTGAAGGGAAAGGCAGCCTTGTCAAAAGGTGGTAATCTCGCGTTTATTCTCCAACTTATCCGACCTTTCCGTTCTCAGCTGCTGCTGAGCGTTGTACTCATGCTGAGTGGAGGGCTCCTCTCCAGCGCCGACCCGCTATTGATGCAGCACCTAATTGACCGCGAGTTGCCGCAAGGTCATTTGGGGGCTTCGCTTCTAATTGTGTTAGCTATTGGGGGCTGTTTGTTGGCTAGCAGCCTGGCCGTACTCGCCAGCGGTGCTGTCACCTTCAACGTAGAGCAGGCGATTGCTCAAAATCTTCGGCTGACGCTTCTGGAGCAGTTGAACCGACTGTCGGTGAGGTTTCATGAAAGCACGCCCACTGGGGAAAATATCACTCGTATGGGAAGCGACGTCGACCAGATTTCCCAGCTCTCATCCGACTTCTTTAGCTCAACGATGCGCGCATGCGCATTCCTTGTTTTCAACATAGCGGTGATGTTGTACATGAACAGGCTCATGACGCTTGCTATCCTGCCCGCGTTGGGGTTGTTTGTGGTTCTGCAACCTCGTTTCGCCGGCGTTCTGCGTAGCCGAGCTGAACATGCACAGAAGGAAATCGGACGAGCCAGCAGTGTCGTCACCGAATATGTGTCTGCTTTGCCGCAAATTCAACTCCTTTGTGCAGAAAAAGTGGCCATGCGGAATGCCTCCGCGGCGTGGATCGACATGATCACGGCACGCAAACGTCAAAAGAGCTCGGAATTGTTGTACTCCGGAACGATCAATGGAGCGTTTGCACTCGCTACGTTTTTAGTGCTCGGATTTGGAAGTTACCTGTACTCTCTAGGGGCATTGACGATCGGAGCTCTAGTCGCCTTCTACGCTTATCAGATCAGACTTTTCCAACCTGTTAGCGTCGCAACTGATCTCTTCTCTCGTTTTCAACGGACCGCCGCAAGCGTCTCACGAGTATCCGCTATTCTGGATTCCGAGGATGCGCCAGAAGATCGCGGGACGATAACTGCTGTCCCATTGATAAAGAAGGGAATCGCCATCGCGGGCCTCGGTTATTCATATCTGGGGGATCGGACGGCCTTGCGCAATATCTCCTTAGAAATTGCAGCGGGGGAGTCAGTCGCAATCGTAGGCCCAAGCGGAAGTGGCAAAAGCACGCTCGCCCGAATTTTGGTTAGAGTTTCTGATCCTGATACCGGCCATGTCACGCTAGATGGCTATCCCCTTACAGAGTATTCATTGGCCGCTCTCCGAAAAGCGATTTGTTACGTTCCGCAGCGTCCAGTTTTATTTGATGGTTCAATCCGCGAGAATCTGCTATTTGCCAGGCCCCAGGCAACCGATCCTGAGCTTGCTTCAGCAATAACAATTGCACAATTTCACCCGGTCCTTGAGAAGCTTCATCAGGGGTTGGACACCCGTTTAGGACCTTTTGGCCAGCAATTATCCGGAGGAGAACTGCAACGGCTGGCTCTTGCTCGCGCGTTAATCAGACAGGCGCCGATCTTGATCCTTGACGAGAGTACTTCCGCGCTTGATGTACCGACTGAAAAACTGATTCTCGAATCCATTGCACGCAGCCGCACCGAAGGCATACTGGTCATCATCACGCATCGGCTCGCTTCGGTATCCGGAATGAACCGCATTCTTCTTTTAGAGAATGGGCAACTGGTTGGCGCAGGAAATCACAGCTCACTCTACAGCCAGTCACAACTATACCGGCAGCTATGCGAC
>Ga0070739_10006729_pt1 | contig 12548 bp, 12 predicted proteins | sample Coa_R1_7_FD_66445 | JGI IMG/M metagenome (GOLD analysis project Ga0070739, IMG submission 66445) | Surface soil microbial communities from Centralia Pennsylvania, which are recovering from an underground coalmine fire - Coalmine... | ecosystem: Environmental > Terrestrial > Soil > Unclassified ... | reverse complement strand
AAGTCGATGCGCTGCTCCCAATCCACCGCCATCGATCCGTAGGTTTTTAGCGCCATGGTGTGGCTCCTGTTCTACTGGGAGATGCCGGACATTTGCGCCAGCACCTGGAATATTATCGCGAAATCCTTCCCGGCCAGGCCCATGGCCCGGGCCGCCGTCAGATACTCGTTCGCCGCGGCCGTGGTGGGCAGCGGCACATCCACCTGACGCCCCAGTTCCATGGCCAGCAGCATATCCTTCTGCATCATGTTCACGTTGAACCACGCCTCCTCGGGCATGCTCAGCACGAACGGGCCGCGATACTGCACCATGGGCGAAGCGATCGCGCTGTGCGTCAGCACATCCACCGCGATGTCGCGTTTGATTCCGCTTTTTTCCGCCAGCAGCACGCCTTCGGAAAACGCGAGCATCTGCACAGCCAGGCTCAGATTCGTCGCGATCTTCATCACCAGCGCCAGCCCGTTGCCGCCCACGTGCGTCACCTTTGGCCCGATGTCCTGGAGGACGGGCAGCAGCCGGTCGAAAGTCTCCTTGCGCCCGCCCACCATCACCGACAGCTTCCCCGAGGTCAGCGTAATCACGCTGCCCGAGACCGGCGCGTCGACCATGTCCGCGCCTTTGGCGCGAATCTTCTCGGCAATCGCGCGGCTCACCGCCGGGCTCACGGTGCTCATGTCAGCGAAAATTTTTCCCGGCCCGATGCCCGCCGCGACGCCGCGCTCGCCCGCCGCCACTTCTTCCAAAGCGTGCGAATCCGTGACCATGCAGAAGATCATCTCGCTCGCCTCCGCCACCGCGCGCGGCGAATCGGCGAATTTCATGCCCTTGTCGATCAGCCATTGCGCCTTGGTGCGCGTGCGGTTCCAGCCCGTGACGGCATGCCCTTTTGCCAGCAGGCGGTCCACCATGTGGCCGCCCATGACGCCCAGCCCAACATAACCGAGATTTGCCAAAATCAGCCCTCAATCCAGACAGTTTTGATATTCGTGAACTCGCGGATGCCGTGCACGCCCAGTTCGCGCCCGTGCCCGGAAACCTTCACGCCGCCGAAAGGCAGCCGCGGATCGGAAGCGACCATCTTATTGATGAACACCATGCCGGCCTCGATCTCGTTGGCGAAGCGCTCGCGCTCGGCGGGATCGTTGGTCCAAGCGCTGGCGCCCAGCCCGAAGCGGCTGTCGTTGGCGATGCGAATCGCTTCGTCGATGCCCTTCACGCGGAACACGCACGCCACCGGCCCGAAAAGCTCTTCGCGGTAACCCGGCGAGTCCCGGGGAACGTTCGCCAGCACCGTGGGCGCATAGAAATATCCCGGCTGCGCCAGCGGCGTTCCGCCTGTGAGCACGCGCGCGCCCGCCTGCACCGTCGCCCGCACGGCCTCGTCCAGCGACTTCAACGCATCGGCCGAAGACAGCGGGCCCAGTTCGGTCGCCGGGTCCATGGGATCGCCGGTCTTCAGCGCCTCCATCTTCTCCACGAAGCCTTTTTCGAACGCGTCTGCGATCGCTTCGTGCACGAGAAAGCGCTTGGCCGCGATGCAGGATTGCCCGTTGTTGATCACCCGCGCCTTGACCGCCGTGGCGACCGCGTGCTGAAGATTCGCGCTGGGCATTACGATAAACGGATCGCTGCCGCCCAGCTCCAGCACGACCTTTTTTATCTTGCGCGCCGCCGCCACGCCCACCTGAATGCCCGCGCCCTCGCTGCCAGTCAGCGTCGCCGCCGCGACGCGCGGGTCGTTCAGCACCGCCTCCACCTGCGCCGAGCCGATCAGCAGCGTCTGGAATGCGCCCTCGGGAAAGCCCGCGCGCCGCATGATCTCCTCGATCTTCAGCGCGCACTGCGGCACGTTGGAGGCGTGCTTCAGCAAGCCCACATTGCCCGCCATCAGGTTGGGCGCGATGAAGCGGAACACCTGCCAGAACGGAAAATTCCACGGCATCACCGCCAGAATCACGCCGATCGGCTGGTAATGGATGTAGCTCCGGCCCGCCCCCGTCTGGACCACTTCGTCGCGCAGGAAATGTTCGGCGCACTCGGCATAATAGCGGCAGGCCCAGGCGCATTTGACCGCCTCGTCCACCGCGGAGCGCAACGTCTTGCCCATCTCCGTGGTCATCAGCCGCCCGAGTTCTTCCTTATCCCGTTCGAGAATCTCGGCGGCTTTCGTCATCCTGCGCGCGCGCTCGGCGAAGCCCAGCGCGCGGAACTGCGGAAAGGTTTCAGCCGCCAGCCGGATCTTCGCTTCGATCTCCGCGGCCGCCAGCGGCTCAAAGGAGCGGATCCGCTCGCCCGTGGCGGGATTGATGGTCGCGATCGCCATGACCTATACAGTCTACAGGAGGCGCCCCGGCCCAAAGCCGCCGCGAAGCGGGCCGCTACTTCAGCATCTCGGCGATCCTGTCCGCGTCGTTCGGAACCACGATCGGCGCATTGCCGAACGTCGATGCGATCGCCGAGCCCGAGGGCGCCTGCAATTTGCCCGTGTGGTACTTGTAAATGTAATCTGGGTCCTTCAGAAGGTTCCCCGTCAACACCGCCACCACATCCGCGCCGCGCTCGATCACCCTGGCCGCGGTCAGCTTTCGGATCCCGGCCAGCGTCGCGGCGGAGGCCGGCTCGCACCCGAAGCCGCAGCGCCCGATGATCGCTTTCGCGTCCGCGATCTCCTGCTCGCTCACTTTTTCCACGGTGCCGTTGGATTCGCGAATCTCGTGCAGCGCCTTGGGCCACGACACCGGATCGCCGATGCGGATCGCGGTCGCCAGCGTTTCCGGATTCGCCACCGGGTGGAACTCGCCCGCGCCTCCGCGGATGAACTCATAGAACGGGGCCGAGCCTTCGGCCTGAATCACGGCCAGCCGGGGCAGCCGGCCGATCATTCCCGCCGCGCGCGCCTCCCGCAGCCCTTTACCGAACGCCGAGACGTTGCCCAGGTTGCCGCCCGGTAGCACCACCCAGTCCGGCACGCGCCAGTCCCGCTGGTCCAGCAGCTCGAACATGATGCTCTTCTGCCCTTCGATACGGAACGGGTTCACCGAATTCAGCAGATAGATCCCCAGCCGCTGGGCCAGCACGCGCACCAGAGCCAGGATCTGGTCGAAATTAGCCTCCACTTGCAGCGTTTTCGCGCCGTATTCCAGCGCCTGCGCCAGCTTGCCAAAAGAAATATTGCCGTGCGGCAGGAAAATGAGGGCTTCCAGGCCCGCCGCCGCGGCGTAGGCCGCCAGGGAGGCCGACGTGTTGCCGGTGGAGACGCAAGCCACCCGCTTCATGCCCAGCCGCCGGGCCTGCGCCACCCCGCACGTCATCCCGTTGTCCTTGAACGAGCCCGTGGGATTGAAGCCCTGATGCTTGAACGCCAGCGCCCGCAAGCCGCCGTAGCGCGCCGCCTCCGGAGCCTCCAGCAGCGGGGTGTTGCCTTCGCGCAGCGTCACCACATGGCCGTAGTCTCCCAAAAACGGGAACATCTCGCGATAGCGCCAGACGCCGCTTTGATCCAGGGGCGCATTGCTGGTGCGGCGCTCGCGGAACTGGCGCCGCAGAGCCGCCGGGTCCGGCGCGGGCCCCTCATAGGACGCCTCCAGCAGGCTCCCGCAGCGGGCGCAGTTGTACAGCACCGCGGTGATCGGGTAGCGCGCACGGCAATCCGGATGGAAGCACACCAGTTCCGCGGAAACCGATTGCGCGGGGGAAGTCATTTCTTCAATGTAGCGCGGGCGATTTTCGCCTTCCGCTCGCCTGGGGGCGAGTACGTTTCAAACATTTCGATATTTCCTTGTATCGCGCGCCGGAATCGCGTAACATGGACAGACCTGAGTACTAAGGGAACTTGCTGTCGGAGGTAGTAAACAGATGTACCTTCCCCCGGTTCGTTGGTGGCTCGCTGCCGTCTTGTTCGCCGGTGGTTTGGTTTCGCCCGCCCGCGCCGAAAACATATCGCAGTGCTTCACCGTCCGGGAAATGGTGAAGACCGAAGAGATCCGGTACCTGGTCGACGCGGTCTCGCGCTGCTCCAAGGTCTACGATGCCGTCTACGTCATGGTGTCGTTTCTCGATTCAGCGGGCCGGCGGCTCGACGACGGCGTGTGGGCCACTTACTGGTGCCGCCCCGGCCGCCGCGAAGTGCACGAGTTCGCCATTCCCAGCCACGCCCTGGGCTTCTCCCGCGTCGTCTTGCGAAAGATAACGATCGATCCGCGCGAGGCGCTGCGGTAGCGTTCGCTAACATCGGTTCATGCTCGCTGTTCATCTGGACGCCGGACGCGTCAGCGTGCGGCGCGTGCCGGTCCCTCGGGTCCCCCAAGGCTACGCGCGAATCCGCCTGATCTCCGCCGGCATCTGCTCCACCGACCTGGAGCTGCAACGCGGCTACTACGGATTTTCGGGCACCCCCGGCCATGAGTTTGTGGGCCAGGTGACCGAGGCCGGCGATGCGGGCTGGATCGGGCGGCGGGTGGCCGGAGAGATCAATCTGGCCTGTGGCAAATGCGCCTGGTGCGAGCGCGGCCTCGGCCGGCATTGCCCGAACCGCACGGTGCTCGGGATTGTGAAGCACCCCGGCGCGTTTCGCGAATACCTGACCCTGCCGCTGCGCAACCTCCATCCGGTGCCTGCTTCCCTCACCGGCGATCAGGCGGTGTTCATCGAGCCCGTGGCCGCCGCCTGCGAGATTCTGGATCAGGTCCGGATTGTGGCGGGCGCGCCCGTGGCCGTGCTCGGCGACGGCAAGCTGGGATTGCTGGTCGCCCAGGTGCTCCGCGCGCGCGGCGCCCGCGTCCATCTCTATGGCCGCCACCCAGAAAAAATGCGGCTTGTCGAGCAGGACGGGGTGAGCTGGGAGCGCATGGGAAAAAATCCCCCGGAGCGCGCCTGGCCTATGGTGGTTGAGGCCACCGGTTCGACCGGAGGTCTGCGTGCCGCGATCGCCATGTGCGAGCCGCGGGGAACCGTGGTCATGAAGTCCACGGTACACGGGATGGTGAAAATCGATACTGCGGCGCCGATCGTGAACGAGATTACGCTGGTGGGGTCGCGCTGCGGGCGGTTCGAGCCCGCGATCCGGTTGCTTGCCTCCGGGCGCGTGCGCGTCGACCCCCTGATTTCGGAACGCTTTTCCCTGGATCGGGCGCCCGAAGCCTTTCGGCGCGCGGCCACCAAAGGCGTGACGAAAGTCTTGTTGGACCCGCCCGGCGTGCGCCGATGATCTACGGCTGAATTCGCTTGGCGAACGTCGAGAGCCCCAGATCCTCTACCGTTTGCTTGGCCTGGCGGTAGGCATCGGCGCCGGCCAGCGGTCCAATCAGCACCCGAAAGATCTTTTCGTTCGGCCCGGAGGCTACAAACGCGTTCAAATGATGGGTCCGGAGTCCTTCCGCCCAGACCTGGGCCACGCCCTTCTCCACGGCCCCCATTTGCAAATACAGCGCGCCTTTCTGAGGTTCGGCGAACAGCGGCGCCGCGTCCGGCGGATCGGCGGGAGCGGCCGTTGTGGCGGCTGCCGCGGCGGGCGCGGCCGCCGGAGCGGGCGCGGGTGTTTCCGCCACGGGAGGCGGCGGCGGAACGGTCTCCCAAGATTGCACAACGACAGGCCGGGGCGACGCCGATTTGCCGATCACGTAGAACAATCCGGAGAAGACCGCCAGCAAAATGGCCCCAACCAGGCCCAGGCTTGCCATCTGCCGGCGGCCCAGGACAATCTCGAACTCGGGTGTTTCCGCCTGCTCGGCTGCGATCGGGGCCGAGGGCTCAGTACTGAGCAGATTCGTCATGCTGACGGTCTATCGTCAGGTCTGGTGTTTTGCCTTAGTACTTGTTCGGCGTAAAGGGCCCCGGCAGCAGTTTCTTCATGCTTGAAAAAGGCATACACGTCGCGCCCGGATTGCGTCAGCCCCCGCACCCGCTCGACGATCCCGGCGATATCCTGTGGAGAATACTCGGGCTTGCGCAGCCGCGAGTACACCCAGCTCGTGGTAAGCACCTGGGGGATCTCCAACTGGTCGGATTCCGCCAGGCACAGCGAAACCCGGTGTTTTTCCAGCAGCCGGTAGACTTCCTCTACCAGCCAGCCCTTGTTACGAAACTCGAAGGCGCAGCGGATGTCCTCCGGCAGGCTCGCCAGGAAGGATTCTAGCGTCGCGATCTCGGGCCTGAAGTTCGGCGGCAATTGGAACAGCACCGGCCCTAGGCGGCGGGTGACGCGCAGGGGATCGATGGCCTTGAAGAAGACGCCCGTGAACTCGGACTCCTTCAGCCGCTGGATATGGGTGATCCGCATGTGGGCCTTCAGCGCGAACACGAAGCCTTCGGGCGTGGCCTTCACCCAGTTTTCGAGCGTGGACCCGGAAACCAGCCGCCGGAACGAGTAGTTGATCTCGACCGCGTTCAGGCGGGTGGCGTAGTATTTGAGGAAATCCTTTTGCGGGAGTTCCGGGGGATAGAAACCCGGCTTCCAGGAAGGGTAGGCGAAACCGGAAGTGCCGGCGTAAACAACGGCGCTCATACTCCGCAGGCTACACTGAATTTGAACGCGCACAGCCTCCACTGGGTGCGCGCAGGGACAATGATGGCGCCAGGCATGGTCGGATTCGGGCACGGAGACCGCCGCAGCGGTCCCCCGCGCATGGTGGACTCCAAGCCGCTCCCCAAGCGCAGCCAGTCCGAGCGCATTCGCGAGCTGTGGCCCGACCTCCGCGAGATGATCCTGCCCCGGCGGAAGATCTTCGCGCTGGGGTTCGTGCTGATGGTCATCAACCGTTTGTGCGGCCTGGTGCTGCCCACCTCGCCCAAGTTCCTGATCGATAACGTCATCGGCAAGCATCAGATGAACCTCCTCGGGCCCCTGGTGGGCGCGGTGCTGGCCGCCACGCTGATCCAGGGAGTGACTTCGTTCTCGCTCACGCAACTGCTTTCCAAAGCCGCCCAGCGCTTGATCGCCGAACTGCGGCAGAAAGTGCAGCGGCATATCGGGCTGCTGCCGGTGGCCTATTATGACGTCAACAAGAGCGGGACTCTGGTGGCCCGCATCATGAGCGATGTCGAAGGCATTCGCAATTTGCTGGGCACCGGGCTGGTGGAGTTTGTCGGCGGCATCCTGACGGCGCTGTTCGCGCTGGTGATGCTGGTGCGCATCAGCCCGCTGATGACCGGGCTGACGCTGCTGTTCGTGCTGGCCACCTCCTTCGCGCTGAAAAACGCTTTCGGCAAAATACGGCCGATTTTCCGCGAGCGCGGAAGAATCAACGCCGAAGTGACCGGCCGGCTGACGGAATCGCTGGGCGGCGTCCGGGTCGTCAAGGGCTATCACGCAGAGGACCGCGAGGCGGAAGTGTTCGCCAGCGGCGTGAAGCGGCTGCTGGATAATGTGATCCGCTCGCTCACCGCGGTCTCGCTCATGAGCCTCACGGCCACCGTGCTGATGGGTGTGGTAGGAGCGGTGGTGATGTTCGTGGGCGCGCGCAAGGTCGCCGCCAACCAGCTCACCCTGGGCGAGCTGATGATGTTCACCGCCTACCTGGCGTTTCTTACGGCGCCGGTGTTTCAGATCGTCGGCATCGGGACGCAGTTGAGCGAAGCCTTCGCGGGCTTGGAGCGCACTCGCGAGGTTTTGCGCGAGCGGCCCGAGCATCAGGATCCCCGCCGCACAGTGGCTCTGGGAACGATTCGTGGCGAAGTGGAGTTTCAGGACGTCGGATTCGCCTACGAACCGGGCAAGCAGGTGCTGTTCGATATCAGCTTCCGCTCCGAGCCCGGCACGGTGACCGCTCTGGTGGGCCCCTCCGGCTCCGGCAAATCGACCATCATCAGCCTGGCCGCGGCGTTCCACACTCCCAGCCAGGGCCGCATCACGGTGGACGGTGTCGATCTTTCGACAGTCCGTCTGGATTCCTACCGCACGCAGCTCGGCGTGGTGTTGCAGGATACGTTTCTGTTCGACGGAACCATCGAGGAGAATGTCGCCTTCGCCCGCCCGGGCGCATCGAAGGAAGAGATTCTGGAAGCCTGCCGGATCGCGCGCGTGGACGAGTTCGCCGAGACCTTCGAGAAGAAATACGACACAATTGTGGGCGAGCGCGGCGTGAAGCTTTCCGGAGGCCAGCGCCAGCGCGTCTCCATCGCCCGCGCGATTCTGGCCAATCCCCGCATCCTGATTCTGGACGAAGCCACCTCCAGCCTGGATTCCGAATCCGAAGCGCTCATTCAGGAGGGCTTGAAGTACCTGATGGCCGGCCGCACGACGTTCGTCATCGCGCACCGGCTCTCCACCATCCGCCGGGCGGATCAGATCCTGGTGGTCGAAGGCGGCCGCATCCTCGAACGCGGCACGCACGAGCAGCTTTACGCTCTGGGCGGCCGCTACTGGGATCTCTACACCCGGCAGCATGGCCTGGAATCCAATCTGTTCCTGGCGCCCGGCGAAGGCGACAAGGTGGAAGAGGATCAGAATGGCCGCGCACCCAGGGAATCGAGCGGTCTCGGCGAAGCGATGCGCCTCCTGCGCGGGCGCTAGGTTCAAAGAATTCCGCCTTCGGTTTCGCCACCGCGCCCTTTCTGGCTTTTATGTCCGCGATGTGAATGAGGATGCCGGCTTCAACGCTCACGGCATTGACCCGGCTGTCCTTTCAAGGGACTGGCCCGGGCTATACTTTCACCATCCTCGGCGCCGCGGCGTTCTGCCACTTCGGACGCCGCGGAGCCCGGCGCGCGGTGGGCGCGGGCTACTTCGCGGGCGGTGAAGCGTCGCCCGCCGCTTGCAAATAGGTCACGATCTGCCAGATCTGCGGCTCGGGCAGGTGCGCGAAGGAAGGCATGCCTTGGAACACGGATCCGTTACGAATCACCCAGAACAGAGCTCCCGGCGGGGCCTCATGAATCCGGCTGCCGCGAAGCGAGGGCGCGGCCGAAGTACCCTCCCGCTGGGAGCCATGGCACCCCGCGCATTCGCGCCCGAATAATTTCGCGCCGGCGCGCACCGCGGCGGGATTTCCGGCGAACCGGTTCGGCTTCCGGGCGGCCTGCTCCGGAGCGCTTTCGATCAGTCCCGACGCCAGCAACGCCGCGGCCGCAGCCAGACCCAGAACCACGGCGCCCTTCCCGTCCGCCCGCTTCATCGCCCGCCTCCGAGCCATTGGCGCGCGATCCGCCGGAACTGGGTAATCTCATAAGACACGCCGAAGCGCAGCAGGAAGGGGGCGCTCGCGCCGGTTACGCCGAACGCCGGCGAAACCCGGATGGTGAGACCGCCGGGCGATGTCCAGGCCACGGCCGGAGCCGCGTAATGCGAGGTCCCGCGCAGGCCGAAATCGTCGTGCGTGCCCAGGCCTCCGAACATCTCCATGCCGGCCTGCCAGTTCTCCGCGCAGAAACGGCACGAGCCCGGTTCCGCCACCAGCCCTAGCGGCCGGCTGATGCCGATGGCGTAGCCGAACTCGTAGGGCTCATGGCGCAGGTTCTTTTCGGCGATGAAATTTTCGGAAAAATTCCAGCCCTTCCAGTAGCTGCCCAGGATCAGCTTGGCCTCGAGTTCGCGCTTCTTTTCCCGGCGAGCCCCGGCCACGGCTTCGGCTAGGTCCTCCTCCGAATCGAATCCGACCACTTCGCGAAGGCTCTTGTCGGCGCCATTGATATTTTCGAACTCGACGTAGAGGACGGGGTTGATCCAATGCTCGCGGTGCAGCAGCCGGAACCGGTTCTCCCAGCGGTACCCGGTGAAGACGGTGCTTTCGCGAGCCTCTGCTGTGCCGTCCAGGTACACCTCGGTAGTCCACCAGCCCTTGACGCCGTATTCCAACTCGAGCGCATTGCCGAAGAAACGATTCCCTTCGCCAGGTCTTCCCGTGGTGGTGATCGTCTCGATCTCCAAATTTCCCGGCTCCTCCATCTGGTGGCTGTAGGTGATCACATACGGGGCCTCGGCGGCGGAGAGGGGGAAAACGGCCCAAACCGCCAGCAGGACGTTTTTGCAACTCAGTTTCATCTAAGAACAGGCTACACCAGAAATTTGGGGTTGTCGGAGTCTTTTTCAGCAACTAAGTTGCAAGTGAGGTTGAATGGAGAAAACGAGGACTGGAACGGTCCTAATTGTCCAGCTCGAGGACGCAAATGTCCCGCAGATTACGATAATCCTCGGCGTAATCCAGCCCGTAGCCGACCACGAACTGGTCGGGAATTCGGAATCCCACATAGTCCACCCGCACGGGACGCTGGCGGCGTTCGGGCTTATCGAGCAGGGTGGCGATGCGCAGCGAGCGCGGGTGGCGCTGCTGAAACACCTGAATCAGGTAGCTTAGAGTGATGCCGCTATCGACAATGTCCTCGACGACGATGACGTCCTGGCCTTCGACAGACACGTCCAGGTCTTTGGTAAGCCGGACTTCGCCCGAAGTTGTTCTTCCTTTGCCGTAGCTGGAAATCCCGACGAACTCGAGGCGCGCGGGAGTCTTCATGGCGCGCGCCAGGTCGGCGAGGAAGAAGCAGGCGCCTTTCAGAATGCCGACGAGGTATACCGGCCCGGCGGCGGCGTAATCGCGGTCGATTTGCGCGCCGAGTTCGGCGATGCGGGCGTGAATCTGCCCGGCCGAAAGCAGCACGCGCAAGCTGCACATAATTTTCCGATTGTACCCGGTCGAAGGCGGGTTCACTTCGATGCGGAGCGCATCGCGCTACGCGATCAAAGCCACGCCCGGCGTGCGGTGATCGCGCAGGGTAAACCGCCTGGACGATTCCGCTGCGCTGTCACAAATCGAAGCCCGATATCAATGGCGTTTCTAATCGCTTAGGCGCCGGGCCGCCGGGCGATCTGCGCTTCCGGGAAGGACCGCTTCTCGGTTGACTTCCCACAGTGCCTGCGATACCATTTTGGGCGTATTTGGCCTCCGAGGGGTGCGTACCCCGGGCCTCCCATGCTCCTGGAGAATTTCTACATGCGCAAGCCCATCCCCACCATCGTCGCGGCCATTGCCATCGCCGTTCCCGCAGCGGCCCAGACGGCCGCGTATCGCGCGCCGCGCGCCGCCGATGGCCATGCCGACCTGAACGGTATCTGGCAAGCCGTCAACACCGCGAACTGGAACATCCAGGATCATCCGGCCTATGCGGGGCCCATGTGGGAGATGGGCGCGATCGGCGCCGCGCCGGCCGGACAGGGAGTCGTGGAAGGCAATGAGATCCCGTACCTGCCGGCGGCGCTCGAAAAGAAAAAGAAAAATTTCGAGAACCGCCGCACCGAGGATCCCGAGGCCAAGTGCTACATGCCCGGCATCCCGAGGGCCAATTACATGCCTTATCCGTTTCAGATCGTGCAGTCGCCCGCCGGCATTTTGTTCGTCTACGAATACGCCAGCAGCAACCGCTTCGTGAATATGGGCAAGCCGGTGGAGGCCGGCTCGGACACCTGGATGGGAACCAATAACGGCAGGTGGGAAGGCGACACCCTGGTGATCGACGTCACCGGTCTCAACGGCCTCGCCTGGTTCGACCGCGCCGGCAACTTCGCCAGCGACGAGCTGCATGTGGTGGAGCGCTGGACCCGGACGGACCGCGACCACCTCAACTACGAGGCCACCATCGAGGATCCCAAGACTTTCTCCAAGCCCTGGAAGATGAGCATGCCGATCTATCGGCGGGTCGAAAAAAACGCGCAGCTTCTGGAATTCAAGTGCGTGGAGTTCTCCGAAGAGCTGCTCTACGGCAAATACAAGAAAAAGACGTCGCAGTAAGGGAGGTTCATGCTCGTGACCGGCCGCTACTTCATTCTCCCGTTGGCCTCGGCGATTCTTTGCGCAGGCCAGACCCAAGCTCCGGCTCCGGCGGTCAAGACCTCAGCGGCATCCGCCAAGACTTACAATCCGCCGAAGACTCCCTGGGGCGATCCCGACCTCCAGGGCATCTGGCCCGGCAACATGGGCGTGCCCATGCAGCGGCCAGACAGCTTCGGCACGCGCGAGACGCTGACCGACGCAGAGTTTGCGCAGCGTGAGGAACAGGCGCGGAAGCAGCTTGCCGCTGACGCCGAATCCACCGTCACCTCCGATACGCGCGTGGGCATCGGCCCGCCGTCGTACTGGACCGAGCGCGGCAAGCCGACGCGCCAGACTTCGCTGATTGTCGATCCGCCCAACGGCCGCCTCCCCCCAATCACCGCCGAAGAGGCCGCGCTTCGCAAGGAAGCCCGCAACGGCAAGGGCTTCCCGGGCGAATGGCGCGGCGAAGCCAGCTCGCCCGCGGATCTCAATATCTATTACCGCTGCATCTCGCGCGGGCTGCTCGGGTCGATCATTCCCGTGGTCTATAACAACGGAAACCAGATTTTGCAGGCTCCCGGCTACGTGGTCATCCGCAATGAGATGATCCACGAAGCCCGCGTGATCCCGCTGGACGGACGGCCCCATATCGGCAATAACATTCGCGAGATCATGGGCGATTCACGCGGCCACTGGGAAGGCAACACCCTGGTGATCGAGACGCGCAACTTCACCGACCTGGACGCCATCGGCTCCAACGGCGCGGGCTATCCCGGCGACCCCGGCCATCACAGCGCCGATATGACC
>Ga0070739_10006728_pt1 | contig 12551 bp, 13 predicted proteins | sample Coa_R1_7_FD_66445 | JGI IMG/M metagenome (GOLD analysis project Ga0070739, IMG submission 66445) | Surface soil microbial communities from Centralia Pennsylvania, which are recovering from an underground coalmine fire - Coalmine... | ecosystem: Environmental > Terrestrial > Soil > Unclassified ... | reverse complement strand
CCCGGAAGCTAAGCCTGCCAGCGCCGATGATACTACCCACCCCGGGTGGAAAAGTAGGACACCGCCGAACACACAAAAGCACCCCCACCAAAAGGGGGTGCTTTTCATTTACCCAGAATTGAAATGCAATTGCGGGCTCTTAATTGCCAGCCCTGTAATTGTCGTGGCGTCGACGTTTTCCGTATCCTTTGACAGGGTTCTTGGATAGGGCGCAGCAGCGATTTGAGGTGGATGCACGAGTGGCCGATGACACACGCGGCGGCGGCGAGCGGCGGCCGCGACCGCCGGTCGGTGGCGCACCGCGGAGCGGGCCACACGCCGGACGCGACGTTGCCCGCTCCGGCCCCGGCCGCGCCCGGCGCGTGCAGCCTCAGCACGCACCGCAGGATCCCGGCGAGGGGCCGGTGATCCCGCCCGACGTGGAAGCCAAGCAACTGGCGCCCGAAATCCGGCGGGAGCTCAGCACTTTGGATCGGGCGACCGCCGACGCAGTGGCCCGCCACTTGGTTGCCGCCGGCGAGCTGATCGACGAGGACCCCGAAGCCGCGCTGGGCCACGCCCGTGCCGCGCGGGCCCGATCCGGCCGGATCGCCGCGGTCCGCGAAGCCGTCGGGATCGCGGCCTACTACTGCGGCGACTGGGCGCAAGCGCTCGCCGAGCTGCGCGCCGCCCGCAGAATGGGCAGCAAATCGCCGCTACTTCCGCTGATCGCCGACTGAGAACGCGGCCTTGGCCGTCCCGAGCGGGCGATCGAACTGGCGCGGGGGCCGGAGGCAGCCCAGCTCAGCGGTGACGACGCCGACGAGCTGCGCATCGTGGCCGCCGGTGCCCGCGCGGATCTCGGTCAGCTCGAGCAGGCCCTGACCGTGTTATCCACGCCGCAGCTGGATCCCAGCCGTACCGGCTCGACCGCCGCGCGGCTGTTCTACGCCTATGCTGAAACGCTGCTGGCGCTGGGCCGCAGCGATCAAGCACTGCAATGGTTTTTGCGTTCGGCGGCCGCGGACATCGAAGGCGTCACCGACGCTGAAGAGCGGGTTAGCGAGTTGGCCTGACGTGACAACAGTTGCGCAGCAATACGATTGCCTACTCATCGATCTGGACGGGACCGTCTTTACGGGCCGTCAGCCCACCGACGGCGCCGTGGAGTCTTTGGACAGGGTGCGCAGCCGAAAGCTGTTCATCACCAACAACGCTTCCCGCGGGGTAGACGAAGTCGCCCAGCACTTGCGTGATTTGGGCTTCAAGGCAACCGGCGACGACGTTGTCACCAGCGGCCAGACTGCCGCGCATGTGCTCGCCGACCAGCTGCCGCCCGGTTCACGAGTGCTGGTCGTTGGCACCGATTCGCTGGCCAACGAGATCGCCGCAGTCGGATTGCGCCCGGTCCGCCTGTGGCAAGACGAGCCGGTGGCCGTGGTGCAGGGCCACTCGCCGACCACAGGATGGCCTGACCTCGCTGAGGCAGCATTGGCCATCCGCGCGGGTGCGCTTTGGGTCGCGGCCAATGTCGACCGCACCTTGCCCTCCGAACGCGGGCTGCTACCCGGTAACGGCTCGATGGTTGCCGCACTGCGAGCGGCAACCGATGCCGAGCCGCAAGTGGCCGGTAAGCCTGCCCCGACATTGATGACCGATGCGGTGGCCCGCGGCGACTTTCGTGCCCCGCTGGTCGTCGGTGACCGCTTGGACACCGATATCGCCGGCGCCAACACGGCCCGACTGCCCAGCCTGATGGTGCTCACCGGCGTCAATTCGGCCCGAGACGCCGTTTATGCCGAGCCGTCGCAACGGCCCACCTACATCGCACACGACCTGCGCTCACTGCACCGCGACGCCGAGGAGCTCGCGGTGGCGCCGCAACCGGCCTGGCGAGTCGAAATCCGTGACGGCACGGCGATGGTCAGCGCGAACGACGACGACGGCGCGGAGGACGGCCTGTCGGTGGTGCGCGCCGTCGCCCGGGCGGTGTGGGACGCAGACTGCGACGGCGACCACGTCACTATCAAGGCCGCCGACCAGCAGGCTCGCGACGCCCTGAGCCGCTGGTCCCTGCTCACCGACGAAGATCGGCTAGCGTAAAGAGCGCAATGACCGCGCCGGCGACGATGCAGAGCGAAGCGATGAGGAGGAGCGGCGCAGTGACATACGACCCTGACCAGATCCGTGCTCAGATCAACGCGCTGCTCGCCGGGCTACCCGATCTCGCGGACGATGAGAACAGCCTCGCCGAGGCCGACCTCGACGAGATCGCGCGCCGGCTTTCCGAAGCCCACGACGTGCTGGTCCGCGCGCTGGAGTCGGCGGAGAAGGGCTGAACGCGCGTGGCACGGCGTGCCCGCATCGATGCCGAACTAGTCCGGCGCGGGTTGGCGCGATCCCGTCAGCAGGCCGCGGAGTTGATCGGGGCCGGGAAGGTGAGCATCGACGGGATGCCGGCGGCCAAGCCGAGCACCAACGTGCCCGTCACCGCCGCCGTCACCGTCGCACAGGGTGACCACCGCAGCTGGGTATCGCGCGGTGCTCACAAACTGATTGGGGCGCTCGACAGTTTCGGCATCACCGTCGTGGGACGACGCTGCCTCGATGCGGGCGCGTCGACCGGTGGGTTCACCGAAGTGCTGCTGGATCGAGGGGCGCGGGAAGTCATCGCCGCCGACGTCGGCTACGGGCAGCTGTCGTGGTCGCTGCGGTGCGATCAGCGGGTGGTCGTCGTCGAGCGCACCAACGTCCGTGATCTGTCGCCTGCGGCCATCGGCGGCGCGGTCGACCTGGTGGTGGCTGACCTGTCGTTCATCTCGCTGAGCACCGTGTTGCCCGCCTTGACTGGATGCGCGTCACCACACGCCGATATCGTTCCCCTGGTGAAGCCGCAGTTCGAGGTCGGGAAGGGTCAGGTTGGGTCTGGCGGTGTGGTGCACGACCCGAAGCTGCGCCGCGAGTCGGTGCTCGCTGTGGCGCGGCGGGCCGAGGAGCTTGGATGGCACACCGTGAACGTCACAGCCAGTTCGCTGCCGGGCCCGTCGGGCAATGTCGAATACTTCCTGTGGCTCCGCGCCCAAGCGAAGCGCCCGCTATCCGGCGAGGCGTTGGCGGACGCGGTACGGCACGCCGTCGATGAGGGGCCACAATGACCCACGACCGCACGGTACTGCTGGTGGTCCACACCGGACGCGAAGAAGTGACCGACACTGCCCGTCGGGTAGAAAAAACGCTGGCGGCCAACGGCATTGGGCTGCGGGCGCTGTCGGCCGAGGCGGTCGACCGGGGTTCGGTGCACCTGTCGCCCGACGACATGAGGGCGTTGGGTGTCGACATCGAGGTAGTCGACGCCGGCCCTGACGCCGCCGAGGGGTGCGAACTCGTGCTTGTGCTCGGCGGTGACGGCACCTTTCTGCGGGCAGCCGAGCTGGCCCGTAGCGCGAACATTCCCGTACTCGGGGTGAACTTGGGCCGGATCGGTTTCCTCGCCGAGGCTGAGGCCGAAGCCATTGACGCCGTGCTTGAACGGGTGGTCGCCCGGAACTACCGGATCGAAGACCGTCTGACGCTCGACATCGTGGTGCGCGACGGGAGCGGGATCGTCGACCGCGGGTGGGCGATGAACGAAGCGAGCTTGGAAAAAGGGCCGCGGCTGGGCGTCCTCGGGGTTGTACTCGAAGTCGACGGCCGGCCGGTGTCGACGTTCGGCTGCGACGGGGTTTTGGTGTCGACGCCGACGGGATCGACCGCGTACGCGTTCTCCGCCGGGGGCCCGGTCCTGTGGCCCGACCTGGAGGCGATCTTGGTGGTGCCCAACAACGCTCACGCACTGTTCGCCCGACCTATGGTCACCAGCCCCGACGCCACGATCGCGATCGAAGTCGAGTCCGGCGGCCACAACGCACTGGTGTTCTGCGACGGCCGCCGCGAAATGCTGGTGCCTGCCGGCGGGCGGCTCGAGGTGACGCGCTGCGACACCCCGGTGAAGTGGGCACGGCTGGACAGTGCACCGTTCACCGACCGTCTGGTGCGCAAGTTCCGGTTGCCGGTCACCGGATGGCGTGGGCAATAGCGGTGCCGGCGGATGCTAACTGAAATACGCATCGAGTCGCTGGGCGCGATCAGCGCGGCGACCGCGGAGTTCGGCCAGGGCCTGACCGTGCTGACCGGCGAGACCGGCACCGGCAAGACGATGGTGGTCACCGGGCTCCAGCTGCTCGGCGGGGCGCGCGCCGACGCCGCCCGGGTGCGGTCGGGCGCCGACCGCGCGGTCGTCGAAGGTCGTTTCACCACAGCTGATCTCGACGAAGCCGCCGCAGCGCAGATCGACGACATCTTGGACGCATCGGGAGCTGAACGCGACGAGGACGGCAGCGTGATCGCGTCGCGGTCGGTCAGCCGGGACGGGCCCTCGCGCGCCTATCTCGGCGGGCGCAGCGTGCCCGCCAAGTCGCTGAGCAGTTTCACCACAGAGCTGCTCACCTTGCACGGCCAAAACGACCAGCTGCGCCTGATGCGGCCTGACCAGCAGCGCAACGCTCTGGACCGGTTCGCCGACACCGGCTCACGCCTCGAGCGTTACCGCAAACTGCGCGACGCGTGGCAGTCCGCACGGCGCGATCTCGTCGACCGCAGCAACCACGCCCGTGAACTGGCGCAGGAGGCCGACCGGCTGAAGTTCGCGCTCAACGAGATCGACGCCGTCGATCCCGAGCCCGGTGAGGACGACGCGCTGCTCGCCGACATCCGGCGGCTCTCCGAACTCGACGCGCTGCGCGAGGCCGCGGCCAGTGCGCGCGGGGCGTTATCCGGCGCGTTGGATGACAACGGTTCCGCCGCCGAGTTTCCCGCCGAGCCGCGATCGGCCGCCGACCTGCTCGGACAGGCGAAGACGGCGTTGGCCGCAACCGATGACGCGACACTGCGCGCGCTGGCGGACCAACTCGACGAGGCGCTGGCCGTGGTCGGCGATGCCACACGCGAACTCGGCGACTACCTGTCCGCGCTACCCGGCGACGCCAGCGCACTGGACACCAAGCTCGCGCGCCAAGCCCAACTGCGTGCGCTCACCCGCAAATACGCCCCCGACGTCGACGGCGTGCTGCAGTGGGCGCGCCAGGCGCGGACCCGGCTGGCCCAAATCGACATCTCCGAGGAGGCGCTGGCGACGCTGCAACGCCGCGTCGACGAGCTGGCAGTCCAATTGGCCGAAGCCGCAACGGATCTGAGCAAGTTGCGCAGGCAAGCGGCCAAGCGGCTGGCCAAAGCGGTCAGCGAGGAGCTGTCCGGGCTGGCGATGGCCAATGCCGAGCTCGCCGTCAGCGTGACCGCCGTGGCTGCCAACGACGACAATCCCGCCGCGTTGCAACTGCCGTCGGGTGAGCTGGTGCATGCCGGAGCGGACGGGATCGACCAGGTCGAGTTCGGCTTTGCCGCCCACCGCGGCACGACGGTGTTGCCACTGTCAAAAAGCGCCTCAGGCGGCGAGTTGTCGCGGGTGATGCTGGCTTTGGAAGTGGTGCTGGCCGCCTCGGCCCGACGTTCGGCAGGCACCACCATGGTGTTCGACGAGGTGGACGCCGGCGTTGGCGGACGGGCCGCGGTGCAGATCGGTCGGCGGCTGGCCAGGCTGGCCCAGACCCATCAGGTCATCGTGGTGACCCACCTGCCGCAGGTGGCTGCGTACGCCGATGTGCATCTGGTCGTCGACACCATCGGCGAAAACGGCGACAGCGCGGTACGCCGCGTGGACGGCGAGGACCGCGTCGCCGAGCTAGCCCGGATGCTGGCCGGTCTGGGTGACTCGGACAGCGGCCGCGCGCACGCCCGCGAGCTGCTCGACGCGGCTCAAGCTGAGATCAGCTCGACGCCATAGTGCTGTGGTGGATGTGACAATTTATTACTACTGGGGCTGATGTTACGGCGCGCCTACTCGCAACCAGGTAGTTCCGCCGACAGAATCGCCCCATGAAGATGACAGCGCTTCTGTCTCGTAGTGCCGACCGGCCCGGCATTGTCGGCACTGCCCGGGTGGACCGCGACATCGACCGGCTGCTGCGCCGGGTCGGCCCGGGTGACATCGTGGTCCTCGACGTGCTGGATCTGGATCGGGTCACCGCCGATGCGCTCGTCGAAGCCGACATCGCTGCCGTCGTCAACGCGTCGCCTTCGGTCTCGGGCCGCTACCCCAACCTAGGGCCAGAGGTGTTGGTGGCCAATGGGGTCACCCTGATCGACGAGGCGGGCCCAGAGGTCTTCAAGAAGATCAAGGACGGCGCCAAAGTACGGCTGTACAACGGTGGCGTCTATTCCGGCGACCGTCGCCTGATTCGCGGTACCGAGCGCACCGACGATGACATTGCCAACCTGATGCACGAAGCCAAGAGCGGTCTGGTCGCTCACTTAGAGGCGTTCGCGGGCAACACCATTGAGTTCATCCGCAGTGAAAGCCCGTTGTTGATCGACGGCATCGGTATTCCCGATGTCGATGTCGACATGCGCCGCCGCCATGTGGTGGTGGTATCCGACGAGCCAAGTGCCGCCGACGATTTGAAGGCGCTCAAGCCGTTTATCAAGGAATACCAGCCAGTGCTGATCGGCGTCGGCGCCGGGGCCGATGTGTTGCGCAAAGCGGGATATCGGCCACAGCTCATCGTCGGCGACCCTGAGCAGATGAGTGCTGAAGTCCTCAAATGCGGTGCCCAGGTGGTATTACCGGCTGACGCCGACGGCCACGCACCGGGCCTGGAACGGATTCAGGACCTCGGGGTGGGTGCGATGACCTTCCCGGCGGCGGGTTCGGCCACCGATTTGGCGCTGCTGTTGGCCGATCACCACGGTGCGGCCCTGTTGGTCACGGTCGGGCATACCGCCAACATCGAGACGTTCTTCGACCGCACACGTGTGGCCAGCAATCCGTCGACCTTTCTGACCAGGCTGCGGGTGGGGGAAAAGCTGGTGGACGCGAAGGCAGTCGCCACGTTGTATCGCAGCCACATGTCGGCCGGCGCTGTCGCGCTTTTGGTGTTGACCATGCTGATCGCGGTCATAGCGGTGCTGTGGGTATCGCGCGCCGACGCTGTGGTGATGCATTGGGTCGTCGAGTACTGGAACCGCTTCTCCCTGTGGGTGCAGGGCCGGATCAGCTAGGCGGCGTTGACGGTGATATCCCTACGCCACCACGCTATTTCGCTGGCTGCGGTGTTTGTGGCGCTGGCGCTCGGCGTCGTCTTGGGGTCGGGGCTGCTGTCTGACACGGTGTTGTCTGGCTTGCGGGCCGAAAAGCGGGATCTGCACGCACAAATCGACAGGCTTAACGACCAGAAGAATGCGCTGAACGAAAAGCTTACCGCAGCAAACGATTTCACATCACAAATGGCGGGGCATATCGTCCACGATGCGCTCGCTGGCAAGTCGGTGATCGTGTTCCGCACCCCGGACGCCAAAGACGACGACGTGGAAGCAGTGTCGAAACTGATGGGCCAGGCCGGGGCAGCGCTCAGCGGAACGGTGTCGCTGACTCAGGAATTCGTCGACGCAAACTCCGCGGAGAAGCTGCGTTCGGTCGTCAACTCGTCGATCGTGCCTGCCGGTGCGCAGTTGAGCACCAAGCTGGTCGATCAAGGTTCGCAGGCTGGTGATTTGCTCGGTATCGCGTTGCTGACCAACCGCGATCCCGCGGTTCCCACCGTCGATGATGCCCAGCGGGACGTTGTGCTGGCGGCACTTCGCGACACCGGCTTCATCTCCTACCGCTCGGACGCGCATATCGGGGCGGCGAACGCAGCCGTGGTCATCACCGGTGGCGGGCTTGGCGACGACGCCGGCAACCAGGGTGTCAGCGTGGCCCGGTTCGCCGCCGCGCTCGCACCCCACGGCACTGGCACGGTATTGGCCGGTCGCGATGGATCCGCCAGCGGAACGGCTGCCGTCGCCGTCACTCGTGCCGATTCCGGCATGGCGTCGTCAATTACCACCGTCGATGACGTCGACGCCGAGTCGGGCCGGATCACCGTGGTCCTGGGTCTACATGACCTGATCAACGGCGGTCGTACTGGCCAGTACGGAATCGGTCACGGCGCCACGTCGCTCACGGTCGCACAGTAGCCCGACGTCGATGCGCGCCGCGCAGCGGCGGGAGGAGAAGCCGGGCAATCGAGCACAGCCTCGCTCCGTCGGGCGTGTGCGACGGCAACGCGACGCCGTCGGTGTTAGGGTGGATTTCCGTGGGTCGGCAGGCCCAAGTGCGTTGACAGCACACAGAACGTAGTCCTGCCCGTCTTCACGGAGGTGGCAATCTTGCGCAGGCACCCGCAGACCGCCACCAAGCACCTCTTCGTCAGCGGCGGCGTGGCCTCTTCCCTGGGCAAAGGACTGACCGCCAGCAGTCTCGGCCAATTGCTGACCGCCCGCGGGTTGCAGGTGACGATGCAGAAACTCGACCCATACCTCAACGTCGACCCGGGCACGATGAACCCGTTCCAGCACGGGGAGGTTTTCGTCACCGAGGACGGCGCCGAGACAGACCTCGACGTCGGCCACTATGAGCGCTTTCTCGATCGCGACCTCTCCGGATCGGCGAATGTCACTACAGGCCAAGTCTATTCGTCAGTCATCGCCAAAGAACGGCGCGGCGAATATCTCGGCGACACCGTCCAGGTGATTCCACACATCACCGACGAAATCAAAAGCCGCATCCTTGCCATGGCCGAGCCGGACGCCGAAGGAAACCGCCCCGACGTCGTCATTACCGAAATCGGCGGCACCGTAGGTGATATCGAGTCACAGCCGTTTCTGGAGGCGGCCCGTCAGGTCCGCCACGACCTCGGTCGGGAGAACGTCTTCTTCCTGCACGTGTCGCTGGTGCCGTATCTGGCGCCGTCTGGCGAGCTGAAGACCAAGCCGACCCAGCACTCCGTGGCGGCCTTGCGGAGCATCGGTATCACGCCGGACGCGCTGATCCTGCGGTGCGACCGGGACGTTCCGGAACCGCTGAAGAACAAGATCGCGCTGATGTGTGACGTGGACATCGACGGTGTGATCTCGACACCGGATGCGCCGTCGATCTACGACATCCCCAAGGTATTACACCGCGAGGAGCTCGACGCCTTCGTGGTGCGCCGACTCAACCTGCCGTTTCGCGACGTCGACTGGACGGAATGGGACGACTTGCTCCGCAAAGTCCACGAGCCGCAAGAGACGGTGCGAATCGCGTTGGTGGGCAAATACGTTGACCTCTCCGATGCGTATCTGTCGGTCACTGAGGCGCTGCGCGCAGGTGGATTCAAGCACCGAGCCAAGGTGGAAATGCGGTGGGTGCCATCCGATGACTGCCAAGATCCCAGCGCTGCGGCGGCTGCTTTGAGCGATGTGCACGGTGTGCTGATCCCCGGCGGGTTCGGGATTCGCGGCATCGAGGGCAAAATCGGCGCGATCCGCTATGCGCGAGCCAGAGGCCTACCGGTGCTTGGACTGTGTCTGGGGTTGCAGTGCATAGTGATCGAAGCTGCCCGTTCCGTCGGACTCACACAAGCCAATTCGGCCGAGTTCGACCCGGGCACACCTGACCCGGTCATCTCCACCATGGCCGACCAACAAGATATCGTCGCCGGCGAGGCAGATCTGGGTGGCACGATGCGGCTGGGCGCATATCCGGCTGTGCTGGAACCGGATTCGATTGTCGCGCGGGCATACCAGACGACACAGGTCTCGGAGCGGCACCGACATCGTTACGAGGTCAACAACGCCTACCGGGACAAGATCGCCGAGAGCGGGCTGCGGTTTTCCGGAACCTCGCCTGACGGCCATCTAGTGGAGTTCGTCGAATACCGGCCGGAAGTCCATCCGTTCGTTGTCGGTACGCAAGCGCACCCAGAGTTGAAGAGCCGTCCCACGCGCCCGCATCCGCTGTTCGTTGCTTTCGTCGGCGCCGCCATCGACTACAAGGCCGCCGAGCGGCTGCCGGTGGAGATCCCCGAGCAGCGGCCCAACGGCAACGAACCCCGAGGCAGCGTCGGGCAGTCGCTGCACGAGCCCGAACCCGTCGCCCGTGGGTGAACACGTCTTCGAGACGATATCGTCCGAAATACTGCATACCGGAAAGATTTTCGCGCTCCGCAAGGACCGAGTGCTGATGCCGGGCGGCAAGGTCGTTAACCGCGAAGTGGTCGAGCACTACGGCGCGGTGGGCGTCGTCGCCCTGGACGACGACGACAATATCCCGATGGTTTATCAGTACCGTCACCCGTTCGGTCGCCGGCTCTGGGAGTTGCCGGCCGGGCTGCTCGACGTCCACGGCGAGGCACCGCACCTCACGGCGGCGCGGGAGCTGCAGGAAGAGGCCGGTCTGAAGGCGCATACGTGGCAGGTGCTGGCCGATCTTGATTCCACGCCGGGATTCAGCGACGAGTCGGTGCGGGTGTATCTGGCCACCGGATTGACCGACGTCGGACGACCTGAAGGCCATGACGAAGAAGCCGATATGACGTTGCAGTGGTATCCGCTGGCCGAGGCGGTGCGTCGGATATTCAGTGGAGAGATCGTCAATTCCCTTGCCGTTTCTGGCATTCTGGCGGCGTTCGCGGTCCGCAATGGCCTCGCACAGCCCCGGCCGGTGGACGCGCCGTGGCAAGACAAGCCGACGGCGTTCGCCGCGCGGCAGGCGGCCAAATGAGGATAGGGGCGGCCCGAGGAGCAGGCCGGCGAATGGACCTAGCGCGATGACCACGTTGGCGCCGCCCCTTGAGACCCAGGTGCAGAGCTATCTCGACCATCTGACAATCGAGCGGGGCGTGGCCGCCAACACATTGAGTTCCTACCGCCGCGACCTGCGCCGCTACCACGAGCATTTGGCGGGGCGCGGCATCGACGATCTGGCCAAGGTCAGTGAGGACGACGTCAGCGAATTCCTCGTCGCGCTGCGCCGCGGTGATCCCGATACGGGCGCGTCGCCGCTCTCGGCGGTATCGGCGGCGCGGGCCCTGATCGCGGTGCGCGGCCTGCATCGGTTCGCCGCCGCTGAAGGACTGACCGACGTGGATGTGGCGCGCGAGGTCAAACCACCGACCCCCGGCCGTCGGCTGCCCAAGAGTCTGACCATCGACGAGGTGCTGGCGCTGCTGGCAGCGGCGGGCGGCGACAGCCCGTCAGACGGGCCGCTGACGCTACGCAACCGGGCGCTCTTGGAGTTCTTGTACTCCACCGGAGCGCGGATCTCCGAAGCCGTGGGCCTCGATGTCGACGACATCGATACGCAAGCCAGATCGGTGCTGTTGCGCGGCAAGGGCGGCAAGCAGCGCCTGGTGCCGGTCGGGCGCCCCGCTGTGGAAGCACTGCAGGCCTACCTGGTGCGGGGACGGCCGGAACTGGCTCGTCGCGGCCGGGGAACGCCCAGCATGTTCCTCAACGCCCGTGGTGGGCGGTTGTCGCGGCAAAGCGCCTGGCAGGTATTGCAGGATGCCGCCGAACGTGCCGGCATCACCTCGAAAGTGTCGCCACATATGTTGCGGCATTCGTTTGCCACGCACCTGCTCGACGGCGGGGCCGACGTTCGTGTGGTCCAGGAGTTGCTCGGCCATGCCTCCGTGACGACGACCCAGATCTACACGCTGGTCACCGTGCATGCGCTGCGTGAAGTGTGGGCCGGGGCGCATCCGCGAGCACGCTAGCCGTTTCGGTGAGGGGCTAGCTGCCCAGGTACTCCGACTCCAGCACCAGATCGGTGACCAGCGTCTGGTACTCCACGTGTGCTCTGTGCTCTGTGGTGTTCCACAGCTTGCCCTGCTGTTCACGCATGTAGGCACGGTACTTGGGCGCGCCGGGCACTTTGACGTTGTCAGCGACGACGATTGAGCCGCGGTGCAGCCAGCCTCGGTCGAGGATGCTTTGCAGATCGGAAAGGTAAGCGTCCTTGTCATGGTCGAGGAACACGAAATCCACTGCGCCGGCACCGAACCCGTGTTCGTCGGCCAGCGCATCCAGCGTGCGTCCGCCGTCGCCGATGGTGCCGACCACACACGTCACCCGGTCGCCGACGCCGGCATGCGCCCAGATCTGGCGAGCGTTGACGGCGTTGGCTTCGGCCAGCTCGATCGAGTACACCTTCGCGGCGGGTGCGGCACGCGCGATCCGCAGCGACCCGTAGCCGCAGTAGGTGCCCAACTCCAGCACGAGTTTCGGATCGGCGCGGCGGACCGCGGCGTCGAGCAGCGCCCCTTTCTCCGGGCCGACGTTGATCAGCAGCGACTTCTCGTAGGCGAACCGGTCGATGGTGGCCAGCACGTCGTCGATGTCGCCGGAGCGGGCATTTGCCAGCACGTATTCGACGGCTGCAGCTTCGCGCCCGTCGCCGATCTGGCCGGTCCTGGTGATGTTGCGGCTGCCGGTCGCCATCCTCAAGACCGACCACCGCAAGAAGGGGATGCGCTGCTTGAGATTCATGAAGCAGACGATAGCCCGGCGACGATGCAGAGCGCGTAGCGCGATGAGGAGGAGCCGGGCAATCAGGTCTAGCCCGGCGACGATGCAGAGCGCGTAGCGCGATGAGGAGGAGCCGGGCAATCAGGTCTAGC
>Ga0070739_10006726_pt1 | contig 12554 bp, 11 predicted proteins | sample Coa_R1_7_FD_66445 | JGI IMG/M metagenome (GOLD analysis project Ga0070739, IMG submission 66445) | Surface soil microbial communities from Centralia Pennsylvania, which are recovering from an underground coalmine fire - Coalmine... | ecosystem: Environmental > Terrestrial > Soil > Unclassified ... | reverse complement strand
ACTTATATTCGGGAGTGATTGGATCTACGTTTACCATTTCATCGGCCACTGAATCAGGGACGACGGTCACCATTATGACCTCAACCGCGAATACCTTCGCAACAGGCGAGTACGTAACCGTCGCGGGGGTCAGCCCCGCCGGTTACAACGGAACCTTTCAGATCACCACGGTGAACTCGACTACGTTCACGTACACCGACGTGTCGGGACTTGGAACGGGCTCTACCACCGGAGCGACCGCGGTACAAAGCGGTTACTGTGGAGTCGCTCCGACAGTGCAGTGGGCGTACAACGTTTCCACTGCGAGCGGCACGATTCTGACTTCGCCGGCACTATCGACCGACGGTACGGGAATCGCGTTCATTGAGAGCGCGTCGAGTGGCGCGGTATTCCACGTGCTGACAATCGGCACCACGGGTTTTAACGGCACGTTTATTGCGGCGTTAAATGAATACTTCGCTGCGCAACCGGACAACACCGGCGCGATCAATAACGCCACTCTGCAATCGGTTACCTACAGCACGGTTGCGAACACTCGCTCGTCGCCATTTGTCGATTACAACAATGACGTCGCGTATTTCGGCGATGACAATGGAAATCTTTACAGGACCAACTGCGTTTTCCTGTGCGCGGCGCACGGTTTGACCTTGGGCATTGCCGCCGGCTGGCCCGTGAACGTGGCACCAGCTGGCACAAAGATGAGCCCGCCGGTTGCGGACAGCACGTCAGGAAAAATCTTCGTAGGCGGATCCAATGGTGTCCTGTACATGGTCCCGTTGGCGACGTGCCCGGGATCCGGGTGCGCGATCGTGAACGCCACGGTGGGTTTTAACGGCCCAAATGGCGCCGTCATCGATGGCGTTCTGCTGGACACGACATTTCAAACCCTGTTCGTCACCGCCGGCCGCGGTAGCAGCGGGACGAACGCTGCGGGAAACGCGGTGCAATTGAATGAATCAATGACTAGACTGGCAACGATCAGCATGAACGCAAATGCCTACGATCTTGCCAACGGCACCTTGGACGACGCGTACTACAACAACAGTATCGGTTCGGCCACGGTTTCAGGGAACGGTTATTTTTGCGGGCCGGTGTCGGGCAGTGGCCAGGCAGGTATCTTTACGGTGGGCTTTTCTGCGACGGGCCCATTGAGTCTTACCAATCCGCCGATCATGTCAGGTTCCAGTTCGCTGAATATTCCTGGCAATCCGTCTGTTGCCTGCAATCCGCTACTTAGCTTTGCCGACGGCACGATCGAGCGGCTGTTCTTCAGCCAGTCCACACTCCCGCGTACCGGCTGCAATGGCGCGAGCGCGACCGACGGTTGTCTGTTCAGCTACACGATTGGTGCTACGGGGAACATTTCGTTCAGCGCATCAACCTCCGAACATGGGGGCACGAGCGGGATCATCGTTGATAACGCAGCCAATCTGCCCCAGGCGTCAAGCCTGTATTTCGCAACCCAGAGTACCGCGACCGGTTCCACGTCTTCGCCCTCGTGCACATACACCCTCAGTAATGCGCCCGCGTTTTGTGCTGTGAAGGTGACGCAGTCAGGGCTGCAATAAGAAGAAAACGCGTGAGTGCTATCGCGCGACCAGGTCCAGCGCCCGAGAGAGGCAGTGCGGGCACAGGGTGTTGTCTTTCAGGTCGATCCACTCAACCGCGTGCGATGAGGCCATGGCGCAGCGGTAGTCGTCGCAATGCGTGAGCTGCAACGTGTGGCCGATCTCGTGAACGCATTCTTTCAGCAGGCGCTCGCGGAGGAGATCGCGATCGCGCTGCAATCCATAAAATTCCTGCGTGAGGCGGTGCGAGGAAACGATAGCGCACGGGCCGCCAATTTGCGCTTCGCCGAAAACGAAGGTGAGGATCGGAATGTAGAGGTCACGCTCGGTGACGGCGAGCAGGCGCCAGGTTTCTGGTCCGACCAGCGATTGCATGCGCGCCAGCATTTCCGACGAGTGGTACTGCTGGCGCTCGGCATGGAACGCGAACTCGGGGTCGAGCGCGTCCGGGAGTAGTTCGCAAGGCATGCGGAAGCGGCGGGCGAGAGCCGGTCCCAGTTCCTCCAGCAGGCGCCCGTCGATCATGCCGACCGGGAGCAGTTGCAGATATTTCATCGCTCGACTGTGGCGGCGGTTTTAGTCCATCCATAGCGTTTGAGTTTGTGGTGGAGGGTGACGCGGTCGATATCGAGCACCTCTGCCGCGCGGGTCTGGTTCCAGTTGCATTCTTCAAGCACGCGTAGGATGTGGGCGCGCTCGATATCGTCGAGAGTTTTGACGTCGCCATTAGTGGCTTTCGTTTTCACGGTGAAGTCCTGCTCCCGGATTTCGGGTTCCTGCGCAACCACCATTGCGCGCTCCACGGCGTTCTCCAGCTCGCGCACGTTGCCCGGCCAGGGATATTGCTGGAGTAGGGACATTGCCGCCGGCGACACTCGCGTAATCTTCTTGTTCATGGCCAGCGAGAATTTGCGTACGAAGTGATCAACCAAAAGCGGAATGTCTTCTCGTCGTTCGCGTAATGCGGGCAGTTCGATGCGGAAGACGTTCAGGCGATAGAAGAGGTCGGGGCGGAACCTGCCTTCTTCGACGAACTGCTCGAGATTGCGGTTCGTTGCGGCAACGATGCGGAAATCAACCTTGATGACCTGATTGCCGCCGACGCGCGTGATTTCGCGCTCCTGCAGAACGCGCAGCAGGTCGGTCTGGGTTTTCAGGCTGATGTCGCCGATCTCGTCGAGGAAAACGGTGCCACCCTCGGCGATTTCAAATTTACCCTTCTTGCGATACTGTGCGCCGGTGAAAGCACCCTTTTCATGGCCGAACAACTCGCTTTCCAGAAGAGTCTCAGTGAGCGCGCCGCAGTGAATTACGACCAGCGGGTGAAAGCGGCGGGCGCTGCCGGCATGAATGGCACGGGCCACGAGCTCTTTCCCGGTACCGCTCTCGCCGGTGATGAGGACGGTGGCATCGGTCGGCGCGACCGTCTCGATGGCGTCGAAAACTTTCGACATTGCCGGTCCCTGGCCGACCAGTTCGGGCGGGCGCGTGACTTCGGCCACGGCTTCCTTCAGGCGAATGTTTTCCTGTTTGGCCTCGCGATGTGAGAGCGCGTTTTTCACCAGGTGAGCAATCTCGTCGGGATCGAGCGGCTTGGTCACATAATCGTAGGCGCCGTTCTTTAGCGCAGCCACGGCCGTTTCGACGGAGGCGTAGCCGGTCATCATAATGACGGTCAGCTCGGGATCAATCTCGTGGATGCGCCGCTGCAATTCAATGCCGTCGGTTCCGCGCATTTTGATGTCGAGCAGCGCGAGATCCCACTTGCGCTCAGCCAGTAGCGTCAGAGCTTCGCTGGCGTTTTCGGCGGTGCCCACGTCGTAGCCTTCTTCGCGGAACCACTTGCCGAGAGAATCCCGGACCGTGAGTTCGTCGTCCACGATGAGCAGCCTAGGTTGTTGTGTCACAGGTCACCTCATTCTCCCCGCAGCAAGTTCCAGTTCAGGGGCAGGTGCTGCGCTGCCCAGGGTTTGCGGGAGCACCACATGGAAAGCGGTACCGCGCCCCAGTTCCGATTCGACGGAAATGTGGCCACAATGGCGCTCGACGATGCTGCGGCTGATGGCCAAACCAAGGCCGACGCCCTGGCCGGTCTCTTTGGTGGTGAGAAACGGATCGAAAATGCGTGGCAGTAAATCCGGCGCGATGCCCATGCCGTCGTCGCGCACCTGGATTTCGATTTCGGAAGATTCAGGGAAAAATGCGGTGCGCAGCCACAAGTTGCCGCCGCGCGGCATGGCATCAATGGCATTCATGATGAGCGCCAGAAAAACCTGCTCGATCTGCGCCGGGTCGCATTGCACCAGGGGCAGGCGATCGGAGAGCTCGAGCTGCAATTGAATCGCGCGGAGGTCGAGCTGATGCTCGACCAGCCGGATGGTACGTTCAACTACGTTGTTGATATCGGCGGTTTGAATATTCAGCGGCGCCACGCGGGAGAAGGTCAGAAGATTTTTGACGAGGTCCCCGCAGCGGCGGCTCTCGGCGGCGATGAGGTCGAGGCAATCGGCGACTTCCGCGCGATGAGGGCCGTGCTCGTAGGATTTGTCGTTGTTCAGCCACTTCCGCATTAATTTCGCGTAGGTGAGGATGCCGGAGAGGGGATTGTTGATTTCGTGCGCGAGGACGGCCGCGAGTTTGCCGATCGACGCCATCTTTTCGACCTGGAGCACGTGCTCGTGGGCGCGCTTCAACTCTTTGGTCTTTTGTTCGACGCGGTCTTCCAGGGTGTGCGCCCAGGCGGTGACTTCTTCGCGCGCCTCAAGGAGCTGGCGGCTCATTCCATTGAACGACTCGGCGAGTTCACCGACTTCGTCGTGCGACGTGATGGGGATTTGGTAACCGAGTTCGCCGGCACCGAGGCGTCGGGTGCCGGCTTCGAGCGCATGGATGGGTTCGTCTACCACGCGCCAGACAAAGAGACAGCACAGGAACGAGATCACCAGGATGGCAACCAGCGTGTACGCGGCCATGCGCCAGGTCCCTTGCGATAGGTTCGCATCCGCTTCGGCAAGCGAGAGATTCGTATCCAGGACGCCAAGGATCTGCTGGCTCGCGGGATGGGCGTGGCAAGCAGCATTCGAGCAGGCGGGCTGGTTTTCGATCGGCGTGATCACGCCGACCACACGGGACGTCTCAGCCTTGTATATGCGGAAACGATTGCCGTTCACGTGGGTGGCGACAGGGTTCTGGGCGTGGCAGCCGGCGCACACCTCGGCATCGCGCTCGTATTGCTGATTGACCTCGTGCTGATCGGTGGAGTAGTTGATTCGGCCGTTGCGATCAAAAACTCGAACCCGCACGATCCCCGGCTGGCCCGAGATGGTCTCCATCATTTCGACCAGCCCGGTGCGGTCGTTGTGGAGCATGTAATACGACATGCTGCGCTTTAGGGTGTCACCCACGCGTTCGGCGCTGTGCAGCGTGGCGTTTTCCAGATGCCTACGGTGAAGACGGATGTTGAGATAACCGAATAGCGAAAAACTGGCCAGCAGGGCCGCGAGTAAGAGCGCGATGAGCTTTGCGCTCAGGCTGCGGCCCAGTCGGCGCCAGCCTGCAAAGGCTGCGAGTTTGTCAGTCGCCGGCATGCTCCAGTGCCACTTCTGCGGGCAGTTCGCTCACTTTCTCCGGCCGTGCAATTTCGTGCTCAGCGGGGAAGATGGGCAAGTACTTGGCCGCGAGGCCAAACAGGGCAAAGCCGGCCGCGATGATCGACCCCGTCACGGCCACTTCGGTCCACTTGGGCACGTAGTGCAGCCCTGCGGAAGTTTCCATTCCGGTGATGCTCACATTCAGGCGGTTGGTGACGAATCCCAGCACAACCGAAACTGCGACCAGGTAGAGTCCGCCGGCGCTCTGGCGCACTTTGTACTGCGACAGCAGAGCGAGCGGAATTATGATCGCCAGCGCCAGTTCGAGCAGGAACAGCCCTTGTTCGTAGCTCGGTTTCAGCATCAAGGGAAGTACGCCACGGTGATAAAGATCTTCGAAACGCAGGATCGCGTACACGGAGAGCGCGACTGCCAGCACCCGTCCCAACTCACGGAGGAGAGGAAGTTCGAGCTGACGGCCGAAATGCTTGGAGCTCATCGAGGATTCGAAGATGGTCATCGCAATGCCGACGCAGATTGCTGACAGGAAGAAGAAAATCGGCAGGAGCGGCGTGTACCAGAACGGGTGCAGCTTGTTCGGCATGATCAGGTACAGCGAGCCGAGCGAGGACTGGTGCAAGGTCGAGAGCAGCACACCCAGGATTACCAGTGGAATTAAGACGGCGCGAATGACTTTGAGGGGGCGTTCAAGGTTGAATCGCTCAAACACCACAGGTGCGAATTCGAGCGAGAGCACCGTGGTGTAGAACATCACACAATACGCCACTTCGAACATCACTGAGTGCGGATTGCGCATGATGAGCGGGTGCCAGATGCGGTAGGGACGGCCCAAGTCGAACATGAGCGCGACGCAAACCAACACATAGCCAAGGAATGCGGTGAGGACCGTCGGACGCACGATCGGCTTCCAGCGCTTGATGTTGAAGATGTGAACGGCGGCCGTGAGTGTGAAGCCGCCCGCCGCGAGCATCACGCCGCAGAGCACGTCGAAACCGATCCAGATGCCCCAGGGGAACTGGTCATTCAGATTGGTGGAAGCACCCAGGCCATATACGAAACGAACGAAAGTCGCGTAGGTGCCGGCGGCTAACAAGACGATCAATACTGCCTTCCAGAAGGTGAATTTGAATTTCATCGTGTCCTCCCGTTTTTGCTGTCGCGCGGAGTGTCGCCGTTGTTGCCCTCTTTGCCTTCCGCGGCGGCGACTTCTTCACGGCGATGCGTGATCCACCAGACCCCGCCGAGCAAAATTCCGCCGAGGGGAACGAAGTCGGGGATGCGGGAGAGCACGCGATACGTGAACATTGGGAGCGGGTCGCGAACGATGTCGGTCTTGTAACCGAACTCTTCGAAGGGAACGCTCGACAACAAAAGCACCGAGGTGCCGCCAACCTCGTTGAGCCCGTAGATGTGATTCACGTACTTTCCGGGGTTATCGTGAATGCGCTGCTGGGCTTCGGCGATGAGGTCGTCGCGTTCGCCAAATTTCGTTGCGCCGGTGGGGCAGATCTCGGCGCAGGCAGTCGGCTTTCCGGAGGCCACGCGATCCGGGCACATGGTGCATTTCTGAACGCGCGGCAGGACTTTTCCCCATTCATATTTGGGAACGCCAAACGGGCAGGCCACCATGCAGTAGCGGCAGCCCATGCACTTGCCTTCGTCGTAAGTGACGGGGCCGAGCGCGGTCTTCTTCAGCGCGCCTACGGGGCAGACCGAAGCGCAGGCGGGCTCCTGGCAATTCATGCACAGGCGGCGCATGAATTTGTCATTTTTGGCCAGCACTACGGTGAATTTGTGATCGGATTGCTTGTCCTCGGCGGCTACCGTGTCGTCGTAGCGAAGCTTGTTTTGTTCGGCGCACGCAACTTCGCACTGCTTGCAGTTAATGCAGGCGGTTGCGTCATATAAGAGTGCCTTGCTCATGAATTTTCTCCACGTTGGGCCTGCGTGCGGAAGTGGCGCGGCAAGGCAACACTCCGGGCAAGGCCGGTACAGGTGGGGCCGGCGATGGCCTCAAAAAATTGTTAAGGGGAGAGCAGAAGGAAAAAGTAGGCCCGGGTCCCGGAATCCGGGTTGCGGGACCCGAGCGGGCTGTTCCTTGGAGTGAAGCAGCGCGGAAACCCTCGGCAACACCATGGGGGCCAGTATGCTGACCGAACCGAGTTGCGGCTGGTGGTCTCAAGAGACCTCCGCGCTTCTGCCGGATGGGCCGTGTGACCAGGTCACGGCGTAGTCCGGCCTTCAAATGGAACAGCCGATCTCCTACTTCTGCAGGCCCCGAACGTAGGTCACGATCGCCTTGACCTGGTCGTCGGTAAGACCCTTCTTGGCGAAAGCATGGGAAGCCTTCTGAGCTTTGCCGCCGTTGGCGATGGCATCGGTCAGGTCGGCATCCGACAGGCCCTTGGCCTCGGGGGAAACCAGGCTTGGGATCTTGGCGGTCGGTTTGCCGGTCGCGTCGGCCCCATGGCAAGCAGCGCACTTTGCTTTGTACAGAGCAGCACCATCTTCCGCCCACGACAGGTTGGGCAGAACGATGAACAAGGTCACAGCAATAACCATGACCAGCATCAGGATCTTCGTCGTCTTCATGATTGCGATGTCTCCTTATCGAGTTGTAGCGAGCATAAGCAGGAGCCTGGTGCAGCGGCGGCCGTAGCGAATTGCAGCGGTCCATCGCTGAACTCTGTTGCAAGTTTCAGCGTAGAGGCGAAATTAAGCTGTGATTCGAGTCACTCCGAGCCGTGACCCAAGTCAGTGGGAACTGGGTTATGTGGACATTGCGGACGTGAGGAGAAATGCAACGACAGTTGTCAGTTGCTGCTTTAGCGAACCGGGTCCAGCAGGCACCCCACAACATCGGCTCGCCCGTCGCTCGGGACGCCGCTTGGATCAGTGAATCAGAAACGCGGTGCCGGCGAGGATAATCCCTACAACCGCGAGGGCGGAGCCCACGCCCCAAAACACACGGCGGCGGGTCAGCAGGGTTATGGAAGTGATCACCAGGCCCATTTCCAGGAAGACCTCTCCTAAATCAAAGCGGTCGGCGCGGTTGCGTTCGAAGACGACCTCTTTTTCCAAGTCGCGCGCTTTCTCTTCAAGTTCCTTCTGATCGTTGCGATAGCGCTCGATGTCCTGCGTGTATTTTTGTTGCAGTTTGCTGACCTGATCTTTAGAGGTGCTCAGGCTGAGACTGTCAAGAAACATTTCCTCGCTGTGACGGCGGATGTTTTTCGCCTGGTAATAGGCCCATTGATCTGTGGCCTTGTTTTGGAGGATGACTTCCTCCGTGTGAGAGCGGTGGCCGAGCAGGGACACCGTGGCGACCAGAACGGCGAGGACGGCCATGGTCAAAGAGACGGGCGCGAGAGAGCGGTCATGCTGGGCGTGCTCGGCGTGTTCCTGAAGCTCCTGGAGTTCTTCACTCGTGGCCATCGCAGGAAGTTGTAATCGAGGAAAGGCGAATTTGCAATCAGTACTCAGTTGTCAGGAGTGAGGAGTCACAACATACGAGTTCCTCATTTCGGTAACAAACCGGAACGCCTCTAACTAGTGCTGGACGAGCCTGGCTCCCACCCTCCCAAAAATCGGGCAGGGTGGGGCAGTCGCGTTTTGCACAGACGAAAGAAACGGCAGCAAAGGTTAGACATCAAAGCAATCGGGTCAGGCACTGCGGCGGCCGGGAAAATTCCAGCCCGGCACGTTGCCTTTGTCGTCGAGATAGTCGGCCAACCCCCGCAGCTCTTCGGCGACGCGCTCGCTCCCCATTTCCTGAACGGCGAGCTTCACCGTGATGGCGACCGCATCCAGGGTATCGCGGGCGTTGAGTTGTTCGAGCAGCCACTTGGTTACGGATTGCAACCTTACGCCTCCTAAAAGAAGTTAGAAAAATGCCGGTGCGCAGGCTAAACAGGCATCTATTCACATTCAAGAAGAAAATGTCCGATCGCTCGAACGAATGGAACATCTGCAACTTGTCACGTCGCAGCGCATCTGTAGGAGTAACGACACAAGCAACTACGGAACTTCTGCTGGTTGAGTCAGCGCGAGGTGTGATGAACGAGTCCCCAAGTTTCCTGAGGCATGAGGTGCGCGAGAAACTGGTGGTATCCACGTGCGTGATGTGTCATCGCACCGTGGCCAGCAGCAACTCCCGCCTGCTGCGGGTAGCCGAAACAGCGCACATGTGTCCAAAACTGGAGCACTCTCGTGGTCCACAGCCAAAAACCCTTCGTGAGAGCCACCAAGCGAAATAGGCCAACCAGAGCGCGAGTGGCCGGAAGCGCGGCGCATACTTTATTCTGACAGCGGAAGCACATGGACCGCTTTCTGCGCCATAAGACCCTCGTCGTCAGCCTGGTAGTAATCGCGAGCAATGCTTTTGGAAATTACACGCTGACCCGCGGCATGCGCGACGTGGGCTCCGTCGTTTCCATATCTCCTCTGCCGTACATTCATGCCATGCTGGATCCGTGGGTGATCGCGGGCATCGTCCTCCTCGCCACCTGGATGGTCACTCGACTGGCGCTGCTGAGCTGGGCCGACCTGAGCTACGTCATCATGGTGACCTCCACGGCATACGTCTTGAGCGCGCTGCTGGCCAAAGTTTTTCTGAACGAAAGGATCTCGGCCATACGCTGGGTCGGCATCGTGCTGATTTCCGCGGGCGCATTCATTGTCGCCCGTACTTTTCCTTCCACCGCTCCCGAACCTGAGGAGCCCGAGGAATGAAATGGATCCTGCTTGGCCTCGTGGTGGTCCCGGGTACGCTGGGCGACGTGCTCATGACCATCGGCATGAAGCGGCACGGCGAGATCGAAGAGTTCGATTTGCGCAGCCTACTCTCGCTGCTCTGGGACATGGTGCGCAACCCGTACCTGATCACCGGGATCGTTGCCATGGCGGTCTCGTTCTTTGCACTGATGGCCTTGCTGTCAGTGGCGCAACTCAGTTTCGCGGTGCCGGCGACTGCCTCCAGCTACCTGGTTGAGACGGCGCTTGCGAAATATGTGCTGAAGGAAGAAATCGACGCGGCACGCTGGGCGGGAGCATGCCTGGTGACGATCGGAGTGGTGCTGGCGTCGCTCTAAAGCTGCATGAGAGCGTTTCGGGTAAGCATCAACGCCGGGCCGCCGCCTCCCCCCGTCTCCCCGCCATTCATTGCCAGTTGGATCAGCCCGATAATTATCAGGGCCGTGGCAATTACCTTCCCCACCAACACCCATCCAGTGAAGTTCTCCTGCAGCAAGTCGGGCCTGATGCGAGTCAGCAGATAGGCTCCGATGAAAATCAGGGCATAGCGCACGCCGGAGATGGCGTCAACGACTGCGGGATTGGCCAGCGAGATGGCGTAGAAAACCAGAAAGGAGCCGACGCCGGAGATTACGCGATTCACAAAATACCAGAACCGATTGCGGGGCTCGATGCGCGTTGAAGTGCGGAAAATCTGCTTTCGCCAGGAATTGCGGACGAGTAGAAGCAACGCACCCGCGAACGTGCCAAGCGTGAAGATCACGTATCCAGTGACAAAGTTGGTGTGATTAAACACCGATTTTTGCAGCACATTCACCAGCCCGTAACTTGCCGAGGCAAACAAAACGGGCGGCAGGATGCGGCGCATGTTGAAGCGCTCGGTGAGAAACATCACGAACCCGCCGGCGGTGAGGAGAATGAAACCGAGCAGCATCATCGATTCGAGGCTCTTGGTCAGAAGCGCCATTCCGATGAGAGCCGTAGCAACCGGAGAGAAGCCCCCCATGATCGCCAGTGCCTGGGATGCTTCGCCGCGCTTCAGGGCGACGTAGTAAAAGAAAACCGAAATCAGGTGCAGCACGCCCGTTCCGAAGGCGAGCCCTGCGAGGGAGAGGCTGGGAACATGGAAGCCGAAAGGAGCCAGGAATATGCCGAGCACGCTCATGGCACCCAGCCAGAACACATACGCGAAAATGTTTTGCGTTTCCGGCTGCTCGAGCAGGACCTTGTCCCAGAGTAAGGAAACGCCGATCAAAGCCTGCGCAAGGATTGCGATAAACAGCCCGTTCTTGATCAAACCGAGCATGAGCGAAGCTGACGCGGATTAGATGCGGGAAAAGCAGTTGTTGCCAGTGTCAGGACGATGTTTCCCGCCTGCCGCGTTTCATCATGCGGGCGCAGTACAGGGCGGTGAAGCTCAACGTGAGCTGCTGCAGGTTCGGCAATTCTACGTCGCGGGCGCCTCTTCGACCGGCTGCACGGTGGGTGCACCGGAGCCGAGAATTTTCAGCTTCGGCTCGTGCGAGGTGACGTTCACGATCTCACGCGTGATGCGATCGTCAACTTCTTCGGCCTCATCCAATTCGACCGGATAACGGATCACCACTTCCAATCCGCTTTGTGTCAGGCGGACGCGGCTGGCAGGCGTCAGGGCGTGCACGGAAACCGGGCTGAGCGTGCGCTCCATGCTTTTGCGCTGCGATTCCATCCGGTCACGATATTCGTTGAAGACCTTTTTGACCGCCTCCATCATGCGCTGCTCAACTTCGCGGTAATTGCTCTCAGGCGCGAGAGTGAGGGTGATCTCGTGCCAAACGAATTTCGTGCCCGGGATTTGTTTGAATAACCCCGCGTTGGCCTGAAACACCACCGCGTTTGAGAAAACGACAACGCGCCCAGTGGGGCGAGCCCACGCCCCGGTGCCGCCCACTTCCATGATGTGCAGGCGCACCAGGCCGATATCGACCACGTCGCCGGTGACCCCTGCCACTTGCACGCGGTCGCCGACACGTACGCCGTATTTGCCGATCAGGAAAAAATACCCGGCCACGGACAGAATGACATTTTGCAGCGCGACCGCTACGCCGGCAGTGAGTAGGCCGGCGAAAGTCGCGAGTGACCCCAGTTCGCTGGCAAATGCCACCGCGATGACGATCGCAATCACCAACCAGACAACGATCCGGCGCAGAAGCAGGAACTGATAACGACGCCGGGGATCCTGAATGTAGCGGAATGTGGCCTTCCGCCAGATGTCGGAAACAATGAGCACGACAACCAGCACCAGCCCGAGCGCACCAATCCGCAGCGACAACGCCTTCAACTGCGCGGTGTAATCGGACTGCACCGCGCTGCGCCAGTTCTGCAGGCTGCGATTGTAGAGATCGAGCAGAATGGTCTCTTTGCCCAGCGGCAGCAGCGTCGCGGAAAGCTGCTTGTATTGTGCGGTGAGTGCATCGATCTGCTGTTTTTGCTGGGCCAGAACGGCCGGATCCTGCGAATCAGGCTCATTAACAAGTTGGTCGCCTTGCTTCGCCAGTTCCTTTACTTGCGCAACGATGGGATTGAGCATGTCGCGCGCCGACTGGGTCAGGCTGTCGGTCATCTGCGCCGATTGCTCGAGCGT
>Ga0070739_10006725_pt1 | contig 12556 bp, 8 predicted proteins | sample Coa_R1_7_FD_66445 | JGI IMG/M metagenome (GOLD analysis project Ga0070739, IMG submission 66445) | Surface soil microbial communities from Centralia Pennsylvania, which are recovering from an underground coalmine fire - Coalmine... | ecosystem: Environmental > Terrestrial > Soil > Unclassified ... | reverse complement strand
GCGAAAGCAGCCGTTGATTTCGGCAAAGCGCGCAGCGTTCCACAGCTTGGTCGCAAAATTGCGGTAGCCGGCAACACGTTCGGCCGACAATTTGATGTCTCGACCCTGCGCCGCCATGGCGGCAAGGGTGAAGCGAAGCGCGTCGGCGCCGTATTCGTCGATCATCTCCAGCGGATCGATGACGTTGCCTTTGGACTTCGACATCTTCTGGCCGCTGGCGTCGCGCACCAGGGCATGGATATAGACGTCGCGGAACGGCACCTCGCCCATGCAGCGCAAGCCCATCATCATCATACGGGCGACCCAGAAGAAAATGATGTCGAAGCCGGTGACCAGCGCCGAGGTCGGATAGAAGCGCGCCAGCTCCGGCGTCTTGTCCGGCCAGCCCAACGTCGAGAACGGCCACAGCGCGGACGAGAACCAGGTATCGAGCACATCCTCGTCGCGTTTGAGATACTCGTTGGCAAATTGGGCGCGGCGTGAGGGGGCGGCGGCGATGTCGTGACCGTCCTCGGCCGTGATCTCACCGATCTCGGTGTAATGCGCGAGCGCATCGGCAACCGCATCGTCTTCGGTTTCGGCGACAAAGATTTTCCCATCCGGTCCATACCACGCCGGAATCTGATGACCCCACCAGATCTGCCGCGAGATGCACCATGGCTGGATGTTTTCCATCCAGTTGAAAAACGTCGCCTCCCATTGCGCCGGCACGAACACGGTCTTGCGCTCGCGCACGGCCTCGATCGCGGGCTGCGCCAACGTTTTGGCATCAACGTACCATTGGTCGGTGAGATAGGGCTCGATCACCGCGCCGGAACGATCGCCGTGCGGCACCACGTGGCTGGTTTGCTCGATTTTGTCGATGAGGCCGGCCGACTCCAAGCGGTCGAGGATTTTCCTGCGCGCGACCATGCGGTCGAGCCCGTGCAGCGCCAGTGTGGCGTCGAGTTCGGCCGAGGGCGGCACGTCCTGCAGAAAACTCGCGTTGTCCTTGAGGTCGAGTTGCGCCTCGACATCGAAAACGTTGACCAGCGGCAGGTTGTGCCGGCGCCCCACCTCGAAATCGTTGAAGTCGTGCGCCGGCGTGATCTTCACCGCGCCCGTGCCTTTTTCCGGATCAGCGTAGTCGTCTCCGACGATCAGAATGCGCCGGCCGACCAATGGCAGGATGGACTGTTTGCCGATCAGATGCTTAAGCCGTCCGTTGTCGGGATGCACGGCGACCGCGACGTCGCCCAGCATGGTTTCCGGCCGGGTGGTCGCCACCACGACGAACTCGCTCGAGCCTGCGATCGGATATTTGATGTGCCAGAGCTGACCCTTGGTCTCGACCTGCACCACTTCGAGGTCGGAGATGGCGGTTTTGAGCTTGGGATCCCAGTTGACCAGGCGCTTATCCTTATAGATCAGACCTTCGCGATAGAGCGCGACGAAGACTTTCAGCACCGCGCGCGACAGGCCCTCGTCCATGGTGAAGCGCTCGCGCGACCAGTCGCAGGACGCGCCGAGCCGCTTGAGCTGGCCGGTGATGGTGCCGCCGGATTGCGCCTTCCACTCCCACACCCGCTTGATGAAAGCCTCGCGGCCCATCTGCCGGCTGCCGGGCTCCTGACGCTCCATCAGCTGCCGCTCGACCACCGCCTGGGTGGCGATGCCGGCGTGATCCGTGCCGGGCTGCCACAGGACATCTCGCCCGCGCATGCGCTCGAAGCGGCACAGAATGTCCTGCAGCGTGTTGTTGAGGGCGTGGCCCATGTGGAGCGAGCCGGTGACGTTCGGCGGCGGAATGACGATGGAGTACGGCTTTGCCTTGGCACGCTCGGGCCGGCCGGCGCGGAACGCGCCCGCCGCTTCCCACGCGGCGTAAATGCGGCCTTCCACCGCGCGTGGCTGGTATGTTCTTTCGATCATTCTCGGTTTCGCATCGGGCGCCTGGCGCGCTAGAAAGCCCGGCCCGCCCACAGTGTCAACGCGGCCCGCCTGCCGGCGGCTTCAATTCCAAGCGAATATCCGACGTGGTTACACCCTCGCCTGCCGCGCCAACGCCGAGCCGTACTCCGACACGCTCGATCATCCTCTTGGCGATGGCGGGCTTCGCCAGCCAAGCGCAGGTCCGCGTCACGGACTCGCTGTTGCCGCAGATTGCCGCCGACTTCCACACCACGGTCGGGGAAGCCGCCATGGTGGTGACCGCCTATGCGATGGCTCACGGCTCGATTCAGCTCGTCATCGGTCCGGTCGGCGACCGGCTCGGCAAGTATCGCGCGGTGGCGCTTATGTGCGCGATCGGCGCCATGCTGGTGGCGCTGTGTGGTACGGCGGCGTCGCTATCGCAATTGGCGCTGGCGCGGCTCGCCACCGGCGTCGCCGCCGGCTGGGTCATCCCCATTTCCATGGCCTATGTGGGCGATGTCACGCCCTACGAGCGCAGGCAGCCGATTTTGGCGCGCTACCTCACCGGCCAAATTCTCGGACAGTTGTTCGGCCAAGCGGCCGGCGGCGTGCTCGGCGATCTCGTCGGCTGGCGGAACGTGTTCTTCGTCCTATCGGTCATGTTCGCGCTCGCCGCCGCCGGGCTCGTGTTCGAGTTGGCGACCAATCCGCAGACGCGCAAGCCCGGCCGCCCCGACCAGACCACGCGCGGCTTTGTCGCTGATTACGTCGCCGTTCTGTCGGCGCATTTCTCACGTGTCGTGATCATCGCTGCCTTCATCGAAGGCGCGCTGGTTTGGGGCGCCTTCGCCTATATCGGCGCGCATTTGCGATTGCGCTTCGGCTTGAGCTTCACGCTGGTCGGAATGACGGTCGCCTGTTTCGGCATCGGCGGCTTGATCTATGCCGGGCTGGTCAAGCTCTTCGTTTACCGGCTCGGTCAGTCCGGCCTCGCCGTCACCGGCGGGATTATCATCATGGCGGCCTATCTTGATCTCGCCGCCGCGCCGGCATGGTGGTTGGCACCGGTCGCCACCATGGCGATCGGGCTTGGCTTCTACATGCTGCACAACACATTGCAGGTGAACGCCACGCAGATGACACCGCAAGCGCGCGGCACCGCGGTGGCGATCTTCTCCTCGGCAATTTTCGTTGGCCAGACTGCCGGCGTCGCAATGGGCGCCCTCGTCATCGACCGGGCCGGAGCGGTGCCTTTGTTCCTCGGCACCGCCGTGACGGTGCCCGTCCTGGCTTTGTGGTTTGCCCGGGAGTTACGGCGTCATCGGGCCGGCAAAGCGCTGCTATAACGAAATTCCGAACGTCTCGCTCAAGCCGCGCCGGCCGCTCTTGGTGATTGCGAGTGCGCGACTGTCCCGCCGGCGTTCGAACCAGCCGAGATCAAAGCAGCGCTGCGCCAACAACGCCCCGACGCTGCCGCCAAGATGGACACGGCGTTCGGTCCAATCGAGGCATGGGCGGCAGAATATGCGCCGGCGGCCACGCGCTGCCGCAAGATCGATTCCGAATTTGTCGAAAAACGTCGCCCCGTTAGCCGTCACTTCGCCACCGTCGTCAGTGAGGACCACATAGCCGTGCGCACACAGGGCATCGGTCAGTCCGACGCCGAGCTTGCCGGCGAAATGATCGTAACATGTGCGTGCCGTACGCATGGCATCGTCGACTTTAGAGGCCGGTCGGTGCCGCGGCGGCGCGTCGGCGACCAAGGCCATGATGGCTTCCAGCATTTCAGCGACTCGATGGTTCGCGATGCGATAATAGCGGTGACGACCCTGCTTGATGCAGGCGATCAGCCGGCCGTCGGCGAGCTTGGCGAGATGCCCGCTCGTAGTCTGGGGCGAGACGCCCGCAGCAGCGACGAGTTCGCCCGCGGTGAGCGCGCGTCCCCCCATCAAGGCCTCCAAGATATTGGCGCGTGCCGGATCTCCAACCAACGCCGCAACTTCGGCCATGCGCACATCCGCGGTCATTGGCCCTCTCCTGAGTGATTGCCACCGCAAGATCCTCGCTCTCGGTCGCTACCTCAAGATAGTACGCCGGAATCGGGTGGTCAGCCGGCAATGCTTCGGCCAAGACCGTAGCATCACGCCTTGAGACCGCGGCGCGCGTTCCGCATGTGATGGGCCACGCACATTCGCGGAGAACGACATGACGATGATATTATCTGCATCCCGCTCCCGCACCGCGCAAGGCCGCGTGCTCGTCCTCCTCACCATGTCGCTCGGCGTGCTGATCGCGCAGATTGACACGTCTGTTGTCAATCTCGCCGTGAAGCAGATCGGCGCCGCGCTCAATGCCGGCGTGACGGCGTTGCAATGGGTGGTCGACGCCTACAATCTTGTCTACGCCAGTCTGCTGCTGACCGCCGGTACGCTGGCCGACCTGTTCGGGCGTCGCCGCGTCTTTGCGCTCGGCATTGCGTTGTTTACGTTGGGCTCCCTGGTCTGCGGGCTGGCGCCGAACGTGACCATCTTGATTGCCGGCCGCGCCATTGCCGGCCTCGGCGCCGCTCTCGAAATCCCAACTTCGCTCGCCATCTTGACCGTGGCCTACCCGGAGACAAACGAGCGCAGCCGCGCACTTGGCGTCTGGGCGAGTTGCAACGGCCTCGCCTTCATCATCGGTCCGACGCTCGGCGGCGTGTTGGTCGACGCGGCGGGTTGGCGCAGCATATTCCTGCTCATCATTCCGCTGGCGCTTGTGACGCTGGCGCTGACGTTCACGACAGTGCCCGAATCGAAAGATCCGAAAGGACGCAAGCTCGACCTGCCAGGTCAGGGTCTGGCAGTTGCCGCGTTGGGCGCGCTGGCGCTCGCGGTGATCGAAGGTCCGCGTTGGGGCTGGACCTCGCTCGGCAGCGTGATCGCCTTCGGCGTTTCGATTGCCGGCGCGGCGTCGTTTTTGCGCCGGCAAGCGGGCTCGGACGCCGCGCTGGTGCCGCTAGCGATGCTGAAGAATCGAGTCTTCGCCGCGAGCCTCGCCATTGCGGCCGCCATGACCTTCGGCATGTATGCGATGCTGTTTCTCACTCCGCTCTATCTGCAAGCGGCGCGCGGCAACAGCGCATTGATTGCAGGGGTCGAGCTGTTGCCGATGTCGATCGCGTTCGTCATCGTCTCGCAGTCATCCGGCAAGATCGCCAATGCGTTTGGTCCACGCCTGCCGATGGTCGCGGGCATGGCGGCCATGGGCGCCGGGCTGTTCATGCTGGCGCTTATCGCCGTCAATGACAGCCTTGCCCTGATCGAAGCGGCCCTGCTGGTAATCGGCTGCGGGCTCGGTCTGAACACCGCGCCGGTGAACGGGGTCGCGGTCGCCAACGTCCCGCCGGCGCGTTCGGGCACCGCGTCCGGCCTGGTCAACACGGCCCGCATGATCGGCGCGACACTCGGGGTGGCCGTGCTCGGGGCAGTGTTCGCGACATTCGCAGGCGGCAGCAGCGAACACAGCCGGATCATAGCCGGCCTGGTACCGGCCTATGTCGGCGGCGGCATCGGCGAATTCGCCGGCGCGATCGCGGCGTTCGTCTTCATCCGCCGCGACTCGCTGCAACAGAAGGCAAAGCTCTGAAGGTTCAGGCCTTGACCAGCGGCACCTTCGGCACAGTGCCGCGGCGCGGCGGCTCGCCGCCACCAGGGCCGCCCGGCGGCTTACGACGCGGCGAACTGCGCCGCTTCCTGGCCCGGCGCGGCTCAGGCAGCTTCTCCGCCCGAGGCGTCACCGGACCGTCCGGATAGTCGAAGCCCAGCTTTGAATTGCCCTGCTCGTCGGTTATGACGATGACGCGCACATGGCCGCCGGATTTCAGCCGGCCGAACAGTACCTCGTCGGCCAAAGGCTTCTTGATGTGCTCCTGGATCACCCGCGCCATCGGCCGGGCGCCCATCAGCTCGTCATAGCCGTTGGCAATCAGCCACTTCGCCGCCTCGTCGGTCAATTCGATGGTGACATCGCGGTCGGCGAGCTGGGCCTCGAGCTGCAGCACGAACTTCTCGACCACCATGGCGATCACCTCCGGCGACAGGTGCGCGAAGGTAATGATGGCGTCGAGGCGGTTGCGGAATTCGGGCGCGAACAGCCGGGTGATGGCCTCCATATCGTCGCCCTCGCGCTTCTGCCGCGTGAAGCCGAATGCCGCGCGTGCCATGTCGGCGGCGCCCGCATTGGTCGTCATGATGAGAATGACGTTGCGGAAATCGACCTGCTTGCCATTGTGGTCGGTCAGCTTGCCGTGATCCATGATCTGCAAGAGCACGTTGAACAGATCCGGATGCGCCTTCTCGATTTCATCGAGCAAGAGCACGCAGTGCGGATGCTGGTCGACGCCGTCCGTCAGTAAGCCGCCCTGGTCGAAGCCAACATAGCCGGGCGGCGCGCCGATGAGCCGCGAGACCGTATGCCGCTCCATGTATTCGGACATGTCAAAGCGGATGATCTCGACGCCGAGCGTGGCTGCGAGCTGGCGCGCCACTTCGGTTTTGCCGACGCCGGTCGGGCCGGAGAACAGGTAACAGCCGATCGGCTTCTCCGGTTCGCGCAACCCGGCGCGCGCGAGCTTGATGGACGCAGACAACGCTTCGATCGCCCTGTCTTGGCCGTACACCACCCGCTTGAGCGTTTCCTCGAGGTGCTGCAGCACCTCGGCGTCGTCTTTCGACACCGCTTTCGGCGGAATCCGCGCCATGGTGGCGATGGTCGTCTCGATCTCCTTGAGGCCGATGGTGCGCTTGCGCCGGCTTTCCGGCAGCAGCATCTGCGCCGCGCCCGATTCGTCGATCACATCGATCGCTTTGTCGGGCAGCTTGCGGTCGTGGATGTAGCGCGATGACAGCTCCACCGCTGCCCGAATGGCTTCGTTGGTGTAGCGGAGCTTGTGGTAGTCCTCGAAGTATGGCTTGAGCCCTTTGAGGATTTCGATGGCGTCCGGAACGGTCGGCTCGTTCACGTCGATCTTCTGGAAGCGACGCACCAGCGCCCGATCCTTCTCGAAGTACTGCCGATATTCCTTATACGTGGTCGAGCCGATGCACCGCACGGTGCCCGACGCCAAGGCCGGTTTGAGAAGGTTCGATGCGTCCATCGCGCCGCCCGAGGTGGCGCCGGCGCCGATCACGGTGTGAATCTCGTCGATGAACAAGATGGCGCCCGGATAGGCTTCGAGCTCCTTGATGACCTGTTTGAGCCGCTCCTCGAAATCGCCGCGATAGCGCGTGCCGGCTAGCAGCGTGCCCATATCGAGGGCGAACACGGTGGCGTTGCGCAACACGTCGGGGACCTCGCCGTGCACGATCCGACGCGCCAACCCTTCGGCAATCGCGGTCTTGCCGACGCCGGCTTCGCCGACGAACAGCGGATTGTTCTTCTGCCGCCGGCACAGCACCTGAATAGTGCGGTTGATCTCGGCGTCGCGGCCGATCAGTGGATCGATTTTACCGTCGCGCGCCTTCTTGTTGAGGTTCACGCAATAGGCGTCGAGCGCATCGCCCTTCTTCTTCTGCTCGTCGCCGGATTTGCTGTCGTTGTCCTCGTCGGCACCGCGCACCGGCCGTGCTTCCGACATCCCCGGCCGCTTGGCGATGCCGTGGCTGATGTAATTGACGGCATCGTAACGGGTCATGTCCTGCTCTTGCAGGAAATACGCCGCATGGCTCTCGCGCTCGGCGAAGATGGCGACCAGCACGTTGGCGCCGGTCACTTCCTCGCGCCCGGACGACTGCACGTGAATGACGGCGCGCTGAATGACGCGCTGGAAGCCTGCGGTCGGCTTGGAATCCTCGGCACCGTCGGTAACGAGGTTGTCGAGCTCGGACTCAAGATAGGCGACCAGCGAGCGGCGCAGCTTCTCCAGGTCCACGTTGCAGGCCCGCATGACCGCCGCAGCATCCTGATCCTCGATCAGCGCCAGCAAGAGGTGCTCAAGCGTCGCGTATTCGTGATGGCGCTCGTTGGCGAGCGCTAGCGCCCGGTGGAGCGACTGTTCGAGACTGCGCGAGAACGTGGGCATTTCAGTGTCTCTTTACCTGTTTGGATATTGGACGCCTTCCCGGCTTACTTCTTTTCCATGATGCACTGCAAAGGATGCTGATGTTTTCGGGCAAAGTCCATAACCTGCGTCACTTTGGTTTCGGCCACCTCATAGGTGAAAACCCCGCACTCGCCAATTCCATGCTGGTGCACGTGCATCATGATTCGGTGCGCCGTTTCGTGGTCCTTGTTGAAGAAGCGCTCAAGCACGTGAACCACGAACTCCATCGGGGTGTAGTCGTCATTGAGCAGGAGCACCCGATAGAGGTTCGGCCGCTTGGTCTGCGGCTTGGTCTTGGTGATGACCGCGGTCCCCGGTCCGCTTTGGTCACCCTTGCGCTTGCGGTCGTCGTCGGCCAGCCGAACCGGCTGTAGGGCGGAGTTATCGTCAATCGGCGGCATTGCGGCGTCTGTGTTCCGAATTGGTCGTTGCTGCGATCAGCCGAGCGCAAGGAGGAGCCGAAGTGCCTCACCCCCGGCAATGGCGACACATTATCATAGGGACTGCGCGGCGTGCGTTCCAGGTCGCTCTGTCGCGCACGGCCGCACCACGCTCGCGCGTGCTGGTCGCCATGGTGATGGGTGACCAAGGCAATGGTGCGGCTTCTCATCCGGGATGAGGCAATCGCAAGGCGACTTGGGACACACAGCGGCAAATTCGCCAGCCCTTTCGAATCCATGACTTCCCGCGACAGCGGAGCCGCTTTGTCCTTGTTTAGCGAGCTCCGCCGGGAGGTCGCAATGGCAACTCGCAATGAAGTCATTCGATCCCGCCGCAGCTTGCCGATTTTCCAGCCTGCACAGGCAATAACCGAAGAGTTCGCGGGTTTCCGCCGGCTCTCGGCACAACCCGTTATGGATCGCCTTGGTGCGACCGGAGCAGGCATGGCCGATTCACTGCGCCGAGCCAAGCTTCTGAGCGAAGCGACAAGCTGCTCGTTGCGGATCGCGGACGCGCAGGGCGTGCCTTCCGGCGATAAAAGGGTGCCGCTCAGCGCTGAAGCCAATCGCTTTCCGCTGCGGCGGCGCAGCACTGCTAGGCGCGCTCGCGGCCGGACAGGCGGGTCAGGGGCAAGGCGATCTAGCGAGCTTCAGCTCGCGGACGCGGCCTTGGCAGCGGCGCTTTCGAAAGGCTTGTAGGCCTCTTTCGCCAAATCGCCGTAGAGTTCGCCGAGCTTTGTTGCCTCGGCCACAAGGCCTCCATATGACGACCGCAGGTATTCGGCCTGGATCTCGACGGCTTTTTCGAGACTCTTGGCCCCCATGAGCTTTTCCCATGCCGCCGCAGAATCTTCGACCGACTTCTTCGAGTAATCGACAAGCTCGACCATGATCGCCTGGGCGCTCTTTGTCCAGGCGCCGAACGAATGCAGGGCTATATCGATCCCGTCCTTGCCAAAGTTGTGCATCTCTTCGGTGCTCATTGCGTCCTCTCCGGCGCCGCGCGCTGCCAGTGCTGTTCAGAAGTGGTGCGGCTTACGCCATGAAAAGGCCGTTTCAGCCGCTAATCATGATTTAGTGCAGCGCACAAAAACCGCAATGGGCGGTTGGTGCTGAGCACGGATCAAAGGGTTGCCGAACGGGTGTCGGGCCCTAAGCGGCGCACCGGGGGACTTAACGCTTTCGCAACGGCGTTCGCCTAGCGTGCTTGACCGTGTCGTTCGCGTGACGGCCGGTTCATGGCCGGGACATGTCTCTCTTGGAGCGGGCAGGTCGCGGAGGAAGGCCGCGCCGCGCCAACCGGAGAGTCCCGCAAGGATCGGACAGGGGTGAGCCCTTGATGGGCTCGGCGCTTTCAGGGACGGGGTGCATAGTAATGACATGGTTGCATTCCGGAGCCCGTAACGGGCTCCGCTGTGGCGTGTTAGGCCTTGCCGCGGCCGTAGCGGTTCTCTCCATCACCAGCGACGCAGCCGACGCGCGGCATCACCGCCGACTGCGCGTCCATTATGTCCGCTACGTTCACACGCATCACGCAAGCCGTGCGTCCCGCCACAGCGAGGGCGAAGGCTATTCGCCACCCACCGCTTCGATCGTGGTCGACGGCAATACCGGACGGGTGCTCGAAGCATCCAATGCCGATGCGCCGCGGCATCCGGCGTCTCTGACCAAGGTGATGACGCTTTATCTTCTGTTCGAGCGGCTCGATACCGGCAAGCTCAAGCTCGACACTCCGCTCACGGTATCCGAGCACGCCGCCGACCAGGACCCGACCAAGCTTGGTCTTCGACCCGGACAGACGATCACGGTCGAGGATGCGATCAAGGGCATTGTCACGCGCTCGGCGAACGACGCCGCCGTTGTGGTTGCGGAAAATCTCGACGGCAGCGAGCGCGAATTCGCCAAGCTCATGACCCAAAAGGCCCATGCGTTGGGCATGAGCCGCACGATCTACGTCAACGCGTCGGGTCTGCCCGACGACGATCAGATCACCACCGCGCGCGACCTGGCACTGCTTGGCCGCGCGATTCAGGAGCGCTTTCCACGGTATTATAAGTATTTCTCGACGCGTTCCTTCGTCTATCACGGCCACGCCATCGGCAATCACGATCACCTGCTCGGAGCGGTCGAGGGCGTCGATGGCATCAAGACCGGCTTCACGCGCGCGTCCGGCTTCAACCTCTTGACCTCGCTGCATCGCGATGGACGCTATCTGGTCGCTGTCGTGCTCGGCGGCCGGTCGAGCTTCGAACGCGATGCCCATATGCGCGAACTGCTCGGGGAGCATATCAAGGAGGCGGCGGCGACCCGAACCGCGCCACTCCTCGAAGAGGCGCAACGCGAGGAGGCACAGCCGGTTGCCTTTGCCAAGGGACCGATGATCAACCGCGAACCGGCGGTGACCGCAACCGTGAACGCGCGCGCGGCGGCTGTCGGCTCAAGCGCGCCGATCCAGCCGGTGCCGGTGAAGACCATCTCGTATCGCATTGCCCCGGTCGAGACCGCGCCGCTGTCGCCGATGCCGATGCTGATGCCGATTCCGGCCCCGGCGCCGCCGCGGCAAGCGTCGGCGGCCCACACCCAGCGCGCGCCGGCGCCCGCCGAGCCGCCACGCACGGCCGTCGCTTCGGCCGAAGCGTCGCCGGCCGCATTGCGCGCACCCGCATCGATCCAATTTGCCAGAGTTGAGCCGCAGACGTCTGAGTCGGGCAAAGCGTCCCCGGTCAAGGACATGCACGGGAGAACGGATATTCCGGATGCAGAGCCGGTCGCGCTCGTCCATGCCCGCGGCGGCTGGCTCATTCAAATCGGCGCCTATGACGGCCAGGACGAGGCGCGGCAGCATCTGACCGAAGCGCAGATGAAGGTTCGCGGCAAGCTCGCCAAAGCCGACCCGTTCACCGAGCGCGTGCAAAAGGGAGACAAAGCGCTTTACCGCGCCCGCTTTGCCGGTTTCGACAAGGCCACGGCTGAAGCCGCCTGCAAAGAGCTCAAGCGCAACGACTTCGACTGCATGGCTTTGAAAGACTAAGCGCGAAAAGACAAAAAGCCCGAACAGCGGGATACAACCGTACAGGTATTGCGTTGACGGATGGGGGAGCCGCGCGAGGTTAGTATGGAGTACCTCAGCGATGGCGATGAAGCAGAACGTCCTTGGCCTCGTTGACCCGAGCCGCGAGATACGTCGAGCCCCCCTGGTCGGGATGGAGTTTCTTCATCAGCGACCGGTGGGCACGACCGATATCCGCAGCGCTCGCGCCGGGTTGAAGGCCAAGGATCTGATAAGCCTCCTCTTCAGTCATTTTGCCGCCGCGCGGCGCCCGGTCGCGGCGCCCCGCTGCCGCATCACTCTGCGCGTGCTCACGCCAGCCGGGTTGCCGGCGGTCAAGATACGCTGCCAGTAGGTCGCGACTGTCGACATCGAAGTCGGCAAGTAGCTCGATCAACGTCGTCACGTCGAGATCGTCCAGCGCCGCGCCTTGGCGCGGCCCGGACACGATGCGCCCGCGCATCGCGCCGGAGTCGTGGTCGAGTTCCATTTCCAAGAACGCGGTTCGAACCCGCGATACTTGTCCCGGGCTTTTTTGCGTCCGGCCGACAAGGCTCGCCGGCCATAACGTGATCCAGCCGAGCAGGCCAAGACCGATAGCGCCCACGGTCACCGCCGGCCCAATCTCGCCGCGGGCGAGAAGAAACAGCGCAAGCAACAGCGCCGCGCCGCCGCCCAACGCGCGAATGAGCCGCGCCGCCTGTTTGGGATCCGCCTTGGAGAACGAGCTCGCGGCCCACAGCAGCAGGATGAGAACGGCGACGCCGAGAATGAGCGGCATGACTATTTGAGCTGCTCAAGCAGCCTAGCGGCGCTGCCGCTGTGGCGTTGCTGCAAAGCTGCGAGCGCTTTGCGGCCGCCGGCCGCATAGGCAGCGGCCGCGCGCAACAGTTCTCCCAATTCGTGGGCGGCACCCGGTGCGAACCGGCAATAGGCGCCCCGGGTCAGCCGCGCGATGTCGCGGAAAGCCTGCTCGCAGACGGCGTCATAGCCTTCCTGGAACATGAAAGCCGGCATGTTGCGCAGCCCGAGTTCGCCGGCGCCGGCGCACAGATCATCGAGCGCTTCCTCCATGGCGTCGCCGACGAAGAC
>Ga0070739_10006724_pt1 | contig 12557 bp, 9 predicted proteins | sample Coa_R1_7_FD_66445 | JGI IMG/M metagenome (GOLD analysis project Ga0070739, IMG submission 66445) | Surface soil microbial communities from Centralia Pennsylvania, which are recovering from an underground coalmine fire - Coalmine... | ecosystem: Environmental > Terrestrial > Soil > Unclassified ... | reverse complement strand
CTCGGCCTACACGCTGCAGCCCTCGGACCTCGGGGACACCGTCCGCGTGGTCGTGACCGCCACCAACGGCGCCGGGTCGGCCTCCGCCGACTCCGCAGTCACGGCCGTCGTGCAGCCTGCGCCGCCGCCGTCCGGGCAGACCGTGATGGCCTTCGACCTGGGCTGGGATCCCACGTCGAACATGCCCTGGAGCGATCTGACGCAGGCCGATCTGTTCAACCTCGCCACCGAGAACGGGCCCGGCCTCGACACGAGCAACGTCGACAACATCGACATTCCCGCCTGGGTCGCGGCCGCGCACGCGAACAACGTCCAGGCGATGATCTCGATCGGCGGCGAGGGCAACGACGACTGGGGGCCGGCGTGCAACAGCACGAACCGCACCCAGTTCATCTCGAACCTGATCAACTTCGCCGTCTCGAACGGGTTCGACGGGATCGATCTCGACATCGAGGACGGTCCCTGGCTGGGAGCAGGACCTCCCACGGCGGCGATGACCTCCTGCATCGAAGCGATCTCGGACGCCGCCCACGGGACGATGAGCAAGGCAGGAAAGCCGCTGTGGGTGTCCGGCGACGTGATCACGAACTGGGACGGCCCGTGGTGGGCGCCGAGCGAGTCGTACGTCGACCAGTACAACCTCATGACCTACGGCGACAACCTGAGCACCATGAAGTCGGACGTCGCCGACACCTACGACCAGGGCCTGCCCTACGACAAGATGGTTCCCGGGGTCGACGTGTCCGACTATCCCGAGCCGAGCGGCGGCTGTGCCCAGTTCGAGAACTACGCCTTGAACGCGGGGCTGATGGGCTCGTTCGTCTGGGCCGCCTCGGGCGACACCAACAACGCCTGCATGAACCAGATCGCCGCCGCCGCCGGCTGACGGTTCGCATTCTGGCCGAACGGCCAGGACACCCTTTCGGCCGCGTCTTCGATGATGAGTGAGCCCGTGCGGATCCTCGTCATCGGACCATCGTTTCCCTTCCCGCCCACGTGGGGGCACGCGACGCGCGTGTATCACCTCGCACGCCAGCTCGCGCGGCGGCACGACGTCACGCTGCTCACCTATTCGACGCAGTCGGACGAGGCGCAGGTGGAGGCCCTGCGAGACGAGTTCGCCGTCGAGGTCGTACCGCGGGAGCCTCTGTCCCGGAGCGCGAAGCGCCGCCTGCAGCTCGCCTCGCTCCTCTCCGCGGTCCCGTTCGAGACGCAGGCGGCCCACTCCCCCGCGCTGCAGGCTGCGATCGACAGAGTCTGCGCGACCTGGAGGCCCGACGTGATCCAGCTCGAGTCGACGCTCCTCTGGTCGTTCGAGTTTCCGCAGGAGATCCCGATCGTCCTCGACGAGCACAACGTCGACTACGAGGTGTATGCGCGGATGCGCGAAACCGAGCGCTCGCCGGTGCGGAGGGCGTTCTACCGGCTCGAGGAGCGGCGGGTCCGGAGATACGAGCAGGCGGCCTGGCGGGAGGCGGCCGCCAGCGTCCTCACCTCGGCGCGGGAGGAGCGCATCGTGAGCGCCTGCGTTCCGGGCGCGCTGACGGCCGTCGTCTCGAACGCGGTTGACACCGACTACTTCCACCCGACCGGCCGGGAGGCGGAGCCGCACACGATCGCGTTCAACGGCACGCTCGAGTATCGGCCGAACGTCGACGCCGCCGAGTTCCTCGTCGAGGAGATCATGCCCATCGTCCGCGCGAGCGTCCCCGACGCCCGCGCGATCATCGTCGGCCGGGGGCGGGAGGAAGTTCTGACCCGCTTGCGCCGCGAGGGCGTCGAGGCGACCGGCGAGGTCGCGGACATCCGTCCCTTCCTCGAACACGCCGAGGTCGTGGTGGCTCCCGTCCGGGCGGGCGGCGGTACGCGCTTCAAGGTGGTCGAGGGGCTGGCGCTGGCGCGCCCGATGGTCTCGACGACGATCGGGTGCGAGGGAATCGACGTCCGCGACGGCGAGCACCTGCTGGTCGCCGACGGGGCGGAGGCTTTCGCGGCCGCCGTCCTGCGGCTGTTCGACGACCGGCCGTTCGCGACCGCCCTCGGCCGCTCGGGCCGGGAGTTCGTCGAGCGCGAGTACTCCTGGGAGCGGGCCGGAGAGCGTCTGGCGGCAATCCACGAGCAGGTCGCGACGACCTCGCGGCCGCGCTTGGCGCAGGCGCGGGCATGATCGTCGGGATCGTCGCGGCTCTGATCGGCTTGCCGCCTGCGGCGGTCGGCTGCTACCAGCTCCTCCTCGCTTTCGCCGCGTTCCGGGTCAGCGAGGTCGACGTCTCTGCGCCGCCCGCAACCCGGCTCGCCGTCGTCGTCCCGGCCCACGACGAGGAAGTGATGATCGAGCGCTGCACGCGTTCGCTCCGCGAGCAGGAGTATCCCGAAGACCTGTTCGAGGTCGTGGTCGTCGCCGACAACTGCACCGACTCGACCGCCGAGCGAGCCGAGCGGGCCGGGGCGCGTGTTCTCGTCCGCGACGAGCCCGCCGACCGCGGCAAGGGACGCGCCTTGCGCTGGGCGTTCGACCGGTTGAGCCGGGAGTCGCCCGCGCCGGACGCCTTCGTCGTCGTGGACGCCGACTCGATCGCCTCTCCGCTGCTGCTCGCGCGCTTGGTCCAGCCCTTCGAGCGCGGGGCCGCCGCGGTGCAGGGGGAGTCGCTCCTGGTCGCGGCCGGCTCGCCGGCTTCCACCTTTCGGGCGGCGGCGTTTCTCCTGATCAACCGTGTACGTCCCGCGGGCCGCACGGCCCTCGGCCGGCCCGTCAGGCTCGCGGGCAACGGGATGCTCCTGGGCCGCGAGCTCATGGCGGAGCATCCGTGGCACGCGTTCTCGAGCACGGAGGATTACGAGTACTCCCTCGAACTGCAATCGGCGGGCGTCGGCATCGCCTTCGCGCGCGGCGCCGTCGTCGAGTCTCCGACCGCGCCGACCGCAGCAGCAGCCGCGGAGCAGCAGCTCCGCTGGGAGGGCGGGAAGCTCCACTTCGTGCGTACGCGCCTGCCGGCTCTGCTCGCACGCGCGCTCCGCGAGCGGCGTGGCGACCTGCTCGACGGGGCACTCGAGGTCGCCGTGCCGCCGCTGGGGGTGCTCGTCGCGGTCTCGGGTCTCGGAGCGGCGGCGGTGGCCCTTCTCGTCGCGCTCGGCCCGGCGCCGGTCTGGGCGCTCGCGCCCTGGCTGACGGCCGTGGTGGCCGTGCCCCTCTACGTGCTCGTCGGCCTGCGGGCCGGACGCGCCCCGGCCTCCGCCTACCGCGCGGTCGCCCTCGCGCCCCTCTTCCTGCTGGCGAAGCTGCGCCACGCCCGCCGCTTCGCCTCGTACCGAGCCGACGCCTGGGTGCCCACCCAGCGCACCTAGCCTAGGCCTGCGGCGTCTCCGTCTCCGTCTCCGTCTGCAGCTGGAACGCCGACGGCAACATCGTCTCGAGCGGCTCCCTCGAGAGGCTCTTCTTGCGAACCTTGCCGGTCTCGCCGCGCGGGAGATCGGCGACGAAGACGATCTCCTTGGGCACCATGAAGTTCTCCAGCCTGCCGCGGCAGGCGCGGAGGATCTCCTGCTCCCCCAGCTGTGCGCCCTCGTCGAGGACCACGTAGGCGCGCACGATCTGGCCCAGCAGCGCGTCCGGCACGCCGACGACGGCGGCCATCCGGATGCCGTCCACGTCGTGGAGGACGTTCTCCACCTCGACGGAGCTGACCTTCTCGCCGCGCGTCTTGATCACGTCGTCGCTGCGGTCGACGAAATAGAGGTCGCCGTCCTTGTCGACGGTGAAGTGGTCGTGCGTGCAGAGCATGCGCTCGCCGGGATAGGGGCCGTCCCGCAGCATCCGGGCTGTGAGGTCGGGCGCGCGCCAGTAGCCCATCATCACGTGCGGGCCCCTGACGTGCAGGACCCCGACCTCGCCGGGCTCGACCGGCTTCCCGAGGTCGTCGAGCACGAACGCCTCGGTGCCCGGCATCGCCTTTCCGATCGACGTCGGCTTCTGGTCGACGAGCTCCGGCTCGAGATAGCAGACGCGCTGGCATTCGGTGAGGCCGTACATCCGGAAGAGCAGGGCATTCGGAAACACCCTCCGGATACCCGCGTGCAGCGCGGGCGGTAGTCCCGCCGCGGCGTTGGTGAGGCGCCGCATCGACGTGTACGGCTCCTCGTGCTCGAGCCCGACGATCGTCACGTAGATGGTCGGGACGCCCGGGAACACGGTCGCCTCCTCCTCGCGGACGCGTCGCAGCGTCCGTGCCGGGAAGGCGAAGGAGCGCTCGAGCAGGAGCGTCGCGCCCAGCCTGGTCGTGAGCAGCAGCTGGTTCAGGCCGTACGTGAACGCCAGCGGCAGCACGCTCAGGATCCGGTCGTCCTCGCCGAGACGGAGGTAGTCGACGATGCTGCCGGCCGCGAAGACGAGATTGTTGTGGCTGAGCATCACGCCCTTCGGATGGCCGGTCGTCCCGGACGTGTAGATGAGCGCGGCGAGGTCGAGCGGGATCGTCGGGACCGGACGGGGCTCGGGGGCCGTCGCGTCGAGCGCCTCGCGCAGGCTGAGGAAGCCTCGCCGGCCCTCGTCGCCGTCGTTCGTGAAGACGCCTTTGAGGTCGGGCGCGGCCGCGGTGGCGGCCGCCGCAGTGTCCGCGGAGCGCGCCTCGGCGACGAGGAAGGCGGCCTCGCTGTCGCGCAGGATGTACTCGAGCTTCTCCGCCTTGGTCTGCGGGTTCACGACCGTGAAGACGCCTCCGGCGAGGAGCACGCCGAAGATCGACGCCGCGCACTGAGCCGTGTTGTCGAGATAGACCGCCACCCGGTCTCCGCGCACGAGCCCCTCGTCCTGGAGGACGCGCGCGAACCGAAGCGCGTCGTCGAGCAGCTCGGCGTACGTGCACGTGCCCCACTCGTCGGAGACCGCGACCTTCTCCGGGAGCCGATCGGCCGACGCCAGGAGGTGATCCTGGACGAGCCGGTGCGTCACGGGCGACATCAGACGGGCTCCGCCACGCGTCCGGCGTCCCGGACGACGCGGTCGCCGACGACCATGCGGTTCGGCACGAGCGGCTCGGCGAGCCGGGGGCGTGCCACGAAGCGGTCGTGGAGGATCATCAGCGACGTCGCACCCGCGAGCGCCATCTCGTCGGTCTCGCTCACGATCGCCTCGGGCCGGCGGAACTTGGCCACCAGCCGGGCGACCGTCGCGGCGTCGAGGAGCCCGGCCTCGGCGATGCGGGCGGGCTCGAGGAACGACCGCAGCTCGCCGCCGCCGCCCGGCGGGAAGAAGACCTGCTGGATTGGAGCGCGGTAGGGCACCTTGGGGCGCGACCGGAGCTCGCTCGGCAGGTAGGACGCGACCGCCCGTCGCAGCGCGTGCTTCTCGCGCAGACCGCGCAGGCGGAGGGAGTCGGGGAGCCGGGCCGCGAGCTCGGCGAGGCGGTAGTCGAGGTAGGGGAAGCGGCCTTCCACGGAGTTGCCCATCAGCATCCGGTCGCCCTGAGGATGCAGAAGGTAGCCCTCGAAGAAGGTCGCGATCTCCAGGTACTGCGCGCGCGCGAGCGGCGAGAAGCGGGCGTACTCCGGAGGCAACGTGCGCTCGAGCCGCTCGCCGAAATCCCCTGCCGGAGCCGCTGCCTCGAGCACCGCCCGGTCGAGCACCTTGAGCGAGCGGGCCGTGTTCGCGAAGCGGAGCCGGTGACTGTAGAGCGGATCCTCGACGTCGAGCAGGCCGCGTGCGTAGAAGCTCGTCAGGAACGCGCCCGCCTTCGACGGGTCCGTGGCCAGCCAGCGGTTGAGTCTCCGCAGGAGGAGTGGGCGGAGCGCAGAGGAAGGGTCGCGCGCCCAGAAACGCCGCACCTTGTCCTCGCGGAAGATGTCGTAGCCGGCGAACAGCTCGTCCGCGCCCTCGCCGGTGAGGACGACCTTGAGGCCGGCCTCGCGCACGGCCCGGGACAGGCAGAGGAGCGGCGCTCCGCCCGTCCGCAGCAGGGGTTTCTCGGCCAGCTCGACGGCCGCCGGGAAGGCGCCTGCGATGGCGGACGCGTCGACCAGCGTCCGGTGCAGCTCCACTCCCAGCTCCGCGGCGATCGCGGCCTGGGCGGCGCTCTCGTCGTAGCGGGAATCCGAGAAGCCCACGCCGAACCCGGCCAGGCGGTCCGTTCCCACCTGACGCGTCGCGATCGCCGCGATCGCCGACGAGTCGAGGCCGCCGCTGACGTACGCACCCACCTGCACGTCGGCGCGGAGCCGCAGGCGCACCGAGTCGACGAGCAGGTCCTCGACGGCGCCGACGAGCTCCTCCTCCCGGGCCGCAACGGGCGTGAAGTCGACGTCCCACCACCGCACCGGCTCGCCGATGCCGCGCGGGCCGGCGAGGACGTAGTGGGCCGGCGGCAGCTCGCGGATGCCCGCGAACGCGGTGTGATCGGGGAGCGTGGTCCAGGCGGTGAAGGTGTCGACGATGCCGACGGGATCGAGCTCGCGGCGGGCCGCCGGATGCCGCAGGAGCGCCTTCGCCTCGGACGCGAAGCAGACGTCGCCGTCCCATTCCGCGAGGAAGAGCGGCCGGACGCCGAACCGGTCGCGCGCGAGCAGCAGCTCGCGGCGCTCGCGATCCCAGACCGCGATCGCGAAGTCGCCGTTGAAGCGCTCGAGACAGCGGACGCCCCATTCCTCGTACGCATGCGCGACGACCTCGGTGTCGGACCTCGTCGCGAACTCGTGGCCGCATGCCTCCAGCTCGGCGCGCAGCTCGACGTGGTTGTAGATCTCGCCGTTCTGCATCACCCAGTGCCGGCGCCGCTCGTCGGAGAGCGGCTGCTCGCCGCCGCTCAGATCGACGATCGCGAGTCGGGTGTTCGCCATCCCGAAGCGGTCGTCGAGATAGACGCCGACGCCATCCGGCCCGCGGTGCACCAGCTCGCCCGCCATCGCGAGCAGGAGACCGGCGTCGGCCGCGCGGCCTCGACGGCGATAGCTTCCGGAGATGCCGCACATAGCCCTTCTCCAAGGATAGGACGCAGGTTTCCTGGAGTCGACCTCCCCCAAAGGACAGGACGTCCACATGAGAAACTAAGAGCCATGGAGCGCGAGATCCGTGAGTTCCTTGCTGCCAACTACTTCCTCGGCGAAGATCCGAGCGCGCTCGACGGTTCGAGCTCGCTGATCGAGGCCGGACTCATCGACTCGACCGGCGTCCTGGAGCTGGTCGGCTTCCTCGAGGAGCGCTTCGACATCCGGATCACGAACGAGGAGCTGCTCCCGGAGAACCTCGACTCGATCGACAACATCGTGGCGTTCGTGGAGCGGAAGCAGGCGGGCGGCGGCGCAGGCTGACCGATGGCGACCGACTCGACCATCACGGCGGACGTGCTCGCGATCGATCCCGCGCGGGTGGCCGCGGAGATCGAGGAGGCGCTGCGCACGATCATCTCGCGGCAGCTGCACCGCAAGGGAGGCGTGGTCGCCGTCTCCGGCGGCATCGACAGCTCGGTCACCGCCGCGCTGACGGCTCGCGGCCTCGGCGCCGAGCGGACGATCGCGCTGCTCCTGCCCGAGGCAGACTCCGACCCGGAGACGCTCGAGATCAGCCGGCTGGCGGCGGACGCGTTCGGCATCGAGACCGTCGTGGAGGACATCTCCCCGATCCTCGAGGCGACCGGCTGCTACGCACGCCGCGACGCGGCCGTCCGCGAGGTCGTGCCGGAGTTCGGTGAGGGCTGGCGATTCAAGATCGTCCTGCCCAGCGTCGTCGCGACCGAGGGCTACCGCCTCTTCTCCCTCGTCGTCCAGTCGCCGGAAGGCGAGACGCGCGAAACGCGCCTGCCGCCGGAGCAGTACCGGATGATCGTCGCCGCGACCAACTTCAAGCAGCGCACCCGGAAGATGCTCGAGTACTTCCACGCCGACCGGCTCAACTACGCCGTCGTCGGCACGCCGAACCGGCTCGAGTACGACCAGGGGTTCTTCGTGAAGCTGGGAGACGGCGCAGCCGACGTGAAGCCGATCGCCCACCTCTACAAGAGCCAGGTCTACCAGCTCGCCGAGCACGTCGGCGTGCCCGAGCGGATCCGCCAGCGTCCGCCCACCACCGACACCTACTCGCTCTCGCAGAGCCAGGAGGAGTTCTACTTCTCCCTGCCGCACCAGGGCATGGATCTCTGCCTGTACGCGCGCAACCACGGTCTGCCGGCCGAAGCGGTCGCCGGCGCCGTCGGCCTGACGCCCGCCCAGGTGACGCGCGTGTTCGAGGACATCGACCAGAAGCGCCGCACGACGCGCTACCTCCACCTCGGCCCCCAGCTCGTCGAGCCGGTCGCCGAGCTCGCGGACTAGGCGACGGCGCCGGTCGCGCTGCGCGAAAGCCCCAGCGAGCCTCGCTGGGCGAAGTAGGCGCCCACCGCGTCGGCCACGGTCTCGAGCTGGGCGGCCGACATGCCGGGGAAGATCGGCAGGGAGAGGCACTGGGCCCCGATGCGCTCGGCGACGGGGAAGGCGCCCTCGCCGTAACCGAGGTGCCGGTAGGCCTCCGTGAGGTGGATCGGCGTCGGGTAGTGACGGCCCGTGCCGATCCCGCGCTCGCCGAGGAAGGCGCCGAGCCCGGCGGGGTCCTCCGTCCTGATGACGTAGAGGTGCCAGACCGGCTCGCTGCCGCGCGCCGTCCGCGGCAGGATCAGGTCGCCCACGCCCTCGAGCAGCTCGCCGTACGCCCGCGCCAGCTCGGCCCGCCGTGCGTTCCATTCGTCGAGCAGCGGAAGCTTGCGGAGCAACACGAGCGCCTGGATCGTGTCGAGGCGCGCGGTGTAGCCCTCGAGCGCGTGCTCGTACTTCGCGCGCTGGCCGTGCTCCCGCAGCATCCGCGCCCGGTCGGCGAGCTCGGCGTCGTTCGTCACGAGGGCGCCGGCGTCGCCCATCGCGCCCAGGTTCTTTCCGGGGTAGAAGCTGAAGGCCGAGGCGAGGCCGGAGGCTCCTGCACGGCGTCCGTCTCGGACGGCGCCCTGCGCCTGGCACGCATCCTCGACGACTCCGACTCCGGTTCGCTCGGCGATCGTCGTGAGCGAGACCATGTCGGCCATCTGCCCGTACAGGTGCACCGGCAGGATGAGCCGCGTCCGCCGTGTCAGCGCCGCCGCCGCCGACCCCGGCTCGAGGTTGTAGTCCTCGTCCGACACGTCGGCGAGCACGGGGACGCCGCCCGCCTGCGTCACGGCCTCGGCCGTCGCGACGAACGTCATCGCGGGGACGACGACCTCGTCTCCCGGCTCGAGGCCTGCCGCGAGCAGGCCGAGCCGCAGAGCGTCGAGGCCGCTGGACATGCCCAGGCAGCGCGTCACGCCGCAATACGTTGCGAACGCCTGCTCGAACTCCGCCACGGCCGGCCCGTTCGCGAACGCACCCGTGTCGATCAGCGCGCCGAAGTCGTCGACCAGCCGTTCCCGCAGCCCCGCATGCGCGGGGGCGAGGTCGAGAAACGGGACGCTCATGGTGTGGTTGCCGCCGCCGGACGCCATGCGGGTCACAGTAGTCGGGCCGCCCCGAGCCGAAAAGGCGGGGAAGGCGAAGACCCCGCGAACGACCGTGCGCTCCTGTACTTCGGGGTGGGAAAACCACCGGTTCCCGGGCGGAAAGGGCGCAGGTCATGCGCTCCGCAGGCTCGCCCAATGCTGGCCGTTGGACCAGTAACAAATGCCGTCACGAGCAGCAAGATTTCGTGGAACGCCGCATCTCTCCCGGCGCATCCTTCCTTTCGGGCGGCACGAGCGACCCCAGATGGATCTCCAACGACCGATCACCCGCAGATGAATCCGCGCTACCGCGAGGAGTTCCGGCGCCATCGGATCCGGTACCTCCTGCCCGTGGCGCTCACCACGCTGCTCGCGATCTGGTACGTCGCCGGCACACCCAAGGGCTACCAGGCGGGAGCGTCGCTCTGGGTGGATACCCCGGCGCCGCAGGCATCGTCGCTCACCCAGACCGACCAGTTCGCCGTCACGCCCGCCTCGCAGGCGCAGGAGCTCCTGAACGAGCTGCTCACCACGCGGCAGTTCCGGCTGGCGGTGGGGCGGCACGGGCCGCTGGCTGCCTACCTCGCCGCGCATCCGTCGTCCGGCTTCGGCCCCTCCGCGCTGCTCGCCAAGCTGCACGGGAAGCAGTCCACGACCGACCTCGTCGTCAGCGCGCTCGACCCGAAGCACGTGGTGACGACGGTCGCCGGCCCGCAGGTTCTCGCCGTCACGCTGACGGCGCCGACCGCGGAGGTCGCACTGGGGACGATGCGCGCCCTCATCGCCGCGTTCAACCAGCAGCGGACGTCATTCAATCTTCAGCGCGCGCAGGCGACCGTCGCGTACTACCGGAACCAGGCGAAGGTGGCGGGCGACACGCTGCGCTCGACGGAGGCCGACATCCAGAGCTTCACCTCCGCGAATCCCAACGTCGACGGAAACGGGCAGACCTCGCAGGACGCGCAGCTGCGCACCCTCTTGCAGGCCGAGCGAATCGCCAGGTCGCGCTACAACGCCGCCACCAGGGCGACGAACCAGGCCGCGCTGAGCTTCACGGCGGCCAAGACCGATCACTCGAGCTTCAAGGTGCTCGACCCGCCGGCACTGCCGACGGGCCCGGTGAGCGGGAAGAAGAAGCAGCTGATGGCGGTGATCGGCGGCCTCTTCGCCGGTGCGCTCATCAGCTTCCTGGCACTCGTCGGCTTCGGCGGCCCGGAGGATCCGGACCCCGAGAAGCGTGACGCCGCCGGCGTCCCGGTGCCGTTCGCGCGTGAAGGCCGCGGGCGGCCGGAGGCGGCGACCGCGGCGACAGCCACACCGGTCGCCGAGCAGTCTCAGCCGCCGAGCGTCGCCGAGGGCGGCGGCTAGAGAGGCCCTGGGTCGTGACCCGCTGGGGTCTGATCCTGCTCCTCCTCTATCTCGGGCTGGCGCTCGGACGCGGCTCGAGGACCAGAGCCGTCCTGCTCGCTGTCGGGCTCACGGTGGCCGTCATCGGCTACGAGATGGTGAAGTCGCTCCGCTGACGTGAGCGCGACCGCGATCACGACTGGACACGGCGGGCGCGACGCGAGCTCGATCCGCCGCGGGCTTCTCCTCGCGCTGGCTGCCCTGCCGCTCGGCCTCCTCGCCGGCGCGCTCGCCGCGAGCGGTCGCGGCCCCGCGATCTTCGGCCTCGGGATCGTGGCGGTCTTCGTCCTGCTCTGGAAGAAGCCGCAGCTGAGCCCTGCGGTGCTGCTCGCCGCGATGCTGACGATCGAGCAGTTCCCCACCGACGACGGCCCGCCGAGCGGCGTCTTCACGGACAAGATCCCGCTCTTCCACGGACTCTCGCAGAGCGTGCACGTCAACCTCGCCGACCTGCTCGTGCTCGCGCTGGCCGTGCTCTGCCTCCTCAAGCGTGGCACCGGGGTGACGGCCGGCCCGCCGCGGTCGGCGGTCAGCTTCTCGCTGCTCGCCCTGTTCGTGGCCGTGCTCCTCGGCCTCGCCGTCGGGCAGATGCACCACGGCAGCCTGCGAACCGCGTTCACCGAGGTCCGGCCGTACTTCTACCTACCGGCGGCGTACGTTCTCGCGACCTCCTTCGCGACGACGAAGGACGCGCTCCGCGCCGTCTACTGGGCGATCGTGCTCGGCACGGGGTTCAAGGCGGCGGAGACGCTCTTCTACTTCTTCCGCGTCCACCACGAGCAGCCGCGGCCTCAGGCGATCGTCGGCCACGAGGAGGCGCTGTTCTTCGGCATCTTCGTCCTTCTGACGCTCTCGCTCTGGCTCTTCGGAGTCGCCGGCCGGCTGCGGACGACCGCGACCTGGCTCCTCCCTCTCGTCATCCTCGCCGACCTGGCGAACGGGCGCAGGACCGGCTGGCTGATCCTCGGCGCCTGTCTGGTCGAGTTGCTCGTGATCGGACTCACGCTTCTGCCCGAACGCCGCCGAGTACTCACCCGTTGCTTCTGCCTGTTCGCGGTCGTCTCCGCGGTCTACTTCCCCGCCTACTGGAACCACACGGGCTCGCTGGCCCTCCCGGCCCGGACGATCCGCTCCGCGATCCACCCGGATCCGCGCGACTCCGCCTCCGACCTGTACCGGGAGCAGGAGAACGCGAACCTCGAGCTCAACATCCGGGAGGGCGGCGTGGTCGGCCGCGGCTTCGGCGTCCCGATCGACTACAAGCTGCCGATCGTCGATCTCACGAGCATCGATCCGCTGATCGCGTACGTCCCGCACGACGGCGTGCTCTACATCCTGATGCGGATGGGCCTGCTGGGCGGGGTGGCGTTCTGGTCGCTGCTCGGGACGGCGATGATCGGCGCCGGCCGCCTCGCTCGCGCCCGAGACCGGGAGATCGCCTGCTTCGGGGCCGTCCTCCTGTGCGCGGCCGTGGGCTACGCACTCGAGGGCTACAACGATCAGGGCTTCTTCTTCTACCGGATCGCGTTCGTGATGGGGATTCTCTTCGGGATCGGCGAGGCGGCCCGCCGTCTCGGCTCCCTCCCCGTCCCGGCGGTGGCGGCGTCGGGAGCGCCGCCTCTCCCGAGCGCCCTCTCACCTCGGCCGCCTCGGCGCGAAGTCCCGTCTCCGCCCCGGCCCCTG
>Ga0070739_10006723_pt1 | contig 12557 bp, 8 predicted proteins | sample Coa_R1_7_FD_66445 | JGI IMG/M metagenome (GOLD analysis project Ga0070739, IMG submission 66445) | Surface soil microbial communities from Centralia Pennsylvania, which are recovering from an underground coalmine fire - Coalmine... | ecosystem: Environmental > Terrestrial > Soil > Unclassified ... | reverse complement strand
ACGGTCATCCCGCGCGACTGGTTCAGGTCCTGGAGGAGGGCCATGATCTCCTCGCTGGTGCGCGTATCGAGCGCGCCGGTCGGCTCGTCGGCCAGGATCAGGCTCGGCTCGGTGACCAGGGCGCGAGCCATCGCCACCCGCTGCTGCTGCCCGCCCGACAGCTCCGTCGGCCGGTGGTGCTTGCGATCAGCGAGGCCGACGGCGGCCAGCGCGGCCAGCGCTCGCTCGCGGCGGTGAGGCGTGCCGGCGTAGAGCAGCGGCAGCTCGACCTGCTCGATGGCCGGCACGCGGGGCAGCAGGTTGAAGCTCTGGAAGACGAAGCCCAGCTTGCGGTTGCGGATCGTGGCCAGTTCGTCGTCGGAGAGGCCCGACACCTCGATGCCGTCGAGCTGGTAGCTGCCGCTCGTGGGCTGGTCGAGGCAGCCGATGGTGTTCATCAGCGTCGACTTGCCCGAGCCCGAGGGGCCCATGATCGCGACGAACTCGCCGCGGCCGACGTCGAGGGACACGCCGCGCAGGGCATGCACCTCGATGTCCCCGAGGGTGTAGACCTTCCGCAGGTCGCGGATGCGGATGACCGGAGTGGTCTCGGTACTCATTTTTGCTCTCCCGCTATCGGCGAGGGCCTGCTGGGTGTTGGCGATCGCCAACACCCAGCAGGCAGCCGGCAGCTCTCAGCGCCCACGGCCGCCGAGGCCGGGCACGCCGCCGACGCCGCCGGGCAGGCCGCCGCCGGCGGCGGACGGCGCGCGGGTCTGGGTGGTCGGGATGACGACGCGGTCGCCATCGGCCAGGCCGCTGGTGATCGCGGTCACCTGGTCGTTGCTGATGCCGCGCTGCACGACGCGCGTCTCGACCTTGCCGTCCGGCGTGAGCACGTCAACCACCTGGTCGCGGCCCTGGCGGTGGATGGCGCGGTTGGGCACCAGCAGCGCGTCGTCCTGCTGGGCGTAGATGATGTTGGCGGTGGCCGTCATGCCCGGCATCACGCCATCGCCGCCCTGGATGGCGATCGTGACGAGGTAGCTGGTGACGCCCTGGGTAGTGGTGGACTGCGGCGCGACGGCCGTGACCTGGCCGGGCACCTGCTGGCCCGGCAGGGCGTCGAAAGTGAGCACCACCGGCATCCCCGCCTGGACGTTCGTGACGTCGCTCTCGTCGACGTTCGCCTCGACGTGCAGCTTGGCCGGGTCGACCAGCGTGATCGACCCGCCGCCGACGGTGCCGGCACCCGTGGCCAGCTCGCCGGCGTTCAGGCCGACCTGGCTGACGATGCCCGCGAACGGCGCCCGCAGCACGGCCTGGTCGAGGTTGTACTGCGCGGTCGTGATCTGTCCCTGGGCCTGGTCGACCGCGGCCTGCGCGGCGGCCAGGTCGTCGTCGGTGTAGGGGTGCTGCTTGAGCGCGAGCTGAGCCTGGGCCTGGGCAACGGCCTGGCGCTGCGCCTCGACGTCGCTGGCGCTGGCCGGGTGCTGCTTGGCCGCGAGCTGAGCCTGGGCCTGGGCGACGGCCTGGCGCTGCTGCTCGAGGTCCTGGGCGGTGTAGGGCTGCGCCTTGAGGGCGAGCTGCTGCTGGGCCTGCTCCACCGCCGCCTGCGCCTGGGCCACGTCCTCGGGCTGCGGGCCGGCCTGGAGCTGGGCGAGCTTGGCCTGGGCGGTGTCGAGGTTAGCCTGCGCCGTGTCGACGGCGGTCTGGGCCGCGGCCAGGTCGGCCGGCTTCGGCTGGGCCTGGAGGTCGGCGAGCTTGGCCTGGGCGCTCTGGATGGCGACCTTGCCGGCGTCGACCGCCGCCTGGGCGGCCTGCACGTCCTCGGGCCGTGGGTTCTGCAGCGCGTCGAGCTTGGCCTGGGCGCTCTGGTAGTCGTTCTGGGCCTGGAGCATCGTCGCCTGCGCGGCCGCGATGTCGGCCGGGCTGGGGTTGAGGAGCTGGTTCAGCTTGGCCTGGGCGCTCTGGAGCTGGCTGGTCGCGGCGACGACGTCGGCCTGGGCCGTCCCCATCGCGTTCGAGCCGCCGCCGGTCTGCAGGTTCTGCAGAGCGGCCTGGGCGCGCTGGAGGGTGGCGTTGGCGGTGTGGACGTCGGCCTGGGCAGCGAGGATCTGCTGCGAGGTCGGCGCGGCGGCACTCGGCGCGCTATTGCTCGAGGTCGGGCCGCTCGAGCCGTTCGTGCTGCCTGAGGCCCCGCTGCCGCCCTGGGCGTTCAGGAGCTGGTCCAGGCGCGACTGGGCGACCTGGGCGTTCTGGCTCGCCGCGACGACGTCCTCGGCCGCGGCCTGGGTGGTCTGGGTATTGGCGGCCGGCTTGGCCGCGTTGAGCTTGGCCTGGGCGGCGGCGAGGCCGGACTGGGCCTGCACCACCGCGGCCTGCGCGGCGGCCAGGTCGCTGTTGGTCGGGTGCTGGAGCTGGTACAGCTTGGTCTGGGCGGCCTGGTAGCTGAGCTGCGCGTCGTCGGCGGCGACCTCGGCCGCGATCAGGTCGGAATTGGCCGGATGGAGCAGGGCGTTGAGCTTGGCCTCGGCGGCCTGCTCCTGGGACTGGGCGTTGGCCAGGTCGGCCTGCGCGGCCTGGAGGTCGGCCTCCGTCGCGCCGGCCTGTACCTGGGCCAGCTTCTCCTTGGCGCTGGCGAGCGTCGACTCGGCGCTCGCCACGTCGTTCTGGGCGGCGGTCATGTCGGCGGGCAGCGCGCCGTTTTGGACCTGCTGGAGCTTGGCCTGGGCCGAGTCGAGGGCGGCCTGGGCCGCGGCGATGTCCTCCGGGCGGCCCTGGGCCTCCATGCCCTGGAGCTTGGCCTTCGCGGCGTCGAGGGTGGCCTGGGCCGCGGCAATGTCCTCCGGCCGGCCGGTCTCGAGACTGGCCAGCTTGGCCTGCTCCTGGGCGACCTGCGCCTGGGCCGCGGCCACGTCCTCGGGCCGTGCGCCGGCCTGGATCGTCCTGAGCTTGGCCTCGGCCTGCGCCTCAGCGGCCTGCGCCTGCTGGAGCTGGGCCTGCAGGTCGGCGGTGTCGAGGTGGGCCAGCGGCTGGCCCTGCTCGACCACGTCGCCGACCTTGACGTCGACCGACGCCACGCGGCCGCTGCCGCGGAAGCCGACCTTGCTCGACTCGTCGGCGACGACGGTGCCCGTGCCGTTCACGCCGGCCGCGATCGGCCCACTGGTGACGGCGACGGTCTGGACCTGGACCGGCTTGGGGGCGGTCAGGCGGGCGTAGGTGATGTAGCCGAGCACGGCGCTGAGCAGCAGCGCCGCGAGCAGCCCGGTAAGCTGGGGCCAGCCCAGTCCGGGCAGGCGGGGCCGAGCCGACGCGCCGGGTCGGTCGAGCGTGGTTACCGCGCGCATGCTACCTCCTCGCCGCGGGGCTCCCGATGCTCGGGAGCGTTCGCGGCGGACGTCGACGACGCTTCGGATTCGGCGCGGCGCTGGGCCGCCCGACAAAGGGCGGCAAAGCCCGCGGCCACGGCCTGGAGCTCCTCCAGGGAGAGCGATTCGAGCAGCGAGGTGAAGCGGCCACGGCCCACTTGCTGGAGCCGCTCGACGGTGTCGGCGCCCTGGGCCGTCAGGTGGGCGACGACGAGCCGGCGGTCCTGGGGATCGGCCTCGCGCTCGACGAGGCCGCGCTCGACGAGGCGATCGACGATCGGCGTCAGCGTCGGCAAGGCGACGCCGAGCGCTTCGGCCAGTGGCCGCATCGACAGCCGGCCGGCAGAGTAGAGCAGGTAGAGCACCTTCACCTGGGGCAGGGTAAGGTCGACCGCGAGCCACTCGCGGGCGGGCCGGCCCGCGCGGTTGAAGGTGCGGCGCAGCCGCAGGATCTGCTCGATCAGAGTGTCGCGTTCGTCTTCCATGGAGTCCTCGCTGTTTGGTCGTTTATCGAATAGTTAGTTTTCATCCATTAGTTCGTGCTACACGAAGTGTACGACCTGGGACTGGCCAGTGCAAGTTATTTCGGCGAGAGTGACTCGGGCCGTGGTCGGCTGCCGCCCGGGGCGGCCGGGCGCGTGCTCCCGAGCGGTCCGCGGCACGCGCCCGGCGGTCTGGCCGGCCCGTTACTGGTCCTGGCCCGCGGCGTCGGCGGGGCTAGCGGCGGCCGCGGCAGCAGTTGAGGGGACGCGCACGATCCAGCAGTGGCAGTCCACTGGACCATCCACCGGCTGCGGGACGTCCGGAGACGCCTTCGGGGCAGCGGCGGGCGCTTTCGCGGGGGCAGGCGGCTTCACCGTCGCGGCGGAGTCCTTGGCGCTGGCGAACAGGTCGTACTGGTAGAGGTCGTACTGGTCCATCAGGCGGATCAGCTTGGCGGCGTAGGCCGGGTCGGTGGCGTAGCCGGCGTCGGCGATCGCCTGGGCGAACGCCCGTGGGTCGCTCGCCACCTGGCGCGCCGCCGCGTAGCGCGAGTTGCGCAGGAAGAACTGCCCGTGATCGGCGAAGGAGTCCTGCGGCGTCTTGTAGGCCTGGAACGGATCCAGCTCCAGCACGTCCTCGCCGTCCACCACTTCCCAGGTCTCGATCCAGTAGACGTCGGACGCGCTGGGGGTGCCGACCGCCTTGATGCCGAAGTAGTTGTTCGCCTCGCGCGCCAGCTTGCTCACGCCCCAGTCCGACTCCTCGATCGCCTGGGCGATGGTCACCGAGGCGGGCACGCCGGTCTGGCGCTCGGAGTCCTGGGCGGGCCCCACCGCCGCAGCGATGAAGCGCTGGCGGTACCCGGCGTCGGCGGCCGGCGCCGGCCAGTCGGCCGGGCCGCTGGCGAGCGCCGCGCCCGGCCGGCCGCCCGGGACGAGCAGGAGCTGGCCGGCGCTCACGGAGTCGGACTCAGCCAGGCCGTTGGCCTGGGCCAGGCTAGCGACGGTGCCGCCGTCGCGCGCGGCGACGCTTTGTAGCGTGTCGTCCGGGCGGGCCGTGTCCAGCAGGCCGTCGACCGGCAGCACGATCAGCTCTTGCCCCACGTAGAGCAGGTTGGGGTCGGCGGGCAGCGTATTCGCCCAGCGCAGCGTATCGACGCTGATGCCGAAGCGCTGGGCGATCGCCTCCAGGCCGTCGCCCGGCGCCACGCGGTAGCGGGTGATCTGGTCCACCAGCGGGCGCGCGTCCACGGCCGCTAACGCCGCCGGCGGCGAGTCGGGCGGAGGCGCCTCCGCAGCCGCCGGCGGTCCGTCCACCGGGTTCGCCGCGGCGCTGGGCTCGTCCGCGGGCGCGCTGGCGATCACCGCCGGGGCGTCCATGGCGGGCGCGACGGCGGCGAGCGCGGCGGCCGCGTCTGGCAGCGCGGCGAGGCGCGGCTGGTCCGCCGCAGCATCATCCGCGGCCGCGGGCGACGCCGCGGTGGCCGCCGCACTAGCGTCTGCCGGCGGCGTGCTGGCGTCCGCCGGCGCAGCAGCGGCCGAGGCCGCTGCGAGCGTGTCGCCCGCGGCCGCCGCGTCAGCCGAGGCCATGGGCAGCTCGGACATCGCCGGCGCCGCGTCATCGGCTGCCGCCAGTACTGGTGCGGCGCCGTCCGCTGGCGCGAGCGCGGGCTCGGCCGCGGCGCTCGGCTCGGGCGCCGGCGCGACCGCGGCGTCGGCAGTCGCATCGGGCGTCGCCGGGGCGAGGGCCGGCGCCGAGCCGCCGGCTGCAGCGGCGTCGGCCGCGGCCGGGACTGGCTCCGCCGCGGCATCGGCGGCGACAGCGACCGCGTCGGTCGCTGAGTCCACGGTAGCAGCAGTCAGGTCGGTGGCGGTGGATTGGTCGGTCGCCGTGGCCGCCAGGCTGGCGGCTGGCGGTGCCTGGAGGGTGGCAGCGGCCGCGCTGGCGACCGGGCTCGGCGCCCACGCCGCGTGGATGGCCCCGCCCAGGGCAACGCAGGCGACGAGCGTGGCGGCCAGTAGACCTTCCTGGAAGGGCGTAAAGCGGCGCTTCGCGCGCGCGCGATCCGGACTGAGCAGTAGGTGGAGCATGGTCCCTCGGGCGCCTGTGATGTTGCTGAAGCGAATAGTTCGCTTGACAAGAAGTGGTATAGCAGCGCGAGGGCGGCGGCGACAATATTACGGTTCCGAGCGAAATTCCAATGGGGGTCGTGAGCCAACGGCTCGCCATGGACGAGACTGGACACTGCTCGGGGCGAGGGAGCGCGGGCAGCGGCCGCCTGACGGCGGATCCCTCGGGACGCGGCGCCTGGAGGCGGCGGGGCGGCGGGTTAGTCGTCGGCCGGCTTCAGGGGTGTGACCGGCACGATCCAGCAATGGCAGTCCAGCTCGCCCTCCGCCGCCGGCTTCGCCGGCGCGAGGGATGGCTTGGCGCTGGCGAACAGGTCGTACTGGTAGAGGTCGTACTGGTCCATCAGGCGGATCAGCTTGGCGGCGTAGGCCGGATCGGTAGCGTAGCCGGCGTCGGCGATGGCCTGGGCGAACGCCCGTGGGTCGCTCGCCATCTGGCGCGCCGCCGCGTAGCGCGAGTTGCGCAGGAAGAACTGCCCGTGGTCGGCGATCGACTCCCGCGGGCTCGCGTAGGCCCGGAAGGGATCGAGGACCATCACGTCCTCGTCGTCCACCACTTCCCAGGTCTCGATCCAGTAGACCTTGTCCGAATCGGTGGTGTCGAAGGCTTTGATCCCGAACAGGTTGTTCGCCTCGCGCGCCAGCTTGCTCACGCCCCAGTCCGACTCGTGGATCGCCTGGGCGATGGTCACCGAGGTCGGCACGCCGGTCTGGCGCTCGGAGTCCTGGGCGGGCCCGACGAGGGCGGCGATGAAGCGCTGCTTCTGGGCCTCGTCGCGGCCCGGCGTCGGCCAGTCGGCGACGGGCGCGCGCGGCGCCGGCAGCGGACGGCCCCCCGGAATGAGGAGCTGCTGCCCCGAGCCGAGGGCGATGTCCTTCTTCAAGCCGTTGGCGCGGGCGAGGTCGTCCGACGCGACGTGGTACCGCGCGGCCAGGCTCTCCAGGGTGTCGCCGCGCCGCACGACGTACAGGACGCCGTCGACCGGCAGCACGGTCAGGTTCTGGCCAACGTACAGGAGGTCTGGATCGGCGGGCAGGGTGTTGGCCCAGCGCAGGGTATCGACCTTGATGCCGTAGCGCTGGGCGATCGCCTCCAAGCCGTCGCCCGGCGCGACGCGGTAGCGGGTAATGCGCTGGACCAGCGGGCGCGTGTCCTCGGCCGGCGCGGCAGGCGGCGACGCAGGCGAGGCAGCTTCGGCGGCTGCTGGCGCCGTGTCGGCCAGACCGGCCGTGCCGCTCGACTCGGGCGCTGGTGCGCTCGCTTGCGCCGTTGGCGGACCATTATCGGCGGCCGTCGGCTCGGTCGTCTCGACGACGGGCGAGGCGGCGGCTGGCGGATCCGCCGCGGCGGGGTCCATCGCCGCCGCGGCGACCATGTCGTCCACGGTCGCGGCCGGCGGCTGCACGGCGCCGGCGGCGGGCGGCGCCGGCGCCGGTTCTGTCACGCCGTCGGGCGCGGCCAGGACGACCGGTGCGTCGGAGGGGTCGCTGGCTGCAGCCGGCGCGGGGGCCGGCTGGAGGGCGATGGCGTCGGTCGCGGCCGGCGGCGGTGGAGCCGCCGGCGCGGTCCGCTGCGTGTAGATCGCGCCGCCGAGGGCGACGAGGGCGACGAGCCCGCCCGCGAGCAGCCCTTCTTGCCAGGTGGCGAGCCGCCGCGTCCTGCGGGTCGCCGCGCGTCCTGGCGTTAGTGGCTGGTTAAGCATCGCCCCTCGAGCATCCAGCAAAACAGTTACGGCGCAGGTAACCTTGCGGCGCCCGTAGCTTATAGCATCTGCCGGATGCCGGGGACAATTTATTTACCTGCCCATTTACCATTGCCATCGGCAACGGCAAGCGGTGTGCTACCCGCCGACGCGGACGATGGTGCGACCGCGCACCGCCCCACGGTGGATCGCCTCCAGCGCCTTCGGCGTCTCCTCAAGGGGGATCTCCTGGGCGATCGACTCCTCCAGGCGCGGCGGGCGCAGGTCGGTGGCCAGCCGCTGCCAGAGGGCCACGCGCTGGTTGAGCGGCATCAGCACCGAGTCGATGCCGAGCACGTTCACGCCGCGGAGGATGAAGGGAAACACCGTCGTGCTCACGGCCGCGCCGCCGGCGTTGCCGGAGATGGCGATGCTGCCGCCGTAGGCCGTGGTGCGGAGGAGGTAGGCCAGGGTGGGGCCGCCGACGGCGTCGACGGCGCCGGCCCAGCGCGTCCGCTCCAGCGGCCGGTCGCTCTCGGCGGTGGTCTCGGCGCGGTCGACGATCTCGCTGGCGCCCAGTTCGCGCAGGTAGTCGTGGGCGTCGGCCGAGCCGGTGCTGGCGGCCACGGTGTAGCCGCGGGCGGCGAGCAGCGCTACGGCCGTCGAGCCGACCCCGCCCGAGGCGCCGGTGACCAGCACCGTCCCCTTCCCAGGCTGCAGGCCCATGTGCTCGAGGCGCTCGACCGACAGGGCGGCGGTGAAACCGGCCGTGCCGATCGCCATCGCCTGACGCGGCGTCAGCCCGGTCGGCAGCGGGACGACCCAGTCGCCCGGCACGCGCGCGTACTCGGCGTAGCCGCCGTGGTGGGCGACGCCGAGGTCGTAGCCGTGGACGACGACCGCCTGGCCGGGCTGGTAGCGAGCATCCGTGCTCTCGACGACCGTGCCGGCGAGGTCGATCCCCGGGATCAGCGGGTAGTTGCGCACCACCCGGCCGTCCGCGCGGACAGCCAGGCCGTCCTTGTAATTCACCGACGAGTAGGCGACGCGGATCGTGACGTCGCCGGCGGGCAGGCGCTCCGGCGTCCACTCTTCCAGCGACAGGCGCGTGTCGGAGTCCGCCTTGTCGACGACCAGCGCGCGAAAGCTGTCCATGGGCGCTCTACCTCTCTTCGTAGCTAGCCGAGCCTGCTAGCGCTCGACACAGCCTACCACAAGCTCCCACCCCGGTGGTCCCGGCCGCGGCATGGCGGAGCGGTGGCGCTTCCAGAGGGCCGCGCGGCGCGAGGCGAGGCGGGCCGGCCGCGTGGCGGTGGCGCGGGCGGCTCAGACCGCGCGCCGGCCGGCCGCATGCGCTGCCGGTCGCCGGCGCGGCCGGCCCGGGCCGCCGGCGGTGGGGAGCGCGCGGCGCCCGCCGACTGGCGGAGCCTCGCGTCCGTCGGCCCCCACGCCGACCGGCCGCGGGGTGGCGCGGGCGTTGCTCTCCGCTGCCGAGGGGAGGGGCTGGCGGCGCTCGGGACCGCGAGCCGGCGCCGTCCAGCGCGTGCGCGGCAGCGCCCGGCCTATCGACCGCTCCATGCGCGTCCAGCGCGTCAGGTCGGCCGGAGCGAGCAGCGTGATCGCAGTGCCCTGGCGACCCATGCGTCCCGTCCGGCCAACGCGGTGGGTGAACAGCTCGGGCGTCTCCGGCAGCTCGTAGTTGATCACCCGCTCGATGTGCTCCACGTCGATGCCGCGGGCGGCGACGTTCGTGGCGATCAGGATCGGTACGCGGCCCGCGCGGACGTCGGCCATGACGCGGTCGCGGGCGTTCTGGCTCAGGTTCCCCTGCAGGGCGGCCACGGGATAGCCCAGGGCCGCCAGCCGACGGCAGAGGGCCTTCACGCCATGCTTGGTCCGCCCAAAGACGAGGGTAGTGCCGGCGCCGCGGGCGTCGAGCAGCGCGCGGAGCGCCGGCAGTCGCTCGGCGTCCTGGACCTCGTAGACGCGATGCTCGATCGCAGAGGCCGTTGCGGCGGTCGGGACGCTCCGCACCGTCGCGGGATTACGCAGGTGGCGCGCGGCGGTCGCGCGCACCCAGTCGGGCACGGTGGCCGAGAACAGCGCCGTCTGCCGGCTGGCCGGCGCCCGCCCCAGGATGCGCTCGACGTCGGGCGCGAAACCCCGGTCGAGCATCTCGTCGGCCTCGTCCAGGACCAGCAGGCGGATGGCGTCGAGGCGGAGCGCGCCGCGCTGGAGCAGGTCGAGCACGCGGCCGGGCGTGCCGACGACGACCTGCGCGCCCGCGCGCAGCGCCTGCGTCTGGGCCGCCAGCGAGCGGCCCCCGCTGACGACGAGCGTCCGAAAGCCGTGCTGCGCGCCCAGGCTGCCGAGCACCTGGTCTACCTGCGCCGCTAGCTCGCGCGTCGGCACCAGGATCAGCGCCTGCACCGCCCGCTGGCGGGGATCGACGCGCTCGGCCAGCGGCAGGCCAAAGGCAAGCGTTTTGCCGGAGCCGGTGGGGGCCTCGGCGATCAGGTCGCGCCCGGCCAGGAGCAGAGGTACGGCCTGGCTCTGGATCGGTGTCGGAGTGACGAAGCCCATCTGGGCGAGCGCGGCGCGGGTCGGCTCGCCGAGGGGCAGATCGGAGAAACGTGACAAGTAGCATCCTCTCGCGGTGGCCGCGCGGGCGGGAGCCCACGGCCAAAATTAAAGGGGGCGCCGAACATGGCGTCCCCGTTGGTCTCGCAACATCCAGTCGGTTCAGTGTAACAGGTTTGGCCGCGCCGCGCCCGCGGCCCGCGCGCTCAGCCGCCGCCGGTGTATCGTGGACGCTGGGCGCGGCTCGCCTAGCAGTCCGGCGGCGAGTCTGCTATAGTGCCCCTCAGCGCAAGTGACCTCCGCGCCTTTGAACTTGTAGAACCAGCGGCGTGAGCCGAGGGCCCTTCAAGCTTTGATGGCTTGAAGGGCTCTTGCTATTTCGAGAGGGGAAGCCCGATGCGAGTAGCGATCCTCGGCGCGGCGCTCCTGGCCAGCGCGGCCTTCATGGCTGCGGCCCCGGCGGTCCAGGCTCAGTACACGACCCCGTATGGCTACGGTGCAGGGACCATACCCGGCTACGGTACGACGCCCTACTACGGGACGGGCTACGGTGGCTATGGCGGCTACGGCACCTCTCCCTATGCCTACGGAACCTATGGCGGGTCCATCTACGGCTACGGTGGCTACAGCAGCCCCTACGGCAGCCTCGGCTACGGGATGGCCTCCCCCTACGGAATGGCGTCGCCTTACGGGGCATACGGCGCGTCGCCCTACCTCGGCTATGGCGCTGGCTCGCTGCTCGGCGGGTATGGCATGCCGTCGTACGGCGGCTACGGTTCGTACGGTGGGTACGGCTCCGTCTCGCCGTACGGCAGCTATGGGTACGGCGCGAGCCCTTATGGCTACGGTACCTCGTCGCTCGGCTACGGCAGCTATGGCGTGTCGCCTTACGCGGGCTACAGCAGCTACCCTGGCTCGTCCTACGGTTATGGCACCGGTGGTACGGGGCTCAACGTCTGCATGAACGCGCAAGGCCAGCAAACCCTGTGCTAGCGGAGCGCGATCACCTCTGGCCGACGGTATCAACGGCTTCGTCTACGCGCACGAGCCGTTCCGGATCGGATCTGCTGCTCACGGCGGCCGAGCGGCAGACTACGGTCCGGGGCGCTGCCGAGGCTGCCTTCGGTCGGATGTGGTTGGCGCGACGCACTCAGGCGCCGGTTCGGCCGGTAGCCACGGACCGCACTGCGGTCCAGCAAGGAGCTCGCATGCTATCGGGGACCATCACGCGCTTGATCCCGGACCGGCGGCTGGGATACGTCCGGCCGACGGCGGGTGGCGTCCCGCTCCTGTTTCGGGCGCTCACGGTCGAAGGCGTGCGCTTCGACGAGCTGGTAGAGGGCCTGGCGGTCACTTACACGTTCGAGCGGGACCTGCAGGGCCGCGGGCCACGAGCGACGCACGTGCGCCCGGTCGACACCCCGCTCGCCGAAGCGGCCGCGGCACGATGACTGGCGACGCGGCAGCCGGCGCTGCCGATCAACCGGATTCCACTGCGTCGCAGTGTCCGCCGCATCACTGGCTCATCACGCAGCGAGACGGCACGTCCGCGGCTCAGCTCTGGGTCTGCCGCCGCTGCGAGGCCCGGAAGGAAGTATCCGGTGAGAACGTCGAACAGGCCGCTCGCCAATCCCCCTACTCGTGGGGAGCGGAGCGTCCACCACGGCCGGGCGCCGCTAAACCCGATGAGTCCCCCGCGCCCTAGCAGCCTCGCGCTGTACGTCACCGGAGGCCTGGAGCTGTGACGTCTACAGGGACGGGGCGCATGGGCGAGGCGTTCGCGGCCGGGAAGTGCTCGCTGTTCGGCATCTTCTATGGCCCGGATCCGCGCAACGCCTCGACCAGTTCCTCCCCGACGAGTCGGCACAGACGCCGGTGGTAGGCTACGACCTGGACGAGAGCCCTCGATCGATAGACACTCTTAGCTGCCCAGCAGCGCCCGCGCGTTGTCGGCGAACACGCGTCGCAGGTCGCTCTCCGTCAGGTGGGCTTCCCGTGCGACGTGCCGCCCGATTTTCTCCACCTCCATCGGCAGCGGGTTGTAGGGATGGTCTGAGCCGTAGAGGATCTTCGTCGTGCCCACGCCGCCGAAGGCCTCGAGCAGCAGCGGCATCCAGCCCACCACCGACGTCTCCAGATAGACGTTCTCGTTCTGGCGGGCGACGACGACCGCCTGCTTGACGTACTCGGACACGCCCATGTGGCCCAGGATCACCGGCACGTCGCGGTAGCGGGCCGCCAGCTCGCCGATCACGGCCGGTGCCGCCTTGCTGGACATGCCGGTGTGGAAGATCAGCGGCACGCCGTAGCGGCGGGCGGCGGTGTACACC
>Ga0070739_10006722_pt1 | contig 12558 bp, 9 predicted proteins | sample Coa_R1_7_FD_66445 | JGI IMG/M metagenome (GOLD analysis project Ga0070739, IMG submission 66445) | Surface soil microbial communities from Centralia Pennsylvania, which are recovering from an underground coalmine fire - Coalmine... | ecosystem: Environmental > Terrestrial > Soil > Unclassified ... | reverse complement strand
ACGACTGTGGAAAACCCCTTTCTCAACATCTCTCCTTCGGAGCCACTATAAGGGCAATCCAGGGATGGAACCCGAGCGCCGAGCCAAGTCCGGTGTGGACGGCGGCCTCAAAACCGCCTCCCCCCTTAACCCGCCGCTCCATCTAAGGACGTCGATTGTCATAATCCGGCTTGCGATGATTCCCCTTCAGCAAGTTTTCCGCTGCGATCTTGCCCTCATATGCGGCGACCGGAGTCAGCCGTGGACCGGCGCTCGCCGCAGCGTCGCCAGCGGCGTAGACAGCCGGATTTGAGACGCTCTGTAAGTACTCGTTTACCTTTATTCCTCGAAGGGGGTCCCATTCGATTCCCGCGTCATTCAAGCGCGTGTCGCCGATTTCGGGCACTCGGCCTGCGCCATGTACCACCAGGTCGGTGTCGAAATCATTGTCACCATGCTGACTTTGTGTCCGTATTTGGACACCAGTTGAGCTTCGGGCCATGCTGGTTACTTCCAGACCGAGCCTCACATCGACGCCGAGCTCGCGTGTCCTGCTCACCAATCGATCTACGAGGTCGGAATCGAATCGCTCCAAGGGTCGCTGACCGCGGTGCAGGATCGTGACACGCGCACCGGCTCGCGCGGCGATGTGCGCGAACTCGAAGGAGATGTACCCACCGCCGATGAAAAGCACTCGTTCCAACAAAAGCTCCAGTTCGAGAAACTGCTCACTGGTCGTTGCGAGTTCGGCGCCAGGTATTGCTGACGTACTGCCCGCGTTAACTGCATGTCGATCCCCGCGCGGGTCGTTATCTCTTCGTTTTTGTCGCCAGGATCTTATTGATCTCGGGATTGAGGCCTTCAGCGAACCAGCTTTCGGCCAGCGCCAGCTCAGCTTCCGACAGGCCGACCTTGGTCTTGGCGTCTTCCAGAAATTGCTTCTGCGCCTCTCCCACCGCCTTGTTGTACTTGTTGAGCGCCTGCGTATATTGTTCTTTCTGCGCCGCGCTCAGCTTGAACATCTGGGCGTTGCCGGGGCAAAGCTGCCCCGTCTTCATATGGCCGCAGAAAATCTCGGGCGCGTCCGCCCTTGCCTTTGCACTCGCTCCCGCGTGGTCCTGGGCATAGAACGTCGCAACACCGAACAGGGCCAGCGCCGCAGCCATCGGAATCAATCGAGCCACTAATCGTTGCATGAGTTGTAAATCTCCTTTTGTCCTGAAACGTCTCACTACAGGGCGCGTGGCTCCGCTGTGATGTGAAAGCCCGCGTCGGTAATTACCTTTTTCAATGTGGCAATATTCTGCGCATTCGGATCGTACGTGACAACAGCCTTGCGGCTGTCAACGTCAAGCTTTGCCTGCGCCACGCCCGGCAGTTTTCGGAAGGCGGCCGAGAGCGCGACCGCGCACGCGGGACAGTCCATATCGGGAACCTGGAAAGCCACCGTTGAGAGATCGGCCGAGGCTACGGCCGGAGACGGGCCGGGCTCCCGCACCACCAAGCGCGCCACCGCTCCTGAGTAATAAGGAAATGCTGCCAATGCGACAACGCCAGTTGCGAGAAGACCTAGGGCGATGCGGTTCCAGCGGCCCACCGGTTTCGTGGCGCAGATGCTGTCCGCGGCGCAGGCCTTCCTGCGATCGCGCCAGGCAAGCAGAAATCCACCCGCCAGCAGCAATCCGGTCAACCCGAGCAGGTAGGGCCGCCACCGGTCAAACACCGCACCTGCGGCAATCGCTCCCGCGCCGGACACTGCCGCCAGTATCGGCAGGATGCAGCAAAGCGAGGCGGCAACGGCGGCTATCAACGAACCGCCGAAGATAAATGAGCGGCGGAGACCAGGCCGTCCGGCTTCAGGAATGAGGGAACGGGCTTCGCGGAGGGCCGCACGGATCATCTCGCGCGAGGGAAGTCCGCTCTGGCAGCATCCATCCGCATACGTGCGGCACATCATGCCGAATTGCGCGGCTGACCTCGCCTCCGGTTCGATATCCAGACCGTCCACGCGGACGCTGGGCGAACCGAGGAATTTCATGCGCTGCGCCGTTTCCGGGTCGGCCACTTCAATTTCAACGATCTCGGCCCTCAGGCCCTCGTCGCGAAGCGCCTCTTTCACCCGTTCAACAGCCGGCACGTGGTTCGGACATCCTGAAAAGTACAGCACTTCAATCTTCATCGTTTTCCCTTTCCGTTTTTGCTTCCGGCGATTTCTTCGAGCACCGGGCACTGCTCGTGAGCCGGACCCGCCTTGCTGTCGCCGAGCACCTCTTCGCATTTGCGCATGGCCTGCGTTAGGTGACGTTCCAGCCGCTTCAGGTCCTCGATCTTGCCGCGCACCGCGCCGAGGCGGCTTTGGATGAGATCGCGCACATGCGTGCAGGCTTCCGTCCGCTCGTCCTGAATGAGCAGCAGTTCGCGGATCTCCGCGAGCGAAAATCCGAGTTCCTGGGCCTTGTGGATGAAATGAAGGTGGTCAATATCCCGCGCCGAATACAACCGGAAACCACCTTCGCTGCGCTCAGGTTCGCGCAGCAGGCCCTCTTTTTCGTAGAACCGGATCGTGTCCACGCTCAGGCCCGTTGCGCGAGCAACCTTCCCAATCTGAACGCCATGAGCCATGCAAAGACCTTTTCTTTCGTTTCCCTATCTTCAAGGATAGACCCTGGATTAGACTCCAGAGTCAAGCAGAGTCGACAGAGGATTTAATCGAAAACGTTTTCGCGCCTTCCGAAGCATGACGTTAAAAGGGCAGTCACGGTCGCCCAGGATCACGCGATCAAACCTGACGCTCCGGAGGGCCATGGCAAGGCAGGCGGAAAACCGCGAAACTCACACACTTTCTTACACAGTTTCACATTTTATGAATGTAAGTCACGTATTAACAGTAAGTTACTAGCTGACTGAGGGGACTTAAAATCCGCTGGCCCGCAAGGGCCGTATGGGTTCGAGTCCCATCCCCGCTACCAACCTGAGAACCGGCTTCGGGCAGTTTCCAAAGGCAGCGCTAGGAAACAGGGATGCCGAGTTGGCGCGCTTGGGCGCCGGAATCGCGAGCGCCCCAGCGCCGTTTGATTTTTCCGTTTTCGATTTCGAACCATTCCATGGCGACCAACTCGTAGGATTGGCCGGTCGGCTGATGGCCGAATGCCGGCGCTCGAAAGGTTCCCGACTCCGTGTATCGCGCGGCGACGACATTGCCTTCAGCAATCAACCCTTCGAGCTTGAGCTGCATGCCATAGCCTTCGATAAGCTGCCGCCAAACGGGCTCGACTTTATCGAAGAGGCCTTTGCCCATCACTCCCTGAATCTCTGCGTCTTCGGCCAGGAGTTCCTTCAGGCGGGCCAGATCGCCGCGGTTGAAGGCCTCGACGTAATTGCGGACCACGGCCTTGGATTGTTGTTCCAGAGTCATATCGAAAAGAAATTTCTAGTTCTCCGGGGGAGCGGCGCCGCCGCGTCCGCCGCGGCCGCCTCCGCGCCCTCCGCGTCCTCCGGCTTGGCCCGGCTGGGGCAGCGCGAGGGCGACGAGTTCGGCTCCTTCCCCTTGCCGGCCTCCGGCAACCGCCACCAGGAACTGTCGGCCGTTTACGAGATAGGTCATGGTGCCGCCGGTCAGGTTCGCGCCCAGCGGCATTTCATAGATAACCGCGCCGGTCTTTTTATCGATGAAGCGCAGGTTGTCGCTGCCTTCGATCAGCAGAGTTTTGGTCACCAGAATCGGCGAGCGCTGCCCGCCGCCCCAGTTGCTGGCATCGATATTGGCAGCCTTCAGCGCCGGATTATTCAGGATGCTGTCCGCGGGCTTGCCGTTGGGGATCATCCAGGACTGCTCGCCGGTGTTGAGGTTGATCGCGGTGATGCGGCCATAGGGGCCTTTGATCAGCGGCAGTCCCATGACGGTGGGCGCACCGAGCCCGCCGCCCGCGATGTACTGCATCTCGGACCGCGTGCCGCCGGGCACCACCGAAGATACATAGGGTTGCGTAACCGAGGGCACATACAGCATACCGGTTTCGGGATCCACCGACGCGCCCATCCAGTTGGCCCCGCCGCCCGCGCCCGGCAATTGCAGGGTGCCGGCCTTCCCGCCCGCATCCTTTACGATCGGCGGGGTGTAAATCGGCCCCAAGTTGTATTTGGCGGCTTCCTTCAAGGCGGCGGCTTTGATTTCTGGCGTGTAATCAGCAAGATCCGCCTCGGTCACGCCCTGGCGGTCAAAGGCAGGGGGCTTAGTCGGGAAGGGCTGCGTCGGCGAATACCATTCGCCCGGCACGTTCCCCTTCGGCACCGGGCGCTCCTCGATAGGCCAGGCCGGCTGTCCGTTGGTCCTGTCGAAGACGAAGGTGAAGGCCGACTTGTTCACCTGCGCTAAAGCCTTGATTTTGCGGCCACTTACGGTAATATCCACAAGAATCGGCGCGGCCGGGATATCGTAGTCCCACATTTCGTGATGGATTAACTGGTAGTGCCAGATGCGTTTACCGGTTTTGGCATCCAGGCAGACGATGGAATCGGAGAAGAGGTTTGCGCCCGGCCGCTGCCCGCCGTACACATCGCCGCTGGGCGCCTCCACAGGGATGTACACGTAGCCGAGCTCCTCATCGCCCGTCAGCGGGCCCCATGCGCCGGTGTTGCCGGTAAATTTCCAGGAATCCTCGCCGGTTTGCGGATCTTTCAACCAGGTCTCGACTCCGAATTCTCCGGCCTGAGGCACGGTGTGGAACGTCCAGAGGAGTTTTCCCGTGCGCACATCGTAGCCGCGGATATAGCCCGGCGTGTTGAGCTTGGTCGGCAGGGCGGTGCCGACGCGCAAGGCGGCGCCCACCACCGCGACATCGCGAATAATGATGGGCGGTGAAGTCGCGCCGATGGTGCCGGGCTGCACCACGGGCCGGTCCAGTCCCTTCCACAAATCGACGTGGGCATCCACGCCGAAGGCCGGTATCGGCAGGCCGGTCTGGGCGTTCAAAGCGACCAGTTGATAGCCCGGAGTGACGAACAGGATGCGATCGTCGCCGTGGCCGTCGCTCCAATAGGACACGCCGCGATTGTTGGCGCGCACGGCGCCGCGTTCCTTGGTATCGTCGCCGCGATAGATCCACAGGGTCTCGCCGGTGGCGGCGTCGGCCGCGACCACTGTGCGCCCGGTACCGGCCGTGAAGAACAGCTTGCCGCCTACCATGAGCGGAGTGACTTCCCAAGCGGCCTGCGGCGCCGGTCCCATATTCTGCGATTTCCAGCGCCAGACCACTTGCAGGTTGCGCACATTTTCAGGCTTGATCTGATCGAGGGGCGAATAGCGGGTGCTGCCGACGTCGCCGCCGTTCACTCGCCATTCGCCGGTCGCGGGCGCGCCCTGCTGGCCGCTCAAGGGCACGAGACTCCAGATCGCTGCGGCGGCAAGGGCGAATCCCATGGCCCATGCTCGTGTGGTCATTCGGTGTGCCTCCAAGCTATCGAGTCTAACCCAAGTTGATAAAATCGAACGCGAAATGAGACAGTTTGCGATTGCAATTCTGGTCGCGGGCTTTGCGGCAGCCCAGAACGCGGCCCCGCCGCCCGATCCCGGACGCAGGACTTACGAAACCCGCTGCGCCCGTTGCCATGGAGGCGACGGCACCGGGGGCGAATCCGGGCCGAATCTCGTGCCGCACATCAGCGCGCGCAATGACGCGGAGCCGAGCGCGTTTCTCCGCACCGGCCGCCCCGCCAACGGCATGCCGGCCTTCGAGCTGCCTGGGGCGGAGATGAACGCGCTGGTGGCGTACTTGCGCTCGCTGGTTCCGATTACGCGGACGGCTGCGCCGCAGATCGTACGCCGCCGCGTAGAGACCACCAGCGGCCAGACGCTCGAAGGACAGGTGCTTAACGAAGGGTTCACCGATCTTCAGCTTCGAACCGGCGATAAACAAATCCGCCTCCTCCGTAAGGCGGGCGACCGCTATCGCGTGGTTACATCCCAGGCCGATTGGCCCACCTATCACGGCGACCCCAGCGGCAATCGCTACAGCAAGCTGACGCAGATCAACAAAGATAATGTTTCGCGGCTGGGCGCGCGCTGGACGTTTCCGCTGCCGAACGTCACCTCCATCGAGAACACGCCGGTGGTGGTCGGCGGAATTATGTATGTTTCGAGCGCGAACGAATGCTGGGCGCTGGACGCCGGAACGGGCCGCCAGATCTGGCACTATCAGCGGCCGCGCACCAAGGGGATCGCGGGCAATGCGGCGGCGGGGTTCAACCGGGGGGTCGCGGTCGCGGGCGACCGCCTGTTCATGCTCACCGACAACGCGCATCTCATTTCGATGAACCGGTTCAACGGCGAACTCCTGTGGGAAACCGAAATGGCCGATTGGCATCTGAACTACAACGGCACATCGGCTCCGCTCGCGGTGGGGAACCTGGTGATTTCGGGGACCGCCGGCGGCGATGAGGGCGTGCGCGGCTTCGTCGCGGCCTACGAGCAATCCACCGGCAAAGAAGTGTGGCGGTTCTGGACTGTGCCGCTGCCCGGCGAGCCGGGCTCGGAGACGTGGAAGGGCAAAGATCTGGAGCATCGCTCCGGCGCGACGTGGATGACCGGCACCTACGATCCGCAGCTTGATCTGGTGTACTGGCCGGTGGGCAATCCCGGACCCGATTTCTCGGGCGATGAGCGCCAGGGCGACAATTTCTATACCGACTCGATTCTCGCGCTGGATGCAAAATCCGGGAAATTGAAGTGGTATTTTCAGTTTACTCCGCACGATATTCATGATTGGGACGCGCAGGAGCCTCCCGTGCTGGTGGACACCAACTGGCAGGGCACGCCACGCAAACTATTGCTCCAGGCGAACCGCAACGGGTTCTTCTATGTGCTCGACCGCACGAACGGCCAGTTGCTGCTCGCCAAGCCGTTTTTGAAAAAACTGAACTGGGCCGAGGGCATCGGCAAAGATGGGCGTCCGATCCTGAAGACACTTCCGGTGCAGGCCAACGGCGATACCTATGTGTGCCCCGGATTCCAGGGCGGCACGAACTGGTTCTCCACATCCTTCAATCCCGCCACCGGGCTTTACTATTTCAACGCGCTGGAGCGCTGCAATCTGTTCTCGCCGAAGCACGGCGAATGGCAGGCGGGCAAGGGCTACATGGGCGGCTCGGCTCGGCCCGCGCCGGGCGAGAGCTTCGAGAAATTCCTGCGGGCGATCAACATTCAAACCGGCGAGATCGCCTGGGAAGTTCCGCAGGTCAGCGGGCAGCTTACCGCTTCGGCCGGCGTGCTGTCCACCGCTTCCGGCCTGGTGTTTTTCGGTGAAAATAGCGGGACGTTTATGGCCGTGGACGCCGCCAACGGAAAATCCCTCTGGCAATTTCAGAGCAATTCCATCTGGCGAGCCTCGCCCATGACGTACATGTTCGACAACAAGCAGTACGTGGTGATTGCCGCGGGGCAGAGCATTCTCGCGTTCGCGCTGCCGGATTAAAAGAGTACAATTCCCGTAGGTTCTCTCGCGCGTTGCTTCTCGCGGCGGCCGGGGTGTCTCTGATCGGCCAGCTCAGCCCGAATACGGTGACTGTTTCCGTCAGCAGCAATCCAAGCCAGACCCAAGACCAGGCTGTACTGAGTGTCACCGCGACGGCCCCCTTGAACAAAGGCCTTAGCGACGTCGTCCAGGCGCTGTCTCCGCTCGGGCTCACGCCGGCAAATCTGTCGAGCGTGTCTCTGGCGCCATTCTCGGCGATCGGCTGGACGTTCCTGCTTACAACGCCGCTGTCCCAGCTCCAGCAGACCACCGCGGAGCTGGCCACCCTTCAGCAAGCGATGACGAAGGGGAAGACGGGATTATCTCTGTCGTTCGCCGTGCAGAATACGCAAACGTCATCGTCTCCCGCGTGCGACTTCGCCGGCCTGATCGCGAGCGCCCGAAGCCAGGCACAGACGCGAGCGGCCGCGGCGAGCAGCGTCGCCGGAGCGATCACCGGTTTGGCCGCCTCCACGCAGGGTCCGTGCTCATTTAAGTGCGACGTTCGCGATGGGCTATCAGGGCAACCCCGGCCCGCACGCGATGATCATCAACACGTCGCGGACGCTGGCCGCGCCACCGGACCAGGTGACCATCCCGCTCAGTCTCGTGACGCCGCTGAACGCCGCCCCATCGGAGGTCGCGGCCGCGCTCGGCCAATTGGGGATTAACGGCGCGGTGCTCTCCGGAATCTCGACTTTCTATACTCTCGGGCCGAAGAATCTGGAACAGCTTGCATGGAATTACAACCTGACGGCGCCGCTGGCCAGCCTGAACACGACCGCCGCACAACTCACCGCGGCGCAACTGGCCCTCTCCAATCAGAACGGGCCCTTGTCCCTGCAATTCTCGATCGGCACGCTCCAGACCTCGCCGCAATCGATCCCGGCCTGCAAAACATCGGATCTGGTGAATGACGCCAGCGCGCTCGCGGCCAATTTGGCTGCGGCGGCGGGGATGACGGCGGGTCCGGTTCAGGCGATGTCGGACGGGACAACGCCAATCGCCGCCGTGCCGGCCGTGGCCGCCCGCCTGGGTGCGTTTGTGCCGGCGCCGGTGATTTACGATCCCGGTTCGGGAATCACTCTTGCGAATTTCTTTCCGCTGCTGCCACCGTTCACGGCGCCTCCCGGCGCGACTACCTGCTCGCTCTCGGTGCAATTTCAGCTTCCATAGGCGCTAGGGCCGCACATCGCCTGCGATCGCATCCTCGATCGCGACGCGGTTGCGCTCCAGGGTGGTCCCCATCGCCTGGTCCAGGCTGACACGGGCTTTCGCGTAGGCCGCCTGCGCCTGCACCTGCGCGTACTCCGCCGAAATCAGATCGCGCTGGATGAGGATCACGTTGTAGGAGGTCGAAAGGCCCAGGGCCAGTTTTTTCTGCTCCGCATCCAGCTTTTCCCGTTCGAGGCGCACCGTCTCGCGAGCCGCCGCCAACTGGGCTTTGGATTGCGCGGCGGCGATCAGCGCGTTTTCCACCTGCACCTCAATCTGGCTCTTGGTCCTCACCAGGGTATCCTGCGACTGCCGCAACTCCAGCCGCGAACGTACTTCATCGGCCTGGGCCTGCCGGTTGTGCAGAGGGAATGTCAGGCTTACGCCGACCGCCACCTGCGGATACTTGAAACGCAGCGCCTCGGTAAACGCCGTGCCGAAAACGTTATACAGGCCCACGGTGGAGACCAGCCCATAAACATTGAGGTTGGGTTTCAGGGCGTTGCGGACGAAGGGCGCGACATCTTCCTGGCTCTTGATATTGCCTTGAGCTACCGCCACCTCAGGCCGGTTCTGGTTGGCAGCGGCAATCGCTTGTTGCAGCGTGGGCAGCTCCGAGTTATCCGGATCGGGGAAGGAGTCGGTGGTCTCGATGGCCGCCGATGCCAGCGGGTCATCGAGGTTCTTACTGAACATGGCTTTGAGCTGAAGCTCGGCATTCTGGAGGTTGGTCTGCGCGGCGATCAGGTCGCGCTGGCTCGCCGCGGCCTGGGATTGCGCGGTGACCACGTCGAGGGTGGACATAGTACCGATTTCCTCCTGCCTCTTGTTGATCGCCTCGAGCTGGAGCGCCACCTCCAGCGCCTGCTGCGCCACGCGGACGGCCTCCTGCGCCGCCACCAAGTCCCAATAGGCGTTCTGGGCCGTGCTCAGCGTGGTTTGCACTTGCTGGCGGAAGGATTCGCGCTCGATCTTCTGCTCATTTTCCGCGACTTTGATCAACGCCCGGTTCACGTCGAATCCAAATCCGTTCAGCAACTGCTGGTTTACGGTAAAGGTGAATCCGGGCGTGAACGCCGGGTTGTTCAGCAGGAAGAGCTGGCTCGATTTTTGCCGGTTCATGCCATAGGACACGGTGAAGCTGGTGCCGGAAGCGAAGGCCTGCACATAATTCACGGAAAAGGCCGCGGTCGAAGTGGTGACCGAAGGCACGCCGGCCACCACGGTGGTATTCAGCGGGTTGGAGACATGATCCAGGCTGAAGTTCATCGTCAGCGTGGGATCGAAGAGCCCCGAGGGCCGGAGCACCACGGATGTCGCCGCGCCGGTAATACCGCCGGCGTTGGTGGCGCCGCCGCCGCCGGGCCCGCCCGCTCCACCCGCCAGGATGCTTCCGCCCTGGGCTCCGGCGAACACCTCGCTGGGGATCTGCGTCACATCCACTCCGCGGGGCGATGCGCCGGAGCGGGCCCGCAGGAGATCCGCCTGGGCGATCGACGGAAAATAGCGCGCGTTTGCGATCCCCAGATTGTTGTTCACTACGGCCGCCACCAGTTGCCTCATTGACAGCTTCAGCTTGCCGTTCTCAATCGTGAGCGGCGCTGCAGGCGAGTTCACGAGATTCGGCCCGGGGATCCGGTTCGGCTGATAGGGCCGGTACAGGTGCGGGAAAGCGGATGCAGACTGGCTGTAATCGCGCACGAGGTGTTCCGCGGATTGCGCGACTGCCAAGGCGGCGGTGCTCAGAGTCAGCAGGAGGAGCCGCCTCATCGCCCTCCTCCAGGGCCCTGCGCCGGCAGGTTCAGCGGGGGCGTCGGCATGGTCGTGATTTCGCCGCTCAGAGCCTCCGTGAACTGGATGCCATTATGCTCGAGCGTCGCTCCCATGGCTTGATCCAGCGCAACCAGGCCATTCGCGTACGCGCTCAGAGCCTGTACATCCGCGTACTGGGCGGTGGCTACGTCGCGCTGCCGGAGGACCACGTTATAAGGGGTCGAAAGGCCGAGCGTCAGCTTCTTCTGTTCGGCATCGAGCAGCAACTGCGCGAGCCGGACGGCTTCCTGCGCCGCCTGCACTTGAGACCGCCCCTGGATGAGATTGATGCGCGCCTGCCGCACCTGAAGATTGATCTGGTTCTGCGTGTTCTGCAACTGAATCTGAAGTTGATTGCGCTCCAGCAAGGCGCGCCGGTTGTCCGCCTGGGCCGCTCGATTCCGAAGCGTGGCGCTCAAGGATACGCCGACAGCGCCCTCCGGGTAAGCCGCGCCGAAGCTCTGGCTCAAGGAATCTCCCAAGCCGCTTTGCACCAGAGCGTTGTTGCCCTGCAATCCGGAACTGGCGTACAGACCGAACACCGAGGTGCCGGGCAACATATTGTTCTGCGTGAACCGGATGGCCACGTCCTGGTTCAAGAGGTTGCTCTTGGCAACGGACAATTCGGGGCGGTTCGCCGCGGCGGTGCGAAGCGCCTCTTCGAGCGGCGGAAGATCGGATTCGCGGGGCTGGGGCAGGCCGTCGGTCAGCACGATGGTGGCTTTATCCAGTTCCGGATCGTCCACCTTACTGATCAACTGCTTCAATGCGGTCTCCTGCTGTTGCAGGTTGGTCTGCGCCACGATCAGGTCGCGCTGGCTGGCGGCGGCCTGGGATTCGGCCGTAACCGAATCCAGGTGCGACATGGTGCCCACCTCTTCCTGTTTACGGGTCTCCTTCAACAGCTCCTGCGAGACGGCCAGCGATTGCTGCGCCACCTGCACATTCAATTGAAAAGCCGCCAGGTTCCAATAGGCGCTTTCCACCTGCGCGACGCTGGCGATCACCTGCTGGCGGAAGACGTCATCGGCGGTCTTACGATTCGTGCGCGCCACCAGCATAAACCGCTCGTTGTACAGCTTGCCCCGGCCGGCCAGCAGCGGCTGATTGACGCCGATCGAAAGCCGCGAGGTGACGTTGGGGTTGTAGAGCGTGTTCTTCTGCGTCGTGCTCTGGCGCAATCCGCTCACCGATACGGAGTAACTGGTGCCGTCCGTGAACATTTGGGCGTAGCTCGAGCCCATCGCAGTGGCGGAACTGGTGGTGGTGGGGATTCCCGAAACCACGACCGAGTTCAAGGGACTGGTGACGTGATCGAAGCTGGTGAAAAAGGTCACCTGGGGATCGAAGGCTCCGGCCGGACCCACGAACACGGCGCCGCCGCCGCCCGTAATTCCGCCCGCGTTGCCGGTGCCGCCGGTTCCGCCCGCGTTCGTCACGCCCGCTCCAATGGCGCCCGCGTTGAGTTCGCCGGGCGAATAAGCGCCGGTGAAACTTCTCGCGGCCTGGCCCGACTGGGTTCGGAGAATGTCGGTCTCAGAGAACGGGATGGTGTAGCGCTGGACCTCGATATCCAGGTTGTTTTCGAGGGCGAGCGCGATGGCGTCTGCCAGCGACAACTCCAGCTTGTTGTCGTGAATCAGGCTCGAGAGCCGCGGCGAATTGACAAGCTGCGGCAGCGGCAGTTCGTTGGGGAGATACGGCCGCCAGACGTGCGGCCAGGCTTTGGGCCCCTGCCCGTAGTTTTGCAGGAAGCCCTGGCCGGAGTGCACTCCGGAGGAGGACGGGTTCTGCGCCAGCCCCACGCCCGCCGCCAGCAGAATGAGGACACCAATCAGAAGGACGGCACACAGGGTCCTTCTTGCTTTATTCGTTTTTATGGAATTCATATGGATCCTGAGAAACAACGGCTTGTTTGACACTACAGGTTTCCCGTGGGAACGCACGGATGGCCAGTAAGAACGGATTTTATCATCCGCGCCAATCCGCAGATGTCTGCCATTCGGCTATGCGTCGGGTTGTCTTTTGGGCTTGGCGGCCAAAC
>Ga0070739_10006720_pt1 | contig 12560 bp, 8 predicted proteins | sample Coa_R1_7_FD_66445 | JGI IMG/M metagenome (GOLD analysis project Ga0070739, IMG submission 66445) | Surface soil microbial communities from Centralia Pennsylvania, which are recovering from an underground coalmine fire - Coalmine... | ecosystem: Environmental > Terrestrial > Soil > Unclassified ... | reverse complement strand
ACGGTGAGGGGTAGACGGGTACCGGATGCCCCCAATGGGTGACCGATCGCAATGGCGCCCCCGTTGACATTGACCTTGTCCCGGTCGAGACCGAGCTCCTTCTCAACCGCAAGGTATTGGGCGGAAAACGCCTCGTTGATCTCGATGAGGTCAACGTCGTCGAGACTCAGGCCGGCTCGCTGCAGAGCCATCGGGATGGCTCTTGCCGGCCCGATGCCCATCACCGCCGGCTCTACGCCGACCACCGCCCAAGACACAATCCGCCCCAAGGGCTTCTTTCCGTCGAGCCGCTCTCCCGACGCCACCACCACGGCCGCGGCTCCGTCGACGATGCCGCTGGCGTTGCCCGCCGTCACTACGCCATCCTGCTTGAAGTAGGGTTTCAGCTTCGACAGGGCTTCGAGAGTCGTCTCCGGTCGCGGATGCTCGTCGCGATCGACATTTACCGTGCCCTTCCGTGTCTGCACGGGTACGGGGACAATTTCCTCCGTCATGTAGCAGCTCTCAGTCGCGGCCTGAGTTAGGTGCTGGCTGCGAAGGGCATACTCGTCCGTCTCCTGCCGGGAGATCCCGAAGCGGTCAGCCAGATTCTCCGCCGTATGTGCCATGTCGAACCCGCAGAAGGAGTCCGTCAACGACTCCCACAGGTAGTCGTGGAACTCGGTGTTGCCCAGCCGGAGCCCCCAGCGCGCGCCACGGACGAGGAACGGCGCCTGGCTCATGTTCTCGCTGCCACCCGCCAGGCAGACCGAGGCCTCGCCCAGCTGGATGGCCTGGGCCGCACTGATGATGGCCTGTGTCCCCGACCCGCATAGCCGGTTGAGCGTCAATGCCGGCACCTCCTGCCGGACTCCCGACCTCAAGCCGACGTGCCGGGCCAGATAGATGGCGTCGGCGCTGGTCTGCATCACGTTGCCGAAGAAGACCTGATCGATCTGGGCCGGCTCGACTCCCGACCTTTCCATTGCCGCCTCTGCGGCAACAACGCCCAGGTCTGTCGCCGAGGTGTCCTTGAACGCGCCTCCGAAGGCGCCGAACGGCGTTCGCGCGCCGTCGAGAATGAAGATGTCGTGGTCGCTCATGCTTCCTCGCCCAGATACCTATCCTGTCGCTCTCTGCATCGAATTATTCCATGGTGCCGGCCATGGTCCGCCGTCGAGGAGCGAGCACTGCCTCGAGGAGTCGGTCGGTAACAGGGTGACGGGCGCGCATCGAGGTCCATCCGCGTTGGTGCGACCCGCTCGGCCCACCACAGAGATGAGGAGGACTCGCTCACCCGCTCGCTGGCGACCCTGCCGACGGCGGTCCGCGCTGCAGCTCGTGAGGACGCACGCGCTTCGGCCATGGACCCCTGGCACCTCGCGACCGCGAGGCTGACGTTTGCCGATCCTCTTGGAACCGGAGGAGGAAGCCGGTTTCGCGACGCGTGACCAGGCTCAGGCACCGGTGGCTCGCCTTCTCGACCCCACGGCACTATAGAGGCAACGCCCTTCTTATTCAGGTGCGTGCGGATCCGCCACCGTCTATGGGTTCCGGCCTTCAATAACCAAACACAGCCTCATCGGGAAATGTGGGTGTGAGCAGCACCGTCTGGTCGGCCAGGATGACCATGCCGTCGTAGCTGTCGAGGCGTCCGATCCAGTCGGCTGCACCGGTGCCCATGGCAAATGCGGCGGTGGCATAGGCATCCGCTGTTCCGAGCTCCGGTCCGGCAATGGTCACGGAGAGGACGCCATCAGGCGGACGGCCGGTTCGTGGATCCACGATATGGCGGCCGCGCTCGTATTCACCCGACGTGGCGATGGCCAGGTCGTTCCCGACAACGACCTTGGCCAGTTTGTCGTGCTCGATGGGATGACGGATACCAATTCGCCAGCGCGAGCCGCATCCAGGGGCGCCCCGGATGAGCACGTCGCCACCGGCGTTGATGCAGAAGTTCGCGATCCCCTGCGCCTGCAGCAGCGCACCCGCCCGGTCGACCGACCATCCCTTCACCAGCCCGCTGGGGTCGATTCCCTGGGCCAGATGGATGTCGAAGTATCCCTTCGTCTCCACCGCCAGCTCTTCGCACCGCTCGAGTACCGCGCGCACATCGCCATCAGCCTCGTCCGGTTCCAGCTCCCCACGGCTGATCCGACTAATCTGGCTCTCACGCTTGTAGGTACTGAAGATCTCGTCAACTCGGCGAAACCAGTCGAAGGCAGCGTTGAGGCGGTCCGGTTCGACACCGGGATCATGAACTTCGATCTCAATCGGCATCCCCATGATCAGCTCCACACGCCGCAGCGGGGGTGTAGCTGGGCCCTCGCTCTGGTCGGAGAGTATGACCGGGGACGACTGTACCGATCGAGTGAACGGGTTACGCAGACCTCGCAGCAGAGGGGTCATGGCTTTACTCTATCGTTGTGACATGACGGGCGCGTGACACGGCTCAGCCGCCCGCTCGGTCTCCTGCTCTCAAGGGTCTCGAGCTCAGCCTCAGATATCGGGCGATGGCAGGATCGACCGGCTGATTCCCGGACGACCGGATAGGGGTGGCTCGAATCCCTCAGATCAACCACGCGCGGAAGCGGATGTTCCCACGAAAGCGCCAGTAGATGGCGAGAGGCGGGATCACCGCGGAGGTGGCCAGCATTTCCAGCACGTGGCTCGGAGCGCGGGAGGTGTGGATCAGACGCTTCCTGGAGAAGTTCAGCCACATCAAAAGCCAGGTCGTTCCGCAGAGCACCGCCAATCCACGCCGGCGAAGTACAAGACCGGCGATCGCGAATAGGCCTGCCCCAGTCCCGATGTAATACTGCCAGTTTGGCTTCGCCTGAATCCGCTGTCGATAGAGACGCGGGTGTTTGCGGTACAGGAGTGGGTTGAAGAGGGTCTTGCGCTGCTGTCGCACACTGATGCCCCATCCGGCCGGCCGCACCGGATGTTCGACCACTGCCGCATGGCACGTCTCCAGCCGCTTACCTGCCCTGAGTGACGAGAACATCAGATCGGTATCCTCGCGCCAGGCCACCTCAAACCGCTCGTCGAAGCCTCCCAGCTCAGTCAAGAGCTCTCTCTTGTAGAAGCAGTTGGCGGTGACGAACCGGCCTTCCTCGAGTCTGGCTGCACTTAGCTCGTAATCTGTCGGTGTGGGCGGCACGGGAACTGAGATCCGGCCAGACACACCATCCGCGCTGGTTCTCAACATGGACTCTATGCCGGCCTGCAGCCACTCGGGACTGGGGAGGCAATCATCGTCGGTGAAGGCGATGATGGATCCTTTCGCACTACGCCAGCCGACGTTCCGCGCGGCCGCCGGACCTTTTCCGGATGAGGTCAGGTAGTGGAGCGTGAGGCCCACATCAATGGCTCCGCCCGCGCGACGTTGGACGGCATCCCGAGTTGCCGGGTCAGCACCGTCGTCGACGACGATGACCTCGACATCTCGGAGCGGGTAGGTCTGGTCGAGGAGGGCCAGCAGACATCCATCCAGGAGCTCAGGCCGGCCTTTTGTCGGCACGACGACCGAAACCGCAGGCAGCGTTTGATCCGCCGTCAAGAAGCCACTCGCGCTCATTCGACCACCACTCGAGATAGTCGGCGGAGAACCATGCCAGAGTATCAAGTCACTGCGCCGGGCCAAGGGACGGTTGTTTGGAGACGCGTGGTTCCGGCCGGCGGGGCGACTATGCGCGCCGTCCAATCTCGACCCAGTTTTTGTGTCCAGTACCTTTCGCAGGAGGCTGCCCCGAGCGCCATTCGTGCTTGCGTCAAGGGGTTCACAGCCGGTCGATGGGAAGGAGCTGGTCACGTACCATCCCCTCCGGGAAAACTGTGGATGTCGATCGGAGCGCCGGCACCCGTATGCTACGCTGGCAGCGTGAGCAGTAGCTCACCTACATCTCGAGGAGGTGCGACCAATGGCGAATGTTCGAAATGTCTTCGTGCTGCCTGAATGCAATAGCGTCGTGCCGCTCCTCGCTCCTTCCGTAGCCGCCTAGCTCGGCTCTAGCGAGGCCCGCCTCTCGGTGAGGCGTGCGGCCCGACCGGATAGAGTGCAGATCGCGTAGACGGTCGTCGACCATCCGCGCATCCTGCTGAAACCGCCGGATGCATCGGTCCGGTGTCGGTACGGAGAGACGGTGTCTCTCCGCGAGTCGAAGCACAGAGCACCGCAACGACGAGGAGAACTGCATTGTCCACCCTCATGTATGAGGAGGATCTGCTCGACGACGAGGTCGTCGACGAAGATCCACTGACGCCATTCCTCGACGACGGAACCATCGTCGAGGTGTTGGGAGAGCTGAAAAGCGGCAAGGAAGGGACGGTTTACTGCTGCCGTCCTCATCCCACACTTGGAGTCGATCTCGTGGCCGCCAAGGTCTTCCGTGGACGGGAGGAGCGAACCTTTCGCAACCAGGCGGGCTACCGCGAGGGCCGGCCCATCCTAAACCAGCGAGACGCGCGTGCCTATAAGAAAAAGACCGCCTGGGGCCGCCGGGTCGAAACGGGGACCTGGCTGCGACATGAGTACGAGATACTCGACCTGTTGTTTGGAGCCGGTGGCAGCGTCCCACGGCCGCTGGCCTCTACCTCCAACGTCATCCTCATGGAGTTCATCGGCGATGAAGAGTCCGCTGCGCCCAAGCTGCAGGAGACAGAGCTCCAGGAGCTCGAGGCCATCGAGCTGTTTGAGAAGGTCATCGAGAACATCGAGCTTTTCCTCAGCCGGAACTGGATTCATGCCGACCTGTCGGCCTACAACATCCTCTACTGGCATGGAGAGATCTCCATAATCGACTTCCCGCAGGCCGTCGACGCGCGGACGAACCGGAACGCCTCGATGCTCCTCACTCGTGACATAGAGAACGTCTGCCGGTACTTCAGGAAGCAGGGTGTGGAGTCCGACCCGGAGGCAATATCCCGTCGCCTCTGGCGACGCTATGTCCGCGCCGAGCTGTAGAACGAGCGTGCGAGGGATGATTCCGGCCAGAGTGGATACGGGGCAATGTGGCGAAATTGGGACATCGACGGGCTGAAGCCCTGTCGGTGTCCCGCTTACAACGATGCTCGTTTGGACGGTGGACGTGGGGACGAACCATTCACGCCGGCTGACCGCCCCGGGCACCAAACTGTCGCTGGGCATTGAACATTGAACATTCTTCGTAGACTGAGGTAAGCACGTTTGTCGCTGGAATTGGAGGAATCCCGTGCCCATTCAGAACCGCCTGGTCACCCTTGACGACGCCGGAACAAGCGTCTGGCTCGACTACATTCGGCGAAAGCTGGTCCAGTCAGGAGAGCTGCAGCGGATGGTCGACGAGGACGGCCTGCGCGGCATGACCTCGAACCCGACCATCTTCGAGAAAGCCATCTCCGGCAGCAACGATTACGATGTCCAGATTCGTGACCTCGTCGGTCAGGGGAAGGAGCCGCTGGAGATCTTCCAGATCATCTCCACAGACGATATTCGAGAGGCCTGCGACACTCTGAGGCCCGTCTACGACAACCTCGAGCGCTACGACGGCTACGTCTCGATCGAAGTGTCGCCCGCCGGCGCGACTGACACCCGGGCAACTCTCGACGAGGCGCGCCATCTGTGGTCCCTGGTCGACCGTCCTAATGTGATGATCAAGGTGCCCGGAACCGAGGAGGGGCTACCGGCGATCGAACAGCTCATCAGCGAGGGGATCAACATCAACATCACCCTCCTGTTCGACGTGAACAACTATGACGAGGTGGCTGAGCGGTACATCCGAGGTTTGGAGCGGCGGCTCGATGCCGGTCAGCCGATTGATCACGTCGCCTCCGTGGCGTCATTTTTCGTCAGCCGGGTCGATACCGTCATCGACAAAACTCTCCAAGAACGAATCGAAGCCGAGAATGACGCCGGCCGGCGGCAACGATTGGAGGGCTTGCTGGGCAAAGCCGCCATCGCCAACGCCAAGATCGCCTACGAGCACTTTGGCCGGATCTTTCAAGGACCGCGGTGGCAGCGGCTGGCCAACGCCGGAGCCATGCTGCAGCGTCCACTCTGGGCGAGTACCAGCACCAAGAATCCGGCCTATCGCGACGTCATGTACGTGGAACAGCTCATCGGACCTGACACTGTCAACACCATGCCTCAGGCGACCATGAACGCCTTCAAGGATCACGGCGTCATCAGCCCCACGCTGACGGACGATGTTGAGGGCGCCCATCGAATCATTGAGGACCTGGCCGAGATCGACATCAGCATCGACGAGGTCACCCGCCAGCTTCAGGTGGACGGCGTACGCCTCTTCGCCGAGTCCTTCGATGCACTCATCCAGTGCATCGACGACGAGCGCACGGCCATCACGATGGGTATGCAACACGCCGAGTCGGAGTCTCTAGGGAATTATCAGGCGGCCGTGGAGAAGGAGCTGGCGCGCCTCAAGGATGATCAGTTTCTCCAGAAGCTGTGGGCGAAGGACGGCTCGGTCTGGTCGGATGATCCCGAAGAGCAGCAGGCGATCAAGGAAGCCATGGGTTGGCTCACCATCGTCGAGCCGATGTTGGAGCAGGTTGACGATCTCGAGAAGTTCGCCGACGAGGTGCGGTCGGAAGGAATCGAGCAGGTTGTGGTGCTGGGGATGGGCGGAAGCTCCCTCTGTCCCGATGTCCTCGCGCACACCTTTCCTCACGCCGACGGCTATCCCAGCCTCCAGATCCTCGACACGACGCACCCGGAGGCAGTCGAGGCTCTGGCCAACAGCCTCGACCTGCCGCACACGCTGTTTGTCGTCTCCAGCAAGTCGGGCACAACCGCGGAGCCGCTGGCCTTCTACCACTACTTTTGGAGCCTCCTCGAGGAGACCGGCATCGAGGCGCCCGCACGACAGTTCGTCGCCATCACGGACCCGGGAACCAAGCTGGAGGGCGAGGCCAGAGACAAGGGCTTCCGGCGGGTGTTCTCGGGTTCCCCTGATATCGGCGGCCGGTACTCGGCGCTATCGAATTTCGGTATGGTGCCGGCAGCGCTCATGGGTATTGACGTGCGCGCGCTCCTGAGCCGCGCCGAGACCATGGTCCACGCTACCCAACCATGCGTCGCTCCCAACGAGAACCCGGGAGTGCGTTTGGGTACCATCCTGGGCGTGCTCGCCCGGGAAGGACGAGACAAGCTGACGCTGGCGACATCTCCTCAGATCAGAACGCTCGGCTGGTGGATCGAGCAGTTGATTGCGGAGAGCACGGGCAAATCGGGTACCGGCATCCTCCCGGTCGAAGGCGAGCGGCTGGGGAGCCCGGATGAATACGGCGACGACCGCCTCTTCGTGTCGATCAGATTACGGGAAGAGCATCGGGACCATGGCAACGGCTCGGCCGCCGAGCAGGTGTCAGTCGACCGGGCCATCTCAGCGCTGCAGGCAGCCGGTCAGCCGGTGGTGGTCCTCGAGCTGAACGATGTCTACGACTTGGGGGCTGAGTTCTTCCTCTGGGAGGTCGCCACCGCTACCGCGGGCGCGATCTTGCACATCAATGCCTTCAATCAGCCCAACGTCCAAGAGAGCAAGGACAACACCAATCGGCTCTTGGCCGACTTCCGGCGCACCGGCCAGCTGGAGGAACCTCCCGTGGTGCTGGAGGCTCGGGGCATCCGCTTCTCCGGACCGAGCCTCGCCGCCAGCTCGATTGACGAGTACCTCGACGCGTTCCTCTCTGTTGAGGCCGCGCCGGGCCGGTATCTGGCCATCATGGCATACCTGGAGCCGTCTGCCGGTCATTCCTCGCTGCTCGACCAGGTGCGGCTGTCGCTCCGAGACCGCTATCGGCTCGCCACGACGCTCGGCTTCGGCCCTCGCTTTCTCCACTCGACCGGCCAGTTCCACAAGGGTGGCCCGGATGAGGGAGTGTTCCTTCAGCTGGTGGACTTCCCGGACACGGATCCAGAGATCGCGGGTCTGGGCTTCGGCTTCCGGACGCTCATTCGAGCGCAATCGCTAGGCGACTACCAAGCATTACGGCAACACGGACGTCCAGTGGTGCGGCTCGATCTCGGTGGGGACGTCGATGGAGGCCTTCAGCGCCTCGTCTCGGCACTGGCGGGCGTAACGGCCGCTTAGATCCCGGGTGGGCGGCCGGCGGCGGCCCATGAAACGCAGCTATCTGTGGTTCATCGCCGTGACCGTCATCGTTCTGATTGCGCTCGCCATAGCCGGCCGGCACGCTCAACGTGTGGAGAGCGTCACGGGTGCCGCACGGGCAGAGTCCGCCCGATGCTCGCAGGTGGGACAGGCATTCCGTCGCCATCTGAGCGGTGGGTGGCTGACCATGTCGGGCTCGGTGCTCCGCATTCTGCCGGACTCGCATGGCAGCTCGACGCATCAGCGTTTCATTTTGGTCTGCAAATCCCGGCAAACGGTTCTGATCGACAATAACGTCGATATCGGGCGGCGAGTGCCGCTCCATGTCGGTGAACGCGTCACCGTCCACGGGCAGTACATCCTGAACAATCTTGGCGGCCTGATCCATGACACCCACCACGCGGGAGTTTTCAGTCAGAACGGATGGATCTTCGCCGGCGGACGCGTCTATCAGTAGCAGCTCGGCGGACAGGGAGCCACCGAGTTAGCGAACGGAGCCTCTGGTCGGGACGGCCGTAGGCGTGCCCGTCGCTGTGGCCGTGGGCGAGGCCGTCGGAGTGAGGGAGGCCGTGGGCGTGGCCGTTGGAATGGCTGTCGGCGTCGGAGTCGTCTTGGGTTTGTGTGTCGAGCCCTTGGCACTATGTGTCCCCACAAGGAATACGGCCGGCTCCGGAGCGTAATGCGTGTCCAGCGTGTCGGTGGTGACATGGCTGTGGGTGCCGTGTCCTTTGAACGTGATGGTGCGAACGATTTGGTAGTCGGCGCCGTCCAACGCGAACTGTGACTGTTTTCGGACGCCGATAGGGAGCGCCGGATCGGGCTTGGTAACCGCCGGCCCATGCCGGTACCTCCGCAGCAGCTTGGCCGGGCTCAACGAAACTGACCAGTCCGTCTTGTGACCATAGATGTAGATGTAGATGCTTTGCTGAACCGGCTCGACCCTGGTCTGAATGAGGAGATATCCGCCCGTGGTGTTGGTGAAGCGGAGGTCCTTTACGTTGGGTAAGACGGTGGCATCCTCAGCCACAGGCGGCTCGTACCAGGGCAACCGATACGTGTGCGGATGGCGCTCGACGACTGGCAGCCCGGCTTCATATCCGGCCCGGAAGAACGTCGTGGCGACCTGCTGCATGGCCCCACCGACTGACGGGACCAGATTGCCACCTATACTTCTCGGGTGGTCGACGTAGACCCTGCTGGGCCACCCCGAGCCGGCATAGTAGTTGAACGAGATCTCGTCACCCGGCTTGATCAGGTCACCATCGAGGGTGTTGGCTATGGCCTGGATGTCCGCGATACGTTGATTGGGTGATCCGGCGAACGTGGTCTCACCCTCTCCCAACAAGGCGTTGATGCCGAGTGACGCCGGATTCGAGAGCTGCAGCGGAGGCTTGACCGGCAGGACGGGCGCCCGGATCATTCGATGCGTCGAAAGCGACTGGAACGCCTGCAGGAGCTTGGCATAGAGTGCGGTTTGGGTAGGATCCGCGACCACCTGGCCCGAGCCGACCATGGCTGAGCGGCCATCCACACCACGTCGCAACACCGTAACCTGGTTGCCGTTGTATTGGTAATTGGGCTCCGTCGGCGCACGATAGTAGGTGTTGGCAATCCCTCCCACGTAGGAGCTTAGGGCAGTGGTGTTGATGGTCATGAGAATTGTGCCTGACGATCCGCTGATCTTCGGAGTGAAGGAGATCATTCCGGCGAGAACTGACGCACTGGTGTCGATCACCTGGTGCCCCACCCGGATGCGCGGAGGACTGGCGAGAAAGGCATTGATGCGGCTGGCCACGCTTGCAGCCGTGGAGTCGCTGATCTGCGGTTGGAGGAGCGTCAGCGGCACGAATGTGCGATGCAGCGACAGGCTGCCGACGCTCCGCACGATGTCTCCCGTGGCGCTGACCTCATTGACGTGGTATCCCGCGTGGCTTCTAATCAGAGAGATGCGGTCACCGCTGATGCGCAGGCCGGCGTTGGACATTCGCTGATGTATGCGAGGCACCAGCGTGCGCAGAACCCAAGCTCGGGCTCTGGCTCGGTTGAGGTGTGCGATCAGCGTGATGGTGAAGTGGCGCCGCACCGGTAGCCGGTCGAAGAGCTGCTGAAAGAAGCTGCCGGAGCGGCCGATGGAGAAGGCGTTGTCGATAGTGGTGTTGACGTCGTACGTGAGCTGGAGCTGGTGAACGGTCGGCTGCCAGTGATGACGCCCGAAGGCGAACACTATGGGCACATCGTTGAACGCGGAAAGGTCCTCCAGAACCACCGACTGCGCCTGAGTCCAGGTCTGGTCTCCGACCGGCTGGTTGGCGACGAAGACGCCTGGAAGAATGAGGCCCTGGTAGCGCGAGAACGCATACGAGGTCAGGCTGACTCCCGCCACGGCTGCAGCCACTATCAAGATGAAGAGGTAGATGAAAACGCTCCACCAGCGCCTTCGATAGAGGCCCCAGCGAGTGGGGATCGCCCGTGGAGCGCCGGCGGCAGGGGGCAAGGTGCGGTCATCCGGAAGTTCGACGTTTCGCGGATGGGCCTTCAGCGGCAGCGAGGTTTGCTGCCGCGCCGGCCGGAGGCGAAGAGTCTTCCGTTCATTCGAGCTGCGGCCACGGTCCATGGGCCGGCAGTCAGCTCTGTGCGAGCCGGCGATGCGAGGTCATACTGGTTTCGTCCTGCTCGGGCCAGTCGAGCGACGCCGAGTAAAGGCAACGACGTCGACGGCCACTCTTTCCTCTTCCGGAAGGGAGACGTACTTCTCCCGAAGTGTACGTGATAGTCGTGTACGCAGGATGTATACCTCGATCCATAGGACCGCCCGAAGGCTGCCCACTCGCGCTGCCGCCATTGGGCACCGGCACCAGAAGCCGGTTGCGACAATGAACGGCAGTTACCATCTGACTTCATCGAATTTGAGGGACGACATGAGATTCCGGCACTTTGTGGGTATGGGAGAGGAGCTGGACGCGACCATCAGTCAATGGATCGATCAAGGCGCCGACATTCATCTCATGACCCATAGCCAGCTTCCCGATGGCACCATCACGGTCTGTTTCATCTATCAGGAGGGGTTCGCCGCGCAGGAGAGGCGGCTGAGCGCCGCGCACGGCCAGATCGAGGCCCCACCCATCCCGCCTATTCCGGACCCCATTCACGTCGAATCAGAGGGCGTGGAATAACCGGAGAACAAGGTCGACGAAGCCGAGTTCAGCTACAGACCTTCGTACTTTTGGGACAGCTAGATCGCCATCAGGCGGCGTTCCGTCAGCCTCCCAAGGCGGAGACCGGCAGGGCGAAGAAGACGATGGCGGCCATGACATACAGCGCGACCAGCTGGACGCCTTCCAGCCAGTTGCTCTCCCCATCGTGAGCGATGTAGGTGAAGATGAGGACCAGCAGCGCCAGAATCCCAATCTCCACGGGACTGAACACCAGCGACATGCTGTGGCTGAGCAAGCTATAGAGCACCACCACGGGCGCGACAAAGGTGGCGATCTGGATCGATGACGCCGAGGCTATGCCGAGCGCCAGATCTAGCCCGGAAGAGGAACCCGTCCTCTCGTCAGGGCGCGCACCGCGAGTAGCCGAAAGCCGAAGCGCCGCATAGCCCTCCGCCACGTTCCCCGCGTTGGCGACGATGATAATGCCGACGAACACCTGGGTCCATCCGAGCACGTGGGTCACCGGCACCACGCTGCCGGTGAGGATATCGGTGACCGGAATCAGCGCCACGGTTGCCCCACCCAGGATAGCGACGCTCAGCCACACCGGCCATACTCGGACGTCTCTGGGCGGCTCCCCCCTGGTCTCCGCGAGAAACTTCACGTCGCGCCCTTCCTGGGAGTGACCCAGCCATTCAAAGCCGAAGATGCCGTACAGGATGTAGGCAGCGTATGCCAGCAAGAGGACCAGGGCGACCCCCACACTAATGTGAAAGAGCGTGACCGCCGGCGGCCGGCAGCCGTGGCCGGAGCACGGCTCAAACGCCGCCAGGGACGGGAACAGCACCGCGGCCACCGTCAGCATCATCAGCACACTGTGGTGGCCGGCTTCATCCCGCCGAAAGCCGGGACGCTTGTGGCGCAGGCCGGCGGTGATGAAGCAAAGTCCCATGATGAGCGCCGAATTGCTGATGAGCGCACCCACGAGTGTGGCCTTTACCAGCGAAATCAACCCCTTTTGCACGCCGAACACACCGACCAAGAGATCAGGCGCGTTGCCGAAGGTTGCGTTGAGCAGGCCGCCGATCTTCGCTCCGAGCCGGTCCGCCAGGGCTTCGGTGGCGGCCCCGATGAATCCGGCCAGGGGAATGACCGCCCCCACCGAGAGGAAGAACTGCAGCCAGGAGGGCCAGCCGGCCCAGGCCGAGATGAGCGTGAGCGGTACCAGGAGCAGCAGGACCAGGAGAATCCGATGCTCCCCCGACAACCCTCGCAAAACCTCAGACATCAAAGGCGTCGAACGAGAACGCCTCCC
>Ga0070739_10006716_pt1 | contig 12566 bp, 4 predicted proteins | sample Coa_R1_7_FD_66445 | JGI IMG/M metagenome (GOLD analysis project Ga0070739, IMG submission 66445) | Surface soil microbial communities from Centralia Pennsylvania, which are recovering from an underground coalmine fire - Coalmine... | ecosystem: Environmental > Terrestrial > Soil > Unclassified ... | reverse complement strand
CGCTCGTTCTTTCGCTCCATCCTTCTCACTTTCCCGGTGGTCTCGCGTTGGGAACCACTACCAGACATAGCAAAGAGCTGCTTGTGTCGCGCAAGCACAGTTGCGAGCAGGCGCTAGCAGAGCGGAACAGCGAGCTGGTTGCGGTATATTACGGCGATGGTGATGATATACAGCAGGCCGGAGTGAAGCTGCCTCAAGATCAGATCCAACATGCTCGCCAGGTTGCGGACGCTTTGCGCGAGGTACTCCAGGTTCTGCGTCAGTCCATCAATACACCAGATGTTGTGTCCAGAGTTGAGCCTGTCTGGCAGAAATATGCTGAGCTGCTCACGCCCGAACCGTGTGCGGCAAATCTTCTCCATACGCTCACCAGCCTGGCGATAGTTCAACCTTCTTCCCTCCCAATAGAAAATGCCATTGAGGAAAGTGTCATTCCAGGCACGCCTCCTGCACAGCAAGAACCTTCCGTCGCGCCGCTCGAACAGCAAACCCAGATGGAAGAAGCGCCTCCAGCCGTCAGCGTGGCTTTATCTGAGTGTCAGGATCGTTGTCTGGAGATGGAAATTGAATTGCAACTCCTCAAAGCCTTGCGCTCTGAGGACGATGCAGCTATTGTAGTTGCCAGTGCAGCATTTGAGCATTTTTCAGAGCACTTTTCCCACAACATTGATCTCAGTGCGCGGGACAAAGAGCGTATTGAGCTGGCTCGTCAGCGCCATATGCTCCGCGAACAACTGCCCGCCGTGCAAGCCAGTCGTCGTATAGAACAGATGGCAGCGCTCTACGAGCAGGTGCTGGCAATTCCTATGCCAGTACTGACTCAACACGAGTCAGCGCCGCTGGCCCTGGCCCATCAGTTCGCACAGGCCTGCCGCTCAGATGCCGATGCAGAGATACTGGCCGCGTTCTCAGCACTCGATGCCTCCTCGTATCGGGACCTCTTCGACTATACCGAACAGGAAATGCAGCGCGTGCAGGAAGCTCGCAGCCGTCAGGCAGCTCCCACGCAACAAAGACGCTTCTTCAGGAGACGTACGCCGTCGTCCAGTGGTCGCTCGGAGGGAACATCACATGCCTGAGCGACTTCTCTATGACGAGGCCATGTTATTCTCATCCATCCGTCTCAAAATCCCCGATCCCGATATCAAAGAGGGAAAGGTCGAGATGGTCAAAGTGCAGAGTCAGGTTGGAACGATAGAGCGGCCCTGGGGCGTGGAAGGCGGCTTTGCAGTCGTCTACAAATTTCGTACCGCCAGTGGACGCCTGCGCGCTCTCCGCTGTTTCCGCGTTCCCATGAGTTCTGATACGCAGTTTCGCTATCAGCGCATCGAACCCTACTTTCAGCGCTATCTCTCGTCTATAACGGCAGGTTTCCGCTATCATAACGAGGGCATCCTGATCAAAGAGCAGGGCCAGACGAGTCAGCAAGTCTATCCAGTCATTGAGATGGACTGGATAGAAGGGATGACGCTGCTCGAAAAGGTTGATGATTGCTGTCAGAAGCGTAATCGGCAGGCTTTGCTGCAACTGAGCGAGCAATGGCTGGAAATACTCAAGCTACTCCAGAGGGCAAAAATTGCTCATGGAGATCTGGCCGGGCTGAATGTAATGGTCAGTGACGACACACGCCTGGTTTTGATCGACTATGACAGTGCCTATATTCCCGACTTTGCAGGCATGCAGCAGACGATACTGGGACAGATCGATTATCAGCATCCACAAATGGAACAACGGGCCTTCAACGAGCATATGGATGCTTTCTCTGCCCTGGTGATCTACCTGGCCTTGCTGGCCCTGGCGCTGCGTTCGGACCTCTGGCATAAATATATGTTGCGGAAGAACGGCAAACTGCTGGATACGAATCTGCTCTTTACACGGAAAGACTTTCTGGAACCGCACCAATCTCCTTTATTCCGGGATCTGGAGCAGCTGGATGATCAGCGTGTCAGAGCATTCACGCGTGAGTTGAAGCGCGTTTGCCTGCAACCAGTTGATGAGGTGCGCTTTCCTTTCCACCTGATTGACCCGCAATATGTCTTGAAATCTCGCCTTGAACTGGTACAGGAGGCAGTAGCAGATAACGATGATGAGCGCATCCAGGAAAACTGGATTTCCGCGCTTGAGCATTACGCCCCGGCTCGCCCTTTACTGGAACGTAAATTGCTTGCTGACGCTCGTATCGCTGCTCTCTCCAGTTTTCGCGCAGCCGTGAAGAGCCAGAAAGTGACCGATGTTGCCTTGCATTACAACAATGCGGTGCTCTATACCAGCCCTAAAATGACCGAAGCTGAACGTGAGCTGCTCAAACGTGCTCACACTTTTGTCGATGGCGTCGAGAAGGAACAGAGCGACGATGATCTGCTCAACACTTATGACTGGTTGCGTACTCAGAAGATGACGTTTGCCCGCGAACAACAAAAATACATAGAGAGGATACAAAAAGAGCGTCGGGACATACAGCAAGTCAGGCAGGTCTTGCAGAGCCAGGATATCAAGCGCATCGGCTCCTATACAGTCGAGCGCCACATTCACAAAAAGCTCAAAGCTGACGAGCAACAACTTCTCAAACTGGCTCGCGATTTTGTCAGCGCATACAGTAGCAATAACGATAAAAGCATTATCGACGCCTATGACGCCATCAAGAAAGCCCATCTGCACCTTCAATTGCCGTTTACCGACCTGCAAAAACAACGTATTGAGCTTGCCCAGAGGCGCCGTACTGCCCTGCACCGTTTCCGGGAGGCTCTGAACAGTAAGAAAATCGAGCAAATCGCCTCGGCCTATGATAGAGATCTTCTGGATAGCAGCAAAGATATCACTCAGGCGCAAAGAGAACTGCTGGCCCTGGCGCAAAGTTTCACCGCCGCTATGAGCGCCGATGATGACGAGGGGCTTGTAAAGTTAATTACGCCTTTACAAGAAGCTGTCCTGGCGTCCTCTCTCATCCTGACAGATGAAGAGCGTGAGCGCATCCTGCTGGCAGAACGTAGACCGGTAGCGCTGGCTCGCTTCAAAGAAGCATTGGCGACACGGAACGCGCGGATGATTGTGAAAGCGTATGATCCCATCATTCAGTCCAAAATCGACGATTGGGAGAAAGCAATAATCCTGCTGGCTAATAACCTGGTGGTAAAGTCTTATGATTACGAAAAAAATGCTTATGACCCGCAAAAATTTTTTAACGCTTATAAACGCATTCAAAACGAAGGCTATAGCGAAGATATAGAGTTATTGCCAGCCGAAAAAAAGCTAATCCTGCGTTTAGAGGAAAAAGAGAAATCTGAACGCGAGCTGAGACAAAAAAAGGAAAATTTTGAAAATGCTCTGGCAAGAGAAAAACCTCTGGCAGGGGAAATTGTTGAGGCATATGCTGTATTGCCAGCAGAGGTAAAGCAATCTCTCACACATAGGGAGGAAGATGTTGTCAAACAGGCGAGACGTTTTCTTTTTATCTATACTCATTATCTTATCCCAGCTATTGAGCAAGACAACGATGTAGCTATTCTTGAACATTATAGTGAGATGCAAGAAGCTCAAAATGTAGTGGGGAAAAATTTTGTTGATATAGAGCATGGGCATAGGCAAAGGATAGAAAAAGCACAAAAGAATAATAAGTGGGAAAATGAATTGGAGAAGGCGTTCCAGAGTGGTGATGCTCGCAAAGTTATCACTATTGCATACGATTTGTACAGGCCGGAGAGCACTGTATTGAGCAGGCATGCCTTGAAGCTGCGTCGGTGCATGGAGGATTTTCTCAAAACGTGTATGTTAACCAATATACAGTTAGAGTGGAGAAATGGTCGCAATGGATCATATTTGCATATTAGCTGGCAATGGCCCGAAGACAGGTTAGTGCAGGAGGCAGCAGTCTTATGGGGCGAGACTCCCCCTCCTCCATTAGCGCAAGGGCGAGCTTATCTGGAGGGAGAAATAAGGGTGTTACGCAAAGGTGACGAATTGGAAGGTCACAAGGCCATTAAAACCGGGCCTCTGATGCCTATCTTTGTGCATATCTATGCCGCGATGTCTCCTTATTGGGAGGAAAAATGGTATTTTTCTCCACCCACCATCTACGAAGCGAAGTCCGATCCTGTCATCAAAACATTTAAACGGCGCATTTGAGAGCCTGGAGGCGGATAACTATTATGGAAATGCTGGAGCCCTTTAAAGAAAATAAACGTCTCTGCCCGAACTGCCTGGAGGAGTTTTATCCTGGCGATTGCGAAATCTATGCCACCGTGCCCAGGTTAGAGCTGCTCAAAGAAAAGCCTGGTAATGTGTTAGCGCGTATGCATGCTCGCCGTTATCCAGAACCGCTCACCGGCCCCTATTATACCGAGCGCATGGCGCATCGCCGCTGTCCTTTTTGTAACTATTTTTTGCCGTCAAATATAGAGCGTGTGCGCAACCTCTATATTGCCATTGTGGGCGACACTGCCGCAGGCAAAAGCCATTTTATCGCAGCAATGATCGACCAGATCAAGCAAGGGAAGCTCCAGAGCGCCGACACATTTGTACGCTTCAGATGCCTGACGCCCGAGGTTGAAGAATATTATGAGGACAATTATTTTAAACCGCTCTTTGGTTTGAAACAGAGTTTGCCTCCTACCCAACTTAACGAAGACATTCCACCTCTGATATACGAGTTAGATATCAAAGCCTCTCATGGGCGCCCAGCCAGGGCGGTCAACATCATTCTTTATGATACAGGAGGGGGCAATTACGTATTGCAACAACGCGCAATGATCTATTCTCGCCATATGCTCCATGCCGATGCCATGATCTTTCTTGCCGATTCTATGAAAATGCCTGAAATTTTTTCTCGCCTGCCTCTGCAGATACAGAAGAATATCTCTGTCTCTCCAAGAAGCGTCACGAGCAGCCTGGACTCGGTCATCGATGCGCTGGAACGCTTTCGTGGCTTATCGGCAGGCTCGCGCCGCCTATCCATCCCTATCGCCATTACTCTCTCAAAATCGGACCTGTTGAAATATCTGAGGGCCGCCAGCAAGCAGTATTGTTTCATGCGTAATCCATCCTATGGTGGTGGCATCGACCTGGATGATGTAGAGGCCGTTGATGAGGATGTGCGCGATCTCCTCAGCGACTTCGGTGAGCATGCTTTTCTGCAAGCCACCAATGCTTTCTCTTGCGCAAAATTTTTTGCATCATCCGCGACGGGGCATGCACCCAACGATCAAGGGATTTTTAGTGCCATTCATCCCATACGCTGTCTCGACCCCCTGTTGTGGGCCTTATACGAACTACAGGTGATTAGACCGGGAAGCTATACATAAATAAAAGCAGGGTCGGCGATCTCTTACGCTCCAGCGGCGAGCAGCGTGGAAAGCAGCGTTGTTCTGCTCACTGATAAGAGCGAACGAAAGAGGATAGAAAAATGCAGAATCATAATGCTAGCATAGCACAAACTACGGAGTCGGGAAATATTGATCAGCTCTGGTATACCTGGTCCACCGTCGGTCTTGAGTCCCTGGGGGGAGAATTCGTCATCCGTGCCGCTACTCCAGCTTTTAAAGCAGACCCGTATGGTAAGCGCATGCACTCTCTGCAGTCATATTTGCTCTACAAGCTCCCACAGGGTACAGATCGTTTCGAGCTGGCTATGGCCTTAGAGCAAGCTCCTATCAGCCTTACCTTCGATAAAACCGAAATGGGCGAAAAAGTGCTGGCCTATAAGGTCTACACCGGCAGAGATGGATACAATCGCCAGGGGGTTCACTTCGTGCATTTGCTAGCCGGTCTCCCTGATCACTTTTCTGTTGAAGATGCCATCTCCCTCTGGCGCTCTCAATTCTGGCAGACCTGTGATCTGCCCGCCAGCCGCCAGGGCGTCGATCTTAACCCTGTGGACATAAGGGATTTGCGAGCTTGCGAAAAACCTATCCCACTACTGCAGACAACGCTGCTCAACAGTCAGAAGGTAAACATCAAACGAGTTTACGCAAACCTGCCGCAGGTAATCAATGCATATCTCGCTCAGGTTACAAAACTTGGCCTGCTGTCGCGTGAATCAACTACTGCAAAGGCCCTACAACTGGTAGAGCCGAAAATGGAGAGCAAGAAACAGAGCAGAGCCAAAGTTACCAGAACATTGAGCTCCAGCCACTATCCAGATCCGTTCTCTACACCTGCCCAACCTCAGATCTACCTGGTTGCTCCACCGGATGAAGTGGCCTTCTACGTCGCTGCTCTGACAAAAAAACAGGCAAAGCTGTTGCTTACTCCGCTGACCTTCAGTACCTACGAGCACGATGTGCGCAGCAAATCTCAATGTTTCATCGTAGGCACCTGCCCGGAGCCTTCTCTGGCTCAGATCGATCATGTAGAAAAGAACACTGAAGCATATTACAGGCTATCTAAATTGTTACCTCGCTCTCTCCCACCGGAGGCCATCACTATTAATTGCTATACCCAGGAGACATCATCTTTTGAGCTACCGCCGTATGCAAAATATTTTGTCGAATACATCTGTCAAAAAATCTTTAAAGAACTGCCAACTGGTGATACAAATGGAACATCTCCTGCTTCGCTAACTGATCCCACATTTGCAAATGCATCTCTCATGCCAATATCTGACGCTCAAGAGACGGAAGAAGATGATGATGTTGAGGAATTTTTGCGTGAGATGGACCAGAGGTCAGAGCTCAGCATGCCCTTCTTCCTGGATCGGTTTTATCATCAAATAATCAACCAGACCTACTCTCAAGCTGATTGCGAAGAATTTCTTATCAGTGTTGGGAACATTCTACGCAGATTCAAGAAATCGATCGTATGTGAGCAGTTTGTACAGCATCTTGCCAATGATCCTGCGTGGATTGAACGGGCACTACAGCCCCTACTGGAAAATGCTTTTGATCTCAGTGTACAGAACAGACAACTGCTCTCCGTCTTGAGCAATCTTGTGCGCGAAGTCTGGCAGGTTGCCTCTGACGCGATTCAACAGAGCAGCGTCGATCGTTTCCAGGGACCGATCACGTTTCTCCTGCTGGCAGCAGCGCATAATCCGGCCCTCGTGTACGGTGATGCTGTTAGACAATGCCTCGCTCAAGCCAACAACAGCCTGTTCAGCGAGTGGAATCCGCGCAGCAAACTGCTACTACAGGCCGCGCCTCTTGCGCAGGCTTTGCGTGGCACCTCTTTGATCGATCCTTTACTGGAGGTGGAGGAACGCCATTTCGCCAGCCTACTTGCTCTCAAGCTGCCTGCAGAGTGGAACCGCAGAGCTACATACTACTTTCTGGCAACGACATCCAGCGGTGCGAGGCCACAGACTATAACGAGCCTGGAGGCTGCATTTTCCTACGTCCAGGCACTCGTTCAGCAGCTCCATACGGATTGTGGGGACCGGGACCTCGCACACCGGTTTTACTGTCATCTCGTGGGTAATGGGCTGTCCAGCGGTCACAAAATGGCTTTGTTGCTCCAAACCTGGTTTGTGCTCCCCCTGACTAAGGTCGAACTGGATAGTTTGTTGCTGAGTGATGATGTCTCCCGACTGGATACACATGAGCGAGCGCGCATCCTGACGCAGTATGGTTTCGACTATCTATGCCAACCAGAATTTTCGGACATCATGCTCGCACTCTATGAGCGGGTTGTACGTGCACCCGATGGGGAAGCCATCTACAAAACATCCCTGTTGCCCGCTCTGGTTGGCTGCGGAGCTAAGCAACACATTCTCCTCAGTGAGCCGGTTCTGACCAGCCTGCTCGCAATAGCGCATCTCCACAATCAGGCTGAGGCCATCTTTTTCTTCAATCAATGCGAACTCAACCTGCCACGCGGTTCTTCCTACATTGAACTGTATCCGAATCTGGAGCCGCTTATTTACTTCTATGAAAAGGCAGCAGAGAAGTATGAGAAGAGCATAGACTTGCTAGATCGCTGGTTTCAGGCCAGATCTCTCACCAGCGCAACTGCCGGGCGGCTGCTGCGCGCTTCGTCGCTTTCGCTCTCTGCAAAAGATGCCTTGATCAAGGCTCACGCAGCGCGTTTCCGCTCATCCGAACTTTTTGGACTCATCATCCAGCTCTTTGCCGAAGTTGCTCAGGATGATTATAAGAATATCTATCTCTGGCAACTCCTTGATCTGTTGCTCAAACTGGGATTGCAGAGCAAAGATCTGGAACGTATTCTGAGCGCAGCCAACTTGAAACAGGGAACACGAGTCACGATAGTCATTCAGTTGTTTCAAGCCTATGGTCGTGTGCTCCTGCCAGCTCTCTACCTGTCTCCCACGGCTCTCGATCTGTTCTCCTGGTCTCCTGTGCAGGCCCGGCTGGTAGACGACGAGGAAGCGATTCTCCAGGCCTGGTTCTCAGATGTGCTGGGTGTGAACAACAAGGGCAACATCGTCAAAATTGTCGAGAAAATCCTGGAGAACTCCTCTCTCAAAAAAGGACAGGGGAATGATGTGCAAGAGCAACATGTCATCAACTTGCGCACCAGAATTTTCAGAGAGTTTGGAGAAGAACTGCTCATCCGTTGTTCGGCATCCACTGCTTTGCAGGTCCAGATCAAACAGTATCTACGCTACGTTGATCCCACCCGGCTTGTGTCTGCGCCCCACCTGAATCGTGACGCCTTATTCCTTGATAAATTGAACGCAGAGGCCAGCAGGCTCTCTGCCGATGTGCAATCTTTGTTGCAGTGCTGGCTGCATGTCAGAGACGTGCTGAACAGACCATCTATCGAATACATCTATACTAATGAACAAAGCAAAAATCTGGCCGCAACGTTCTACACTCTTGTGATCGAGTACAAACTGCCAGATGAGACCCGCGTTCTCCTAATCAGAACGCTGGCCGAGGCTTTTTCTACCCTGCGGTGTGATTCTGAGCATCTTTTGCTCTGTCTGGCTTCCATCCTGGCTTCCTTTCCCCTCAACGAACGGTTCCAGTTCTTTTATCTGATGGCGGATGTGACTCGTCAGGAGTTCAAAAAGAAGCGGCAGAACAACATACTCATACCATATATCAAGATGCCACCCAATCTGGATCTGTATCCAAGACCGGCCATTGAGCAAGACGAACTGCAGCGCTTTACTCATATCCTGTGGCGTCATTTGCTGACGCCTGAAGGCTATGAGGCATTGAAGCAAGCGGCTCAGACCCAGAATTGGGGGCAGAGGGTTCAGGACGCCTGGAACGAATATGTTGAGACCGTCGAACGGGAACAGCGCGAACGGGAACAGAAGGAACGCAAACTCTATCCTGTTGCTGTGCCCACAAGCACAAGCCTGCCCGTTGCCCAGGCTCTGCCAGCTGTCCCACTCGGTCAGTCCACGAGTGTCCAGTATCCCAACATCGCTTCATCAGCACCTGCGCAGCAGCCAGCTCCGGGCAATCCCCCGGCTCCTCAGCGATCGTTGCCCATTCTCACTCCCTTAAAAGCGAGCGTAAATAAGGGAACCATAGATAAAATGCAGAAATTGTTGGCAAAGCCGGGAATGAGAAAGATTGCTCGTTATCGAAAAAGACACCAGGAAGCGATTACGCGATACCAGGAACAATTCACGTCCGAGCAGTGGAATCATATCTGTCTGGCTACTGATTTTGATCTACTATGCAAGAAGGTTGATAAGTATAATCCTCCCCGGCGAGAAGATGTGGAAGAGCTTGTGCAGTGGAAAGAGTTTATTCAGCATATATTCTCAGGAATTTCGTTGCCACAAATCCTCACGCAAGCGGAGTTAGATCTCATCGGTCGGGCTGAGCATCATCTTATGCAGCAAAAGGGCAGCCAGAGCACCTCTGCCTCGTACTATGGTTCCAACTTTTCAGAAGGCAGAAAAGCTCCTGGAAGCTGGATAAGTAATGATGAAGTAAGTAATAAAAAGGGAAAGAAAAGATAGAAAGAGGTAGGTAAAATTGCTGAGTATAGATGGAAGATGGAAATAGTATGGAAGATAGAGACGATGTAATCGATCAGCTGTGGTATACACGCTCTATTGGGCAACCTACCTATGGCCCACGAGCCTCCTCGCCTGGCTTGATACCCGATAGTGAGCGCTGGCGAGCATTGGAAAGCATCCTGAACTATAGCCTGCCCAGAGGCACAGTCAATCGCTATGCTGTCGTTGCCAGTCAGGCTCCCGTCTGCCTCGCGCTCACTACCAGTGCTCAGGGGGAACGCATACTCGCGCACAAAGTGTATACCGGTAGCGATCACAGGGCAACGCCTTTCATTCATCTGCTGGTGGGTCTGCCGGATGAAATGACGTGCCTCGATGCTATCAGGCTATGGCGTTCAACGTTCTGGCAAACGAAGGATGTGCCGCAACAGGGTACATATCTTCCGACTATCTCTCTTGACCGGTTACGGCAGCGACAATCTCACTCCTGGCAACAGGGGCTGGAGCGCGACAGATTGCACCAGTATCTTCCTTTTCTTATTCAAGCCTATCTGATCCACAAAGCAGGGCAAAAGATTTTTATCGCGGCGCCCCCGGACGATGTGGCCTATCTCATTCTGGCTCTTTGCCGCTCCCTTCCTGCACCGCTGCTCAGCTCTTTCTCTTTTAGTACATATGAGTCCAATATCTCTTATTCTGCTCGTTATCAGCTGATCGGCACTTGCTTGCCATCTCCAGAGAGCGGCCATACATCAGAAGATCCCTTGCCCGATACCTGTTACAGCGAACATCTGGCGCTCAATTGCTATACGGGACGCACTTCCAGTCTACCTCCTCACGCCTCCGATGCCGCTGATTACGCCGCCTTCGCTGCCGATTGCTTTGCCGGTCAGGATACTGAAGAACTGGATGAGTTGTTTTTTGAGGCCGAGCGCGCTCCACATCTCGATATCCCGGCTTTTCTGCTCCTTTATGAGCAGACAATTGGCAAAGTTCTGCTCAAAGACGATGTCGTAGCGTTGTTCAAGACGCCAGAGCGGGTGGTGCAAATGCTGCACAAGAAGTCCGTACGCCGTCGCATTCTGGACCTGCTCAAAGAGCAGCCATCGTTGCTCACTTCTATTCAGCCGCTGATCGAGCAGTTGCACGCATCAGCGACCAGTACGTCGCCATTGCCCAGAGTGCTGAACGATTTCGCGCTCGTCATCTCACAGAAGGCCCGGCAGGTCGCGCGCAATGAGGAGGCACCCGACTACTTCATCTCACTGCTACGCCTCTTGAACGTGGTTGCCTCTGCTGATATGGCAAACACTTTCTGGCACGGCATCTTGCAGGATTGTCAGAAAGATCCCCATGCTCTGGCCTTTTTATGTCAACACTGGACCGCACGGAAAGAACTGTTGATCAATGCCGTGGCGCTTGTTCCACAGCCAGATGGAAGCGCTCTTCGTGCGCTGCTTGCCATCTCCTGGTCGGAACTGGGGCCACTGCTTGAGCTGTCTTTACCCACTACGTGGAATGCTCTAGCGGTCGTTTCCCTGCTCGGAAAAGCGCCGCCAACGACTGCAGTTATGAGACATCTGGAACGTAGAAATGCCGGTCATCTTTCCGCACTACTATTACAACTTGCGCGCTCCCATCAATACTTCTACGACGCAATCAGACTATTTGTGACACTGATCATTGCTGGCTATCCCGAAAAATATACCTTGCGCGATGTCTTTCTCAGTGGCTCCGACAACAAAGATGATCTCATCAAGCTGCTCGATGCTGGTCGCATTACGGAGGAAGAAATGACCAATGTTGTGAATCGATTTTTTGGGGAGAAAGAGGAAAAATAGACAAAAGAATACAAATTTTCGTTCGCACTGTCGTCTATTACTACGGTTGAGGTAGTTTCATATGTTTGGAGCGAGCAATGCAACAAAGAGATTCTATAAAACAATCCTTGCTTAAACTGGCGGAGATCGTGGAGCGTACCGCTCATGACAAGAATGGGGCGACCCGTTTGCGCTTCCTCGCTGAGGCGGTAGAGGCCAATGCTGCGGAGTGGGCCAATAAAGATATCTATCAAATAGTCAACCCGGAGATGATCGCTGAACGCTACAGGAGCCGTTATGCCTCATTTATTGGCAATCTGGTCGCTGTACTGGAACTTTTGCGCAATATTCTGATCTTTGCTCCGATCATCGTGACCTGGTATGGCATCTCTCAGGCTACGGCGGCGTATCACGCGTTGCTGGGCTCACATCCAGACCAGGTTTCCCAACCTTTCTTATATCTGTGGGAGCAAGGCTTTGGAGGGAGGCTGCCCTCCTGGCTGGTGTTGAGCAATATCGGCTGGATTGACGCCAGCATCCTTGCCGCTATCTTTATCATTACCATCATAGCTTTCTTTTGCGCCCGCATTGATAATACGCGCAAAGAGCGAGCCGCTCTGGAATTACAGGAAAATCTCACTCACGTCATCTCCGGGGCAGCACTGAGCCTGTCATCACCCCCTGTCCAATCTTTTCATAACGCCAACACAGCGCTTGAAGAGGCGGCAAAACAACTGCTCACGCGCACAACGCAGGTTACTGATGGCTTTAACGATCTGCTGAATATGACATCGAAAAAAATGGAAGAAATGACGCAGAATCTCGCGAATCGCCTTGACACTCTGGCGAACGAGATGGGCAAGAAATTCACT
>Ga0070739_10006713_pt1 | contig 12571 bp, 11 predicted proteins | sample Coa_R1_7_FD_66445 | JGI IMG/M metagenome (GOLD analysis project Ga0070739, IMG submission 66445) | Surface soil microbial communities from Centralia Pennsylvania, which are recovering from an underground coalmine fire - Coalmine... | ecosystem: Environmental > Terrestrial > Soil > Unclassified ... | reverse complement strand
AGATTTCTGATAAGGGGATGAAATTGCGCAAGTCTCTCCGCGCGGGAGGAATGGGCGGCGTCGTAATGGGAGCGATGCGCTATCTTAAGCCTCCAAAACCCAAAACGCTTCAATTTTGCAAAGATTTGGTCGCTGGGCGGCGTGGTTTGGAAATCGGCGGTCCCAGCCAGGGCTTCTCGCGGAGAGGGTTCATACCTATTTATTCCTTGGTAGCCGGCTTGGACAATTGCAATTTCAGTTCGAAAACGGTCTGGGAAGGCACCCTTGCCGAAGGATTGAATTTTCAGTACGACCCAAATCATTCCCCAGGTCGTCAATACATCGCTGAAGGAACTGATTTGCGGATGATTCCTTCGAATTCTTACGACTTTGTTTTGTCCTGCCACAGTATCGAGCACACAGCCAATCCAATTCGCGCATTGAAAGAATGGAGCCGATTGCTCAAAGAAGATGGGGGACTTGTCCTGGTCGTGCCGCACAAGGAGGGCACCTTCGATCATCGTCGGCCAACCACGACTCTGCAACATTTGATCGAGGATTTTCAAAAGAATACCGGGGAAGATGATATGACGCATCTGGACGAAATTTTGAAATATCATGATATTGACAGGGATTGGGGATCAGTTGACATGGAAGCTTTCAAAAAGCAATGTCTGCAGAATCCTCAAAATCGCTGCATGCATCAGCACGCGTTCAACACCCCTCTTGTGGCCGAGATGGTTGACTACGCAGGTTACAAAATCCTGTCCGTGGAGGCGTTGAAACCATTTCATTGTCTCGTCACAGCCAAGAAGTCGACAGCCAAAATTTCCAATGAATCTTTTCTATCGCGCACTGCAAGCTGGCGTCGAGAAAGCCCGTTTGAAATTGATCGGTGACAGACTCGAATTCGAACGTTCAAGCGAAATCGGGCTGCCTTGGTCATCATCACGGCTGGAGCATTCACAAGGACCGGCAACCCCTTGACGCTTTTGTTTTCTGATTTATAAAAGCGCATGCCAACGTACGAATATGTTTGTTTGAAATGTGAGCATCACTTTGACAAGTTTCAGTCCATCTCGGACGCCGCGCTGAATACCTGCCCGAAGGAGCTTTGCGGCCTGAAAAAATGGGGCAAGGGCAAGGTCAAACGCGTTATTGGCGCGGGCGCGGGTCTCATTTTCAAGGGCAGCGGCTTTTACATCACTGATTATCGTAGCGAGAATTACAAGGCCGCCGCCAAAAAAGATGCTCCTTCTTCCGGCGGTGAAAGCAAGCCGGCGGAAAGCAAACCCGCTGCAGGCGGCGAATCGAAATCCACCGCCCCCAAAACAGAAAGCAAGCCGGCCAAGCCAAAAAAATCCGGCGAATGAAATCGAACGACCGAATTTTACTGCGCTGAAAACCGCTTCATCGCCATCTCCACGCTTGAACTCCGGGTCTTTTGATGCAGTATCCAGCGCATGGATTCTCGCGAAGCGCTCGTCGCGCTGAACATGATTGAGCATGTCGGTCCGGTGCGCGTGCGCCAGTTGCTCGAACATTTCGGCGATGCGCCAGCCATCCTCAGTGCTTCCAGGCAGCAATTGCAACAAGTGCGCGGCATCGGCGAGGAAACCGCCGAAGCCATTGCCGGTTGGGAAAAAACCATTGACCTTGCCGGCGAACTCAAGCGCATCTCCGAATTCGGCTGTCACATCCTCATCTCCACCGATGAAGATTATCCCGAATTGCTTCGCCAGATTTACGATCCGCCCATCGTGCTCTATGTCAAAGGACGGCTGGGCGCGCAGGACAAAAACGCCGTTGCGATGGTGGGCTCGCGCATGACGACGCATTATGGGATCGAAGTCGCGCGGAAGCTCGCTTATCAACTCGCCTATGTTGGCGTCACCGTTGTGAGCGGCGGCGCCCGCGGCATAGACACAGCGGCGTACCAGGGCGCGTTGAGCGCCAAAGGCCGGACCATCGCCGTGCTCGGCACAGGCATCAATCGCGTTTTCCCCGCGGAGAACGCCGAGTTGTTCGAGCGCATCGCGGCCAACGGCGCGCTCATCACGCAATTCCCGTTCAATCGCAATGCCGACAAGCAATCCTTTCCCATTCGCAACCGCATCGTTGCCGGCATGACGCTGGGGACGGTTGTCGTCGAAGCGAACCTCACCAGCGGCGCCCTCATCACCGCGCACATGGCTGTCGAACAGGGACGCCAGGTCTTCGCCGTGCCGGGGCGCATTGATTCGCCGCGCAGCAAGGGTTGTCACGAACTGATCAAAAAGGGTGCAAAACTTTGCGAAGGCGCAGAGGACATTTTGAGTGAATTCGAGTATCTCTTCCCCGCCAGCAACCGTCCCCCAGGCGCCTCCGAAACCGGCCAGCTTCCCGCGCTCAACCTTTCCGAGAACGAACAAAAAGTTTACGACGCCATCACCGAGGAATCGAGCGTTGACGAAATCATCCGCCGCAGCGGCCTGCCGAGTTCGGCGGTGTCCGTCGCCCTGCTCGGACTGGAGATGAAGCGGCTGATCCGGCAGTTGCCCGGCAAAATCTTCGTCAAGAACTGACAACCTTCTCCTGCTTTGTCAGGCGCAGTAGGTACCCTTCTCGCAGCCAGATTGGGAGCTTTGCAATTTGCCATTGCACCAAATCAGGAGAAGGCATCAAACAAATCGGCTTGTGTTTGGTGTCCAATTAGGGGATTGTGAACAAACTTTGCCTGATGAACAAAACGCTTGTCATCGTTCCGACCTATAACGAGAAGGACAATCTGCCGCCGCTCACGAAGCGCTTGTTGGGTTTGCCTGTGCCTGTCGAGCTGCTGGTCGTGGATGATAATTCGCCGGATGGCACGGGCAAGCTCGCCGATGAACTGGCGGCGAAGCATCCCGAAATCCACGTTTTGCACCGCTCGCAAAAGCAGGGTCTGGGCCGCGCTTATTGCGCCGGATTCGCCTGGGCGCTGGAGCACGGCTACGAGTTCATCATGGAAATGGACGGCGATTTTTCGCATGACCCGGACGACATCCCTAAATTCATCGCCGCCGCTCAGAACGCGGACCTTGTCCTTGGTTCGCGCTACAAGGACGGCATTCGCGTCATCAACTGGCCGTTGCGCCGGTTGATGCTGAGCACAACCGCGGCGAAATACGTGCAGGTCATCACCGGAATGCCGTTCACCGACCCGACCGGCGGTTTCAAATGTTTCCGCCGCCGCGCGTTGGAATCCATCAACCTCAATGCGATTCAATCCAACGGCTACAGTTTCCAGATCGAAATGACGCACAAGATTTGGCGTCAAGGCATGCGCGTGGTGGAAGTGCCGATCATTTTCACCGAACGCGTCCAGGGCAAGTCGAAGATGTCCCGCACCATCGTGCGCGAAGCGCTCTGGATGGTCTGGAAATTATTGTTTCAAAACCATCTCCGGCGCAGTCCGAGAAAAAGTCCCAACGTGGACATAGGCCAACCGCCCACAACGCGCCGCGCCGACGCAGGCACGAAGTGATCAAAGCTTCTCTGTTGGCGTGAATGGCAAACCGCGTTCTCCCTTGAACAGTTTTTTCAACCGCTTATCACTCGAACTGCTCTTGCGGCGGATGATTTTTGGTGCCACTCGCTCGCCACTTTCCCGCCGAGCGCGCCTGCCTTTAAGCCAGTCTTCATAACTGATGGAGCCCTCAATCGGGATGCAGGGGATTTTTGATTTTGCGTTCATCTGCGACCTCACCAACGATTTTTTCAACCTCCGAGAGATTACGATATTCCGGCAAATTGGCAATCCTGCAGACTTCGTTCCAGTCCATTGCAATGTAGCCGTCCAAAACTGCGGCTATGAATTTTTTGGCGCAGTCTTCTGCGTCTTGATCCTTTTCCGGATAAACCGAAACCAGCACTCTTTCGACGAGCAACTCCTCCGGCGCAACCAAAAGCACTTGCCCGTAAGGTGCGTCAATGTGTCGAAAACCGGTGCGGGCGAATGTTTCCAATGGGCCCAGAATATCCACAAACATTCCGCCTACCTGCCAGTTCCGCGGACCGCCCTTTGCGCCAAGCAATCCCATCACTTCCTGTCGTTCCCGCACTGGCAGGTTCGCCTTTGAAGCATGACAAAAATCAATGTCGCCCGACGCGTAAGCGCCTTCAGTCAATATCTCGATGGCCGAGCCGCCGACGACCACCAGCTTCACGCCGCGTTCCGCCCAAAGCGAAGTGCAAAGCGAGGCCAATTTGACGCTTTTGATGGTCGGATCTTTTTCGGCGGTGATGTCCTTCAACGCACTTTTTATTTTTTTAGGATCCATTTCGAAAGGAAATCCCTACGACCGGTTCAGCGCGCTGAGTACGGCGCGGACAGATGCGAACTCGATATTGGTGTCCACGCCTGCGCCCCAGCGCATGCGGCCGTCCGCATGCTTGATTTGGATGTACGCGATGGCCGAGGCTTCCTCGCCGGAACTTAACGCGTGCTCGCTGTAATGGACGATTTCAAAGCGCGGCACGCCGGCTTTGGTGAATCCATGCACCAACGCGGCGAGCGGCCCGTTGCCTTCACCGGAAAATTCCACCGGCTTGCCGTCGCGCAACAACATCGCCCGACAGCGCACCGCGCCGTTGCGGCTTTCGGTGTCGAATTCCGTGAGTTGCCAGGGATGATTGCGTTCGATGTATTCGCTCCAGAACATCGCCTTCAATTCCGCGCCGCTCACTTCGCGCCCGATGCGGTCCACCTCGTTGTTGGCGATGGGACCGAATTCGCGCTGCATTTCCTTGGGCAATTCGATGCCGTATTCGGTTTCCAGAAGATACGCCACACCGCCCTTGCCCGACTGGCTATTGACGCGGATGACTTCGTGATATTCGCGGCCTATATCGGTCGGGTCAATCGTGAGATACGGCACGTCCCAATGCTGGCCGTTGCGCTCGCTCCATTCGATCAATCCCTTCCGGATGGCGTCCTGGTGCGAGCCGCTGAACGCGGTGAAAACCAACTCGCCCGCATACGGCTGGCGCGCCGGGACTTTCATGCCGGTACAACGCTCGTAGGTCTCGCGGATTTTGTTGAGTTTGGCAAAATCCAATTCCGGATCGATGCCGCTCATGTAGAGATTGAGCGCCACCGTCACCAAATCGAGATTGCCAGTGCGTTCGCCATTGCCGAACAACGTTCCTTCCACACGGTCCGCGCCGGCGAGCAAACCAAGCTCCGTCGCCGCCACGCCCGTAGAACGGTCGTTGTGCGTGTGCAGGCTGACGATGAGCGAGTCGCGATTTTTGATGTGGCGGCAAACCCATTCGATCTGGTCGGCGTAAACATTCGGCATCGCCACTTCCACGGTGTCGGGGAGATTCAAGATCATCTTGCGTTGCGGCGTCGGCTGCCAGACATCCATCACGGCTTCGGAAATTTCCTTGGCGAATTCCACTTCCGTCGCGCTGAAACTTTCCGGCGAATATTGCAGCATCACTTCCGTTCCCTTGAGACGCGGCAAGCGGTCCTTGATCATCTGCGCGCCGCGCACGGCGACATTCACGATTTCCTCCTTCGACATCTTGAACACGACGCGCCGTTGCGCCGGCGAAGTCGAATTGTAGAGATGGATGATGACGCGTCGCGCGCCGACCAGCGAATCGAACGTGCGCTCGATCAAATCTTCCCGCGCCTGCACGAGCACCTGGAGCCAGACATCCTCCGGCGCGCGTTGCTCCTCGATGAGACGGCGATTGAAGGAAAACTCGGTGTTGGACGCGGACGGAAAACCGACTTCGATCTGCTTGAACCCGCACTTCACCAGAGTGTGGAACATCTCGAGTTTTTGGCTGACGTTCATGGGCACGGCGAGCGCCTGGTTGCCGTCGCGAAGGTCCACGCTGCACCATTGCGGCGCGCGGGTGAGGACGCGGTTGGGCCATTGCCGGTCAGGGAGGCTGACCGGCGGGAACGGGCGGTATTTTTTGGACGGGTCTTTGAGCATGGTCGTTTTGTGTTATGGCGGCGGCGTCTTCGTTAACAAATAAAACAAAAACCCCACCGCCGGTTCGGCAGTGGGGTTTGGTAAATTCTCCGGAACGACTCAAAACCCGACTGCCACGCGGCGCAGCAGCAGCGCATTTAGCAGCAGAAGTCGGGCATTCAAATGGCCATTCACAACCCTACCCATAGCCGACCGGGCCATTTTGGTCAAATGGAAAGTTTATGTTGCGCGAAGGGGGCGAAGGAGCAGGACTGTGAAAAAGACCTTTTAGCGACTTTTAAGGAGCGTGAACATATTGGCTGCAAAAGCTTCCATAACCGAAGACAGCAACAGTCCATCCGGAAAAGGCCAATGAGCACAATGGACTTTAATTGTTTAGGCAGAATGCCATATTGGGGGATGAGCGCCGAGGAATCGAGGGCCCAAACGATTTGGAACCAGAACCTAAGAGCCAGGAGCAAATCCGCAAAACGAATTATCGGCTCAAGCTGATTCAAGCTCGTGAACGCAAAGGCCTCTCTCAGCACGAAGCGGCGATGCTTATGGATGCGGACATCGGTGAAAATGGATATTACGACATCGAAAGTTCCGATGGTGATTTGACCTATTGTTATTCGCTTAAGGAGATACTTGCCATTTGGCAGAAATTCGATAGCCATCCCCGCGATTTATTTTGCGATTCCGCTTTTCCTGCCGTGCCAATCGCCGATGTGGTTCACCGCATCAAGCAGCATTGTGACGAATACGACCTTTCGATTGCTGAATTCGAAGATATTGTCGGCTGGTCCGTGGAAGGGTGTCTTGATGATCCAGCCAAAGCTCTCAACGAATGGAACGTGGTTGCCTGATAGACGTTTGCAATGAACTGAAAATCGAATGGCGTTCTGTGATTGAAAGCCTATAAGCATTTTCCCCGGCTGTACAATGAGAGCTGGAGGCTTTTGGATGTCGCTATCCTCCATCCTCAATCCTCGTATTTTGTTTCTACGCCTTCCATATCATCTCGCCGACTGTTCGCCCGGCGGGAATGAATGGCAGCACGTGCTCGGTGTAGGGAACGATGACGTCGAGCAGATAGGGCTGGTCGGAATCAAGCATGCGTTGCAACGCGGCGCGCAAATCCTTCTTAAACATCACGCGTTCGCACGGGACATTGAAACCTTTGGCGATGGCGATGTAATCGGGATATATCTGCTTCATGTTGAGCGGATCGCCGAGATAGGTATGGCCGCGATTCCCCTGGTAAAACTTGTCTTCCCATTGCACCACCATGCCGAGGTGCTGGTTATTCAGGATGAGCGCCTTGGCGGCAATCTTTTCAATATGCGCGGTCGCAAGTTCCTGCACGTTCATGAGAAACGAGCCGTCGCCGTCAATATCCACCACCTGTCGGTTGGGCTGGGCGACCTTCGCGCCGAGCGCGGCGGGATAACCGTAGCCCATCGCGCCAAGGCCTGCGCTGGTGAGGAATTGGCGCGGGAATTTGCATTTGTAATATTGCGCGGCCCACATCTGGTGCTGGCCCACGCCGGTGGTGATGATGGCATCGCCGCCGGTCAATTCGTAAAGCAGCTCGATGGCGTGTTGCGGCAGGATGACTTCGCTTTCCTTGCCGGTGAGGTGGTCTTTCATGTGCTGCGATGTGACCACTTCCTCGGTGACGCGATAGGTGAAAGGCGCCTTGGCCTTCCACTGCTCAATCTGCTTGTGCCATGCGGTGAATTTTTTCGAAATGCCGCGCTTCTTGAGCAGCGCGTTGAGGTGTTCGAGCGCGAATTTGATGTCGCTCACGATGGGCAGGTTTGCTGGTTTATTCTTGTTGATCTCGGACGGGTCAACATCAATGTGCACGATGGTGCCGGTCTCGCAGAATTTTTCCACCTTGCCGGTCACGCGGTCGTCAAAACGCACGCCAAACGCGAGCAAAAGGTCCGCGCCTTCAGCAATTTTCTTCGGCGTGTCCGCATCGTTTTGCTTCGGGGCGAACTCACCGCTCACGGCCCAGTTCGCGTAAGCCGCGCCGTGCATCCCGAGCCAGCGGAGCGAAAGCGGGTGCGATTCGGGAAAGCAACCTATGCCCATGATGGTGGTGGTCACGGGAATCTGCGTCGCCTCGGCGAACTTCATCAATTCCGCGCTGGCGTTGCCGCTGATGATGCCACCGCCCACATAAAGCAACGGACGCTCGGATTTTTCGATGAGCCCGACGATTTCGTTCAACTCGATGTCGCTGGCGTGACGCGTCGGTTCGAAACCGCGAAGATTGATTTCAGCCGGATAGACCGGTTGCGCCTTGGCCTGTTGGATGTTCTTGGGCACGTCCACCACCACGGGGCCGGGCCGACCGCTGGTGGCGATGTAGAACGCTTCCTTGATGACCCGCGGGATTTCGTTCACGTCCGTCACCAGATAACTGTGCTTGACGACCGGCAACGTCATGCCGAAGAAATCCGTTTCCTGAAAACCGCCCTTTCCGATCATCGCCTGCGGCACTTGGCCGGTGATGACCACGAGCGGGATGGAATCCATGTAGGCGTCGGCGATGCCGGTGACGAGATTGGTGGCGCCGGGTCCGCTGGTGGCCATGCAAACACCGGCCCGACCGGTGGCGCGGGCGTAACCTTCCGCGGCGAACGCACCGCCTTGCTCATGACGCGGCAGGATGGTGCGGATCTTCGACTTGGTGAGCGCCTGGTGAAATTCCATGCTCGCGCCGCCCGGATAGGCGAAGATGGTGTCCACGCCTTCGCGTTCGAGGCAGGCGATGACGATTTCGCTGCCCTTCATGGCGGGGCCGACTTCGGGACGCTTTGCGGCATTTTGCGATTTTTTGGCGGACTCAACGGTTTTGCTCATGGTTACTTTCTAGTTGTGGCTGGCCATCGGGGCTTATAACAAAAAACCCACGACCGTTGCCAGCCGTGGGTTTTTGTCGAAATCGAGTTTTAGCTTCGACAAGCCCCGGCGGCATCGCCGGTTACGACGACCGCGATTACCAGGACTTGTAGAACGTTGTTCATCATTGGGGGCACTCTAGCGCGATGGGCGACAAGGGTCAAGCGCGGAATTGATGGCATCGGTGAGCGATGCAAAATGGCTGGAGGAAGCGTTTAAGAAGTTTGCTGGCCATTTCATCGGGGTGGTTGGGGCACCATATTCTGAGATTGGAATCGTGAGGCGGTTTGAGAATCGATTTGAGAAATCACGTTTGATGATACCATGCGCACGCTCTCTTCTTTGTCAGTTAATAACGCCTCTACAGCAGGGAGGGCGACTTTGGCATCTTTTCCATAATTACCTAAAGCCATGGCCACAACCAGGTGATCCGAACCAGCAACGCTCAGGTAGTTCGTCAGTGCGGGCACACCAACTTCCGGGCAGGAATGTATCTGGCCCAAAGTAAGAGCTATCAAAGGCCGCAATTCGTCATTCGTATTCGCGAGGAAAGATGCCAACGCAGGCACAGCCTCATTCGCGGATGGGCCTATAGAATCGAGTATATCCAATATCTGTGACCGCGGTTTGCGTGAAATATTTTTGCGATACATTTGCACGAGCGTTGGAACAGCACCTCGTGCCTCAGGGCCTAACATTTGAAATGCCACCAACGCCTCATCGTTTTGGTCTGTTGCAAGCGACCATTTGAATTTTAGAAATCCGTGTCTTCGAAGAAAGCTCATCAGCCGCACTTTTAAAGGCGAATCGCTTTTCTGCAACATATCCAAAAGCGTAGGGATTGCATTGGTCCCTATTGACTGAATTGCGTGTTCAGCTTGTTGAAAGGAGGTCTCGGTCCGATTCAGAGGCGCAAGGCACTCCAACCAGTAAGTCAATGGCTTGCCTTCGTACATCGGCATCGGCTGGCGGGAACGCATGATGTACGAACTCAAACCGCCTGCAATCGCGAGCAGGACGATGCTGAACCAGACAACGCGCCGTTTTCCTCCAAAGAAATTGATTGCCTTATCATTCATCTCGGAGAAGCGGCGTGGTTGGTTTGAAATTGGTTGGCGATTTGGGGATCAATTTGCTTAAGTGATTTTAGCACCTCTTGCCGCGTTTCAGGGTCATTATCGTTCAGTTTTGTTTCCAGAATTGGGATGGCTTGCGCGGCGTTGGTGCCGAAGTTGCCCAAAGCCATAATCGCAAAATCGCGGACCATCTTATTGGAATCAGCCAGGCAGTTCGTGAGCGCCGGAACAGCCATCTCCGGGTGGGCATGGATATCGCCCAAAGCAGATATGATATACAATTTATCCGCATAGTTGGTGTCCACAGCAAGGCTGTGCACCAAAGCGGCAACAGCGCTTTCAGCAGCAGGTCCAATCAGCCTGAGACACATCGCAGCGCCAGGCCGCTGATCCGAACTTCTGAATATTTTCAGCAAAGCCGGAACTGCTTGACGGCCATTAGTTCCCAAGGCGCCGAACCCATCAAACGCAAGCGCATGATAATAAGAGTCCGGAAAGATATTTATGTGCAGGAAATGCTCTTTTGTGCTCAGCGCAATCAGCCCACTTTTCAACGGCGAATCTTTTTTCTGCAGCATTTCCAAAAGGGTTGGGATTGCATTGGTTCCAATCGCCTGAACCGCATGTTCAGCTTCTCGTGCGGAATTGTCGGCAGGATCAACCAGACGGCCATCGTCAGTATTAAGAAGTTCCAACCAGTAAGTCAGCGGTTTGCCTTGGTACGTGGGCTCGCGGGAGCGGCTGATGTACCAACTCAAACCGACTGCAATCAACAGCAGCGCAAAGCCGAGCCAGATGGCGCGCTTTTTCTCCATGCATAAACTGTGGCAAAGAACCGGCAGGGAAGCGAGAAAATTACAAAGCAATCAGCCACGGATTGAACACGGAAAACTTCGATTAAGAAGGAACTCAAGAATTCAGGAATAAAACGCCTGTTTCGTGAGTTCATGACTTCTTGCTTCAGTTTTGCTTTTTATGCTAAAACATGGACACCAAACGCTTGCGCCGCTTCTTCAACCTTGTAAAACTTTTGGCTACTTCAACACCGGCGGCAAATAAGGCAATCCATGCGCATCAGCAACGGCCTTGTGCGTTACTTTGCCGTCCATGACATTCACGCCGCCAACCAAAGCGGGTTGTTTCTGGCAGGCCTCAGCCAGGCCCAAATCCGCGAGCAACTCGACGTAACGATAAGTAACATTCGTCAGCGCTTGTGTGGCCGTGCGGGCATAAGCGCCAGGCATGTTCGCCACGCAATAATGGGTCACTCCCTCTTCGACAAATGTCGGATTCTGGTGCGTTGTGGCGCGTGAAGTTTCCGCGCAGCCCCCTTGGTCAATGGCGATGTCCACCAACACGCTCCCGGGCCGCATCTGGCGCAGCATCTCGCGATTGATCAATTTTGGCGCCTTGGCTCCGGGCACAAGCACCGCGCCGATCAACAAGTCCACCGTCGGCAGCAATCCCATCAAATGCGCTTCATTCGAATATAGCGTGTGCGCGGTGTGCAGGGTGATGTCGAGAAAACGCATCCGTTCCAGGTCCACCTCCAAAATCGTCACGTCCGCGCCAAGGCCGGTCGCCATGCGCGCGGCATTAATGCCCGAAGCGCCGCCGCCAAGCACAACCACCCGTCCCGGCAACACGCCTGGCACGCCGCCCAGCAATACGCCGCTGCCGCCGTGATGTTTCGCCAGAAAATATCCACCCACCAAAACCGACATGCGTCCCGCGATTTCGCTCATCGGTTCCAGCAATGGCAATCGCCGGTTCACTTCAATCGTTTCATAGGCAATGCCCGTCACGCCGGATTTAAGCAGCGCTTCAGTCAATGAACGGCTCGCGGCGAGATGCAGATAGGTGAAAAGTATCTGGCCCGGCCGCAGCAACGGATATTCGGGCTGAAGCGGTTCCTTGACCTTCACGATCATCCCGGATTTTTCGAAAACCGCGCGATGGTCCGAAACCAGGGTTGCGCCGGCCTGTTCGTAATCGGCATCTGGATAACCTGCGCCCGCGCCCGCGCCGCGTTCGACAAGCACTTGATGGCCGCGCTTGACGAGTTGATACGCCGCCGAAGGCAACAACGCCACGCGGTATTCGGAATCTTTGATTTCTTTGGGTACGCCTACGATCATAAGGGCGGCAGACTAATGGAACTGGCGCGACTCTTCAACAAGAGAACGTCCGGCGGCGACGCGGCAGCGTCGTCCTACCGTCCGCTGGATTTTCCATTCGGATTTCCTTCGGTCACGGCCTTCACCGGTTTGCCGGCCATCGCGGCAAGCAGTTCACTTCGGTCCACCATCGCCCGAAGCGTCACAGAGGACGCCGCAAGCCGTTCGGCTTCCATGATTTTTTCAAATTCGCCAAAAACGCCGACACGCGCCGGTTCTTCGCGCGTGGCAAATCCCTCGCACAGATCCACACCGCGCATCGCCAGCAAAACATCGTGGCAGGTGATTTGTTCCAACGGCCGCGCGGGCGCGTACGAAAGTTCAATCCCGGCAACTTCCACCACCAAACGCGATGCCAGCAATGTCTGGATGATTTGCTGGATAAGTCGCGACGGCACCGCGAGCCGGTCTGCAATCTCAGCGATGCCTGCCGGAGGTTCGGCGCGTTGAAACCGCATCGCGATGCATTCCA
>Ga0070739_10006711_pt1 | contig 12576 bp, 9 predicted proteins | sample Coa_R1_7_FD_66445 | JGI IMG/M metagenome (GOLD analysis project Ga0070739, IMG submission 66445) | Surface soil microbial communities from Centralia Pennsylvania, which are recovering from an underground coalmine fire - Coalmine... | ecosystem: Environmental > Terrestrial > Soil > Unclassified ... | reverse complement strand
GCCGTCCGGGCTGCGATCGCCTCGGCGTTGGCGCTCAACCCCGCGCGCCGGCCGACGGCGGGGGAGCTCGCCGAGGCGCTGCGGACGCCGACCCGGCCGCGGCGCACGGCAGGCAGGCGTCTCGCGCGGCGACGGCGGGGCGAGGCGTCGCGCCGCCTCCGTGCCGAACCCGTGCTGGCGCGCGCACTGCCGGCCGTCTCGTGCGCGCTCGTCGCCGGCTGGGCCGCAGCCCGGCTGCCGTTCTACCCGGCCCAGTGGCCGCTCGCGCTCGCCGTCGGTGCGGCCGGGCTCGGGCTCGCGCTGCCTCGCATCGGGCTTGCGTTCGCGCTCGCGACCGTCTTCTTCCCGCTCGCGAACGTGTCGCTCGGCCTCGCCGTCCTCTACGCGGCGCTTGCCGCCGCGTGGCTCGTGCTGAGCTGGAACGACGCGCGCGCGGGCCTGCTCGCCCTGGCCGGGCCGCTGCTCGCCCCCGTCGCCGGGCTCGGCCTCGTGCCGCTCGTCGTCCAGGCAGCGCGCGGACGCGTGCGCCGCGCCGTCCAGGCGGCCGCGGCCGTCCTGCTCGCCGCGGTCGTCGCCGGGCTCGAGCACGATCGGCTGCCGTTCGACGGCTCGCCGCCGCCCCTCGGCCTCGGCATCGCCGGCAGCGCTCGACCCGGCGCGGTCGCCTATGCGCTCGGGCGGTCGCTCGCCGCCCACCCCGCGGTGGTCGGCGAGGCGGTCGTCTTCGCCGCCGCCGCGGCGTTGCTCGCTCACGTCCGCCGGCGCGGACCGTGGCACGCCGTGGCCTTCGCCGCGGCCTTCCTCGTCGCGAGCGCCGGGGTCGCGCCGAACGCCGCGATCGCGCCGCTCGTCGTCGGCGCATGGCTCACCGCCGCGGCGCTCGCGCTCGAACCGACGAATTAGACTGGTTGTCCGGGGTACACCCCGCCTATGACGGTGCTCCGGACGATCGAATCGAAGCTCGAAGCCCTCTTCGAGGGCATCTTCGGGCGCGCCTTCCGGGCCAACGTCCAGCCGGTCGAGCTTGCGCGCAAGCTCGTCAAGGAGATGGACGAGCACCGCAACGTCTCGGTCTCGCGCGTCTACGTTCCGAACGAGTACACGATCTACCTCTCGCCCGACGACCGGCGACAGTTCGCCGACTACGAGGAGTCGCTGCGCGAGGAGCTGCAGGAGTACCTCGCCTCGCACGCGCGCCGCGAGGGCTACGTCCTGCTCTCGCCGCCGCGCGTCAAGCTCGAGACCGACGCCGACCTCGAGCTCGGCCTGTTCGGCATCGCGACACGGCTCGCGCACAGCGCGCGCCCGAAGCGGCCGCAGCCGCCGCCGACGGAGTTGGCGCCGGGCGCGACCATGATCTACGACCCCGGCAGCGCTCCGCGCGAGCCGGTCGAGGTGGCGACCATCACCTTCAACGGGCGCGCGTTCCCGCTCGACGACGTCCGCACGGTGATCGGACGTTCCAAGGACGCCGACATCCAGGTTCCCGACCCGAACGTCTCGCGCCGCCATGCCGAGGTGCGGCACGAGGGCGCCGACTACCTGCTCGTCGACCTCGACTCGACGAACGGGATCGAGGTGGACGGGCGGCGCGTGCGGCGGCTCGAGCTCGAGAACGGGACGCGCTTCACGCTCGGGTCGACGGAGCTCGTGTTCTCGCGGGAGCTTCGCGAGTGATGCTCGCCTCGACGCAGGTCGAGTCCACCCTTGCCATCCTCAAGATCGCGTTCCTGGTGCTGCTCTACCTGTTCATCTGGCGAATCGTGCGGTCGGCGGCCCGCGACCTGCGCCTGCCGCAGGAGTCGATGATCCTGCGTCCGCACCAGGTCGCGGGCCTGCTCCCGCAGCCCCCGGCGGCGGAGCTCGGCCGGCTGGTCGTCGCTGCCAGCCCGGCCCTCGACGAGGGCGACGTCTTCCCGCTCGACTCGGCGCCGCTCAGCGTCGGCCGCGGCCCCGGCAACGACATCGCGATCGGGTCGGACGAATACGCGTCCAGCCGGCACGCGCGCTTCGAGCCGCGCCGGGACGGCGTCTACGTCGAGGACGTCGGCTCGACCAACGGGACGTTCGTCAACGGCGTTCGCCTGACACGCGAGCGCCGGCTTGCGCCCGGCGACGTGATCCGCATCGGCGAGACCGACCTGCGCTTCGAGCGATGAGCCTGGGCCGGAGCTTCGGCGAGACGAATCCCGGCAGGAAGCGGCGCCGGAACGAGGACGCCTTCGTCTGCGAGCCGCCGCTCTTCGCGGTCGCGGACGGGATGGGCGGCGCGCAGGCAGGCGAGATCGCCTCGTCGCTCGCTGCCGCGGCCGTCGCGGGCGGGCTGAACGGCGCCGACGCGCCCGAGAACGCGGAGCAGCTCGTCGTCGAGCTGATCCAGGAGGCGAACCGGCGCGTGCACGACCGCGCGACGAACGACGCCTCGGCGTCGGGGATGGGCACGACGCTGACCGTCGCGCTCGCACGCAGGGACGACGTCGTCGCGATCGGGCACGTCGGCGACTCTCGTGCCTACCTGCTCCGCGACGGCGCCCTCGAGCAGCTGACCGACGACCACTCCCTCGTCGCCGAGCTCGTCCGCCGCGGCGAGCTGTCGCCCGAGGAGGCGGAGGTGCATCCGCAGCGGTCGGTGATCACGCGTGCGCTCGGCACCGACCCCGACGTCGACGTCGACGTGTTCTCGATCGAAGGCCGAGCCGGCGACGTGTTCCTGCTCTGCTCCGACGGCCTCTCGACGATGGTCGACCCGGACACGATCGCCGAGACCGTCCAGCGGCACCGGCCCGACCTCGAGGCGGCGACCCGCGCGCTGATCAAGGCCGCGAACGACGGCGGCGGCGAGGACAACATCACCGCCGTCCTGTTCGAGATCGGCGGCGCCGCCGTCGACGACGAGCCGACGATGGAGGCGGCCGGTGCGGCGGTCGCAGTCGAGCCCGAGTCCGACACGTTCGTCCGCGAGCCCGCAGTCACCGCGGGCGGCCGCGAAGGCGACACCGTCATCGTCTCCGCCGACGATCTGCGGGCCGCGCTCGCCGAGGGCGGCCGGCCGCCAGAGGCCGAGCCGGCGCAGGCGCGGGTCCCGTTCGTCCGGTTCGTGCTCGCGACGCTCGTGATCGTCGTCCTCGCCGGGCTGATCGTCGTCCTCGCCGTCTGGGGGTTGGCCCGCTGACCGCACGCGCCCCGTCCGGGTTGGCTGCAGTCTTCCGCACGGCGGCTCGCCGTCTCGGGCAGCGCAGCCGTCCGACTGGTGGTCGGGATGACTGCGCGTAACCGCGAGCTCGCGTACCTGATCGTCGTCGGCGCCCTCACGGGTCTCGGCTTCGCGAGCGTCTACATCGCCCGGCAGTCTGAGGTCTCGTGGGGATCGCTGAGCTACGCCGCCTTCTTCCTCGGTCTCTACCTCGCCGCGCACGTGATCGCGCGGGTGGCGGTGCCGAAGGCGGATCCCTACCTGCTGCCGATGGCAGGTTTCCTGACGGCGGTCGGGCTGACGGAGATCTACCGGCTCGGCCCGACCGACGCGTTCCGGCAGGGGCTCTGGATCGTGATCGCCGTCGCCCTCTTCGGCGCGGCGCTCCTCCGCCTGCGTCGCGACTACCGGCTGCTCGAGTCGTACAAGTACCTGTTCGGCCTCGGCGCGATCGTGCTGCTCTTCCTGCCGCGGCTGCCGGGGCTCGGCACGACGGTGAACGGCGCGCGGCTCTGGGTACACGCGGGGCCGCTCGAGTTCCAGCCGGGCGAGCTCGCGAAGATCTTCCTGATCGTCTTCCTCGCCGCCTACCTGCGCGAGAAGCGCGAGGTGCTGGCGCAGGGACGGTTGAAGGACCTCGGGCCGCTGCTCCTGATCTGGGGCGCGGCGATGCTCGTCCTCGTCGAGACGAACGACCTCGGCTCGGCGCTCCTCTACTTCGGGATCTTCCTCGCGATGCTGTACATCGCGACCGCGCGGCTCTCGTACGTCGCCGGCGGGCTCGCCCTGTTCGCCGCCGGCGGCTTCGTCGCCGACCGCGAGATCGCCCACGTGCACGAACGCATCGTCATCTGGCTCCACCCATGGACGACGACGAAGGTCTTCTGTCCGTTGACCGGGACGATGACGTTGCGCCAGGACTGCCAGAGCTACCAGCTCGTCAAGTCGCTCTACTCGATCGGCAGCGGCGGCTTCGCGGGCACGGGCCTCGGCAAGGGCACGTTTACGACGCCGGACGGGCAGCCGCTGATCCCGTACGTCAAGACCGACTTCATCTACTCGGCGCTCGCGCAGGAGCTCGGGCTGATCGGCGTCTCGGCGCTGCTGCTCGTCTTCATGCTGTTCGTCGCGCGCGGGATGAAGATCGCGCTCCAGGCCGAGGACGGCTTCTCGAAGCTGCTCGCGGCCGGGCTCACCTTCGGTTTCGCGCTGCAGACGTTCATCATCGTCGGCGGCGTCCTGCGTCTGATCCCCGTCACCGGGATCACGCTGCCGTTCGTCTCCTACGGCGGCTCGTCGGTGGTCGCGAACTTCCTGCTGCTCGCCGGCCTGCTGCTCGTCTCCAACCGCGCCAACGCGACCCAGTGAACCGCCAGATCTCAGCCGTCGCCCTCGCGAGCCTCGTGCTGCTCGCGGCGCTGATCGTCGGCACCACCTACTGGCAGACGTGGGCCGAGGCGGGCCTGGCCGCGCGCGAGGACAACGAGATCCAGCGCGTGGCGCAGTTCGAGATCCGGCGCGGCCTCATCTACGCCGCCGACGGCAAGACGCTGCTCGCGGGGCGGGTCCGCAAGCAGGTCGGGGGGCAGACCCTCTACTTCCGCAGGTATCCGACGCACGGGTTCGCGTCGCAGGCGATCGGCTACTCGACCGCGACACGCTCGCGTGCCGGCATCGAGCAGGAGGAGAACGCGTTCCTGACCGCCTCGAACCAGGATCTCGGGACGTTCTTCGAGACGCTCGGCGACAAGCTGAAGGGGACGACGATCACGGGCAACAACCTGATCCTGAACCTGCAGGTGCGCGCGCAGCGCGTCGCGCAGAACGCGCTCGCCGGCAAGTGCGGCGCCGCCGTCGCGCTCAATCCGACGACCGGCGCCGTCTACGTGATGGCGTCCTCGCCGACGTACGACCCGAACCTGATGGAGCAGAAAGGCGGCTATGCGAAGATCCAGGCGACGAAGGCGCCGTGCCATCCGTCGGCGCCGCTCCTCAACCGGGCGACGCAGGGCCTCTACCCGCCGGGATCGACCTTCAAGACGATCACCGCCGCAGCCGCGCTCGACGACCACGTCTTCACGGCGCGCTCGAACTTCTACGACCCCGGCTACTGCACCGAATACGGCAAGCACGTCTCGAACGCGCTCGACCAGTCGGGCGGCGCCGAGGCGTTCGGCAACATCAGCCTGTTCGAAGCGTACGTGCACTCGGTCAACGCCGTCTACTGCATGATCGGCCAGAAGCTCGGTGCCGCGCGCGTGCTCGAGGAGGCGAAGAAGTTCGGCTTCTACGCGGTGCCGCCGCTCGAGACGCCGGCGAACGCACGCTCGGCGTCCGGCCTCTACGAGAAGGGCAAGCTGTGGTATCCGAAGCAGCCGCAGTACGACGTCGACCCCGGCCGCCTCGCCTTCGGGCAGGAGCGGATGCTCGTGACGCCGCTGCAGATGGCGCTCGTGGCCGCCACGGTCGCGAACGGGGGCATCGAGATGGCGCCGCACCTGGTCAAGGAGGTGCGGTCGCCCGGCGGCTCGCTCGTCGACCGCACCGCGCCGCAGCGGCTGCGAACGGTGCTGTCCCCGAAGACGGCCGCGTCGCTCCGCGACATGATGGTGCAGGTCGTCGAGCGCGGCACCGGCACGAAGGCGCAGATCCCCGGCGTTCAGGTCGCCGGCAAGACCGGGACCGCCGAGATCTGCCAGTGCTCGAACTACGACGCGTGGTTCATCTTCTTCGCGCCCGCGCAGCATCCCGTCGTCGCGGGCGCCGTCGTCGCCGAGAGCCAGCCGAACGGGTTCGGCGGCGCGATCTCGGCTCCGATCGCGAAGGAGATCGTGCAGGCGATCCTTCCGGTCGCGTCGAAAGCGAAGCCGTAGAGCTATGGCCACGACCGACACGCTGCTCAACCGGGTCTTCGATCGCCGCTATCTGATCGTGCGCAAGCTCGGCTCCGGGGGCATGGCCGACGTCTACCTCGCCGAGGACCAGGAGCTCGGCCGGCAGGTGGCGCTGAAGATGCTGAACGAGCGGCACGCGAGCGACGAGCAGTTCGTCGAGCGCTTCCGACGCGAGGCCCAGAGCGCGGCCGGCCTCAACCACCCGAGCATCGTCTCGATCTTCGACCGCGGCCAGGCCGAGGGCACCTACTACATCGCGATGGAGTACCTCGACGGGCGCACGCTCAAGGAGCTGATCGTGCGCAACGGCCCGACGCCGATCCCGATCGCGATCGACTACGCGCGCCAGATCCTCGGTGCGCTCGCGTTCGCGCACCGCAACGGCATCGTGCACCGCGACATCAAGCCGCACAACGTCGTCGTCGCCCGCGACGGCCGTGTCAAGGTGACCGACTTCGGGATCGCGCGCTCGGGGACGTCGCAGATGACGGAGGCCGGCTCGATCGTCGGCACCGCGCAGTACCTCTCGCCCGAGCAGGCGCGCGGAGCGACCGTCGATGCGCGCTCGGACCTCTACTCCGTCGGGATCGTGCTCTACGAGATGCTGACGGGCGAGGTGCCGTTCACCGGCGAGACGCCGGTCGAGATCGCGATGAAGCACCTGCAGTCGACCGCCGTCCCGCCGTCCGCGCTCCGGCCGGAGGTTCCGCGCGAGCTCGACGCGGTCGTGATGCGCGCGATCGCGAAGGATCCCGAGCAGCGGTACCAGTCGGCCGAGGAGATGGAGGCCGACCTGGCGAGGATCGCACGCGGCGGTGCCGTCGCGCCCGAGACGGAGGAGGCGCTGACGCAGATCCTGATCGGCACGTCGCCGACGGCGGCGGCGACGATGGTCGGCCACCCCCCCCGCACGGTCACGCCGCCGCCCGCCCCGCCCGGCTACCGGCCGCCGGGGCCGTACTACTCCTACCAGGAGCCGCCGCGGCGACGCTCGCCGTGGCCGTGGCTGCTCGCGCTGCTCGCGGTGGCGATCGCCGCCGGCGCCGGCTACCTGCTCTACCACAAGATCCAGAACCAGCTGAACCAGAACAAGCCGGTCGCCGTCACCGACGTCGGGCTGCTGCGCGGCGACCTCGCCGCCCAGAAGCTGCAGGCCGAGGGGTTCAAGGTGAACGTCAGGCTCGCGTCCGACGCGAGCGTTCCGAAGGGCGAGGTCGCGAGTCAGGACCCGCTCGCCGGCCAGCCGGTGCCGAAGGGCTCGACGGTGACGATCGTGATCTCGACCGGCAAGCCGAGGGTGCGGATGCCGGCGGTGAAGGGCTTCACGCTCGAACAGGCGGTGTCGCTGATCGCGGACGCGGGCCTGAAGACGAAGTCGGTGCCCGTCTACTCGCTGCTGCCCGCGAACACGGTGACGGCGCAGCGGCCGAAGGCGGGCTCTCAGGTCGTCGCCGGCTCGCTCGTCCAGATCAACTACTCGCGCGGGCCGAAGCCGATCGCGGTCCCGAACGTCGTCGGCGACCCGTACCCGAACGCCGTCAGCGCGCTGAGCGGGTCCGGGTTCGTCGTCACGCGCAGCGACATCGAGTCGCAGGCGCCGAAGGGGCAGGTCGTGGCGCAAGACCCGATCGCCGGCTCCGAGGCCCGCCGCGGCTCGAAGATCACGCTCTCGGTCTCCAAGGGGCCCGCGCTGGTGGAGGTCCCCGACGTCACCGGCCAGACCGCGGCCGACGCGAAGACGCTGCTCAGCGGCGCCGGCTACCGGGCCGCGGCGAGCAGCCAGCCGGTGAACGACCCGAGCGAGGACGGGCTCGTCATCTCGCAGACTCCCGTCGGCGGGACGAAGACGAAGAAGGGCGAGGTCGTCCACATCGTCGTCGGCAAGCTGACGGCGCCGCCGGTGACGACCACGACGCCGGCCGAGACGACGACCACCGAGACGACGACGACCCAGACCACGACGACCACGACGACGACGCCGGCGAGTCCTTGAGCCGCCGCGTCGCGGTCATCACCGGCGGCAGGTCGAGCGAGCACGAGGTGTCGCTCGCCTCGGCCCGCAGCGTCGCCGAGGCGCTCGCGGGCGCCGGTTGGGAGGTGGCGCTGATCGAGATCGACCGCAACGGCCGCTGGGCGCTCGGCAGCGCTTCCGGCGACGGGCGCGAGCTCCCGCCTCCGAGCCCCGGGACGAGCGATCTGTTGCCCGCCCGGCTGCCGGACCGGCGCGTCGCGCAGACGCTCGGCGACGTCGACGTCGTCTTCCCGGTCCTGCACGGGCCCCACGGCGAGGACGGCACCGTCCAGGGCCTGCTCGAGCTGGCGGGCGTCCCGTACGTCGGCGCGGGCGTCGCCGCCTCAGCCCTCTGCATGGACAAGGATCTGTTCAAGGCCGTTCTCCGCGATCACGGCATCCCGGTGACGCGGAACGTCACGCTGCGCGTCGGCGGCGCCGTCGAGAACCCGTTCGGCTACCCCGTGTTCGTCAAGCCGGCGCGGCTCGGCTCGTCGGTCGGGATCAGCAAGGCGCATGACGAGGCGGAGCTCGCCGCGGCGGTCGCGCTCGCCTTCGAGCACGACGAGAAGGTGCTGGTCGAGGAGTTCGTCTCCGGTGTCGAGATCGAGCTCGGCGTGCTCGGCAACCGCGAGCCGATCGCCTCGCTGCCCGGCGAGATCGCCGTGACGCACAACGAGTGGTACGACTACGAGGCGAAGTACGTCGAGGGCGAGATGGACCTCGTCGTCCCGGCGCGGATCGGCGACGAGCAGGCTACCCGCGCGCAGCAGCTGGCCGTGCGCGCATACGTCGCGACGGAGTGCGAGGGGATGGCGCGTGCGGATCTCTTCGTCCGCAGCGACGGCGAGGTGCTCGTCAACGAGCTGAACACGATTCCGGGCTTCACGTCGACGAGCGTCTACGCGAAGCTGTTCGCGGCGTCGGGGATCGGCTACGCGGAGCTGCTCGAACGGCTGATCGCGCTCGCGATCGAGCGCCACGAGCGGCGACGCTCGCTCCGGTTCTAGCTCGCGGTGACCTCGTTCACGTGCACCTGGGCGTTGTCGCCGAGGTCGGTGATCCAGACGACGAAGTAGCGGCCGGTCGCGTTCGTGACCGCGAAGTGGGTCGTGCCGCTCACGGTCTGCGGGTCGGAGACGTCGTGGAAGGGACCCGTCGCGGAGTCGCCGGCCTGGATGACCGCGGTGAAGCCTGGCGTGTCCGTCGTGACGACGACCTGGTGCAGGGTGACGCCGGTGCGCGCAGCGAGCACGAGCCCGACGCCTTTCTTGTCCAGCGCGGCGAACGACGAGTCGTAGTGCTGCGTCTCCCAGTAGGTGCCCTCGTTGCCGTCGGTGGCCTTCGGCGCGTCCGCGTTGTGCTCGCTCCCGTCGCCGTACGGGTCGTAGGCGGTGACGCCGGTCAGCGTGACCCGGGGCCCGGTGGGCGTCCCGCCGTGCGCCTTCGAGCCGGGGTGGCCGCTCCGCGTGAGCGCGATCGCGAGTGCGACGGCGAGCACGACGAGGCCGGCGAGGACGAGCAGCGACGGGAGTGCGGAGCGCGACCGGCGGCGCCAGTCGGCGGCGCGGCGCCCGCGCCCGGCTCGCCGCCGGGGCGGTGTCATGATCATCGTCTCCGCGCTCGTCGCACCGCTCCCCAGCTCCTGCAGGCACGCCTCGAGCTCGCGGCGGAAGGCAGCCATCGTCGGCCAACGCTCGCCCGGGTCCTTCGCGAGCGCGCGCGCGACGGCGGCCGCGACGCGCGGCGGCACGTCCGGCCGCTTCGCGAGCAGCGACGGCGGCGGGTCGTTGATGTGACCCATCGCGACGGCGACGAAGTTCTCGCCCGCGAACGGGAGCTCGCCGGTCAGGAGCTCGTAGAGGACGACGCCCAGCGAGTAGACGTCGGTGTGCTCGTCGACGTGTCGGCCCTGCGCTTGCTCGGGCGAGATGTAGTCGGAGGTGCCGAGGACGGTGCCCGTCTGCGTCATCCCGCGCTGGACGTCGATCTCGCGTGCGATCCCGAAGTCGGTCACCTTCGCCTCGCCGTCGCCGTTCAAGAGCACGTTCTGCGGCTTCACGTCGCGGTGGACGAGCCCGCGCTCGTGGGCCGCACCGAGCCCGCGCGCGATCTGAATCGCGAGCTCGAGCGCCCGCTCGACCGGCGCCGGGCCGTTCCGCTCGATCAGGCGCTTCAGGTTCTGACCGTCGACGTATTCGAAGACGATGAACTGCCGCCCTTCGTGCTCGCCGCGGTCGATGACGGTGACGACGTTCGGATGGGAGAGGCTCGCCACGGTCCGCGCCTCGCGGAGGAAGCGCTGCACGTACTCGTCGTCGTCGCTGAAGTGCTGGTGCAGCACCTTCAGCGCCACCCGCCGCTCGAGCACGCGGTCGTGGGCGCGATAGACACTCGACATGCCGCCGGCGCCGACGAGCTCCTCGAGCTCGTAACGGCCCGCGAGGAGGTCACCGACCATCATCGCAACCGTTCCCAGGCGCGGAGGCTACTAACCGAGGGTTGCGTCGAGCGCCTCTTCCCAGACGCCGAGGGCCTCGTCGAGCTCGGCGTCGGTGATGACGAGCGGGACGAGCACGCGCAGGCAGTTTCCGTGGATGCCGCAGGTGATCAGGAGCAGCCCGCGGGCGAGCGCGGCGGCGGCGACCGCCCTCGCGAGCCCGGGCGCCGGCTCCTTGCCGCTCCGGTCGTCGACGAGCTCGAGCGCGAGCATCGCGCCGACTCCGCGAACGTCGCCGATCTGCTCGTGGCGTGCCTGCCACGTGAGCATGCGGGCGCGGATCGTCTCGCCGATCGCGTGGGCGCGCTCGACGAGCCCTTCCTCCTCGATCACGTCGAGCACGGCGACGGCCGCCGCCTGGGCGACGGGGTTGCCGACGTAGGTGCCGCCGATCGCACCGGCCTCGGGCGCGTCCATGATCTCGGCCTTGCCGAGCACGCCGGAGAGCGGCAAGCCGTTCGCGATCGACTTCGCGACCGCGAGCAGGTCGGGCTCGACGCCGGCGTGCTCGATCGCGAAGAAGGCGCCGGTGCGCCCGAAGCCGGTCTGCACCTCGTCGACGACGAGGACGATCCCGTGCTGGTCACAGACGCCACGGAGGCCCTGCAGGAAATCGGCGGGAGCGGGGACGAAGCCGCCTTCGCCGAGAACCGGCTCGATCACGATCGCGGCCACGTTCTCGGGAGCGACCTGGCTGTCGAGCGTCTGCTCGAGCGCCTCGAGCGCGGCGGCCGTCGTCGTTCCGCGGTACTCGTAGGGGAAGGCGCTGCGGTAGACCTCGGGCGCGAACGGACCGAGGCCCGCCTTGTACGGATGCGACTTCGAGGTCAGGGTCAGCGACATCAGCGTGCGTCCGTGGAAGCCGCCCTCGAACGCGATCACCGCCGGCCGCTTCGTGTAGGCGCGCGCGAACTTGACCGCGTTCTCGATCGCTTCGGTGCCGGCGTTGAAGAACGCCGCCTTTGCGGGGCCGGTGAACGGCGCGTGGGCGAGCAGCCGCTCGGCGAGCGTGGCATAGACCTCGTAGGGGACGATCGTGAAGTCGGTGTGGCTGAACCGGTCCAGCTGCTCCTGCGCCGCGGCGACGACATGCGGGTTCGCGTGGCCGACGTTGAGGCAGCCGACGCCGCCGGTGAAGTCGATGAAGGTATTGCCGTCGACGTCGGTGATCGTGACCCCGCGGGTCTCGGCGGCGACGACCGGGAAGGTGAGGGCGAGCGGGCTCGCCACGGCGCGGTCGATCCGGGCCACGATCTGCCGCGACCGCGGGCCCGGGATCTCCGTCTTCAGCTCGATCGCGCGGGTCGCCGCCATGCTCGCAGCGTAGCGGAGCCCTGTGGACGACTTTTCACCACCTCTGAGCCGTCTCTGAGACCGCCGCTGGTGGCCGCAGGCCCGCCGGCCCGCGTTTTCCGCTGCTCGTGCGGCTCTGGTCTCCAAGCTGTCTCTGAGTCGTCTCTGAGCCCGCCGGGGCGGGGCGGCGCGGCGCGAAGCCGTGACAGAATCGCGGCGTGGTCCTCTCGGATCGCACAATTTCTCGGCTGATCGAGGAGGGCCGGATCGAGATCGATCCGTACGATCCGTCGCTGCTCCAGCCGTCGAGCGTCGACGTCCGGGTCGACCGCTACTTCCGCGTCTTCCGCAACAACCTCTATCCGCACATCGACGTCAAGGTCGAGCAGGAGAACCTGACCGAGCTCGTCGAGGTCGACTCGCAGCCGTTCATCCTCCACCCGGGCGAGTTCGTCCTCGGCTCGACGCTGGAGCGCGTCAAGCTGCCGGACGACCTCGTCGCGAGGCTCGAAGGAAAGTCGTCGCTCGGCCGCCTCGGGCTCCTGATCCACTCGACCGCCGGTTTCATCGACCCCGGCTGGGACGGGCACGTCACGCTCGAGCTCTCGAACGTCGCCAACCTGCCGATTACGATCTACCACGGGATGAAGATCGGCCAGCTCTCGTTCGTGCAGCTGACGGAGCC
>Ga0070739_10006709_pt1 | contig 12583 bp, 10 predicted proteins | sample Coa_R1_7_FD_66445 | JGI IMG/M metagenome (GOLD analysis project Ga0070739, IMG submission 66445) | Surface soil microbial communities from Centralia Pennsylvania, which are recovering from an underground coalmine fire - Coalmine... | ecosystem: Environmental > Terrestrial > Soil > Unclassified ... | reverse complement strand
CTTCGTCGAGATCCCCTTCCCCCAGCACCCGGTGGCGCTGATGCAGGGGCGCGTCGACGCCATCGGGCCGACGGAGCCGTTCGTCACTATCGCACAGAGCCAGGGCGCCCGCGTGCTGGCCTACCACTACACGGACACGAACGAGGCCACCCTCATCGCCTACTACTCGGCCCTTGGCGATTGGATCAACCGCAACGCGGATACGGCGCGCCGCTTCGCGCGAGCGGTCCACCGCGCCAACGCGTATCTCGAGAGCAACCCGGAGGAGAAGCGGGCCGCCTCGGTGCGGAATCTGAACCTCAGCCCCGACGTGGCGGCGCGGGTGCGGTTCGAGGAGCTGCAGACGCGGATCGACCCGGAGCTGGTGCAGTGGTGGATCGACGCGGGGCGGCGGTTCGGGCTGGTGAATAACCCGCTTAACCCCGTGGACTTCCTGTACGAGACGGTGCGCTGAGGAGGCCGCCGTGGAGGCGCGCGCGGAAGGGGTCGGGCGGGAGGGCAGCCCGCTCCTGGACGTGGTGCACCTGCGCAAGGTGTACGGCCAGCGCCGCCGGCCGACCCTGGCCGTCGAGGACCTCCACTTCTCGGTCGCCGCGGATGAGTTCCTCGCCGTCGTCGGGCCCTCGGGCTGCGGGAAGACGACGATGCTCCGCATGATCGCGGGCCTGCTGCCCCCGACCGGCGGCGCCGTCTACCTGCGCGGGCAGCCGGTGACCGAGCCGCCGCCCGAGATGGTGCTCGTCTTCCAGGACTACGGCCGCTCGCTGTGCCAGTGGCGGTCCGTGGCGCGCAACGTCCACTTCGCGCTCGAGCACAGCGGCCTGCCGGCGGCGGAGCGTGCGCGGCGGGTGGACGAGGCGCTCGCGATCGTGGGCCTGGCGGAGTTCCGCGACCACTACCCCTGGGAGCTGTCGGGCGGCATGCAGCAGCGCCTGCAGATCGCCCGCGCCCTCGCCTACCAGCCGCGCATCCTGCTCATGGACGAGCCGTTCGGCTCGCTCGACGCGCTCACCCGCGCAGAGCTGGAGGACCAGCTCCTGGACATCTGGACCCGCCAGCCGAAGACGATCCTCTTTGTCACCCACGACATCGAGGAGGCGGTCTACCTTGCCGACCGGGTGCTGATCCTCAGCGCGCGCCCGGCCCGCGTCGTGGAGGAGGTCCGCATCGACCTGCCGCGGCCGCGCGACCAGATCACGACGCGCAGCCACGAGCGCTTCGTGGAGTACCGCAACCACATCTACACCCGCATCCGCCAGGAGACCGGCGCCGTGGCGCGCGCGGGCGCGGGCCCGGCCGTGGTGGGGCGTGGGTGAGGCGCGCGATGCGGGTCACGCGCCTGCTGGGCTTCGTCCTGATCGCGGCGCTGCTGGGCCTGTGGGAGGCGGGCGCCCACGCCGGGGCGATCGACGCCCGCTACCTGCCGCCGCCGAGCGCCGTGGCCGCGGCCTGGTGGGGGTTCGCCACGGGCGGCCAGCTCGCGGAGAGCCTGGCCACCACACTGGCGAGCTGGGCCCAGGGCTATGCCATCGCCGCCGTCTTGGGAATCTCGCTCGGCACCGTCATGGGGTTCTTCCCCGTGGTGCGGGCGATGCTGGCGACCATCGTGGAGCTGCTGCGGCCCATGCCCTCCGTGGCGATCATCCCCATCGCCATCGTGCTCTTCGGCCTAGGCGACCCCATGAAGCGCTTCGTGGTCGCCTACGCCGCGCTCTGGCCCGTGCTGATCAACACGCTGTACGGCGTGCTGGCCGTCGATCCCCTGCTGATCGACACGGCGCGCACCTTCCGCCTCGGCGCGGTCCGCAGCGCGCTGCGCGTGATCCTTCCCGCCGCCTCGCCCTACATCGCCACGGGGCTGCGCATCAGCACTAGCATCGCCTTGATCCTAGTCATCACTGCCGAGCTGGTGGCCAGCCGCAGCGGGCTGGGCTACTTCGTGCGCGCCGCCGAGCAGGCCGGCCGGGTGCCCGAGGTGTACGCCGGGGTGCTCACCATCGCCGTCGTGGGCTACCTGCTGAACGCGACCTTCGTCGCGCTCGAGGGGCGCGTCCTGGCCTGGCACCGCGGCCTCACGGCGCGCGAGGGGGTGTGAGATGCAGCGCGCGGCCGAGCCCCCGCTCGTCGCTGCCCGGCTCTGGCCGGCGCTGGACTGGCGCGCCCTGAGCCGCCAGGCCCTCGGCTTCGCCACCCTGCTGGCGGTGCTCGCCGCCTGGGAGATCGCGAGCCGGACGCGCGTGCTCACCCCGCAGTTCTTCCCGCCGGTCACCGAGATCCTGAGCACCTTCGTCGCGCTCTGGCAGAACGGGGTCTTCCTGCCCCACCTGGCGGCCACCCTGTGGCGCATGGCGGTCGGCTACGGGCTGGCGGTCATCCTGGGCATCGGCCTCGGCCTGCTGCTGGGCCGGTGGCGCGGTCTCTACGATCTGTTCGAGCCGCTGATCGAGTTCGCGCGGCCCATGCCGCCGGTGGCGCTCATCCCGGTCCTCATCCTCCTGCTGGGCATCGGCGACGAGATGAAGATCGCTATCGTGGCTTTTGCTGCCTTCTTCCCGATCTTGCTCAACACCATCGATGGCGTGCGCGGGGTCCATCCCACGCTGCTCGATGTGGCGCGGACGTTTCGCTTTCGCGCGGCGGACGTGCTGCGCAAGGTGATCCTGCCGGCGGCGCTGCCCCAGATCATGGCGGGCCTGCGCATCAGCCTGGCCATCGCGCTGATCGTCGCGCTGGTCTCGGAGATGATCGGCGCCACCCAGGGGCTGGGCTATTTCGTGCTGCAGGCGCAGCGCGGTCTGCGCATCCGCGACATGTACGCAGCTATCGTGATGCTGGCGCTGCTCGGCTATACCCTGAACGCGCTGTTCCTGCTGCTCGAGGGGCGCGTCCTCGCCTGGCACCGCGCCAGCACGGGCCAGACGTGAGCGTTGCGCGCGCCCCGGCGCGCTGGTAGAATCGGGTGCTTCGACGCTCCGGCATCCCGCCGGTGGGAGTGAGCCATGAAGCCGGCTCCCTTCGAGTACTTCGCGCCGCGCAGCGTGGCGGAGACGCTCGACCTATTGGCCCGGTATGGCGACGAGGCGAAGATCCTGGCGGGTGGCCAGAGCCTGGTCCCGCTCATGAACTTCCGCCTGGCGCGCCCCGCCTACCTCATCGACATCAACCGGGTGGCGGAACTCGACTACGTGCGGCCCATCGATGGTGGCCTGGCCCTGGGCGCCATCACCCGCCATTACGTCCTGGAGGAGCACCCGGAGATCGCGGCGCGCTGTCCGCTGCTGCCGCGCATCGCCTCGCTCATCGGCCACGTGCAGATCCGCCACCGGGGCACGGTGGGGGGCAGCCTGGCTCACGCTGACCCGGTGGCCGAGCTGCCGCTCGCAGCCACCCTGCTTGACGCCGAGATCGTCGTGCGCGGGCCGAACGGCGAGCGCGTGCTCCGGCCGAGCGAGTTCTTCGTGCACTACCTGCTGACCAGCCTGGAGCCGACGGAGCTGCTCACCGAGGTGCGGTTCCCGGCCCTGCCGGCCGGCGCGGGCTGGGGCGTCCAGGAGCTCTGCCGCCGCCACGGCGACTTCGCCATCGTGGCCGCGGCGGCGGTCCTCGAGGTGGAAGACGGCGTGTGCCGCCGCGCGCGGGTGGCGGTGGCGGGGGCAGCCCCCACGCCCCGCCGCAGCCCCGGCGCCGAGGCCGCGCTCGTAGGGCAGCCGCTCGGGCCCGAGGCCTTCGCGGCCGCGGCCGAGGCGGCCTTCGCGGAGGCCGAGCCGGACTCGGACATCCACGCCTCGGCCGACTACCGGCGCAAGATGGTGCGGGTGTTCGTCCGGCGGGCGCTGGAGGAGGCGGCCAGTCGCGTGGGAAAGGGGAGCTGAGCATGCCCGAGCTGCGAACGGTGCGGCTGCGCGTCAACGGGCGCGAGTACGAGGGGACCTGCGAGCCGCGCAAGCTTCTGGTCGATTTCATCCGCGAGGACCTGCGGCTCACGGGCACTCATGTAGGCTGCGAGCACGGCGTGTGCGGCGCGTGCACCATCCTGATGGATGGGCGCACCGTGCGCTCCTGCCTGCTGTTCGCGGTGCAGGCCGACGGCGCGGAGCTGATGACGGTCGAGGGGCTGGCCCAGAACGGTGAGCTACATCCGATCCAGCAGGCCTTCTGGGACCAGCACGGGCTACAGTGCGGGTTCTGCACGCCCGGGTTCCTCATCACGGTCTACGAGTTCCTGCAGCGCAACCCGCAGCCGACCGAGGCACAGATCCGCGAGGCGCTGGCCGGCAACCTCTGCCGCTGCACGGGCTATGTCAACATCGTACGGGCCGTGCAGCAGGCAGCTGGCACGCTCCCCGCACCGGCCAGCCACTGAGCGCCGGCCCGGCGCTCCGCCGTCGGTGTATGTCCCCCTCACGCTGTGGCCCACTCGGGGTGGCCGGTGCTCACTCCTGGCGCAGCGCCTCGACGGGCGAGAGCCGGCCCGCGCGCCAGGCCGGCAGGCTCGCGGCCACCAGGGCAGCCGCCCAGGCCAATGCAGCGATGGCGACGATCTGCTCGACGGGCACGACCAGCGGGAACTCCGGCCGCAGGCGCTGCAGGTAGCGAACCACCTGGATGCCCAGCGCCGTGCCGACCGCCGCGCCGGTGGCGCTGCCCGCCAGTGCTACCGTGGAAGCTTCGAGGAGCAGGCTGAGCTGTACCGCGCCGGCGCGCATGCCCACCGCGCGGAGCATGCCGAGCTGGGCGCGCCGCTCGAGCACGGCGCGGGCGCTCAACAGCCCAACGGCCAGCACGCCGCTGATGAGGCCCAGTCCGAGGAAGCCGCGCAGGAGGAAGCTCAACGGCGTCTGCACTGCGCGGCTCAGGCGCAGCTCCGCATCGACGAGGCTGGCGCGGAGCCCGCGGTCTCCGAGCGAGAGGTTCAGGGCCGAGACTGCGCGCTCCGGGGTCAGCCCCTCGCGCGGCCGGAGGTAGTAGACGACCTGGCGGGCGCTGGGCAGCTCGGCTTCAGCGGCCGTGGGCTCGCCCAGGAACACGCCATCGCCCAGCGGGCTGGCTGGCGGCAGCACGCCTACCACCGTGACGCGCGCGGCGCGGCCGCCGTCCCGCGCGCGCACCCAGACCGGCGCGCGCTCGAGCTGGTCGGGCGTCAGCTCCAGGGTTGCCGCCAGGCCCGCGCCGACGACCGCTAGCCCGGGCTGCGCGGCGAGGGCGCGCCAGACCTCGCCATCTGTGCGATAACCCGGCGCCCGGACGCTCAGTCGCGCCGCAGTGGTGTGCAGGAACTCCGCGTCGAGGACGTTCACGCTGGTCGGCCGCCACGCGGCCACGGCGCTCCCCAGGCGGATGATCTCGCCCCCTTGTGCCCGCACGCCGCCGATCGCCGGAAAGTCGTCGGGGCGCACGGCGGGCGCGCCGGCGAGCAAGACCCGAAGATCGACGACCTCCGCGCCATCGCTGGCCTGCGCTCGCAGCGCGTAGCCTCCATCATCGGCCTCGGGCCGGCCGTAGGCCCGGTGGGCTCCCGCGAGGAGCACGGAGGCGACAGTCAGCGAGCAGAGCACGAGCGCGAACATCGCCATCGTCAGGCCGGCCCGGCCGCTCTGGTGCCCCAGATAGGCCGCGGCGAGCCGGCCGGCCAGCCACAGGGCGCGGAGCGGACGCGCCAGGGCCGTGCCCAGCGCGAGCAGCAGGCCGAGGTTGGCGGCCAGCCCCCAGGCGGCGGCGAGCGCCATGGCCACGCCAGCGACCGGGAACACCTCGGGCGTGAGCGGCGGCTGGCCAAGCCCGAGGGCCTGCACGGTCCGGCGGGGCTCCCACCAGCCGGCGAGCAGCAGCGTGCTGGCGCCAGCGGTGAGCAGCCGGCCCAGCACGGGCCAGCGCTGGATGGGCCGGCGCAGGGCCCACTGCAGCGCGCGCTCCCCAGCCAGCACGGCGGCGCTCAGTCCGAGGGCGAGCGGCAGGAGCTGCTGTGTGGACACCCCCAGACCGAGTAGCCCTGCGGCCGGGACTGCCAGGGCTGCCGCCAGCGCCGGCGGTAGCCAGCGCGCGGCGCGGCCGGTCGGCTCCACCTGGTCGCGCAGGGCCGCCGCGATGTTCAGCCGGCTGGTCCACCAGGCAGCGAGGGCAATGGTAACGAGGGCCAGCAGCAGCCCTGCGGCCAGGGCGAAGGCGATGCTGCGCGGCTCGACGCCGAGCCGGACGCTCAGTCCCCACGGCTCGAGCGCCCGCTGCAACAGCGTCACCAGGGCCGCGGTGATACCGAGGCCGGCTACTACGCCGAGCCCTGCGGCGCCGAGGGCGTAGATCAGCCCCTCCAACAGGAGCAGCACGACCAGGTCGCGCTGCCGCGCACCGAGCGCGCGCGCGACGGCGAGTTCCGTGCGGCGTCCGGCCGCGAGCAGCGCGAACACCAGGAAGACCAGCATCAGCCCGGTGGCGATGGAGAAGAGGCCCAGCACGACGAAGATGCTAGTCAAGATGCTGGCGTAGTGGTCGGCACGCTCCTGGGCGAGGCGCTTGAGTTCCAGCACGCGCAGCCCGCCGGCTGCGTTGAGGAGACTGAACAGCTCGTCGCGCTCAGGTCCCTGGAGGAGCCGCGCGGCCAGCACGCCCAGGCGGGCGGCGATCTCAGGGTCGCCCAGTGCTTCCTTCAGCGCTCCCCCGGCGTAGGCCGGGTCGGGCGCGTCCAGCGCCGCCCGCAGGCGGTCGAACCGCTCCCGCTCGGGGCCGCGGAGGGTAGTGGCCACGCTGTCCAGCGCCTGGCGCGCGGGCCTGCGCCGGAGCAGCGCTTGCGCGCGGGCCACGAGGGCGTCGTCAACCAGCAGCGCGCGCAGCTCCCGCGCGGCCGCCTCACTCCGCTCGACGGAGCGGGTGCGCTCGCCCCGGTTCACGACGAGGATCTGGTTGATCTGGCCGGGCCGGTCGAGCTGGGCCTGCAGGGCGGCGAGCGGCAGGACGACTGTCGGCCGCGCCCCGCCGAGGTCGCCGGTGGCGAAGATCGCCGCCAGACGCAAGGGGAGCACACGCTCGCCGAGGTAGAGCTGGAGCGCATCGCCCTCCTGGGCCTCGAGCTGCAGCGCGGCCTCCCGGTTGAGATAGGCCATCCCCGGCGCGAGGTGGAGCGAGAGGGGTGCGCCGTCCTCGCGGGCGAGCGCGCCCAGGACGGGCGGGAAGTCGGGTGGCAGGGCGAGCACGGTGGCTTGCGGCACGAGCTGTTGGGTCGTCGTGTCGGCCACGGTGGCCTGCTCGACGATGGCGGGCACGAGGGCCGCCACGGCGCTATCCGGCGGGAGGCGCGCAGCGAGCTGCTCGGCCCAGGAGGCATCGAAGTAGTGGCTGCCCGCGGTCCAGGGCGCGCCTTGCGCCGCGGCCTCGACCCAGCGCCGGTTCAAGGCGCCTGGGCTGAGCGCGGTCTGGAGCACGACCTCGTCCACCCGCCCGAGGCTATCGGCGACCAGCGCCCGCACGCTGAGCGTCATCGTGTCGCCGGTGAACAGGGCACTGGCGACGATGGCGGTGCCCAGGGCCAGCCCGGCCACGACGAGGAGGGCGGAGCCGGGGCGCCGCGGGAGGTTGCGGAGGGCGAGGCGGGCCAGCACCGGGCGGCGGAGCGTGGCGGCGAGCAAGGCAGCGACGAGCGCGCCGCTGGCGAGGGTGGCGCCAAGGGCGAGCAGCTCGATGGGGATGCCAAACAGGCGCGCCATAGCTTACCCGGACGCGGGCTGGTCGGCGACGATCCGGCCGTCGCGCATCAGCACCAGCCGGTCGGCACGCCGCGCCACCTCGGGCGCGTGCGTCACGAGCACGAGCGTCTGGCCGAGCTCGCGGTTGAGGCGGATCATGAGGTCCAGCACCTCCGCTGCCGCCTCGCTGTCGAGGTTGCCGGTCGGCTCATCCGCCCAGACGATCGCCGGCCGGGTGACCAGAGCGCGGGCGATCGCCACCCGCTGCTGCTGGCCGCCGGAGAGCTGGGAGGGGCGGTGGTCGGCGTGGCTGGCCAGCCCCACCGCGGCGAGCGCGGTGCGACTGCGGCGCCGTGCGGTCCGGGCGTCCACGCCGGCCAGCAGCAGGGGCAGCTCGACATTCTCGAGGGCGCTCAGCACCGGCAGGAGGTTATATGACTGGAAGACGAAGCCCATCCGGCGCGCGCGGTAGGCGGCCCGGGCGTCGTCGCTCATGGCGCCCAGCCGCTGACCCTCGATGAATATCTCGCCGGCATCCGCGGTATCCAGCCCGGCCAGGCAGTTGAGCAGCGTCGTCTTGCCGCAGCCGCTGGGCCCCATGATCGCTACGACCTCGCCGCGGCGCACGGTGAGATCCACGCCCCGCAGGGCGGGCACCCGCACGGTGCCGCGCTGATAGCTCTTGTGGAGCGCGCGCGCTTCCACGATCCAGGGGGTCGCCTCGCCAGGCACGGACAACCTCAGGGCAGCAGCTGGTGGGTTTCGATCGCCGCCCACATCACCTCGGCGAGGCGGCGGTAGCCCTGGGGGCTGGGGTGAAACCCGTCCTGCCCGATCAGGTCGGGGCGGGCCGCCAGCTCCGGGCCCAGGGAGTAGAGGTCGACGAGCACGGCGCCGTGGCGCGCAGCGCTCGCGGCGATCGCGGCGTTCCAGCGGGCGATCTCCGCGCGCAGGAGGTCCGCCGGGACCGTGCGGTAGAGGGGAACTGCCGTGAGATCCGGCAGGTTGGCAACCAGCGTGTGGGCGTGTGTCCTCGTCGCCAGCTGGCGGAGCAGCTCGTCGAGCGCGGCGCTGTACTCCTCCAGGGGCACGCGGGCGTTGAAGTCGTTGACCGCGAGCCAGACGGTCACCAGGTCCGGCTGGGCGTCGATCGCCACCGGGAGCTGCTGCTTCAAGGCGTCGCGAAGCAGACTCCCGCTGATGCCCAGGTTCACGAGGCGGGTGCCCGGGGGCAGCCGCTGGTGCAGGATCGGAACCCAGCCCTCGCGGGCAGGATCGTTGGCGCCGACGCCTACGGCGTCCGAGGCGCCCAGCGCCACGTAGACCAGGGGCCGGGGGGCGACCAGCTCGCCCCCCCAGGCGCCGCACGCTGCGAGCAGGAAGAGCCCTGCAGCCAGCGCGAGGATGCGCCACAGGTCCACGACAACCCCAGATCGCACAACGGTGGCCGGCGCGAGCGTCGGCCACCCGTTCCCCAATTGTACGCTACAGGGGGCCGGGCGGCCAGAATATTGCCTCCCAGCCCCGTCGCTGGGAGCAATGCTACACTGTCTGCACAAGCGGTGAAAAGCCCCTGCCCTTTCAGCGTTCGTGGCGCGCCTTCTCCGCGGTGTGAGCTGTCTCGTAGGAACAGCGCGGCTGCGCCGCTGAGCCCGCCTGGCGCCCTAGCGCGGCGGACACTGTTGTCAGGGCGCTGTGCGCTCCCTGCGCCCGGGCGCCGCTGGGCCGGCCGCCAGCGGTCTGCGTCGGCTGGCTCGGCTCGTGTTATAACGGTACTGTCCCCTAGGTAGGCCGGGAAGAGAATCGAACCATGATCAAGTACGAGCTGTGTGCGCTCATCGCCCGCGCCATCGAGCAGGCGCAAGCGGCGGGCGTGCTGCCGAAAACGGCCCTGCCTGAGGTCACGCTCGAGCCGCCGCGCCGCGAGGAGTGGGGCGACTACGCGTGCTCCGTCGCGCTGAAGATGCAGCGCAGCACGGGCATGAAGCCGATGGACATCGCCAGCGCGATCGCGGCCCATCTGGACTTCACCGACATGCCGGCCGTCCTCGCGGTCGATGTCGCGCCGCCGGGCTTCCTGAACATCCACCTTGCCCCCGACTGGCTGCAGGCCCAGGTCGACGCCATCTACGCGGCCGGCGACCGCTACGGCGCGGTCGAGGTCGGCAAAGGCCAGACTGTCCAGCTCGAGTACGTGAGCGCCAATCCCACCGGCCCGCTGCACATCGGGGCCGGCCGCGGCGCCGCCCTCGGCGATACGTTGGCGAACGTGCTCAGCCACGCCGGCTACCGGGTCCAGCGTGAGTACTACATCAACGACGCTGGCTCGCGGATGGAGGCGTTCTACGCCAGCGTGTACGCACTGTACGCGCAGCAGTTCGGCATCCCCGAGGAGGTCCCTGCCGACGGCTACGCCGGCCCATACATGGTGGAGCTGGCGCGGGATCTCGCCGCGGAGTACGGGCGCCGCTTCCTGACGCTCCCGCGCGCCGAGGCGCAGGTCGAGCTCGGGCGGATCGGCATGCAGCGGATCCTCGAGGGGATCCGCGCCGACCTCGCCGCGATGAACGTCGTGTTCGACAACTGGTACTCGGAGCAGAGCCTCTACGAGCGCGGGCTCGTGCAGGAAGTGCTGAACCTGTTGCGGGAGCGCGGCTACGTGACCGAGCGCGAGGGAGCGATCTGGTTCACGTCCTCCGAGCTGGGCGAGGACAAGGACAACGTGCTCGTCCGCAGCAACGGCGTGCCGACCTACTTCGCCTCTGACGTCGCCTACCACTACGACAAGCTGGTGCGCCGCGGGTTCGACTGTGCGATCGACATCTGGGGCGCGGATCACCAGGGCCACGTGCCCCGGATGAAGGCGGTGCTCACGGCGCTCGGCTTGAACCCCGATCGCCTCCGCATCGTGATCTACCAGCTTGTGAACCTCACGCGGGAGGGCCGCCCGGTGCGCATGGGCAAGCGCACGGGCACCTTCGTCACGCTGCGCGAGGTGCTCGACGAGGTGGGGGCTGACGCGTGCCGGTTCTTCCTCGCTGCCCGCTCGCCGGACGCGATGATGGACTTCGACCTCGATCTCGCGAAGGAGCAGAGCGAGAAGAACCCGGTCTACTCCGTGCAGTACGCGCACGCGCGCATCGCTAGCATCCTGCGCCGCGCGGAGGGCCTCGACCCTGCGGCGGGCGACACCCGGCTCCTGACGCACGATGCGGAGCTAACCCTGATCCGCAAGATGCTGCGGCTGCCCGAAGTAGTGGAGGCGGCGGCGCTCAACCTCGCGCCGCACCCGCTCCCCTACTACGCGCAGGAGCTGGCGACCGCTTTCCACACCTTCTACGACCAGTGCCGGGTGATCTCCGAGGACCGCGCCCTGAGCTGCGCGCGGCTCAAGCTGGTGGCGGCCTGTAAGATCGTCCTGGCCAACACCCTGCGCCTGATCGGGGTGCGCGCGCCCGAGCAGATGTAGCCCGGCACCCCACCGCAAAGCAGAACGCCCGCGGTACATGACCGCGGGCGTCAGGCACCCTACCGGGTCTCGCGGTGCTCGGTGTGCCGCCGGCACCGCGGGCAGTACTTCCTCAGCGTGAGCCGGTCGGGGTCGTTGCGCCGGTTCTTCTCCGTGTGGTAGTTCCGCTCGCGACAGACCTGGCACGCCAGGGTGATCAGGATGCGGTCGGCCTTCTTCGCCATAGCGGCCTACTCGAGGATCTGGGTGACGACGCCGGCGCCGACGGTGCGGCCGCCCTCCCGGATGGCGAACCGCAGCCCCTCTTCGATCGCCACCGGCTGGATCAGCTCGATCTCCATCCGCACATTGTCCCCCGGCATCACCATCTCCACCCCCGCCGGCAGCCGAATCGCCCCCGTCACGTCCGTCGTCCGAATGTAAAACTGCGGCCGATACCCGTTGAAGAACGGCGTGTGCCGCCCCCCCTCCTCCTTCGACAGCACGTACACCTCCGCCGCAAACCGCGTGTGCGGCCGGATCGACCCCGGCTTAGCCAGCACCTGCCCCCGCTCCACCTCGTCCCGCTCTACCCCCCGCAGCAGACAGCCCACGTTGTCCCCAGCCACCCCCTCGTCCAGCACCTTCCGAAACATCTCCACCCCGGTCACCACCGTCCGCCGCGTGGGGGTAAAGCCCACGATCTCCACCTCATCCCCCACCTTCACCGTCCCCCGCTCGATCCGCCCCGTCACCACCGTCCCCCGCCCCTTGATCCCAAACACATCCTCGATCGGCATCAAAAACGGCTTGTCCACCGCCCGCGGCGGCACCGGAATGTAGGTGTCCACCGCCTCCATCAGCTCCCAGATGCAGCGGTACTCCGGCGCGTTGGGGTCCTGGCTGGTCGACTGCAGCGCCTGCAGCGCCGAGCCGCGGATCACCGGCACCTCGTCGCCCGGAAAGCCGTACTTGGTGAGCAGCTCGCGCACCTCCAGCTCCACCAGCTCCAGCAGCTCCGGGTCGTCCATCATGTCCACCTTGTTCAGGAACACCACCATGGCCGGCACTTCCACCTGCCGGGCGAGCAGGATGTGCTCCCGCGTCTGGGGCATGGGGCCGTCCGGCGCGGAGACGACCAGGATGGCGCCATCCATCTGGGCGGCGCCGGTGATCATGTTCTTGATGTAGTCGGCGTGGCCCGGGCAGTCGACGTGGGCGTAGTGGCGGCGGTCGGTCTCGTACTCCACGTGGGCGATGGCGATGGTGATGCCGCGGGCGCGCTCTTCGGGGGCGTTGTCGATGGACTCGAAGGGGCGGAACTCGGCTTCGCCCTTGAGCGCCAGCACCTTGGTGATGGCGGAGGTGAGGGTGGTCTTGCCGTGGTCGACGTGCCCAATGGTGCCCACGTTCACGTGGGGCTTGGTCCGCTCAAACTTCTTCTTCGCCATCGTCGGTC
>Ga0070739_10006705_pt1 | contig 12586 bp, 11 predicted proteins | sample Coa_R1_7_FD_66445 | JGI IMG/M metagenome (GOLD analysis project Ga0070739, IMG submission 66445) | Surface soil microbial communities from Centralia Pennsylvania, which are recovering from an underground coalmine fire - Coalmine... | ecosystem: Environmental > Terrestrial > Soil > Unclassified ... | reverse complement strand
ACATGAGCGACCAACTCCTTTCGTATGCGGCTCTGCGCCGCTGGATTCACCTCTTCGCAGCGTAACCCGCGCTACTGCGAATCGGCGGTTGGTCGCTCCATAATGACTAAGCGGAATTCATTCGGCAGAGTTCAGCCTGCGCATGGGGTTTCAGGCCTTGTGCGCAGGCATGGCGCCGGATCAAACGAGGGCGCGAGCAGCTAAGCGTGCTTCTGCTTAGCGCGATCCGCGCGGTCGGGTTCGGCCTTCCGCCGTTGTGCCTCCCGTGCCGCCTCCAGTGCTGCGCTCCATTCTGCTTCGCGTTTCGCGTCGCACTTCACGCACAGTGGAACCTCGTTCACGAAAAGATGGGTATCAGCCCCGCACTGTGCGCACTTTGCCATTTCGCTAACCTTTAAGGGTCGAGCGAGTATGCACCCGTATGGATAGAGCGTCAATCGCTTGCGGTAACCATTAGTGGCGCAATCTGGTCAGGATTACGGTAACGCAAACGATTCAGTGTACGCGCGTCAACATCCCACTCGCGTGTGCGGTGACCAGTTGCCTCCGAGTTCGACCGCTGGCGCTACGTTGCCGCGGGAACGGCCGGCTCGATGATTGCCGACATCGACCCCTGGGAGCGGGGCAGTCGCGGGTCGGCGCCGTAGGCGTGGATCTGGTCGCGGGCGAATTCGGCCTGGGCCAGCTCGCAGGTGATGACGATGGTCCGGCCGGCCTCGTCCACTTCGCGGGCGTGATCGAACGCCTTGTCGCGGCTCATGATGAACAGCCGCTGCAGCATCTCGATCACGTAATCGTATGTATGATCGTCGTCGTCGAGCAGGACGACATGAAACAGGGGTGTCGTTTGCTCCTGACCCGTTGTTTCCGTCTCAGGAGCCCGGGTCACACCAGGCATTCACTAATGAATTATACGCGGACGGCGTTTACGATCAGGGCCACGAGGTTCCAGGCTACAACCGCCGCGAACAGAACATTCATGCGCAGCAGCAGCCGCGAGCGCCGCAGGCGCCAGCAGTAGATCCCGAGCAGGATCGCCGCCAGCTTGACGAACAGCAGCGCGCTGAGCGGATTGGCGGTCACCGACATGGCCATCCGCACCAGGGGATTGCCCTCCTGCACGCCGTGCAGCATGAAGGCGACCGTGGTCAGAAAGTCGAGCGCCTGAAGGTATGAGAACTGCACCAGTAGCTGGTTCAACGGGTCACCTGTCGTCGACGTCAATTTTGCGTGGCCGTCCATAATAGGTCGATCACCCTACAGAACTAATAGTTACCTCCTGGAGGCCTGGGAGACAAGACTTAAAAGTACTGAGGCGGCCCAGCCTCAGTAGACCTCCGGTACCAGAACCTTCGCAGTTCGGTTCAGTGTGCGCTGCGAGTTCCCGCCAATCAGATCCGCCCGAATTTCGCCACCGCTTCGCGGATCGACCGGAATTTCTCGATGAATGGCAGCATGGTGTGCTCGGTCTCATCGAGCTGCTGCGCTTTCTTCAGCACCTCTTCGGCATGCGCCCTGGGGACCACGGCGACGCCGTCCATGTCCGCCACCACAATGTCGTTCGCGTTGACGCGAACTCCGGCGCAAGTGACTGGGGTGTTCACCCCGACAAAGCGGTAATGGTTAATGGTCGTGGAGGGCGCGACGCCGCGGCTGAACACCGGGAACTGGAGCTTGGCGATCTGCGGCGTGTCGCGGACCGATCCATCGATCACCGCGCCGGCAAGGCCGCGAGACCGCATGGCCGTCGCCATCAGACCGCCGATGCCGGCGTAGTCGAGGCCATCCTCGAGCACCATGACATAAACGGATCCCGGCGGCGCAGCGTCGATGGCATCCAGCATCCCCTGAGACGCTTTGGAGCCTTCGTGATGCTCTTCCTTCTTCATCAGAACGGTCACCGCGGGCCCGGCGAACTTCGCCGTGGCGAGCGGGCGCATGTCATGGGTCATGTATGCCTTCTGCCCATACAGCTGCTCCATGGCGTCGGCCACCGAGGCCACTTCCACGCGCGCGAAGGCGGCCATCAGCGAGTCGGCCGGGGGCTCGGGCTCGGCGGCCCGCATCAGCAGGAACGCGGCCGCGCAGAGGGACCCCGCCGCAAGGGATGCTCGCATTTTCATATGCGTCCATTCTCTCGCCGCCGCGGCAATGTTGCTGATAGAGTGTTAGCGTGCTGCTCAAACGCCTCGCGATTCCACTCGCTGTCGGCGTGGTGATCGTGGCCGTGGTGCTGGTCATTATCCTCGCCGGAACCAAGAGCAATCACCTGGAGCTCAATCTGCGCATCATGAAGGCGCGGACCGGGGCATTGGACGAGAACAGCAGCGCCGCCGTGCTCGATTTCCGCGTGCATAACACTTCCGACGTGCCGTTCATGGTGGGTCAGGTGGAGGTGGACGCGATTCGTCCGGACGGCAGTGTGAAGCAGGGCCAGGTCATCTCGCGCCAGGACATCAACCTCGTCCTGCAGTACAACCGCTTCCTCGGCAACCAGTACAACCCGGTGCTGGTGATGCGCGACCGGGTAAAGCCGCACGAGGAGTTCGACCGCATGGTGGCCGCGCGATTCGACCTGTCGCAGAACGACCTGGAAGCCTCGAAGGCGCTGCGCCTTCGCATCCAGGATGCCGACGGCGCCTGGTTCGAAAGCGACTATAAGTTGCACTAACCCGCCGGCAACCTCTTTTCCGGCTAGAGAATCCATCAAAGTGATACGATAAGTCTTTCCAAACAGGCGGTTCTCATACGTGAATTCTTCCACGCTTCTTCAGGAAGCGGGCGTTGGATCTGTATCCGCGGCTCGTCTTCCCTGGATTCAGGTGAACCCTGCGTCCCCCTATTTCCTTACCGATACCGGCGACGTCTGGACGCCGATCGGACAGAACGACGGCATCACCTGGCCTGAGCTGCACGGCCTCTACAAACGTCGCGATATGGCAACGGCCGAGGAGTATCTCCGGTTTCTTGCCGACCACGGCGTGACCGTGCTGCGCCTGATGCTGGAATACTGCCAGGGACGGCGGCATTTCATCGAGGGGCCGGCAGGCGTGTTCCGGCCGGCAATGGTGCAGCTTTGGGACGACCTGTTCGAGCTCTGTGAGAAGCACGGCCTGCGTATCCTGCTCACTCCGGTAGATACGTTCTGGATGTGGATCCGGTGGGAGCGCCATCCGTGGAACGCCCAAAACGGCGGCCCATGCCAGGATCGCGCCGGCATGCTTACCTGCCCCGACACACGCCGCGCCATCCACGACCGGCTGAATTTCGCGATCGAGCGGTGGTCGGGCAGCGGGGCGCTGTTCGCATGGGACCTGTGGAACGAGATCCATCCCAGCTTCTCTTACAACGATGCGTCGTGTTTCGAGGAGTTCATCGGCGACCTGAGCCGCTTCGTGCGGGCCCGCGAGCTGGAGCTGTACGGACGCTCGCACCCGCAGACCGTGTCGATGTTCGGGCCGCATATGGTGCTGCACGCCGGGATCCCGGACAGCATCTATCGCCATGCGGCGCTGGACTTCGCCAGCACGCATTTTTACGAGGAAGGGACCATTGATTATCCGGTGAACACGGTGGATGCGGCGCTGGCGGTGGCGCGGCTCATGCGCGAGGCGCTGGCCGAGACGCCGAATGGCCGGCCGTTTTTCGACAGCGAGCATGGCCCCATCCACAGCTTCAAAGATCACCACCTCACCCTCGCCGAGGAATACGATGACGAGTATTTCCGGCACATGCAGTGGGCGCATTTCTGCGCCGGCGGTGCCGGAGGCGGGATGCGCTGGCCCAACCGGTCGCCGCATTCGCTCACGCGCGGCATGCGGGAGGCGCAGCGTGGGCTGGCGCAGTTCCTGCCGCTGATCGATTTCACACGGTTCCGCCGGCGCAACCTCAATCAGGAGGTCCGCGTTTCCATTCCCGCCGTTCGCGTTGCGGCCTGCGGCGATGGCGAGCAGGCGCTGGTGTGGCTGCTGCGAACGGATCGCATTCTCGACAACGGCATGCTGGACCGCAACGCCGCGCCGCTCCGCCCCATCGTTTCCATACCGGGTATGCGCGAAGGCGCGTACAACGTGACCGTGTGGGACACGTTCAGCGGCCAGAGCACGGCGCAATTCATCGTGAACGGCGGTCCGGAATGGACGCAGGTGGAAGTTCCGGGGCTGATCACCGATCTGGCGATTGCGGCGCGACGCATCGCCTGACGGCGCGTGCGGTCGATCTGCAATCCCGCTCACACACCTAAGGCGAACATCGATCGTCAAGTGGCAAGTCACCCGATGTATGCCGGTCAGACACAGACCGGAGTGTAGTTTCGTACCAGGGCTGCCGATACATGCTTCATGAGCCTGCCCGCCGGACCGGCTGTGCGCAAGAATATCGTGCCGCTGCTGGGAATCGCTTTCGTGGTCGCGATCCTCTGCACCGGATTGTTTTACAGTGTCTTTGCCAGCCGTTTCACGGCGGCCGCCGCCGATACGTTGTCGGAGTACATGGTGGTAGTGGCCAATCGCGACCTGCCGCGAGGGTCGGTGGTAAAGGCCGAGGACATTCGCTTGGCGGAAGTGAAAACCAACGCGCCGCCGAAGGGTCTGCTGTCCAAACCGGAGCAGCTTGCCGGGCGAACGCTGGTGGTCGCCGCCGCGGAGGGATCGCCTATCCTGGAATCGATGCTCAGCGCCGGGGCCGCCGATGGCGAGATTCCCGCCGGAATGCGCGCGATGACCATCCGGCCGGCCGACTCGGGCAGCGTGCTCGCCGTGCTGCAGCCTGGCAGATCGATCGATATTCAGGCCTGGTCCGAACGCGGGTCGGAACCGCAGATCCGCACCATCCTGCAGAACGTTCAGGTGCTCGCCGTTCCGCGCGACTACAATAACACGATTCCGGCCATAACCGTTCTCGTGCCCGCCGCAAAAGCGGATGCGCTCGCGCTGGCCGATTCCGCCGCGCATGTGCGCATCGCTCTGCGCAGCGCGTCGGACACGAGTCCCAACGGGAGCGGGCGGACGGCCATGGCGGCGCTGTTTGCGCCCGGACCTCTGCCGGCGCCGGCCGCGCGCAAGCAGGCGGCGAAAAGGTCGCTTCCGGAACTCAGCGTTTCCGTGCTGGGCGTCACCGACAACGGTATGCGCAGGCTGAGCGAGCTTTACGGCGCGAGCGGTAAGGGTCTGAACGTGCGCGACCTCGAACGGCATGGCGCGTGGGAACAGGTGATCCGCGACACTGTCGCGGCGAAGGACGCGGTGGAGATCTCGGAGGCGCGCGTCGGTGCGGTCTACGGGAATACGGTCCAGTTCGGGAACCGCAGCTGGCGCGTGCGGGTTCGCTTCCGGGCGGCCGATGAGAACCGCGTTCGCATCGAGCCGGAGGTGATCACGCGCAACGGGCACATGTTGACCATTCGCAGCACGCGCGGGAGTCTGGATCCGGCAACGCTGGCCGGCTCGGCCGCGGTCGTGACCGGAGTCTGCGGCAATGACGAAGACCGCGCCTCGGCAGCAGACAGTACGCGCAACTCCGGCGTGCGGGTGCGCGATCTGGTGATTCTGGTGCGCTCGCAGGCGCCTGCGTTGTCCGCAACCCTCGCTGGGAACGGCCGCTGATGCTGGTCGGCTTCGGTCTGTTTTTCCTGACGTTCGTCATTGCCATAGCGGCCGTGCTTTGCGCTTCCGCTGTGCTGGAAGCTGTGCGGCGCGCGCGCGGCCGGCGGGAGCCGTCCGACGAAGATGAGGTGGAAAGCGCGCCCGCTTCGCTGTTGCTCCGCGACGAGCAGATGAGCACCATTTCGCTATGGGCGAGCGTGCTGGAGCAGTTCGATGTGGCGGAAAGGATCCAGGACGATCTGGCGCGCGCCAGCCTTTCGTGGTCAGTCGGGCGCGTAACCCTGCTCATGCTTCTGTGCGGCGCGGCAGTGGCGGCAATCGCCTCGCGGCAGAGCTGGATTCCGGGATGGGCGGTAGCGGCGCTCGCGGTGGGGGCGGGAATGCTGCCGTGGCTTTATGTGCGCCGCCGCGCGGCGAAACGATTGCGCCAGTTCGAGGAGCGATTCCCGGATGCTTTGGAATCGATGGCGCGGGTCATGCGGGTAGGGCATCCCTTTGCCGCCGCGCTGGAAGCTGTCGGTCTGGAAGCAGAGGAGCCGGTGGCCGGTGAGATTCTGCGGCTGTCGGCCGAAGGCAACCTGGCGACATCGTGGAGTGACGCGCTGAACAGCTTCGCCCGCCGCGTGCCGCTGCTGGAAGTCGACATGTTCGTGGCGGCGGTGCAGCTGCATCTGCGAACCGGCGGAAAGCTGAGCCAACTGGTGGAGCAGATCGCCGAAAGCATGCGCGAAAACGTCGCCCTGCGCGGCGAGATCCGCGCCTGTGCGGCGCATGGCAAAATGACCGGGCTGATCCTGACCGCGCTGCCAATATGCATCGCCGGGATCATGGTCTTCGTGAATCCCGAATACATGGCCGTGCTGGTGGCGCATCCGTGGGGCAAGCCCATGATTGCCGCCGCGGTTGCCTGCCTGGTGCTGGCTCATCTGGTGATCCGGAAGATGGTCGATATCAAGGTGTAGCCAAATGCCGCTCTGGATGCTTGTCGGGTTATTTCTGTTCACGATGATCGCAGTGCTGGCGGCCACATCCGCATGGCTGGGGACGCGGAGCGCGGATATGGCCGCTCCCGCTCAGTCGCCTGTGCTGCCGTTCGATCAGCCGGTATTGCGCCCGCTGCAGGCCGCGCTGCACGATCTGTTCCGCGGAATCGGGCGGAACTTCCCGGCGGCGAACGCGGAGAGCAATCCCTGGCGCAGGCGTCTGTCGGCGGCGGGCTATCGCTGGCCTTCGGCGCTGCCGGTGTTTTACGGCTTGAAGATCGGCCTCGCGATTTTCCTTGGGGTGGCCATGGTGATGCTCGCGCTGGGTTTTGGCGCGGGGCTCACGGCGGCATTTTTCGGGTCGGCGAGCGGCATGGCGCTGGGCTGGTTAATGCCCGACCGGCTGGTGGTGGTGAAGGCGCGCTCGCGAGCGAGACGGCTGCGGTCGGCGATACCGGCGGCGCTCGATATTCTGGCCATCAGCATGGAAGCCGGGCAGTCCCTGGATGTCGGTTTGACGGATGCCGCGAAGGCGCTCCGGACGGCTTACCGCGATCTCAGCGATGAGTTCTTTCAGGTGCGCCTGGAGTTGCGCGCCAGCAGTTCGCGCGCCGAGGCTCTGCGCCGCCTGGCGACGCGCACGGGCGAACCGGATATCCGAAAACTCACCACGCTGCTGATCGATGCTGACCGTTTCGGAACGACGCTTGGCCCGGCGTTGCGGAGCCATGCGCGAACGCTTCGCACACGGTTTCGGCAGCAGGGCCAGGAGGCGGCCCGCAAAGTCGGCGTGAAGCTCATCTTCCCGGTGTTCTTTCTGATCTTCCCGTCCGTGCTGCTGGTGACGCTGGGGCCGGCGGTGATCATGCTGATGCAGCAACTGCGGTCGTTCGGCGGGTTCTGAAAATAAAATAGGCGCGGCCGAAGCCGCGCCATTCGCATCCGATTGCGGTCTATCGTTTGTCCTTATCCTTCTCCCGCTCCCTCTCCCGATTGGCGTTCGGATTCGTGCGGGTCTGAGGAGGAGGCGGCGGCGTCGCTGCGCGCGGCGGGGGTGGCGGCGGCGACTGCCGTACCGTCTGCGGCGGCGGCTGCATCGGTCTCAGGTTTTCCGGCTCAGCGCGCTGCACCCCGCGATCCTCACGCGCCCCGCCGCGCCGCTCCTCGTAGGTTTGCGTAGGCGGCGGCGTGGCTGTGCGCGGAGGCGGCGGCGTGGCTGTGCGCGGAGGCGGCATCGGCCTCAGGTTATCCGGCTCGGCGCGCTGCACCCCGCGATCCTCACGCGCCGCGCCGCGCCGGTCCTCGAAGGTTTGCGAAGGCGGCGGCGTTGTCGCGGTTTGTGGCGGTGTACGAACGCCCGCCGGCGGACCATAGGACGGCCTGACTGGTTGTTGCGGCGGGGTGTTCGCCGGTGGTTGGTTCATCTGCCGGGGCGGAGTGTATCTGTAGGTCTCGGTTGCGCCATGGGCGGCAGGCGCGGGTCCTGCCGCAGCGCCGGCGCCCTGCGGTGCGCCGGTATACGCAGCAGGCGGAGGTCCGCCGAAGCGCCCGTTGTTCTGCACAGACTGTCCGGTCTGCGGCCGAGGCGGCGTGCGCTGGCCGCGAACCGGTGGAGCAACGGTCTGCACCGCTTCGACGACGCGAACCGGAGGCCGAGGCTGCACTGCAGCCGGCGTTGCTGTCCGCAGTTGCCGCATGGCCTGGGGGTCGATTGGGAGGCCGGGGTGCTGCTGGAGCACCGCCTGCCGCGCGGTGAACGATGGCGGCGGGGGCGGCGGCGCGGTGCGCGCTACCACAGGCGTGTTCAGCGCACGGGCGGGTGGCCGAGCAACCCCCTGGGGCATAGAGCCGTGTCCGAGTACCGCCGCGGGCTGGGGCGTTACGGCCGCGGTATGCACTACCTGGGCCTGAGCCAACGCCTGTGGCGGAACCGGGCGCGCTACCTGGTAAACCGGACGCGCGCTGGCGAGCGCATTCGCCGGCACCGCTACTACGGCGTTCGGGGCACGCGCGTTCACGTAATTCACCGTGGTTACGTTGGTCACGTTGTTGTTGATGATGGTGGTGTTGTACACCCTTGTGATGTTCACGTTGTTGACCACCGTATTGGAGGTGTTCACGCGCGTGAAGTAGCCCTGGCTGACGTGATAGCTGGGCACGTACACCTCGCGGGGTCCGAGTGGAATCCAGGCCACCGCGCCTCCCCCGCCGAACGACAGGGACATGCTGAAGTGCGAGCCGCCGACCCACGCCACCAGCGCTGGAGCGTAGACCGGCCTTACCGCGACCGGTCCCGGGATCCAGCCCCAGGCGCCGCCCATGTAGGCCCAGCGGCCATAGTGGAAGGGAGCGAATCCCCACGGCGCATCGTCCACCCAGGTCCAGCCCCACGGATCGATCCAGGCCCAGTGGCCGTAGTGATACGGCGCCCAGCCACCCGGCACGCTGCGCGGGTACCACACCTCGCCATACTGCGGGTCGTCGCGCCAGTAGCCGTTGTCGTCGAGGTCCTCGTATCCGATCATCTGCGGGTTGACATAGCGGCGGGACATGCTGCGGTCCTCGCGCGCCACGCGAGCGAGACACCATTGGTCGAAGCCATCAGCCCCCGGCGCCGGCTCCATGTCGAACGAGACCTGGTCTGTACCGGTTGCGATCACCTGCTCGCCGGGTGTGACGTTGAACGCCTGTCCGCCGCCGGTCACCTCGGCCTGACCGTCGCGAACCGTGGCCACCGTGGTGGCGCTGTCCGGATTCGCATCCACGCGATATGTTCCTGGCCGGAGCAGTGAAAACGCCATGCCCGGCGTGTCCACCTCGAAGGTCTGATCCGGATCGAGAAACCGCACATGGACGTGAACAGAACCCTGGGTGATCTGGATCTGGGCGGTTTGATCGTTCAGATTCAGGATCTGAAACGCGGTGCCAGGTCCCAGCCGCAGGCCGGCGCTGCCGATATGCAGTTCGGCGCGCGAATCCTGATCGACCCAGATCTGGTCTCCTGTCGTCATGGGCCGATTGATGGCCGCGGGCGCCCACTCGTCCATACCCGCGGGCTGAAACGACACCGAACCGCTGATATAGTTAAGCCGTGCGACGCGGGTGGGCGGGTCCACCTGGCCGAAAGCAACCGCGGCCGACGCCGCGATCAGGAGTAGCACATGCCGTTGCATGGATAACGTTCCTCCTGTAACGTTAAACGCTGTCCGGCCGGGCTTCCGTTTCGCACGCGCTCATTAAACTCCGTGAATGTAATGGACTTATCAGTTGGTGGGCCAGGACTTCCCGGAATCGTGTCCAGGAACGTTACAGTGGAAGCGCACGGCTTTCGGTTTTGGGATAACGGAAATTCCGCAGGCGGCGTCTGCATTTCGATGATGGTCGCCAGCCGTGTTTCCCGTATCGCAGCCGCTCTCTGCGCCTGCGCTGTTGCCGCTCTGGGTCAGTACAAGATGGATCCCGCCGGACCTCCTCCGGCCGATATCCCCTCGGCGATTCGCGACACGCTGCAGAAAGACGGCGCCAAGATCAGCGGTCCCAATGGCGCACTGTGCGAAGTGTGGTTCCGCAGCACGACTCCGGCCGGACCGCCCAACAACGAGAAAGACGTGACCCTCACGAATCTGCCGCACGGCGCGCTGATCGGCGTGATCAAGTACGAATCGCAGGGGCAGGATCGCCGCGGCCAGACCATCAAGCCGGGCGTGTACACGCTGCGCTTCAGCTATTACCCGGTCAACGGCGCGCACCAGGGCGTCGCGCCGCAGCGCGATTTCGCTCTGCTGTCGCCCATAGCCTCCGACACCGACCCCAACGCGCTGCCCAACTTCGACACGCTCGTCGCGATGAGCAAGAAGGCCTCGGGTACGGGCCATCCGGCGGTGCTCAGCATCTGGAAAGCGGACACCGACTTCAAACCCGGGTTCGACAAGGAAGGAGACGACTGGGTGCTGCAGGCAAAAATGGGCGATACCCCGATCGCGATCATTCTCGTCGGTGTCGCGCAGTCCTGAGGCCCACCGATGGCAAAACTGCTGCAGGTTATCGGCGTCCTCGCCATCATCGGGCTGATTGTCGCGCAGTTCATGGGGCCGGAAAAGTTCCGGCAGCGCATGGACCCGAACAAGTCCATTGAAGTGCAGACGGGAATGCCGCAGAACGTCGCCGACATCCTGCATCGCGCCTGCTACGACTGCCATTCCGAGAACACGACGTGGCGCTGGTACGCCCGCGTGGCGCCCTTTTCGTGGCTGCAGCTCGCCGATGTGGGCGCCGGCCGGGCGCACCTCGACTTCTCAAACTGGACCAATTTCACGCTGGCGCAGAAAGTGGACCGGCTGAAGGGAATCTGCAAGCTCACGCGCAGCGGTGACATGCCGCTGTGGTACTACAAGCCGCTGCATCCCGCCGCCTGGTTGTCGGACGGGGACCGTCAGACCATTTGCAACTGGAGCGACGGGCTGCTGGCGAAGCTTCAAAGCGATCCCAATGCGGCCGGCGCAAATGCTCCGCCGATTCCCGGAGCGGCACATGAAGAGCCGAACGAACAGAATGAAAAGAAGACGGGGCAGCCGCCCCCGAGCCAGGTGAAATGATGCGCGCCAATTGGAGGGCTGCGTGGCTGATGCTGGCCGCATTTTCTCTGGCGCGGTCGGCGGACGCACCCGCCAATCCGATGGTGGCCCGCGTGGGCAACACCGGATTCATCCAGCTTCGCGCGTCCAGCTTCCGGAACCTGAATGCGCGTCAGAAGCTTCTCGCGTACTGGCTGTGCCAGGCCGCGATCGCGATCGATCCCATCATCTACGACCAGCTCTCGCCATTCGGTCTTCGCGAAAAGCGGCTGCTGGAGGAGATCGTGGCGCATTCCTCCGGCATCGATGCGGCAGCGCTGAAGCAGATCACCGACTTCGCGGACCTGTTCTGGGCCAATCGTGGGAATCACAACGAGACGACCTCGCAGAAGTTCGTGCCCGCCTTCAGCGCCGACCAGCTTCAGGCCGCCGCGGCGCAGGCCTTCCGCAATGGGGCGTTTCGTTCGGCGTACGGCGACCTGCCGGCGCTTGACTCAGAGGAGGCTGTGCGGAACGAAGTGGAGGCGCTGCGCGCGGCGCTGTTCGATCCGTCGTTCCAGCCCATGTCCACGGCCAAGACGCCGCCCCCGGGTGAGAACATTCTGCAGGCCAGCTCGGTGACGTTCTACGGCCCCGGGGTCACGCCCGACGAGCTGAAGGGCTTCGACGCGAAATACCCGCTGAATTCCACGGTGGTGAAGAACGGCGAAGGACATTTGGTGGAAGAGGTGTGGCGCGCGGGCACGCCCGACGGGTCGGTCCCGCCGGGGAAATATGCGGTGTGGCTGAAGAAAGCCAACGACTCGCTGGCCAAAGCGCAGGCCGCGGCTGATCCGCAGCAGGCGCGGGTAATCGGCGATCTGATCCGTTATTACCAGACCGGCAATCCGGCCGAATGGCTGCAATTCGGCGCCGACTGGGTGCGCAATAACGCCACGGTCGATTTCGACAACGGCTTTATCGAGGTCTACCGCGACCCGCTCGGCCAGAAGGGGAGCGCACAGAGTTTTGTGACCGTCACCGACCAGCCGCTCACCGAAACCATGAACCGGCTGGCCGCGAACGCCGCATACTTCGAGCAGAAGGCGCCCTGGCTCGCGCAGTACAAGAAGACGTCGTTCACGCCGCCGGTGGTGAAGGCGGTGGAGACGTTGATCGAGACGGGCGATTTTCACGTGAGCACGATCGGCGACAATCTGCCCAACGAGAACGAGATTCACGAGAAGTACGGGAGCAAGAATTTCCTGTTCACGGCCGCAAGCCGCGCGTTCGAAGACGCGTCGGGACATAAGTCGATCGAGGAGTTCGGGGCCTCGCCGGCGGTGATCCAGCGCGACATCAAATACGGCGAACAGGCGGAGGAACTCGAGACGGCGCTGCACGAGGTGATCGGCCACGGATCCGGGAAGCTCAGCGCGAAGCTCGC
>Ga0070739_10006703_pt1 | contig 12589 bp, 6 predicted proteins | sample Coa_R1_7_FD_66445 | JGI IMG/M metagenome (GOLD analysis project Ga0070739, IMG submission 66445) | Surface soil microbial communities from Centralia Pennsylvania, which are recovering from an underground coalmine fire - Coalmine... | ecosystem: Environmental > Terrestrial > Soil > Unclassified ... | reverse complement strand
GTTCTGATGACTTGTTCGGCTCGCTGCCAGACCCGGCGAGCTTCCGCTTGCTCTCCGGCCTGTGCCAACGCTTGCCCTAATGTACTCAACGCCTCAGCTTGCCGCCACTCGCTCTTGATGGTTCTGATGACTTGTTCGGCTCGCTGCCACTCTCCGGCCTGTGCCAACGCTTGCCCTAATGTACGCAACGCCTCAGCTTGCTGCTCCTCGTCCTGGATAGTGCTGATGACTTGTACGGCTCGCTGCCACTCTCCGGCCTGTGCCAACGCTTGCCCTAATGTACTCAACGCCTCAGCTTGCTGCTCCTCGTCCTGGATAGTGCTGATGACTTGTTCGGCTCGCTGCCAGACCCGGCGAGCTTCCGCTTGCTCTCCGGCCTGTGCCAACGCTTGCCCTAATGTACTCAACGCCTTAGCTTGCTCCCACTCGTCCTGGATAGTGCTGATGACTTGTTCGGCTCGCTGCCAGACCCGGCGAGCTTCCGCTTGCTCTCCGGCCTGTGCCAACGCTTGCCCTAATGTACTCAACGCCTCAGCTTGCCGCCACTCGTCCTGGATAGTGCTGATGACTTGTTCGGCTCGCTGCCACTCTCCGGCTTGTGCCAACGCTTGCCCTAATGTACTCAACGCCTCAGCTTGCTGCTCCTCGTCTTGGATAGTGCTAATGGCTTGTTCGGCTCGCTGCCACTCTCCGGCCTGTGCCAACGCTTGCCCTAATGTACGCAACGCCTCAGCTTGCTCCCACTCGTCCTGGATAGTGCTGATGACTTGTTCGGCTCGCTGCCACTCTCCGGCCTGTGCCAACGCTTGCCCTAATGCAAGCAACGCCTCAGCTTGCTCCCACTCGCTCTCGATGGTTCTGATGACTTGTTCGGCTTGCTGCCAGACCCGGCGAGCTTCCGCTTGCTCTCCGGCCTGTGCCAACGCTTGCCCTAATGTACTCAACGCCTGTTAACGGTCAATAAAAATAGGACTGGTTGGCTATTTATTCGTACCGATAGAAGCCTCCTCTCGTTGGGGGAGCTGCTGGCTCGCCTGCTGGGCGCGATAGCTGTCGACGGCCATCATATCCAGAATGACGCAGTGGTGGATCACGCGGTCGATGGCCGCCATCGTCGTCATGGGATTCTTGAAAATGCGCTCCCATTCACTGAAGACGAGATTGGTGCTGATGAGCACGGACTTGCGCTCATAGCGCTCGGACAGAAAGGTAAAGAGCACCTCCATTTCGTCGCGATCGTGCTGGACGTAGCCGATATCATCCAGAATGACCGCGGCAAATTTGTCCAGCTTCGCCAGCTCCTGCGGCAGGCGCAGATCGCGCTTGGCCGCCAGGAGCCGCTGGACGAGGGAACTGGTAGGTATCCACAAGACAGAATAACCCGACAGGATGAGGTCATGCCCGAGGGCAGCCAGGGCATGGCTTTTGCCAACCCCCGGCTTGCCGACGGCCACGACATTGATAGCTTGCGCGAGAAAGGCTCCCTTCTTGAGCCGCTCGATGTGCAGTTGCAGGGTCGGCGACAGGCGTGCCACATCGAAGGTGCGAAACGTCTTTTCCAGCGGTAAGCCACTCTGGCGCAGCAGGCGCTCGGTACGCCGCTCCAGGCGCAGAGCTTCTTCTCGTTTGGCTAATTCGTGCAAATAGGCTTCATGCGAGAGGCCTTCCTTGGCTGCTTTGAGCGCCAGGTCGGCAAAGCTGTGGGCCATGCCGGTCAGTTTGAGGCGTTCGAGCAGCTCATGCAGTTCGTTGTGACGATTGAGTGCGTTAGACATCTTTTCTCCTTGAGGGAATGAGTTGATCGTAAGTCGACAAATCCAGTGGCGGCACCTCAATGGTCGGCACCGGTGTTGGCACCTGCACCAGGTCACGCACCGTCACAAAGGTTGGGGGTTTCTCTGCTTCCAGCACGATCTGCAGTGCGGTTTCGACTTCGGTCTCCGAGGTGGAGGCGGCCAGGTGCAAAATGCGCACATACTCGCGGTCGGCACGAGCACTGCCATCACGGCGTAAGCGATCATAGGCCAGGCGGAAGGTCGTGGTGGGAAACAGTTCGTCGCGGTAGCGGTAGGCGGCAAAGGCTCCCGGCTTGCGCACTAGCGACCAGATAATGTGGTGATAATCGATGCGGTGATGATGCTTGCCCACCAGACGAGGCAGCTCAAAGACCCGTGTTGTGCCCACATAGCCTTGCAGGTGCTCGGCACGGATGCGTAGCAGGACCGAGGTACCGATCAAGCGTGAGGGGACCGAATAGACGTTGCCTGCCACCGTGATCGTCGAAAAGCGCGAGACGGTGACCCGCAGCTCCTTGCAGGGAGAAAGCGCGGTGGCAGGCAGGGGGCGCAAGGCCACTTTTTCTGCCGCAAAGCGAGCGTTTCGTGTCTGGTTGCGTTTGTGAAGGAGGTCCTGCACAAAGTGCTCGTAGGCCGCTCGGGTGGCGAAATCGCGACTGCCGCGCACGCGCAGCGCCTGATCGAGCGCCTCTTTGAAGCGGTGATGCGATTGCTCCACATCGCCGTTTTCATGCGCGATCCCGGTATTGTTCCAGGTCGGCTGCATGCCATAATGGGCCATCAAAGCCTGGTAGCGGACCGTCCATTCCTCTTGCTCCTCTTTGCGCAGGTGTCGCACCGCTGCACTCAAGTGGTCGGTGCGGTGTTGCTGCGGAACGCCTCCCAGCTGCCAGAGCGCTTTTTCCATCCCTTCGGCCAGCGCCTCAAAGGTTTCGCTGAAGCACAGACTGGCTGTCTCGCAGTTGGAGTAGGTCAGCACAAAATGATACATCAAGTGCGGGAAAGGCTCTCCCGCGATGGTGACCCCGAGATCCTCCATATGCGTGAAATCGGACTGCGCCCGTTCGCCTGGGGTATGGTGTTGTTCAAAGATCACCTCTTGCTCTGGTCCATGCAACGCTCGCCAGCGGGCGATATGGCGGCGCAGCGTGCGATCCTGCGTGGGACGGTAGCGAGCAGGGTGCTTCTCGCAGAGCAGGGCAAACAACGTGGAGGCTTGCAGGGCCGGATCGCGTTCGAGTTGGGCGACCACCCAGGGCCAATCTTCCTCGAACGGGTTCGTGCGCGTTTGCCAATCGTGGGGACGCTTGAGCTCGGAAGGCAATTTGCCTGCCTGCTCATATTTGCGAGCCGTGCGCTCACTCATGCCAGCACGTGCCGCTGCCACTTGTTGGGACAGGCCTTTGCGTCGTTCAGACATATACAATTTCACCTCGTAATCGTTTTTCATGTGTGGACACCACCTTCTTGTGTTTTGAGATGGTGTTATCCTAGGCCATCAGTACTCGCTTGTCGAGTGCGATGGCCCTTTTGGTGTCCACAGTGGTCGTCATAAAACGCCAGAGGGTCTCTTTGCTCGATGCTCTCCGATGTCCGCAGTGGTCACGATAAAACGCCATCCTGCTCGCGTCAGCCGGGTAGCCCTTGCCCACCTCCCTGCCACCTCCACCGGGCTACCCGGCTTCGTTCGCATCCTTCGCCTTTTGCCTCGACTGCCCCACCCTCACTCCCCACCACCTCAGTCGATCAAAAGGCGAAGGCCTCTCCCCGTTCCCCCCCACAACTCCAGGTTGCCATTTTCCGCAAACAGAAGAGCCGTCTGACCGTTTCATCACTGGGCGGCAAAGATAATCCTCCGCCGTCGGTCATTCTTATTGTCCATCAACAACGCCTCAGCTTGCTGCCTCTCGTCCTGGATATTTTGTGTCACATCACTGGCTCTCAGCAGCAATCCCATCCAGACTATTCTCTCCTCTAATTGTTCTCGCAGTTGCTCCGCGATCTGGCACAACACTCGAACTCTCCGCACCGCATCGGTCACCAGATCGGCCAAACCAATCGCTATTTGCTGTTGCCCCAGCAGCGTCATCAATCGAAATGCAGCCTCAGGATAGCGATCCGCCCGGCTCCCCAGACTACAATGCAATAGACTGTAGCGCCAAAGGCGGGATAACATGGCAACTCCTTCTTCGAGCGTATACCCTTCCCATGACGCTGCCTGCTGTCCCAGCTCCACATCCCGGGCAAAAAGCCGGGTACTCGGATCCCAGTGGATCTTCGCTTGCCCGTACTGGCCTGCATCCAGCACAGCAAAAAGACGTTGCCACAGGTGAGCATGATACAGGTGGGTGATGTAGTGGTAGCGTGCGTATTCGCGTCGCCCTTGTTCCACCGCATCAGTACTTTTTTCCCAGATATGACTCATATCTCCTTGCTCACACCAGTCCACAAGCCAGGCATGGAGACGCTGTACGTCTTCTGTATCGAACACCCCGGTATCTTGAACAGGCAACTTATCTTCTGATTCGGAACGCTTCTGATGCAGGTAATCGCGCAGTTTGAGGTGAAACAGGCTATAGCGCTCCTGCCCATCGCTGATGACCAGGCCGCCAAGCCGCTCTAATCCTTTACGGAGTTGATGATGATCAATGGATGTCGATTGATGGAGATTGATGATCTGCTTCAGGTGCATACGAGCCAGCGGCTCGCGCGTGACCAGCAGAATGCCCAGCAGAGGTTTCATGACCCGTTCCCACAGCTCTTCATGCCGCGATATGCGCTCTATCGCAAGCCCAAACAGATTGTCTGGATTCTCAGCAATCCTCTTGATAATGGCTTCCACCTCTTCAGGCATGATGTGACCGCGTTTTGCCAGTTCTTTTGCCGCGAGATCGAGGAAGAGCGCATTCTCATCCAGTTTTTGATAAAACTGGTCGGCAAGGCTTGGCTCCAGTGTCACTTTACGATGGCGCAAAATCGCATCGAAGTCGGCGCGGCTCAAATTCCGAAGCTGGTAGATGACGTGTGGCTTTTTCAACTGGAGCGGCGCAAGCGTATCGTTAGGGCGAGTTCCCAGGACAAAGACGATCCCTGCTGGAACCTCAGGCGGCAGAAAACTCAGATCGCGTTTTCCCCTCATGTCTGTTCCCACCGTGTCCTCTTCCAGTTGATCCAGGCCGTCGATATAGATCACTTCACGCTCGCCTTTGTCTGCTATCTGCTGAAGGACTCTCGGGAAGTAGTCACGCAGTGCGGCCGTTGTTTGCCCATCGAGGTAGAAGTCAGGCAGGTCGTGTTTCAAGATAAGCCGTGCCATCAGGTTGCGCAATAAGGCGAACTGGTGATCCGACCCGGGATCGAGCGGAATGAAATGATAGGCGATACGCTCCAAATCTTCTTTCTGGCGTGCCTCGTCAATCAAGCGGGCAATGAGACTGCTCTTGCCCTGGCCTGCCGGGCCGGTGATAGTGAGATAGCCGCCCGTTTGCTGCAACTGAGCGATCTGCCCACGAACCTCATCCAACTCGTCCACTCGTCCCACAAAACTGCTCAAACGATCCTCCAGGAATGCCTGATAATCGAGAATCATGGCTCGCAATCGCTGCTCACGTTCGGCTCGCTGCTGCTCTTGCCGCAATTGTGCAACACGTCCGGGATAATGAGCCAGAATCATCTGGCCGCTCGCGCCAAATGAGCGTGGTCGTTGCCTGTCTGGCATGTGCTTTTCTAGATAACTGAGCAGGCTGGTATAGGTGATACAATCCGGGTTATTGTTGTCGAAGGCTTCCAGGCAGTCACCGCGTAATGCAGACAGCATCACTCCGGCCATCAGGCCATGTCCATCATGCTCATAGGCCACTGTATCTGGAAGGGTTGCGGCGAGCAGTGTTCGCAAGGCGTGAGCGGGAACCTCACGCGTCGGCGGGAGATCCTCAAAGTAGAACTTCAGACGCCTGAGAATATTTTCCAGGTAGGGGTCATGCCCCATCTGCCCGCTGTTACCGGCATAGCAACATTCGAGGATGAGTAAGATATCGGCAGCTTTGTCATGCTCATACAGCACTTCACGAAGCCAGCTGATGGATAGGTGTGAGTAAGGATCGCGCTTGATATGCGCCGGGTTGAAGTTGTGTGTCACTACATAGACATCATCGACATTTCCCCGCACAGTCATTGGCTCGCCATGTCCACTAAAGTAAAAGAGTACCACATCATGATCGTCGAGTTCTTCTGCCAGATCCAGGACCGCGTTCTTCACATTGTCCGTTGTCGCCTGCTCCCCTACAAGCGGCGAGCGGAAGAGTTCGTATGCACAGCCCCGCAACACCTGGGCCATGTCGATTGCATCTTGCTCGGCGTACTTGAGCGCCTCGCGTCCCGGCACAGACTGGCCGTTCACGCCGATAACAAGTGCGATGCGCCGACCTGCTGACGATGCTGTTGATACTGGTTCCCGGGCTTCAGTGGACATGATGGCCGCTATACTCCCTCTTGCACTTTGTTGCCAACAAGCAAGAATACTGGTTCCAGGGCAGAGGCAAGCTCTACCCCTACCCTTCTGCCAATTGCTATCGAGGGGGAAGGGCGATGGCAAGCATTGCTCCGGGGCTTGTTCCTCACTTTGTCTTCCCTTTCTTGCAACAGTTATTTCGACCGGCGGCGAGGCCTGGATGGAACCTGGCCTCGGACTCGCGTCTTGCTTTTCGCTGACACCTGCCGCGCGGTCTGTGGATGGGCAGTGGCGAATTTGCGAGCGAGGGCAAGGGCGGCATCCGCCTGGGCAATGTCCCGCGCCTCAACCTCGATGGGTGTGCCATCGATCATCACTGAGATTTTAATTGGACGAATCGCCTCTTCATCTTTGCCAACCTGGGTTTCATGGGCATGAAACACTCGCCTGACGAGCGGAATAGCTGCGCCCATAATGGTCACCAGGGCGCTTGTGTCGTTGGTCACCTCTTCGACGGTTGCGCGGTTGGCCCAGACAAACGCTGCGGCTTGCGTGATGGCGTTGGCCACTTCGACGAGGAAGGGGCCGCCGCGCGTGCCGGTATAGACCGGGCGCAGGTCATAGCCCTCGCGTTGCAGGCTTTCGACAAGGGACCGTCCTGTCTCATGGACTACTGCCGGGCTGGTCTCCTCCGAATCTGGTACCAATTCCAGGATGATTGCCACTTCATCAGCAGTGGATGGTGAAACGGTAGAGAGTTCCTCCATAGAGGCTCCTTCTGTCAAATCTTCGTTTCTCTCAAGCCTTCAACGAATGATGGATAATACCCTTGTTGATAGGAGTAGTATACAAGGAGTTGCACAGTTTGGCAAGAGATGAAAATGAGGGGATCTCCATCCTTGAGGATACTGGTGGCGAATTCAGGGAAGTCGAGGAAAATGTACAAGTGGCGAGAATGTTGCGAGGATAGGGGGAGCAGAAGGCAGGAAAGAGTTCGAGCAAGTCCGAAGAAGGAGAAAGCGATGTCGTTAAAGCCACAGCCCATCGGGCCGATCCCGGAAGAAACCGCTCGTATTGCTCGTGCGGCCTACCCCAAAGGCAATATCTACCTGCAGTTGCGTGATGCGCCTGGGACAATCTATGAGGATGAACAGTTTGCCCACCTCCTTCCTCAACGCGGTCAACCGGCGGCGGCTCCCTGGCGCCTGGCGCTGGTCTGTGTGATGCAATTCCTGGAAGGATTGTCGGATCGACAGGCCGCTGATGCGGTGCGGGGACGGTTGGAGTAGAGTCTGTCTGCCCTCTACCCGCTCTGGACGGTCTGGGAAACGAGGAAACGGCGAAGCCTATAAAGGAAACGTGAGGGGTGGCCTGCCTGGCGCTCGCACCGGCTTCCGTTCACGCCTCTGGGGCCACCCCTTGCCGGCTTACACGGGGAGGTTTTTGGGGAAAATTTGTTGTAAAGTCGCTTGAGAGGCCGACGGAAAGGGTGGCATTGGCAACGCTTCTCCATCGGCTTCCCAGGCCGATCCGTCCAAAAACCTCCCCGTGTAAGCCCCTTGCCGGTGGCCTGCGGCGCGCTCGCACTGGCTTCAGTGAACGCTTCTGGGGCCATCCCCTTGCGGGTGGCCTGGGGCGGCCTGAAGTTGACGCCTGAGGGGGATGCCATACTTGCCAGCCTGTCGTATAATGCAAGCATGCACTGCCACTGTACGATTGTCAAAACAACCGGTCTCTCTCGAATAAGATGAGGTGTGGGATTTATGCAGTATGCCATTGCGCGCAGCGTCTTCACGAGCCTGAAATGGTTCTGGCTGGTACTTCTTACAGCCTTTCTCGCCTCCTACGCCGCCAATATTGCCCCGTTGCCCTTCCAGCAGGTCGCCAGCCAGTTTTACGAGAGTACCTTTGGCATGCTCTTTCTCCCCGGCCTGCACCTCACCCTGACGCTGCTCGCGCTGGGCGCGCTGGCCCTGCTCACGCTGCTCTCCTGGCTGATCGCTCGCCGCGCGCCAGAAGAGCTGCCGGAGCTTGCCGCTGCCCGCGTCCAACAGAGCCATCACAATGTGGGCGATACGATTCAGGTGCAGGATCAGGGGCAGGTCTATCACTTCAAGGAAATTTCCGGTTCGACGCTCATTTTCCCTGAAAAGCGTGATGAGACGACTGTGCGCTCTCCCTCTCCGTCGCAGCGCGAGGCTCTTTTGAACGGCTACCTTGATGGCATCATCAGTCGCAACCGGCTCATCAATCCGACGGGCATCAATGCGCCGGCCTCGCTGCCCATCTTCTCCGTTAATGTCCCGCTGGAGCAGGTTTTTGTCCATCTGCGCGCCGTCTCTGATCGTCCGCGCTTTGGCATGGCGCTGGAACGCGAACAGCGTGAACAGGAGATACAGCGCATCTATGAGCGCAGCGATCTCACAGACGAGGAACGGGAAGAAAACATCCAGCAGTTGCGCGCCGCTTTCTGGCGCTCAGAAATGGTCGAGGGCATGCTCGCCTCGATCGCAAAGGCGGGAAAAGACCTGACCATCGAGGATGTCTTCACCGATCTGAAGGCTGGCAGCCCCGTCGCCATCTTGCTGGGCGGGCCGGGAGCGGGCAAGAGTACGACCATGCGCTGGCTGGCGCTGCGCATGGCCCGTGCGCTACGTGCCGACAAGGAGCTTGAGTCGGCCTATGCGCCCGCGCAGCTCCCTTTGCTGCTGCGCATCGGCGATTACGCTGCCTATCTGGTAGACCCGGAAAACAAGATCCCTCGTCAGACCGGCGGCGAGGGCCGCGCCCATCTCTTCATGGCCTTCATAAGGCAGAAACTGGAAGAGATCGACCGGGGCTTGCCCGACATCATCCTCGAAGCCCTGGCTCAGGGACGCTGCCTGCTGTTGCTGGACGGGCTGGACGAAGTGGCCAGTGATGACCTGCGACGACAGGTGGCTGCCGATATCTTTGCCTTCCTGAACCAGCACTGCCTCAAATCAGTGAAGCAAGAGCCGTTCAACCGCGTCATCATCACCTCGCGCATCGTCGGCTACGAGCCTGGCTCCCTGTCGCAATATCGTGAATACACCTTGCTTGACCTGAGCGACCCGCAGATCGAAGCCTTCCTGAGCAGCTGGTGTCCCGCCGTTGAGCTATCGCTGGCGGCCAAAGGAACGCGCTCACAGGAGGAAGGCACGCTGACGGCGCAGGATCGGCAGCGGGCGCAGGCGGAGGGCGAGCGGCAGCGCGATGATCTGCTGCGCTCGTTGCGCGACAATCCCGGCATCAAGCAGCTGGCCGTCAACCCGCTCATGCTGACCATCCTGGCGCTCATCCAGCGCAACGGCGGCAGGCTGCCGCACCGCCGCATCGACCTCTACAACAGCGTGACGCGCACCCTGCTCGACAACTGGAACCGCACGCGCGGCGGCAAACGCTTCGCCGATGATGAGATCGGCGTCGCCGAGGATGTGTTGAGCGTGATCGCCTTCGAGATGCACCGCCACGACCTGCCTTTGACGCGCCTGCGCGCCCTGGAACTGGCTCGCGCCAGCCTGGCCTACCCACAGAGCGCCGAGCATGTCGCCCTGGCGAACGTCGAGCGGTTCCTGGACACGCTCAGCGAGAGCAGCGGCCTCTTCGTCGAGCGCGGGCAGGGCCTCTTTGGCTTTATGCATCGCACCTTCCAGGAATATTACGCCGCTCGCTACCTGCTGGACGGCAAAAGCTATGCCGCCAACGCCCCGGTCGCCGTTGGCAGCGCCGACCTCGTGGCCTTTGCCGTCGCGCATTATCACCTGCCGCTGTGGCGCGAACCCTTGCTGCTGGCCGTCGCCTATAAGAGCGAGCAGGAGAAACGGGGGACGCAGGCCAACGAGCTGATCCGCGCTATCCTCAACGCGCCTGCCGCCTGCGATAGCATCCTGCAGCGCCACCTGCTCTTCGCCGCCGCCTGCATCGTCGATTGCAACTTCCTGTATATCGACACTCCCCTGCAAGTCAAGATCGCGCAATGCCTGCTTGATCTCTATGGAGACCCTCTGGACAGAGGTCGCTACACAGCATTGCAGCAAGAGATTGAAGAAGTCGCTCTGCTCTGGCTGCGCGGGCAGCCGAAAGAGAGCAGCATCACAACGCCGCCTCTGCTGGAGACCTGGCGGAGCGCGCTCTGCGATGACGGCAACCCGCAGCGACAGGAAGGAGCCGCGCGCCTGCTGGCCTCTCTCGCGCCCGACCTGCCAGCCTGCCAGCGCCTGGTGCTGCTGGAACTCGTCCCGCCCCTGCTGCAACTGGCCGATGTCCTCGACACCCCCGGCCTCCCGGATGAGCTGCGCGTTCGCCTGCCCGATCCAGCGGCGCGCCCGGCCCATTCCTCTAGCGCAGACTACGCCTTCGTCACGCTGCGCCTGCTCGACAGAGACGGCCCGCCCGGCTGGCTGCACGCTCAATGGCTCGCCCTGGCCAACGAGCAGCCGGACCTGCTGGCACGCCTGACACAGCACTCGCTGGAACTCGATTCCCTGCTCACTCCTGCTGCCTTCCCCGCCAAATCAGAGGATCCCAACAGGCAGAGACAGAAAGAGATCGGAAAAGACTGGCCAGAAAGAGCCAGGCGCGACCCGCGCGGCTTGCAAAGCGACCTGTTGCAGGCCAGCAGCGCCGCCCGCTATCCACACGCCCTGCTTTACTGGCAATTGCTCCAGGCCGAAACGCAGAGTACAGAACCCTGGCAGGCCCTATGGGATCGCCTGCTCGAGGCGGAAATGGGGCGCGGGCGGACAGCAACCTACCAGGCCTGCCTGAATCTCCGACTCCTGATGGCAAAAGACGATGAAAACCAGCGCAAGGCAATTATGGCGATCTTGCTTCAGCATCTTTCATCTCACAGTCGCCTGCAAGTTCAAAGTATGAATGCTATTATTACTATCTTCCTGAGAGACCTGAGATACCTGAGAGACCTGAGAGACCAGAGATACCTGAGAGACCTGAGAGACCTGAGATACCTGAGAGACCTGATAGACCTGATAGGCCTGAGAGACCTGAGATACCTGAGAGACCTGGGAGACCTGAGAGACCTGAGAGACCTGAGATACCTGAGAGACCTGGGAGACCTGAGAGACCTGGGAGACCTGATAGACCTGAGAGACCTGATAGACCTGAGAGACCTGAGATACCTGAGATACCTGAGATACCTGATAAGTTCCCTGTGTAACATTTTGAGGCAGGGAACAGAACGCCCGTTAGCGTTGCTTGCGCTTTATAGCGTTGTCAGCACTGCTGATGTGCCTGAGCCGCTACGGCAGGACATCGAACAAAGTCTCAGCCAGATTATGGGGCAGCCGCCGCTGGAACAACGCCTGCTGATCCATACTCTCCGGCTGCGTCTCGGCACGGCAACGTCCCCATCTCCCCGATCAACGCCGGCAGCGCCGACAGGGACAGCAGCTGAGCGCGCGCGCAGGCTCGGGCAGCTCAAAGAGCGCGGGCAGCGCAACCAGGTACAACAAGCGGATGCGGAAGAGTTGCTCGCTGCCTGCTATGACGGCAGGAAGGTTTCGCAAGACGTCTGGAAAACGGTCACGGGAGATGATTATTCCTGGGACAATACCGTTGCTGAAGTGGCGTGGCGCCTTTCTGGAGAGCAATGGAAGATGGCGCAGGAGGCGTGGCAGGCCGTCGTGAGGCGCCTGGACGACGAGGATGCGCTCATGTGCGGCGCGGCGGCATTGCTCTTACGCCAGGGCAGAGATATCCCGCAGGAGGAGCGCGAGTGGGCCATCAAGCGTATCCAGGCCATCCTCAACGACGAAGTGCGCTCGCGTCGCCCGCTTGACCCGCCGGATGGATACTGGCTGCGGCTGGATGATGTGTTGTTTGAGACGTTGCGGGCGCTGGCCGAGCGGGGATAAGGGCGGGCGAGGGGGTGACGTTGCGGGCGCTGGTGGAGCGCGGGTAAGGGCGGGAGTGGGGGGCCAGGGCGGGCGCGAAGCAGGCCACCCCCAGAGGCGTTAACTGAAGCCAGGGCGAGCGCGAAGCAGGCCACCCGCAAGGGGTGGCCCTACTATATACGACCGCTCCACAAGCCCTACGACATGGTCGTATAGAGTAGGGCCACCCCCAGGGGCGTGAACTGAAGCCAGGGCGAGCGCCAGGCAGGCCACCCCCAGAGGCGTTAACTTAAGGCCGCCGCAGGCCACCCGCCAGGGGTGGCCCTACTCTATACGACCGCTCCACAAGCCCTACGACATGGTCGTATAGAGTAGGGCCACCCCCAGAGGCGTTAACTTCAGGCCGTCACAGGCCACCCGCAAGGGGTGGCCCTACTCTATACGACGGCTTCCCACATTCCACGAGACGG
>Ga0070739_10006702_pt1 | contig 12590 bp, 10 predicted proteins | sample Coa_R1_7_FD_66445 | JGI IMG/M metagenome (GOLD analysis project Ga0070739, IMG submission 66445) | Surface soil microbial communities from Centralia Pennsylvania, which are recovering from an underground coalmine fire - Coalmine... | ecosystem: Environmental > Terrestrial > Soil > Unclassified ... | reverse complement strand
GAAGCCGATTTCTTTCGTGAGCTGAATCCCGCGCGCGGTATCGATCTGTGTCCCCAGCCAGGCGGAATTGATAAGGCCCAGTTTCATCCGGAAGATCCTATCATATAATTCTCCGTTGACGTCATGAACGTTTAATGGAAAGTTCATAGCAGCATCGTGCCCATCGATCTCGATCTGAACCATCTCCCGCCCAAACCCGCCCGCAGCGATTTTGGAATCGGCGCGGTCGGCGCCGGCTTCATTATGCGGGACGTGCAGTTGAAGGCTTATCTGGATGCCGGATTTCACGTCGCTGGCATCACTTCGCGCACGCCGGAAATTGCGCGCGAAGTAGCCGATCTGCGCGGCATTCCGCGCGTCTACGAAACGCTCGGCGAGATGCTGCGCGACCCCGCTGTCGAAATCCTCGATATCGCCGTGCCGCCGCACCGTCAGTTGGATATAGTGCGGCAGGCCGTCGAAGAAGGCATTCATCTGAAAGGCATCCTCGCGCAGAAGCCGCTCGCGGTCGATTACGAACACGCCTGCCAGACGGTTGCACTCTGCCAAAAGCGCGGTCTGCCGCTCGCTGTAAATCAGAACATGCGCTACGACCAGTCGATTCGCGCACTGAAAGCGGTGCTCGACCGTGGCTATCTCGGAACGCCCGTGCTGGCCACCATCGAAATGCGCGCGGTGCCCCACTGGCAGGCCTGGCTGCGCGATTATCACCGCCTGACGCTGCTCAACATGAGCGTTCACCACATCGACTGCTTCCGTTATCTTTTCGGCAATCCGCAGTCGATTTTCCTCACTGCTCGGAAAGATCCGCGCACGCAATTCCCGCACGAAGACGGCATCTGTTTATACACGCTCGAATACGCGGATGGCCTGCTGGCCACGGCCTGGGACGACGTGTGGACCGGACCGCGCAGCGCGGGCGACGATTTGAAACCCTATATCAAGTGGCGCGTCGAAGGCACGGATGGACTCGCGGAGGGCACCATCGGCTGGCCCAGTTATCCAAACCGCGCTCCGAGCACGATCACCTTCACCACCACTGCCCAACCGGGCGTTTGGTTTACGCCACGCTGGAACGAAGTCTGGTTTCCCGACGCGTTTCTGGGGCCCATGTCCGAAATTATGAACGCCGCCGCGACGAATTCGGAGCCGCCCACCAGCGGCGCCGACAATCTGCATACTATGGCCATCGTCGAGGCCGGATACAAATCGCTGCGCGACCGCCGTCCGGTCGAAATTTCGGAGGTCGCGCCCATTTCTGTCGCATGACCCAGAACCGAGCCGTACGCCGTCGCGGGTCATCACCCACCATGAAAGATATTGCCCGGCGAGCGAATGTCTCAATCGGTACGGTTTCACGTGTTTTGAATCGCCATTCCGATGTGGACGAGCGTCTGCGCGAACGCGTCGAAGCCATTGCTCGCAAATTGGGTTATGAATTCAGCGCGCGTACGCGCACGGCGATTCAATCGAAATCGCGCATCATCGGCCTGATCCTTTGCAACGATTTCGGGCTCAGCGCTGCGCAATCGCTGCTGCTGCTCGGAGTCGAAGAATATTGCACGGCCGAGGGTTACTATCTGCTCTTTGCCCGCCACAGCCATTCGCCGGCTGCCAGCGCGGCGTCGCTCGGAATTCCGCCCGTCGTGCAGACGCCCGGTTTGGCCGATTGCTTCATAATCGCCGGCACCGTGCATCCCAATCTGCTCACGCTTTTCGACCGCCACGGCCTGAACTACGTCGTTCTCGCCAATCACCTTGCTGCCGGCCGCGAACACGATCTCGCGCACAGCCACATTGTCCAATACGACGACACGCGCGGTTGTTGTGATGCTGTTCGCTATCTGGGACAGCTCGGCCATCGCGATATCTGGTATCTCGGAGACGATTCGAAGCCCTGGCACCGCAACCGGCTGAACGGATATTTGCAAGGCATTGCGGAGCTGAAGCTCGATCCGCACATCCACACCATCGCTCTCTCCGATGACGAGTTCGAAAGTGGACAGGCAGCCGTGGCTCACATCCTCGAACAAGGCTGGCCCATGACCGCCATTCTCGCCGGTTCCGATGAGCTGGCCTTCGGCGCACGCGAAGGACTCCGCCAGCACCGCCGCGAAGTCCCGAAAGACGTGAGCCTGATCGGCTTCGAGCACGAACGCAGCCGCGGCCGCGCGTCGAATCTGACCAGTGTGTCCATCGATATGGCCGAAGTCGGACGCCAGTTGGCGCGCGCCGCCATCGACAAAATCGAAAAGCGCGAAAAAGAATCGCGCGAAATCGTCATTCCGGCAACGCTCGTCAAGCGCAGCACCTGCCGGCCGCTCCGCAAAGAAGAGCACATGGTTCTATGAACGTTTCCATAAAATTTCATATTGACAACTCTGCGCATTTACAGTAAACCAGACTTACGGTCTTTCATGTCGTTGCGCCTCTGCGCTCTCGTTGTTGCCAGCGTTCTGTCTCTGTATGCTGCCGGCGTTACTTACCAAGGCTCGACCGGGCCCGGCCATGGAAAGCACATCGTCCTGGTGGCGGGGGATGACGCCGAATACCATTCCGAAGAAGCGCTTCCGGCACTCGCAAAAATTCTGGCCGTCCGCTACGGATTCACCTGCACCGTTCTGTTTCCCATCAATCCGGACGATGAAACCATCGATCCGCGCGAGAAACGCAATACGCCGGGACTGGATGCGCTCGACACGGCGGATCTCTTCGTCGATTTCATGCGCTGGCGCGACCTGCCGGACGATCAGATGAAGCATATCGTCGATTATGTAGAATCCGGCAGGCCGATTATTTCGCTGCGCACCGGCACGCACCCGTTCTGGTTCAAAACCAGCAATACGTACGCCAAGTGGTCGTACAACAGCACCGCCCCCGGATGGGAAGGCGGCTTCGGACGCAGAGTTCTGGGCGAGACCTGGATCGCACATCACGGCGAACATGGCAAGCAAAGCACGCGCGCCCTGTTTGCCGAAGGCGCCGCGGACAGCCCGATTCTGCGCGGCATCCAGGGCGGCGAAATCTGGGTCCCGAGCGACGTGTACGAAGTCCGGCTGCCGCTTCCCAGCACATGCCACGTCCTGCTGCTCGGGCAAGTCTTGTCCTGGGTAGGCCCTGACAGCGGACCGGCTCCGGGCAAAGTAAACAATCCCATGATGCCGGTCGCGTGGACGAACAGCTATACGGGCGCGAGCGGCAAAACCGCGCGCGTGTTCACTACCACGATGGGCGCGGCCGACGACATCGAAACCGAAGGTTTGCGCCGCTTCATCGTCAACGCGGCATTCTGGGCTCTCGGCATGGAGGCGCAGATCCCCGCGAAAGCGGACGTCGCCTTTATCGGCGTCTACAACCCGCACTCCTTCATGTCGGAAGTCTACACGGCGGGTGTCAAACCGTCGGATTTGGCGCTGAAATCCAGCGCACGGAGGAAATAGTTGTGCATCTCAGACTGATTCGTTGGGTTTCCTTGATCGGCCTCCTATCCTGGGTCTGCTTCGGGCAGACGTTCTCCGCATCCATCTCGGGCGTCGTCACCGATCCGAGCGGAGCGGTTGTCGCCAACGCCCAGGTTCATCTCAAAAATACCGGCACCAACGACACGCGCGAAGCTGTTTCGCAGTCGAACGGAGCCTACAACTTCGACAACCTCCTGCCGGGCACGTATGAGATCCGGGTGGAAGCGCCAGGCTTCAAAGCCTACGTTCAATCCAACATGATCCTGCGCGCGAACACTGCTGCGTCCGTAAATGTCGCGCTCCAAGTCGGCAGCACGCAGCAGCAGGTGTCGGTGAGCAGCGAAGCCGTGTTGATCGATACGCAAAGCGCTAACAATTCAGTCACGATGGATAATCACCTGATTGAAGCGCTGCCGAACAGCTACCGCAACCCGCTCAATTTCGTCTTTGCGCTGGCCGGCACCACGGACGCGCAAAGCGGCCTCACCTCGCGCTCCGTTAGCTTCGACCAATACGGCAGCGCCTTCGGCCTCAATGGCGGCCGCAGTGGTGACGAGCAGATCCTCATTGATGGCGCGCCTTCCACCGCTGTCGACTGGGGCGGTCTGCTAGTCGCTCCCATTCAGGATTCCGTGCAGGAACAACAAATCGCACAAAACGAATACGACGCGCAATACGAGCGCGCCGGCTCCGGTGTCGTCACGCTGATCACGCGTAGCGGCACCAACACGTTTCACGGCGAAGTGTACGATTACCTTCGCAATTCGGCGCTCGATGCGAACACCTGGTCGAACGATCAGAGTGGCGCTCCGAAGAACGAACTGCATCGCAATCAGTTCGGCGTGAATTTTGGAGGACCGCTCTGGAAGAAAGCCAACCTGTACTTCTTCGGCGCATACGAAGGTCTGCGGCAACCTGATACCGAGAGCAGCGGCTTCCTCACTGTTCCTACAGCCGCCGAACGAGCGGGCGATTTTTCGGGTACCTACAATGCCGATGGCACTCCGGCTGTGGTTTACAACCCGTTCTCCACGCATCTCGTGACGGATGCGTCCGGCAACACGTATTACACCCGGAGTCCCTTTCCCGGCAACAAAATCCCTTCGAATCTGTTTAATCCGGTCGGCCAGAAGATTCTCAACTTGTATCCGCTGCCAAACCGCCCCAGCCAAGGCATCAACGATCTGAACAACTACTTTGCGCAAGGCAAAGGCCTGACCGCCAATGATAAGTTCGATTGGCGCGTGGATTGGAATCAGACTTCTACGAACCGCATCTTCGTGCGCATGTCGGACCGCGTACGCCAGGATTATACGCCCGCCTGCTTCTTCTGCAATGGTGCCGATAATAACGCCACCAACGACGATTCCGGCTTTCAGGTTGTCGTAAACGATACCGCGACTCCGAGTCCCACCTGGGTCATCGATTCGTACATTGCCTATGGTCGTTGGAAGGAGGGCCAGACCTCGATCGGCTTTGGTGTCGCGAACGCGAGCAATATCGGGCTGTCGCCCAGCCTGTTCCAGGCGCCGCTTCTGCCGCTCGTGAATGCCGACCTGTACCAGACTCTCGGGAGCACGTATTCGAGCTACAACCGCTATATCCGGAGCAACGACACAGCGCTTGTGAATTTCACGAAGGAATTCTCGCGCCACACGCTTAAGTTCGGCGCGAATTACGATGTCGCGCTGATGAACAACATTCAGGAGAGTCCTGGAACGTTCAATTTCAGCCGTTCCATGACTTCGTGCGATCCGGGTCCGGATGGCGGGCCCTGCCAGGCAATGCTTAGTTCGATTCTGAGCGGTAATTCAATCGCCTCCATGCTGCTGGGTACCGGCAATGGCTCCGCGAACGTCCAAATGGACCCGGCCATGAGCCTGCATACCTATGGCGTTTACATACAGGATCAGTGGCGCGCCAACCAGCGTCTGACCATCACGCTCGGTGTGCGCTACGAAAATCAACGCCCGGCCACCGAGCGCCTGAATCGCTTGGCGTATTTCAACACTACTGCGAGAAACCCCATCAGCTCAGCGCTGGCCAGCCCGGTATTCGGGCAATTTGAATACGCCGGACAGAACGGCAATGACCGTTATGCCTGGGCTCCGGAGAACACCGACCTCGCTCCACGCCTCGGCATCGCCTATAAAGTCACTGACAAGCTCGTCGCGCGCGCCGGAGCGGGCATTTTCTTCGAGCCGGCCTCGGCGATGATTAGTTTTGACAATCCGGGACAATTCCTCGGATTCTCGTCTACCACGAATTGGATCGGAACACAGAATGGAGAAGGCTACATTCCGTCCAACCTGGTGAGCAATCCCTTCCCGAGCGGAATCGTACAGCCCACCGGCTATTTGCAAGGGCCGTTAACGTACGTGGGCAACGGCGCGAGCCAAATTTGGCCGAAGGGCAAGCACTCCATTGGGTACGCCGAGCAGTGGAGCTTCGATCTGCAATACCAGCTCAGCCCTCACTCGGTCCTGGAGGCCGGCTACACTGGCGTGCGCGGCCGCAGGCTCATGTACGGCAACCCGAACATCAACGCCGATCAGCTTCCCACTCAGGATCTGGCGCTCGGCAACGCCTTGAACAACATCGTGGCGAACCCGTTCTATGGCGTCATTACCGATCCAAACAGCGCGCTCAGCGGCCCGACCATTACCTACAATCAACTTCTGCGCCCGTATCCGGAATATACGAACCTGACCTGGACACGTTCGTTGCCCGGAGCGCGATCGCAATTCGACGCGCTGAACCTGAAATACACGCACGCCTTTAGTAACGGGCTTAGTTTGATCTCCACCTATCAGTGGTCGAAGGCACTCGATAACGGCTCGGAAGACTATCTGGGATGGGCGATCGGCAACATGTGGCGTGATTCTTATAACACGAAGCTCGATTACGGCATCAGTGCGCACGATGTGCCGCAGAGTTTTGCCACGGCCTTCGTCTATCAACTTCCGTACGGGAGTGGAAAGAAATGGGGAAGCGGCGCGCCTTGGATTGTGAAGCAGGTCTTCGGGAACTGGGAGATCTCTGGCGTAGTCCGGCTCACGAGCGGCCTGCCGCTGCTGCCCGTGCAATACTCTTCGAACCCGCTCAGCCAGTATGGCTTTCCGGGACCGGGACTGCCGAACCTGATTGGCAATCCGAAGCCCGCCAACCAGAGCGCGAATAACTGGATTAACGCGGCGGCATTCGCCGCTCCGACTCCGTTCACCTACGGCAATGAGCCGCAGCACATGACGCAGCTCCGCGAAGCCGCTACCAAGAACCTGGATATTTCGATTGCGAAATACTTCGGTCCGGAGCGCTTCCGGGCACAGTTACGGGGCGAGTTCCTCAATGTGTTCAATCATCCGATTTACGGCGGTGAATTTTACGGAGGCTCCAGCAATATCGGTAACTGCCTGGATTGCGGAGGACTCGGCCAGGTCTACGGCACGCGCAATGACCCGCGGAATATCCAGGTGAGTTTGAAAGTCATGTTCTAAATTCTCGGCCCATCCAGCCTGCGCTACACTAAGGCACACCTGGATGCCACTCGCGACGGGAACCCGGATGGGGCGTATGCGGTCCTCGCTGTCATGGGCTCCGGCGGCATGGGCGGGGTCTACCGCGTGCGACGCGCGCCTCGGCCGGGAGGTCGCGATCAAGATGCCTGGTTCGCGGTTCCAGGCGCGCAAGGATGGACACGAACGTCTGCTCCAGGAAGCGCACGCTGTCTCGGTTCTGAACCATCCGAACATCGTGCTCCTCGTGTAATCCTTAGCGGCGTTCTTTCATTTTACTGCCTTCCTGCGCTCGTTCACAAAGTGTTACCATTCATCCCCATCGCGAACTCCGAAACGCGAAGGGCAGACGCTTGACCAGGTAGGGAATCGAACCCCAGGCCGGTTCATGGACGCGCGAATATCGCCGGACCAGCAGAATCTCGCCTTTGCGCGCATGGATCGCAACTCCGATATTTGGCTCGCTTATGTCCGGCACGAAGGCACTACGGGGCTGACGTTCAACGAAGGGAATGCATTAAGTCCCGTCTTCTCGCCCGCAGGAGACCGGATCGCGTACGCCTCCGCACGAAGTGGCGGGTCTGCCATTCTGATTCGTTCTGTGAATGGGACCGGTACTCCACAAGCGCTGTTCCAGACCAGGGCAGAGATGCATCCTGCCAGTTGTTCTCCGAATGGTTCGCGCTGCTGAAGCCGGTTAGCGGTGTTGCGCCTCCGCTGAAAGTGATCGTCAATTGGGCCTCCGCATTGACTGCTGCGGGAGTCTCCGCGCCCGAGCCTGCCTCGATGGCGCTGCCTTTCGGCGGTTTGCTCGTTATCGCCGCCCGGCGAAAGTTAAAACATTAGCGGCCAAACCCCGGCGCCGCTGCTGCCCGCTCGTGCCCAGCGCCAGCATACGCAGGCCTTGGAAGAGCCTCGGCCCGCTCCACAATATCCTGCGGAAACATCAAAACGGTTTTCTCGTTCCAGTGGACTTCGACAAAAGGCCCCATTTCCGAATTACGCTCTCCGACGGAAATAACGGCTCCCGCCGGCACATACAGCGATTCCTTTCTTCCATCCGGGCGCGGATACACTGAAAGAGTATCTGCTTTCAAACAATAGAGCGCACAGGGCAGAGCTTCTGACACCATAAAAACCAACTTTTTATAACTGCTACTTTCCGCGGCCAGACGGGGGCCGCAACCTGCTATACGGAACCTACCTGCCTCACCCTGCCGCAGCCGCCGACGCCAATGGGCGCCGCGCCGGCTTTTGCAGCCGCTTGGCCGTATAGGCTTCCAGCTTTTGCTTGCTGCGGCTCTTCATCAGCCGGAACTGGTTGTCGGTCAAATTCATCTGCTCGCAGATGTACTCCTGCTTTTCGCCATTTAGATAGAAACGAGCCAGAATCTCGCGCTCGCGCGGCTTCAGCGTCTTCAATCCCTCGTGCATGATCTGGGTCTTTTCCCGCAACTCGAGCTGCCGCTCGGGGTCGGCATGCTCGTCGGGCCGGGTCTGGACAATTGTTTGAAAAACGGCCGTGTTTCCTTCAAAACGCTCCGATTTGACCTTCCGGTTCCACGCGGTTCGCTTTAAAACGATGGTGAGATATCCTGGGAGCGCCGCCGGATTCTCCAATTGGTTCTGTTGGATCTGCTGCACCACCGTCAAGATCGCGTCGTGCATACAATCTTCCGCGTACTGCGGGCAGTATCTCAGGGCGAGGTAGCGCAAACCTCGCGAGAACGTCTCGTACAGCAGTTCTGCTCCCCGCGAATCTCCAGCCAAGATATAATTCACAATCGTTTCGCAGGTTTCGCTGGTTGTCGTCGGGGTCTGAAATGTGGCCATCGCCGAAGTCTCTCTCCAATTCCAAACAATATTTCGTGTCGGCGCACGGTCCGCGGTGGCATCGAGGTTTCCTTACCCCCACGAAAAGCCCTAGTGAAGTAGGTCTAGGAATAAATTACCAGAAGAATCTGAGCTTGTATAGGAAAAAATTACTTATTTTTGAAAAAACTTGCAAATTTTTCCTGGAACTATATCCCGCGCATCAAAATGAAGCCCATTCAATCTTATTTCACTCGTCAGAACGCATTTCATAATAAGCGATGATTATGGGACAACGTCGCCGGATGAGGGCCATTTAACAGAAAAAATCCGCCCTTGTGCGTACTAAATATAGATAGCCTTGAAGCGGACCCTCTACATCCTGATTGGCTTGGTGTTCGCGGCCGGTCTGGTGGGCGTGCTCATCCAGCAGCGGAGTCAACTCCTGGAGGATCGCCGCCAGATCGATATTCACTGGGCACAAGTAGAAGAGGGGTTGAAGCGCCGCGCCGATCTGGTCCCGGCTCTCTTGGCGGCCTCCCGATCCTATGCCGGCGAGATCCAGCCCGACGAACTGGCCAAAGCCCGCGCCGCCCTGCTCGCCGCGCGCAGGAGGCAGGATGAAATCTCGGCAAATGCCCGGTTGGCCGCGGGGCTCCGGCGCCTGCTAGCTGATCCTGCGCTGAAATCGAGCCCCGATTTCGAGCGGCTCTCGGATGCCTTGGCCGCTGCCGAAAACCGCATCGCGGTAGACCGGCGGGACTACAACGACGCAGTGAAGAAGTACAACATGGACCTGCAGTTGTTCCCCACCAACATCGCAGCCGCCCTGTTCGATTTCCACCGCGACGATAACTACCTCAAAACAGAACCCCGACCGTGAGAAACTGCGGAAAATCGTAATTTGACCCCTTGCTTACGCGCGAGGTTCTGTAGGCTGCTGCAAACGTCGGACCAGCGTGACAGAACCACGCCCTTCGCTCCCGAACCAGGCAGCAGCTCTCCAACTTAGAATCGAGATTCAAAAGCCGCTACTCCTCTTGCTCCTTCCACTCCTCCAGCTCCCGTGCATACCGCTTTAAAACGGAAAACGACCCGGCGCTCGTAAACCCCGCAGTTCTCAATCTGCGATACGCGCTCGCGAGATTCTTCTCTTCGCTCAGAAACTCCTTCAAGTCTTTGCCGCGGTATTTCCGCGCCAAAAACTGCTCAATCAGATCCTTCTCTTCTGTCCCGGCGAAGACCTTGCTGACGGCCTCTTCGGCAATCTTCGGCGCTACGCGTTTCACGCGCAGCTCACGAATTACACGAAATTTCCCGAATCCCTGGTTCTGCAGTCGCGAACTGGCAAAGCTCTCGGAAAACTTCTGGTCGTTCACCAGCCCGTACTCCTTGAGTTTGGTGATCACCGGCGGCACATCGGCTGCGGCCTCCGCTCGTCCGGCCAGCTTCTTTCTGAGGTCCGCGACGGAATAGGGGCGCTGTCCCAACAGTCCCAGGGCATACTCCCAAAGACCTTCCTGGTCTAGTTTTTTCGGCTGTTTGCGTGCCGCCATCTCACTGAAACGTTTGCTACTCTACCATGCTCTAGAAGATGTAAACTGCAAGTAAAAGGCCTACTGGGACCTTAAAAAAGGAGAGGTGATATGGAGGAAAGAAGCGGCTTCGGCTACTTTTTGCTCGGACTCGGGATTGGGGTAGCCGCCGGAATCCTTTGGGCTCCGCGGTCGGGGGAAGAGACACGCCAGATAATCGCCGACAAGGCGGGTGAGAGCGCCGATTATCTCAAGAACCGCGCGCAGGAAGGGTCGGAGTATGTCCGCCAGCGCACGGAGGGATTGAGACAAAGCGCCAGCGATCTTTACGAAAAAGGCCGGTCCGGCGTGCAGCGTCAAAAAGACGCGCTCAATACGGCTAAGGATACTCTCAGCGCTGCCGTCGAGGCTGGAAAGCAAGCCTATCGCGACGCAGTCGGGGACGTGAAAGCGGCCGCGGCTGGTTCCGGTTCAAGTACAGGTGGAACCAGACCTAGCAGTGGTACACCGGAAACCGTCTAATCTGTAGAGTCCGGTCACCAGGCTGTTGCGCCCTTATGGATCAAAATACGCTCCTCATTATTCTCATCATCTTCGTCGCCCTCGCCGCGATCGCGATGATCATTCAGGCCGGTACACTCCTCGGTCTTTTTCTGGTCGCTCGAACATTGCAGCAAAAGCTGCTGCCGCTGTGGCCGGAAATTGAGCGCATCATCGGAGTCACCCGGCTGACCACTGAACGCGTCGAAAAGCACGTAGAGAAGATAGGGGCAAGCAGCGGCGCCATCCTCGACGTTACGAAACAGCAGCTCGTCAAAGTCGACGAGCTGCTGACCGACGTAAGTACCCGCGCCCGGATACAGATGGACCGCGCGGAACTCGTTCTGGACGATAGCATGAGCCGTTTTCAGCAAACCGTCACCATGGTGCAAAGCGGCATCATGCGGCCCATCCGGGAGTTCCAGGGCATCGTGAGCGGCATCCGCACTGGTTTAGCCTATCTTGGGCGCCGCGGCCGGCTCACTGTCGACCACGCCACTTCCGACGAAGAAATGTTTATTTAGCAGAGCCGCGATCAAAGGGAGCGGTTTGATCCCTCAGCCCGGCTGCGTCATCGTCTCCGGCTTTACCCATTTATCAAATTCCTCCCCGCTCAAATAACCCAGCTTCTCTGCGGCTTCTTTTAAATTGGACCCCTCCAGGTGTGCCGTGTGCGCGATCTTCGCTGCGTTGTCGTACCCCACTATTGGGCTCAGCGCGGTCACCAGCATGAGCGAGTTATGAACGTACTCGTCAATCTTGCTGCGATTGACCTCGATCCCCAACGCACAATGTTCCGTAAAACTCCTGCAGGCGTCTGACAACAACCGCACCGAATGCAGAAAATTATGAATAATGACCGGCTTAAACACATTAAGCTCGAAATTACCCTGCGACCCCGCGAACCCGATCGCCGCATCGTTTCCCATCACCTGCACCGCCACCATCGTCATGGCTTCGCATTGTGTCGGATTCACCTTGCCGGGCATGATGGATGAGCCCGGCTCATTTTCGGGAAGAATTAATTCGCCCAGGCCGCAGCGAGGCCCCGATGCCAGCCAGCGAATGTCGTTGGCGATCTTCATCAGCGAAGCGGCCAGCGTCTTCAGCACACCGCTCGCGGCCACCAGTTCATCATGCGCCGAAAGCGCGGCGAATTTGTTGGGATGCGAGCGGAACGGAAGTCCGGTCAGTTCGGAAATTTTCGCCGCCGCCCGTTCGGCAAACTCCGGATGCGCATTTAGCCCGGTGCCCACGGCCGTCCCGCCAATCGCCAGTTCGTAAAGCCCGTGCAACGCTGTGCGCAGCCGTTCGATGTCTCGATCGAGCAGCGAAACCCAGCCCGATATCTCCTGTCCCAGCGTCAGCGGAGTAGCGTCCTGCAAATGCGTTCGCCCGATCTTGACAATATCCGCGAACTCTTGCGCCTTTTTATCCAGCGCATCACGCAGCTCTTGTACCGAAGGGATCAGATTCCGCTCCACCTGCTCCGCCGCCGCGATATGCATGGCGGTCGGAAACGTGTCGTTCGAGGACTGCGACATGTTGACGTGATCGTTCGGATGGATTGGCTTTTTGCTGCCCATCGTGCCGCCCGCGAGCTCGATGGCCCGGTTCGAAATCACCTCGTTCGCGTTCATGTTGGTCTGCGTGCCGCTACCGGTTTGCCAGATACGCAAGGGGAAATGATCGTTCAATCGTCCGGAGATCACTTCATCGGCGGCCTG
>Ga0070739_10006700_pt1 | contig 12592 bp, 11 predicted proteins | sample Coa_R1_7_FD_66445 | JGI IMG/M metagenome (GOLD analysis project Ga0070739, IMG submission 66445) | Surface soil microbial communities from Centralia Pennsylvania, which are recovering from an underground coalmine fire - Coalmine... | ecosystem: Environmental > Terrestrial > Soil > Unclassified ... | reverse complement strand
ATGGGTTGCTGGGCCATCTTGAGGATGGCCTTGACGCGCTCGACGGAGAGCTGCATTTCGTCGGCGATCTCTTCCGGCGTGGCTTCGCGGCCGAATTCCTGCAAAAGTTGTTTTTGCGCGCGCATCAACTTGCCGATGATTTCGATCATGTGCACCGGGATGCGGATGGTGCGGGCCTGGTCGGCGATGGCGCGGGTGATGGCCTGGCGGATCCACCACGTTGCGTAGGTGGAGAATTTGTAGCCGCGGCGGTATTCGAATTTCTCGACGCCTTTCATGAGGCCCATGTTGCCTTCCTGGATGATGTCGAGGAAAGCGAGGCCGCGGTTGGTGTATTTCTTGCCGATGGAAATGACGAGGCGCAGGTTGGCTTCGGCCATCTCGGTCTTCGCCTGATGTGCCTTGGCCGCGTAGGAATTAAGCTGTTCGTAGGCCTTCAGGTAATCGGCATAAGGCATGCGCGCAAATTCCTCGAGGGCCTTGATCTTCTGTTTCTCGGACTTGATGATGGCCTGTTGTTGCTCGGACTTGCGGGCGCGTTCGAGGTCCACGATGGCGCGCAGGCTGGCCTGGATCTTGTCGTGGATGTTCTGGGTCACGAGAATCATTTCCTCGATGACCTTCTGCTTGTAGAAAAATTTCGGGAAGCTGTCCTGGAGCTTTTTGTCGAGCTTCTTGAACTCGGTGTAAAGCTTTTCGCCTTTGTTGCCGGTTTTGGGCGCTTCCTGCCAGCGGGCGTATTTTTCGTCCACTTGGGCGTCGAGGTCGCGGACTTTTTTGACGAGCAGGCGCAGAGCCTTGAGATGGCGGTCGCGGCTTTCGACTTTTTTGTCAACGATGACGCGGTCAAAGCGTTCCTTGGGCGGCTCGGAAATCAATTTTTCGGCGAGGGCGATGTGTTCCTTGGCGGCGAAACCGAAGCTGTAAATGATGCGCTTCTGTTCGTTCTCGGCTTCCTCGATGCGTTTGCAGATGGAGACTTCCTGCTCGCGAGTGAGGAGGGGGACTTTACCCATCTGGCGAAGATACATGCGGACGGGGTCGTCGAGGATATCTAGGCGGCCCTTTTCTTCTTCTTCCTCGGCTTCGGGGGCCTTGACACGGTCCACTTCGGCCTGGTCAACGATCTCAATCTCGAGATTGGCAAGCTTGGTGTAAATCTGGTCGAGGTCTTCGGGCGTGACGATGTTGTCGGGAAGCGCGTCGTTGATATCGTCGTAAGTCAGGTGGCCCTGTTCCTTGGCGAGCATGAGTAACTCGCGGACTTTTTCGGTGAGGTCAACGCCGGACTTGGTCTTGATGGAGCCGGCGTCCAGATTCACAGAATCATGGTTGCCGGAATTTTCGGCGCGAGCTTCGCCGTTAAGATGAGGCGCCCCGTTGCCGTTACGGCTGGGTTCCGGGCCGGATTTGGCGGCGGCTGCAGGAACGTTGGTGATGGAAGACAGGCGGCCCGAACGTTTGCGGGAAGCCTTGGTCAGGACGTTTTTAGACACGTTTTTCTTTACTTTCGCTTTAACCATAGTTTAAAATTCCTGCAGTCGAATTGACGGCCACGACAGCCCACCATTCTCTCAGGAATAACACGCTAAGTCAATCATTTGCTGACAAAAAAATTTTCGGGTGCCTTCTCGCAACAACTCGCGCCAGCAACCGACCAGCAAAAATGCATCCCAAGGAGACCTTGTTTCACTCCGCCTCCCTGTCTCAGGATTGGAATTAGACCACGCACGCCTTTGCACATTCAAATTTTTTTTCAGCGTTTGTTCAGCGGCTAATATGCATTGAGCTTACAGATTCGACAACTTTTCCGGAGAGATTGCTCGAAAATAGTTAGGGAGTTTACCCCATGGTTTTTGGGGTGTTTTTTGTGGCAAAATACGTTGTGAAAAGGAGTTAACTATGAAATCGCATATCAAAGATCGCGCAAAAGGGACAGCAAAAGAAATCAAAGGCAAAGCCAAGGAAGCCGTCGGCCGCGCCACAAACAACCCCAACCGGGAAGATGAAGGCCGCGCCGAGAAGTGGGCGGGCAAGGCGCAACGGAAGGTGGGCGAAGTCGAGAAAGTTTTCGACGAATAGCAGGAGCGCGGACAGCCTTGTCCGCGAGGGCGGTTCCCGGCGCCACACTTTCGCAAAATCTCTCTGGAAAAGTTGTCAGGTTGCATCGCGTTAGCCTGGAGGCCAGGCGAGGGAACGTCCGCCGAGAATATGGCAATGCAGGTGCGGAACGGATTCGCCGGCATCAGGACCGTTGTTGATGACCAGGCGATAACCGGTTTTTTGCAGACCGACCTGATCGGCCACTTGCGCGGCTTTTAACAGCAAGTGACCAAGGACCTTATGGTCCTCCGGCGTCGCATCGGCGATGCGGGGAATCGGCTTCTTCGGGACGATGAGGACGTGCGTGGGCGCGTGCGGCTTGATGTCGCGGAACGCGAGCACGAGGTCGTCTTCATAGATGATATCCGCCGGGATTTGGCGGGCGATGATTTTTTCAAAAAGTGTCATTGGACAATTTAAAATTAAACATTAAAAAGGCAAAATGATGAAACTGGGTTGGTTCTGTTCCATATTTTTAATCATCCTCTAAATGTGTTCGGCGAGACGCCGAACACTGCACGCGAGACGCGTACGCTCCCCGAACGACTGTCTTTGGATTATTTCACCACCAGCGCGCAATTTGCGCCCGAATTGTCCTGGCACATGCACGAGCGGAGATATTCGACAATCTGGTCGTGCAACGTCTGGCAGCGGCCGCTCCAACGGCGCGCGCCGGCAAGTTGTTTCACGCATTGGCGCAGGCCCTGAAAACAAAGCATCTGGGGCTCGAGGCTCATTTGGGAACGCAATTCATCACGCAGGCGCGGAAAGAAAAACAGTTCACTGGCCCCATCATTTTCGCCGATCAAGCGGCACAAATCCGAACGCACGATGCGCGGTTCGGAACTTTCCGTTTGCGATTGGACCCCCGAGGCGAGCTTGAATCCGCGCAGGATTTTTTCCAGCGCGAATGAAAATTCAGCGACGGTGACGGAATCGCGGTCGAGTTCATCGCGAAAATAATGAAACACGGCCGCGGCGGCGTGTTTGATGAATTCGGAATCGAAACACGAGGCGCTGTCGCCCATGATTTCCACCGAAATCAATTCGGCGGAGTAGGGGACTTTTTCGCCTTCGTCGGTTTGGAACAACAAACAATCCTCGGCAAGTTGGATCATGGTGTGTTGCCTTCCAGTTTTTTGACTTCCTGAACAAAATCGGTGGCTTCCTGAAAGCGGCGATAGACGCTGGCGAAACGCACGTAAGCCACTTCGTCCATCTCGCGCAAGCCTTCCATCACTTTTTCGCCAATGATGGAACCGGGAACTTCGCGCTCATATTTGTCGGTGACGTCGTTGACGATTCTTTCTGCCAAATCCTCAATGGCTTCGGGGCTGACCGGGCGTTTTTGGAAGGCTTTTTTAAGCCCGGACAAAAGCTTTTCGCGGGAGAATTGCTCGCGCCGCCCATCGCGCTTGATGACCATAAGGTCTTCGCGCTCAATCTCTTCGTAAGTGGTGAACCGATGGCCGCATCCGGTGCATTCACGGCGACGCCGGATGGTTGCGCCCTCCCGCGAAGCACGAGAATCAATCACTTTATCATCCAAACACCCGCACGTTGGACAACGCATATTTTGCCCACTTCTTATTGTGGCAGACGGCTTTTAACATACAAAATGTTGTAGTGTCAAGCACAGTTATCAACATTCCAAAAGGCGACTTGGCGGGTTTCTCCGTATTCGCCCCGATTGGATTTTCACCACAGATATGCTATCGGTTTAAAAAAGGGAAGGATGCCGTAAGGCCATGGCATTAGCAGGTCCATCGAAGCAATCAGGCGCGCGTTTTCGAACGAACCACCACGTGCGTTGCGCCGTTGTCTCTTTCTCGATCCACAATCCAAAGATATCATGAAACGTACAATAATCGCACTGATTGCGTTGGGGCTTTGCGCTTCAACTTTCGCCGATTCCCTCGTCACAACTGACGGGACCCGGTATGACAACATCACTTCCAAACGCGTCGATCCGGACGGTTTGTTCATCGAATACTCGCTAGCTGACGGCGGCATCGGCATGGCGAAGGTAAAATTCACCAAGTTATCCGCTGATGAACAGAAGCAATATGGTTATGACGCGGCCAAGGCCAGGGAATACGAAACCGCGGTCGCGAAGGCCAACGATGATTGGCGCACGAATGCTGAAAAAATGGAAACCGAAGCTCGCACCCTCAGGGCGCAGCAAGATGCTGACGCCGCGCAGGAAGAATCCGTGAAAACGCAACGTATTCTCGCTCTGGCGCAGTTGAAGCAGGCTGAAGCCGAATTGGCGCGCGCCAATGGCGGGGCTGGTTTTGGTGGTTATGACGAAGGCGGCTGGGGCGGCGGGCTTTTCGCAATCCCTGGCATCGGACCCGGTCATGCCAAAACAACTTTTGCTCCGGTAGTCACGCCAGTGCCCTGGCCGCAAATCAATTCATCGTTGATGAATGCGCCAATGAATGCACGAGTGAATGCGCCGCAACGGAGCAGCAGCAGACCCGCGCGTTCATCCAATCGATAATTAAAGAAGATTAACGAGAAAAGCGCGCTCGAACGGGCGCGCTTTTTTATTTCTTAACAAACAGCGCGAGCGACGCAGTGTAGCCGTGGAGATAATTGTGCTGGCCGACGGGGCCGATTTCGCCGTTGCAGAAAAAACCCGAGATGCCGATCGGCCCGAGGTGTTCCTGCACCAAACGCGCGTCGTGGTCCGGCGTGCCGAACAACCCGCGACCGCGTCCGTTGCAACAACAGAGGCATCCGCCGTAAATGGTGGTCCCAGCAGCTTCGCTGGTAAATTTTTTTAGCAATGCGAGCAGGTCATCGTTCGCCGCTGCGGCATCGCGGCGCTGAAATTGCACCGTCTGGCCGGTGCGCGGCAAAGCGCCCACTGCGATGGCGCCGGATTGCGGGTCGGCGACGAGCAATTGGCGCACAAGAAAATCGCCTTGATGAAATTCTTCCTGATATTCGTTCATCACCAGGCCAATGAACAGATTGCCGCGCGCTTTTCTTTGGTCGCTCGTGGCAAGCTGCGCGAATGTTTCCGCCAGTACTTCGTAAGCGGGACGATTGCCGATGCGATGGATGACATTGCCTTCCACGCGCGTCAAAGTCCATGGATCGCCAATCGGCATGCAACCTTGTGAAACGATTCCGGCCAGGCCCACTGCGCCGCCAACGGAAATTGCCACGCCGCCTTCCTCAAACACTTCTCCGTTCAGATAAAGCTGGGTCACCTGCTCGTCCAAGGGGCCGGAAGCGAGTCCGCCCAAAGCCGGAATTGCGCCGTAGGATTCATTCCAGGTTTTGAGCCACGTTTCACTGTCGAGATGGAACGGGTCCATGAACACGAGCCAGCCATTGCTTTTTGTGGCGCTCACGCCGGTGACTGCCGGCCAATGATCAGGCCCGATTGCAGCTTCAACATTTTGCTGAGTGAAATGGACCGCCTTGAGTTCGGCATCCGGCAACGCGTACAAAGCAAGCACCAACCCGGCGTTGTGTTCCATTTCCTTTGCGCCCGCGATGAGGCTTTCGCTCGAGCAACCGGCCAGCAAGGGAATTTGTGCATGCACACGCAAAATCTCGAGCACTTGTTCGGCATTTGGAAAAAAACGCGGCGACATGAAGACCAATCCAAGCGAAACACGCGGAGCCCGCAACCGCTCGCGCAAATCCTGCGCCCATGCCTGCAGTCCCTCCTCATCGAAGCCACGCGGCCAATAAGCGACCACAGCATGTTTCTCTTGCATGGGGTGAATCTAGCGGTCGAAAGCAGGGTTGTAAAATCCCCAATTACCACCGAAAGTTTCCGTTAAAATACGGAGACGTTTCATCTTGATTTTGCGCGTGGAAAACCGTTACAAAAATTGCATTCGCTGACGCATGAACACACTCGAGGTATTGCCAGAAAGCCAGGAACCGGAAGTCACCCGCAGATTTTACAATCCCGAACCAGAGAAACGCCAGCTCGTCATCGCGACCTGCATTTTGCTCTGGTCCATCCTCGCCTATCTTTTCATGAGCCATTTCGTTATGATGGCTGTGCAGATCAAGGGCGCAAGCATGAGCCCGACATTGCGGGACGGCCAACGCTACATTCTTTTCCGCTGCACTTATCTGTGGCGTGCTCCGCGCCAGGGTGAAATTGTCGTGATTCGCGACCCCGAAGACCATGATCTTTCCATCAAACGCGTCATCGGCCTGCCCAACCAATGGATCCAAATCAAGCCCGACGGGGTTTATGTGGATAATGAAAAACTCGCCGAACCGTATCTGACAGCCGAAGCCGCGTGGTCGTCGGGACACAAGCTCATCAAAAAATTCCAGCTCGGCCCGAACCAGTATTATGTGCTGGGCGACAATCGCGATTGCAGCGCCGACAGCCGCATCTACGGCCCAATCAAAAAAAATGCGATTTTGGGCCTGATCCACAAGTCCTGACCGCCAATCCAATCCTCGAACTGCGAATGAACGCAGATTGGGGAAAGAATTCCTGAAAAATTCGCGCATTGACCCCTGAACGGTAGGGACGGCGCGCCCCGCCGTCCGCGGATCCCGCATGCGGGACAGCGCGATGTCCCCACCACAGCGGTTCATGGAGGATCAAGTTTGCAGACCCGGCTTTAATTTGAAAATTTGCTTTACAGCATTTTTTATCTGCGTTCATCTGGGTTTATCTGCGGTTCCTGTTTTTTCTTGAGCTTGAGATTATATCTGTTGCGCCACGGCCAAACTCCATACAGCCGCGACAACGCGTTTTGCGGGGCAGGGCTGGATCCCGAATTGACAACCGACGGCGAAGCCATGGCGCAAAGTTTTGCCAAGGCTTATCAATCATTTGCCTGGCAGGCGGTTTATGTGAGCCCATTGCGCCGCACTGTGGCGACGGCCAAGCCGTTGTGCGATGCCATCGGCGCGAACATGCAACTGAGGGACGACTTGATGGAGATCCGCTACGGAAAATGGGAGGGAAAATCAGTCGCGGAAGTGGACCGGGAATTTCATGACGATTACATCCGCTGGTCGGCCGACCCGGCGTGGAACGCGCCCACCGGCGGCGAAGCGTCCGTAGTCATTGCCCGGCGCGCGTTGCAAGTCATAGAAGAAATCAAACAACGATTCGCCGATGGCAACGTGCTGGTCGTTTCGCATAAGGCGACCATCCGCATCATCCTTTGCAGTTTGCTGGGGATTGATGTGGGCCGTTTTCGTTACCGGCTCGCATGCCCGGTCGGTTCGGTGAGCGTGGTTGAATTCACGCCCGAAGGCCCATTGCTTCACGCGCTGGCCGACCGCGCGCATCTGGACGCCCATTTGCGTTCATCGCGCGGGACTTAGTTGAGCTCCGCGGCTTCGAACCTCGTTATTGACAGGTTATTCACAATCCGTTCATGTTAAAGGGATGCATGCAGAGCCGGCGTCAGTCACAATTATGCCCGCCACACGACGCGCAATCATTGATGTAGGAACGAACTCGATCAAGCTGCTCGTGGCCGATCTGCTTGACGGAAAAGTCGAGCCGGTCAGCGAACAAAGCGAGCAAACGCGATTGGGGGCTGGTTTTTATGCAACCCACCGGTTGCAACCCGAAAATATTGCCCATACGGCGCGCGCGGTGGCGTCGTTTGCAACGGAAGCGCGCAAATTAAACGCAGCTTCCCTCCGCGTGATTGCGACCAGTGCCACGCGCGATGCGGTCAATCCGGAAGATTTGCTTTCAGCGATCCAGCGCGAATCCGGTTTAAAGGTGGAAATTATCTCAGGCGAACAGGAGGCGGAATGGGTGCTCAAAGGCGTGGCGACCGACCCGGAACTGGCGCGCGGACCGCTGCTGGTGTTGGACGTGGGCGGCGGCAGCACTGAATTCATCCTGGGGATGGATTCGGATAAACATTTTGCGCGCAGTTACCCTTTGGGCACCGTGCGGTTGATGGAACAATTGCCGCACAGTGATCCGTCAACTGCTGGGCAATTGGCTGCAACGCGAGCATTTGTGACAGATTTTCTGCAACGTGAAGTAAGGCCGCAATTGCAGCCCGCGTTCGATGCGCTTTCGCGTCTGGATGCAAAATTGCAATTGGTTGGCACGGGCGGCACGGCAACCATCCTCGCCCGCATGGAAGGCCGGCTGGATAATTACGATCGCAAAGCCATTGAGAACGTGCGGGTCAGCCGGGCACAAATCACGGCGCACGCGGAACGGCTTTGGAGCATGCCGCTGGCTGCGCGACGAAACATGGTGGGACTTCCGAAGAGCCGCGCGGACATCATCCTGACCGGCGTGGTGATTTACGAATCGGTGATGGAAACTTTTGGCTTTTCCGAATTGCGCATCAGCAGTCGCGGTCTTCGCTTCGCCGCAGTGCAAGGTAGTTGAAGACCTGAGTTTTTTCCGCGCTGTAGAAGTTCAATCTTGCCCTCCCGATCCAATTTCCATTGCGCAAAATGCATGGCGCATTTGCAAATGGCATTGTATAAGAACGTGGTGGGGACGGCGCGCTGCGCCGTCCGCGGACATCGCAGCGCGATGTCCCTACCTTTCTAAGCCATGCAGCCAGCATTTTGGATGAGGCGGCTACGTCTTTGAAAAACTACTTTAGCCAATCGGCGTCATCAAACCTTCGACTGCCGCAGGCAAGCCGGCGCTGAGTTCTTCAAGAAGATCGACGGAATCGGTTTCGGAAAGGCGCAGTGAACGGGCGGCGGAATGGATGAAGCCTCGGGTGGTATGACGCGCGTAACCGAAAAGCCCCTGCCGCAATGGAACCGAATAGATGGCAAGCGTCATTCCATAAACCAGCGTGTGCCAGCCGGTCGCTTCACCTTTTTCGACGGCCATCAGGTAACGTTGGACCAAACGTTGATCGCGAAGCGGACGGAGACGTTGCAACTGGTTTTGGCCGACGCGGCGGCTGGCCGAGACAAAATTTCGCAGCACCGCTTCCCGGCCAAGCTCCTGGTCGAAGGCGACGAGTTCGCGCGCTTCATTGCGGCTGGCATGATTGAACGCGCGCTGGATGGCGGGAAGTTCGCATGGACGCAAAATTTGGGTGTGGTAACTCCGCAGAAACTGGCGCAACTCCGAGGTATTGGTTATGTGGGAGGCGCGACATTCACCGGCAAGTGTCATCAGCACTTCCGGTGAGCCGATTTGTTCGATCAGGGGGCGCAAGTCGCCGAGCAACTCCGCCTCTGCCGCTGTTTGTGTCTGTTGCACCATTTGCTTCCGCTAAAAAATTTCGTCTTTATAGTCACTAACGCTGCCCTGCTTCACCGCTGATTGCCAGCAGTAAAAATGCCAGATGAAAAATTTATGGCTTGCAATCGCCTCGTTGTTGTGGTTAAACCTTCTCCGCCCCATCGCTCTGCTCGGCCCCTAAACCGCCTCCACTCCCCCGTCTGGCGCGCAGTTGCGCAATTCATGGAGCTCTTCGGAAAAATAAAAACGCCGAACTTGAAAGTTCGGCGTTCTGCAAGGCAGTTTGGTCAATGCTTTTTATTTCGCACGGCCAGCGCGAGCCTTCGCGGCGCGATAACGCGCCCAGCGCGCCTTAACCGCTGCGGAGACTTTCGCGCGGCCTTGGGCGCTCAAGCGCGTTTTCTTGAAGTGGCCGTTGGTGCCGTGGCCATTTGTGCCGTGGCCGTTGCGCGCAGACCAATGAAGATTTTGCGCATGCGGCGCATGTTTGCGCCCGCCGTTTCCATTGATTGGGATGAAACCATTGCCTCCCATCAATGCGTTCAATTCCATCATCAATATGTCAATTTGCTCGCGAAGTTCGAGCGCCCGTTTGAGTTTCGGAATGGGCATTTGTGCCAATGAGTTGGTCATCATATTGCAGGGTTGTTCGGGTCACGCCACACCAAGCAGACTGAGGGCGCTGGACCGCGGTTGATCGTTCAGCAGCTCTTTCTAAGCTCGGAGGCAGCCGTTGTCGCCGAGTTATTGTCAGCCGACAAGTAACCATAGACGGGATTGTCTATCTATTACATGTTCATGTAATGTTCGGGATGACAGGAAAGGACCCTTGCAAGAAAAAATTTTGTAACTCGACCGAACAGAACCTTTTAATAGCCCACCAGCGGCGCGGCGCGCACGGTGTCCTGGCCAAGGCCAAAGCGCGGAAATGATTTGAAGGAGAAACTAAAGGCCACGGTGTAGTCCTTGTTGACTCCAAGATTGTTCAATGCGCGGAACGTCAGCGCGGCCGTCCAGCTCCGGAAATCGCGGTAAATGGAGTAATCCTGTTCCTGTAGAACGCCGTGATTGGCGTCGAAATATTCCGCGACGCGCGTGCCCCATTTTTCATTGAAACGATAAAACAAAATCGTGGTGAACAAATTGTCGCCAGTGCCGAAAATCGGCCCTTGCCGCAGATAAAGATGGCCGATGGTCCAGTTCCAGGTGTTGTTCGGCTGGAATGTCAGCGAGTGTTCCGCAAGATTGAACTGGCCTTGTTCGATGCTGTAACGGGTGAAGGAATTGAACGTGAGCCAGGAGCGCGGCCGCAGGCTGAGATCCGAATAGATGTCGGAGAAAGTTGTCTGGTCGCTGCGCGGCCGCAGGTTCCAATCCATGTAAACGCCCCAGTTCACCAGGTCCTGTACCTCGCCGTCGCGCTTGGTTTGGATGCGGTTATTGAAGCCGTAACGCAGCGTGTTCAGACGGTCGATGGAATCAATGGCGTTGTATTCGGGATATTCCAGCGGCAACAATCGCAGCGCATTGGTCAATTCGTAATCGTATTGTGGAAGTTGCGATGGCAAAACATTTGGGCGCGGGACGTAAGCGTAATCCACCGACGGTTGAAAGATGTGGCGGATGCCGTCCACGTCGAAGAAATCATTTTTCACGTTGGGCCAAACGCGCGACGTGGTGAAGGACGCTTCCACGCCAGTGTTGAAGACTTCGCGGCTTTGGCTGGTGTTGGTCGCGCCGGGGCCCGTTTCATCGCCGTAATAAGTGAACCGGCCGCCAACGCGCGGAGTGACATTCAGCCAGCCGAAAAAAGTTTCCGGCAACATGAGTTGATGGAACGTATCGGCGCGCCCGCCATAATAATCGGCCGGCGCGTTGGATGGATTCGTGAAAGGATTGTTGGTATTAGCGAACACGCGCCCGTAATAGCCGACAGTCGTCTGGCTCTCGTAATAAAGCGGCGTCGGGCCGATTTGCTGGCGGTAACCATCCAGCCGCACCTCGGGCAATCGCTCGACGGTTTCCCAGAAAGGATTGATGCGCGGTTGCGCCAGCGCGTCGAGGCTCCAGTTGTCCCAAAATTTTTTCGCGTCAAAAAATGTGTTCGGCTGGATGTCGGCGTTGTATTGCGACTCGAAAAAATCGCGAAGGACAAACGGATCGCTTTGGTAGGCGACCTGCGACATCAAGGAGAGGTTGGTCGCGGGATTGGCATTGTAGGAAAAATAAGCGCGTTGACGATTTTCGGGCGGAGTGGGCGCGCCGTCGAGCGGTTCGACACCTGGATCTTTGTCGTGCGTGTAATAATAGCGCAATATGCCTTCGCCCCATTGGCCGAAATTGTAATCCAAATCCGGCCCGGTGCCGGGGCCGCGCCGCTCGCGATAATCCAAATGCACGTCTGCGCGCAACTGGTCATTGATCCTCCAAAAATAACTCGAAAGCAGATATGGCCCGTAGTAGCTGCGATAACCCGGCATGATTATGAACCCGCTTTCATGATGTTCCAGGCTGCGCTTGTAATACGGCCAGTAAAAGATTGGGATGTCATGCACGCAAAGCGTCGCATCATACGCCTCGACATATTTTCCCGGCACGAGCACGAAACGTTTCGCCCTTAATTCGGTGAGCGGATGATAATAATCGTCCGTGGTGAAGATGGCGTTTGTGCCGCGGTAAACCTGGTTGGTGCCTTCGCCCGAACCGTGCAATTGCTGGCCGCCCATGAAAAACGAATTTTCGCCCATGCGAAACGTGTCGCCATCCAGTCGCTTCGTCTTGAAATTATAATGCAGTTTGTCGCTTTCCCAGGTTTCCGTACCGCGCTGGATGCGCACCTTGCCCGACGCATAAACATCGCCGCTCTCCTCGTTGAGCGTGGCGCGCTGGGCGGTGAGGATGGTGAAGTTGGTCCCCTCGGTGTATTTGACCGTGACGCCATTGGTGATGATGAACATCATCATGCCGTTGGTCATGAAGGAGGTCGCCTCGGTGTTGCCGATGATTTCCAGCGAGCCCGCTTGATTGGTTTGCGCGGCCAGTTTGCACGCCGGGAAAAGCCCCAGCAATAACAGGGCAAAAAAAACGCGCAGGGTTCTCATCGAGCGCGCACAGCTAAGCAAATCGTTTTCGCAGTGCCAAGAGGAAACAAGGTTAATGCGTCGAACATACAATTCACTGCAAAACTGAAGCCTCATTGGTGCTTGGATGTTGGACGCATGGCGTTTTAAAATCCGCGCGTGGAAACGCTGGTCGAAGATTTTCTCCAGTTCCTGCGCCATGAACGTGGGCAATCGGAGCACA
>Ga0070739_10006699_pt1 | contig 12594 bp, 10 predicted proteins | sample Coa_R1_7_FD_66445 | JGI IMG/M metagenome (GOLD analysis project Ga0070739, IMG submission 66445) | Surface soil microbial communities from Centralia Pennsylvania, which are recovering from an underground coalmine fire - Coalmine... | ecosystem: Environmental > Terrestrial > Soil > Unclassified ... | reverse complement strand
CCGGCGAGGCGCTCGCGCAGCCGGGCGTCGCCGCCGTGCTCACCGCCGACGACCTGCCGCCCGCGACGCCGCCGATCCCGACGCGGATGTTCTCGCAGCCCGGCCTGGAGCGCTTCCTCCAGCAGCCGCTCGCGCGCGACACCGTTCGCTACTCGGGCGAGCCCGTCGCCGTCGTCGTCGCCGCCTCCCGCTACGTCGCCGAGGACGCGGCCGAGCTCGTCGAGCTGGAGCTCGAGCCGCTCGAGCCGGTGCTCGAGGTGGAGCGGGCGCTCGAGCCGGAAGCGCCGGTCCTGCACGCGGAGGCGGGGACGAACGTCGCCGGCAGCTTCGTCGTCGAGCACGGCGACATCGACGCCGCGTTCGCCGCTGCCGCCCTCGTCGTCGAGGAGCGGCTCGCGGTGCAGCGGCACGCCGCGGTGCCGCTGGAGCCGCGCGGCCTCGTCGCGAACCTCGACGAGAGCGGGGTGGTGACCGTGCTCGGGGCCGCGAAGATCCCGCACGTCAACCGGCGCATCCTCGCGCAGCTCCTCGGCTGGCCCGAGGCACGAGTCCGGCTCGTCGAGCTGCACGTCGGCGGCGGGTTCGGCGCCCGCGGCGAGTTCTACCCGGAGGACTTCCTCGTCCCGTACTGCGCCGTGCGGCTCGGACGACCGGTCAGCTGGATCGAGGACCGCGCGGAGCACCTGCGCGCCTGCAACCACTCGCGCGAGCAGGTCCACGAGCTCGCGCTGGCGCTCGACGGCGACGGCAGGTTCCTCGGCCTGCGCGACCGGCTGCTCAACGACTCGGGTGCCTACGTCCGCACCCACGGCCTCGTCGTGCCGGGGATGGGGGCGGCCCTGTTGCCGGGGCCGTATCAGTGGCCGGCGTACCGGTGCGAGGTCAGCCACGTCGTCACGTGCAAGACGCCCGCGGGCACGTACCGGTCGCCCGGCCGCTACGAGGCGAACTTCGCCCGCGAGCGGCTGATCGACGTCGCTGCGCACAGGCTCGGGCTCGACCCGGTCGAGCTGCGGCGCCGCAACCTCGTCCCGCCGACGGGGATGCCGTACGCGAGCGGGACGAACACGGACGGGCACCCCGTCGTCTACGACAGCGGCGACTACCCCCTGCTGCTCGAGAAGGCGTGCCGGCGCTTCGACTGGGACGGGCTCCGGCGCTGGCGGGACGAGCGGCCCGGGGAAGGCCGCCGGCGCGGGCTCGGCCTCGCCTTCTTCGTCGAGAAGAGCGGCATCGCGCGCTGGGAGTACGCCCGTGTCGAGCTCTCCGGCAGCGGCGCCGCGACCGTCTACTCGGGCAGCGCCTCGATGGGCCAGGGCGTCGAGACCGTGCTCGCGCAGGTCTGCGCCGACGCGCTCGGCGTCGCGTTCGAGGACGTCACCGTCGTCCACGGCGACACCGCCAGCATCCCCGACGGGATGGGCGCGTTCGGCAGCCGCGCGGCGACGCTCGGCGGCAGCGCCGTCCACCTCGCGGCCGAGTCGCTGCGCACGCGCGTACGCGAGCAGGGCGCGCCGGCGCCGGGGGAGACGCTGTCGGCGGATGCCCGCTTCGAGTCGGAGGACATGACGTTTCCCTACGGCGTCCACGTCGCGGCCGTCGAGGTCGACGTCGAGACCGGCCGGGTCGACATCCACCGCTACGGGGTCGCGTACGACGTCGGCCGCGCCCTCAACCCGACGCTCGTCGAGGGGCAGATCGTCGGCGGCGTCGCGCAGGGCGTCGGCGGCGCGCTGCTCGAAGAGCTCGTGTACGACGAGCGCGGACAACTCCTGTCCGCGTCGTTCGTCGACTACCTGCTCCCGACGGCGGTGGAGGTCCCGCCGGTGGACGTGCTGATCACCGAGGACGCGCCGACGCCTCGCAACCCCCTCGGGGCGAAGGGCGCGGGCGAGGGGGGCGCGGCGGCGGCCGGGGCCGCGGTCGCGAACGCTGTCGCCGACGCGCTCGGCGTCGAGGTGACGCGGCTGCCGCTCTCGCCGGAACGCGTCGTCGCCCTCGCCGGGGGCCGCACGTGAAGCCGCCGCCGTTCGAGTACGACGACCCGCGCAGGCTCGACGAGGCGCTCGCCCTGCTCGCCGAGCACGGCGCGGAGGCGAAGGTCCTCGCCGGCGGGCAGAGCCTCGTCCCGCTTCTCAACTTCCGGCTCGCGCGGCCGCGGCGGCTGATCGACGTCAACGGCCTCGGCGAGCTCGACTACCTGCGCTTCGAGAACGGCACGCTCCGCATCGGCGCGTTGACGCGCCAGGCGGCGCTGGAGCGTTCGAGCGAGACGGCGCAGCGGGTGCCGCTGCTGACTCGGGCGGTGCGGTTCGTCGGCCACCCGCAGATCCGCAACCGCGGCACCGTCGGCGGCTCCGTCGCCCACGCCGACCCCGCCGCCGAGCTGCCGGCGGCGCTGAGCGCGCTCGACGCGCGCTACCGGCTCCGCACGCGAAGCGGCGAGCGGGTCGTCGCGTCCGAGGAGCTGTTCCTCGCCGCCCGGACGACGGCGCTCGCCCCCGACGAGCTGCTCGTCGAGGTCGAGGTCGACGTGCCGGGGCCGGCGACCGGGTCGGCGTTCGTCGAGTTCTCGCGCCGGTACGGCGGCGCCGCGCTCGCCGGCGCCGCCGTCCTCGTGACGCTGGACGGGAGCGGTGCCTGCGAGCGCGCGCGGATCGGCCTGCTCGCGGCCGGGCCGACGCCGGTGCGCGCGCGCGAGGCCGAGGTGTGGCTCCGCGGCGCGACGATCGACGCGGCCACGGCGGCCGAGGCGGGCGCGCGGGCCGCGGCCGGCGTCACGCCGCCCGGCGACATCCACGGCAGCTCGGACTACCGGCGTGCGCTCGTCGAGACGATGGTTACGCGCGCGCTCCTCGAGGCGGTCGCGCGGGCATGACGCTGCGGCGCGTCTCGGTCGAGCTCAACGGCCGCCTCGTCGAGGCGACGGTGGAGCCGCGCCTGCTCCTCTCCGACTTCATCCGCCACGACGCCGGGCTGACCGGGACGCACGTCGGCTGCGAGCACGGCGTCTGCGGGGCGTGCACGGTGCAACTCGACGGCGCGCCGGTGCGGTCGTGCCTGCTGTTCGCGGTGCAGGCGAACGGGCGCAGCATCCGCACCGTCGAGAGCCTCGCGGCCGCGAACGGCGACCTGCATCCGCTCCAGCAGGCGTTCCACGAGAGCCACGCGCTGCAGTGCGGCTTCTGTACCCCGGGCTTCCTGATGACGCTCGAGGCGGTCTTCCGCGAGACGGACGTGACGGCGCTCGCCGACCGTGAGATCCGCGAGCTCCTCGCGGGACACCTCTGCCGCTGCACCGGCTACCAGAACATCGTTCGCGCGGTGCGGCTCGCGGGCGAGAGGATGCGCGCGTGAAGGTCGTCGACCTGACGCATCCCTTCTCGATCCACACGCCCGGCTGGGTCGGCTACCCGTCGCCGAAGCTCTCGTACTTCCAGCGCCTGGCGACGCACGGCATCGTCTCGCAGCTGCTCGAGCTGCCGCTGCATTCCGGAACGCACTTCGACGGCGAGCTGCACATCGTCTCCGGCGGCAACGACGTCGCCTCCGTCCCGATCGACCGGCTGTGCCGCGAGGGCGTGATCGTCGACATCTCCGACGAGATGCACGACTGGGCGGTGATCAAGCCGCGCCACATCACCGACCGGATCGAGGTGCGGCGGGGCGACGTCCTCCTCTACAACACGGGCTACCACCGCTTCTACAACGGCGCTCCGGAGGAGGACGAGGAGCGCTACTTCCTCCGTCACCCCGGCGGCGACCGCGAGTTCGCGGAGTGGCTGGTGGAGCTGGAGCTCGCCTGGACCGGGTTCGACTGCGCGTCGGGCGACAACCCGCTGAACACCTCGATCCGGACGAGGTGGCGGCCCGAGATCGCGGCCCAGTTCCGCGCGGAGAGCGGCGTCGACCCGGACGAGCTCTTCCCGGTCGACGACCTGTTCGTCATGCACAAGGTGCCGTTCCGACACGGGATCACGCACGTCGAGAACCTCGGCGGCGCGATCGGGAGCGTCGGCACGCGCCGCTGCCTGATCGGCGCCTTCCCGATCCCGATCCAGGGCGGGGAGGCGTCGCCGTGCCGGGTCGTCGCCTTCGTCGACGAATGAACGCGGTCGGCAGCTTCGAGGCGCTCGCCGAGTCGGAGCCGTTCGAGGGGCTGCGCCGCCGGACGTTCGACGGCCAGGGCGCGACGGTCAGCGAGTACCGCTTCGCGCCGGGAGCGCGGTTCCCGCTCCACGCGCACGCGGAGGAGCAGATCACGCTCGTCACCGACGGCGAGGTCGAGCTGACCGCGGGCGCCGAGACGGTGCGGCTCGCGGCGGGCGGCTGGGCCGTGACGGCAGGCGGGGTGCCGCACGGGATCCGGGCCGGGGAGCGCGGCGCCCGCGTGCTCGCGATCGTCGTGCCGCGCCGTCCGGCACCGGACGCGTACGAGCTCCTCGGGTAGGATCGCCGTCCCGTGGCCGTCTCGTCGTTCCCGGCCGTTGCGATCCTGCGCGGCGGCGAGCCGCTCGACATCGTCGCCCACGGCGGGCGTGCGGTCGCGCTCGCGTGGCCCGGCACCGGCTCGCATCGGCGCGCGATGCACCGGATCGACCTCGACGCGGGCGGCGAGACCCGACGGCTGCGGCACGAGTCGGAGGCGGTCTACGTCGTCGCCGACGGCGTCGGGGCGGTCGACGGGTCGTCGCTCGAGCGCCGCCGCATGGTCTACGTCCCGGCGCGGACCGCGTACGCGTTCGCGGCGTCGGAGCCGATGACGATCTGGGGCGGCCCCTGCCCGCCCGACCCGGCGCTCTACGGCGGCGGCGAGCCGCTGCCGGCCGACGGCGACGGCGACGGCGCGGTGCGCGTGTACGACGCGGAGACGGAAGGCGTGCCGCTGCCGACGATCGGCAAGGGTGCTCGCCTCGTCGTCTGGCCCGGCGTCGGCGCCGAGATCGCGACGATGAACCTCGCGATCCTGGAGCCCGGCGAGGAGAACGTGCCGCACTCGCACGAGGGATCGGACGACACGATCGCGATCCTCGAGGGCGAGGGCTCGATCGACGACCTCGACCGCGGCGTCACGCACACGTTCGCCGCCGGCGAGGTCGTCTTCGTGCAGGCGGGCGTCCGGCACAAGGTGAAGGCCGACCGCGGCGTCGGGATCGTCTCCGCCGGCGGGCCCTGCCCGCCGGACTACGGGATGCTGCGGGCTCTCGGCCTGCTGTGACCGTCGCGCCAACCGAGCGCCGGACGGCGCTCGGCCGAGCGCTCCTCCGCTTCGAGGACCGCGCGTTGCTGACCGGAACGGCTCGCTTCGTCGACGACCTCGTCGTTCCGGACGTCCTGCACGCGGCGTTCGTTCGCAGCCCGCTCGCCCACGCGAGGATCGTGACCGTCGACCTTGGGCCTGCGCGCGCGACCGCCGGCATCGCCGCGGCCTTCGCCGCCGACGAGCTCGGGCTGCCGCCGCTCGCTGCGCCGTGCGAGACCCCGAATGCCTACTGCCCGCCGCGCCCGCTCCTCGCCGAGGAGGTCGTCCGCTTCGCCGCCGAGCCGCTCGCGGTCGTCGTCGCCGACTCCCGCTACGCGGCGGAGGACGGGGCCGACGCCGTCCGGCTCGAGCTCGATCCGCTCGAGCCGATCGTCGACCCGCGCCGCGCGCTCGCCGACGACGCGCCGCTCCTCCACCCGGGACGGCCGAACGTCTACGTCGAGTCGAGGATCGACGCCGGCGACGTCGACGCCGCGTTCGCGGAGGCGGCCGCGGTCGTCGAGGCCGAGCTCGTGCACGGCCGGTCGGCGGCCGCGCCGCTCGAGCCGCGGGGCGTGCTCGCGCTGCCGGACGGCGCCGGTCTCGTGCTGCACGCCTCGACGCAGGGGCCCCACAAGCTCAGGCTCGCCGTCGCCGAGACGCTCGGGCTCGCGCTCGACGACGTGCGCGTGCTCTGTCCGGCAGTCGGCGGCGGCTTCGGGCAGAAGGCGCACGTGTACCCGGAGGAGATCGTCGTCGCCTGGCTCGCGCTCCGGCTCGAGCGGCCCGTGAAGTGGATCGAGGACCGGAGCGAGAACCTCGTCGCGGCGAGCCATGCGCGCGAGCAGCGGGTGCGCGTGCGCGCGGCCGCCGCCGCGGACGGGCGGCTGCTCGCGCTCGACGTCGACCAGCTCGTCGACCAGGGCGCCTACGGCACCTACCCGCACGGGACGACGCTCGAGGCGTTGACGACGCCGTCGCTCCTGCCGGGGCCGTACCGACTGCCCGCCCTGCGCGTGCGCGCGCGGGCGCTCGCGACGAACAAGTGCCCACAGGGCGCCTACCGGGGCGTCGGCTTCGCCGTCTCGGCCTACGTGCACGAGCGCGTGCTCGACCTGCTCGCCGCCGAGCTGGGTCTCGCGCCGCCGGAGATCCGGCGCCGCAACCTGCTGCGCGCGGACGAGCTTCCGCACGTCAGCCTCACGAACCAGCGCTACGACGGCGGCGACTATCACGCCGCGCTCGAGCTCGCGCTCGCCGCCGCCGGCCTCGACCGCGTCGAGGAAGAGCGGCGCGCCGCCCGCGCGACCGGCCGCCTCCGCGGCGTCGGCGTCGCCTGCTACGTCGAGCCGACCGGGATGAACTCGACCGTATTCGTCCGCCGCGGCATGGTCGGGATCGAGGGCTACGACGGCGCGCACCTCTCGCTGGGCGCCGACGGCCGCGTAACCGTCTGGACGACGACCCCGACGATCGGTCAGGGCACGGACACGACGTTCGCGCAGATCGTCGCCGAGGTGCTCGGCGTCGAGCCGGAGGCGGTGACCGTCGCGCCGGCCGACACCGCCGTCGGCGGTCTCGCCGGCACCGGCACGTTCGCGAGCCGGAGCGCCGTCTCCGCCGGCGGTGCGCTCACGCGGGCGGCCGAGGAGCTCCGCGCACGGGTGCTGGCGGACGCCGCCGACCGGCTCGATGCGCCGCCGGACGAGCTGACGCTCGCCGACGGCCAGGTGCGCCTCGCGGACGAGCCGGCCGCGGCCGTGTCGCTCGGCGAGCTCGCGGCCGCGGCCGCCGGCGGCCGCTACGCCGTCAGCGCGCACTACGACCCGCCGGCGGTCGCGTACCCGTACGCAGCGCATGTCTGCGTGGTCGACGTCGACCCGGACACGGGTGGTGTCGAGCTCGTCCGCTACGCGATCGCGGACGACTGCGGCCGCGTCATCAACCCGATGATCGTCGCGGGTCAGGTGCACGGCGCGACGGCGCAGGGAATTGCAGAGGCGCTGTTCGAGGCGGTGCGGTACGACGACGCGGGCCGACCGCGGAACGGCACGCTGTACGACTTCCTGCTGCCGACGGCGGCGGAGCTGCCCGCGTTCGCGCTCGAGCACTGCGAGAGCCCGTCGCCGACGACCGTCCACGGCGTCAAGGGTGTCGGCGAGGGCGGGACGATCGGCGCCGCAGCCGCCGTCGCGAACGCCGTCTGCGACGCGCTCGGCCTCCAGCTGAACGAGATCCCGCTCGACCCGGAGCGCATCCGGGCCGAGGCGCGCCGCGCGCTGGCGCGCGTCCGACCGGGCCGCACGTAGACTCCGGCCGTGGCCAGGCGGATCGAGATGCGGGAGCGGCTGAACGCAGAGCTCGAGCTCGCCCCACGTCGGACGGCGGTGCTCGCGATCGACACGCACCGCGGACACCTCGACCCGGAGATCGCGACCATGCCTGTCGCCGCGGACGCAGCCGCCGAGGTCGTCGCGGCCTCGCAGCGGCTGCTGGCCGCCACTCGCGCGGCCGGCATCCCGAGCGTCTACGCGGTCATGCACAACCGGCTTGTCGACGGCGAGAGCGAGTACCTGCGGAACCCGTGGTGGCGGGCCGTCGACGGTCTCCGCGAGAAGCTGACGCCGGACCTGCCGTCGACGATCCGCGGCCACAACCTCGTCGGCTCGCCACAGACCGAGGTGATGCCCGAGCTCGCGCCGCTGCCGACCGACTACGTGATCACCTCGAAGCACCGGCTGAGCTCGTTCCTCGACACCGACCTCGAGAGCTGGCTGCGCGCACGCGGCGTCGACACGCTCCTCCTGATCGGGATCAACACGAACACGTGCGTGCTCTGCGCGGCTTTCGAGGCGTTCAACCGCGACTACGCGGCGGTCGTCGTCAGCGACTGCGTCTACAGCATGTACGGCGACGACCTGCACGAGCTCGGACTCGAGAACGTCGCGCGCTGTCTCGGCTGGGTGCTGTCGGTCGACCAGGTGGTCGAGAAGCTGCGCGCCGCCGGCGTGCCGCTCGAGGCGCCGCTCCAGGTCGCCGCAGGCTAAGGGACGGCCGTCGGGCGGCGGGCCTGCAGGTCCGGCGTCGCGCTCGCGAACGCCTGCGCGACCGCGAGCAGCGTCGCCTCGTCGCCGCGCGCTCCCGTCAGCTGCACGCCGACCGGCAGCCCGTCCTCGTCGAAGCCGGCGCGAACGGCGCACGCCGGCAGGCCGGCGAGGTTCTGCGGCGTCGTCAGCGGGAGCACGAGGTCGCGGAACCTCGGCGGCTCCGGCGCGTCGAAGCCCGGCGGCGCGACGGGCGACACCGGCGTCAGCAACACGTCGACGACGGTGAAGAGGCTGTCGAACTCGGCGCGCAGCCGTTCGCGCGCCGTCGTCGCGGCGACGTAAGCGTCGAACGTCAGCGACTCGGCGGCCGTCATCCGCGACGCCACGTCCTCGCCGTAGTCGCTCCGCCGCGTCGGCCACAGCCCGGCCTCGCGATGCGTCCGCAGCGCCTCGCTCCGCTGGATCGGCGCGTGGATCGAGACGGCGTCGTCGGTTGCGAACGTGACGTCGACGACGTCTGTGCCCAGCTCGACGAGGACCCCGTGCACGTCCGCGAGCGCGCGGGCCGTGGCGGGCGCCGGCTCGACCGCGGCGGTGCCGGCGGAGATGCCGACGCGGAGGCCGCGGAGCTCGCGCGGCGGCGCGCCGGGCGCGGCTTGCAGCACGTCGAGCGCGAGCTGCGCGTCCGCCGGCGTCCGCGCGAGCAGGCCGACGTGGTCGAGCGACGGCGCGAGCGGGAAGCAGCCGGATGCGGAGATGCGCGCGTACGTCGGCTTCAGGCCGACGACACCGCAGAACGCGGCCGGGATCCGAATCGAGCCGCCGGTGTCCGAGCCGAGCGCCAGCGGGACGATGTCGGCGGCGATCGCCGCCGCCGAGCCGGCGCTCGAGCCGCCGGCGACGCGGTCGAGCCGCCAGGGATTGCGGCCGGTGTCGAAGTGGCGGTTGACGCCGGTCACTCCCCAGGCGAACTCGTGCGTCGACGTCTTGCCGACGACGACCGCCCCGGCCGACGTCGCGAGCCGGACCGCCTCCGCGTCCTCACCCGGCACGTGCGTCGCGAAGATCGGCGAGCCGTACGTCGTGCGGAGCCCTGCGGTGTCGAAGAGGTCCTTGACCGCGAGCGGAACCCCTTCCAGCGGCCGCTGCGAACCCGCGAGCCAGCGGCTCTCCGAGTCGGCGGCGGCGGCCGTCGCCTCGTCGAGCGCGAGCGTCACGAAGGCGCGCAGCACGCCCTCGACCGCCTCGAGCCGTCGCGCGACCGCCTCGAGCACCTCGACGGGCGAGAAGGAGCGCGACGCGTAGCCGGCGAGCAGCTCCGTGGCCGAAAGCCGCGTCAGCTCGCTCACGCGGTCGATCCTAGACGGCTCCCGGCCGGCGACGAGCCGACGACTGGGCTGCGGTGCGAGCCGCGGCGCCGATTCGCGAACGTCCGCAAAGAGCGAGATTCGAGGGGGCGCGACTAGGACCCGTCGACCGCGAAATGGGCCGTCCAGCCTACGAACGGATGCCGCCACCGCTGTACGGTCGTCCCTCTGCCGACGATGTGCGGCTGCGGTCGTGGCGCAGCGGGTCTCCCACTGCACAGGAGGTGCACCTTCAGGCGCCGTTCCCTAGTAGCCGGAATCACCACCCTTTCGCTCTTCGCCGTCCTCGTCGCGGGCTCGTCCGCGGCCGTTCCCGGGCTTGTCCGGCTCGCACTCGGGAATGACGCGTCGCTCGGGACGGCGAGCTTGCCGAGCTACGCCTACGTCCTGCTCTCGACGAGCGAGTCGGACTACATCCCGTCGATCAAAGCGGCGAGCCCGGGGACGAAGGTCCTTGCCTACCAGTCGGCGAGCGAGGCGGACGACAACTGCTCGCCGGCCGCCGTGGCCGCGCTCAACTGCGCGACGCCGATCAGCTACCAGCAGGCGCAGGCGCACGACGCGGCGAATCCCTCCGATCCGTGGGTCCTCCGCAAGAGCGACGGCTCGTCGCTGACGATGCCCGGCTATCCGGCGAATCACGTCGTCAACGTCGGCTCGGCGAGCTACCAGCAGCAGTGGGTCGCGAATGTCCTGGCGATGTTGCGGTCGAGAGGCTTCGACGGGGTCTACATGGACAGCGTGCTCGGCAGCATCTCGGGCACGGGCGCGTTTCCGACCCTGTACCCGAGCGACGCCGCGTGGGAAACGGCGATGCGCGACTTCGTCGCGAGGGTCGGTCCGACGTTGAAGTCGCAGGGCTTCTACGTGCTCGCGAACGCCTACGAGAAAGGCCCCGACGACGGCTCCGGAGACGTTCACTGGTGGTCGTCGATCGCCCCGTACGTGAACGGGCTGCAGTCCGAGTACTGGGAAGAGGTGAGCACCGACGCGGCGACGCCGTACGACACGAACCCGTGCTGCTGGACAGGGCACTGGTTGAGCTGGCTGGGCCTGGCAGACGCGGCGCAGTCGAACGGCGCCGACTTCTTCGCCGCCGGCAAGGGAACGGCGACGAACACGCAGCTGATGAGCTACCTGCGCGGCTCCTACCTCCTGGTCTGGAACGGCAGCGGCGGCGGCTTCAGCTACACGCACGAGCCCGCCGACGGCAACGACCCCTCGAACCCCGCCTGGACGACCTTCATCGGCACCCCGACCGGCGCCCGCTACCAGGTCGGCGTCGGCTGGCGCCGCGACTACACCGGCGGCACCGTGATCGTCGACCCCGACCCGTCGACGCCCGTGACCGTCAACCTCGGCGCCACCTACCAGACGACGAGCGGCGCCGGCGTCAGCTCGATCACCGTGCAGCCGCACAGCGCCGCGATCCTCAGCACGGGCGCCGCGCTGCAGCCGCCACCCTCGGCGCCGGTCAGCGGCGGCGGTGGGAGTGCCGGCGGCGGCGCCGCCGGGGGCGGCAGCGGGGCCGGCGGAGGCGGCAGCGGGGCTGCCGGGGGCGGCGGCGCCGCCGGCGGGAATCGGGGCGCCGGTGGTGGCGGCGGCGGTGGTGCAGGCACCACCGCCGGTGGCGGCGGCGGCGGCGCTGCGCCGGCGGCCGGCACCGACGCGGCGGGGACGTCCGCGGCGGCCGCGGCGGGCGCACCGGCAATCACGATCGCCGTCGCTCCCCCGCGGAGCGAGGTCTCGAGCTCGTCGCCGCTTGCGCTCGTGGGGCCGGCCAAGGTGCTGAAGACGGGCTCCGCGCATCCGATCCTGCAGGTGACGGCGAAGCTGCGGCGTCGTGCGCACCTGCGGATCGCGCTCGCCGACAGGCAGGGCCACGTGCTCGCGAGGTGGGAGGTCACCGCCCGCGAGGGGGCCGTCAAGCTCTCGCTCGCGCTGCCGGCGGCGGCGCGAAAGACGACGCGAGCGGTGCTGACGGTGACGGTCGCGGGCAGCGCGAGGACGGTCCCCGTCGTCGCCACGCGTAGTCACGGCTCGGTTCGCAGATACACGAGCCAGTAGACTTCGTAGGCGTGAACGCAGCCTGGACCGGTCGACTCGCTCGCGCCGCCGGCAGCTACGGGGAGCACGCGCCGACGGCCACCGTTTGCTGCAACGCTTGCCGGACCTGCGTCCAGGCGAACGTGCTCGCGCTCGGGCTCGGGGTCGTCGCCGCGGCCGCCGCCGCGCTGCGGCGGCGCGTCCGCCCACGCGCCGTTCGGGCGCGTCGTCCTCGAGAGGAGAAAGGCCTGCTCGCGCAGGCCTTTCCGAGGCTCCCCGGGTTGGACTCGAACCAACAACCCTCCGGTTAACAGCCGGATGCTCTGCCAATTGAGCTACCGGGGATCGCTCGGGCGGGCCGCATTGTAGCCGCGTGCTTCTCTAGCGTCCCCCGGTAGTCGACCGGCGGCGTGCGAGGTGCGAGCCGCCCTCCGCAGACGGCCCGGAGAGGACGAGTTGCTGCGACGCCGGCGACCGCTCGAGCGTCTGCGTCCGGCCGCCGCGCTCCGGCGCCGGCCGAGTGGCCATGCGAGGGACCGTGAGTATCCTTGAGGGGTGAGCATCTTCGCCGCCGTCCTGCTCGCAGCCGCAGTCGTCCTCGTCGTCGCCGCGCAGTGGCCCAAGCTGTCGCTGCCCGTCCCGCGGCGCGAGCGGCGTCGGCGTGGGCGCCGCAGGACGAGGCTGCGGGTCGTCGAGCCGGAGCACGACGACGATTTCGTTCGCGCCGTCGAGCGCGACCTGGCCGCGCTGCCGACGATCGACGAGCAGGACGCGAAGAAGAAGAGCTAGCTAGCTGTTGACCCGGACGCTGGCGGTGAACGTCGCGGTGTTGGGCAAGATCGCCGCCACGTCCTCGTCGTTCTTCGCCTCCTGGTAGTCGGAGGCGCGCACG
>Ga0070739_10006698_pt1 | contig 12594 bp, 16 predicted proteins | sample Coa_R1_7_FD_66445 | JGI IMG/M metagenome (GOLD analysis project Ga0070739, IMG submission 66445) | Surface soil microbial communities from Centralia Pennsylvania, which are recovering from an underground coalmine fire - Coalmine... | ecosystem: Environmental > Terrestrial > Soil > Unclassified ... | reverse complement strand
ACCGCCACGATCGCCGACCTTCGTCGCTCACCGCTCGTCGCCGACGTACGCATCCCCGCCGGAGAAGACGTCGAGTTGCTTCCCGAGGGCTCCGGGCGCATCGTTCGTACCTGTCGGCCGATATCGGCGACGATGCGCCTGTCGGTTGCCGATGCCCAGACGCCGTTCCCTTCAGTCATGCTGCGCATCAACACCGAAAACACCGACAGCACCACAGCGGCCGGAGTGCCGCGCCCGGAGGCCTTGCGCACCTCGATGATCGGGACCCACACGCTGATCGGCGTCGACCAGGGTGCGTTCCTGTCGCTGCTCGACCCGCCCGAGTGGGCGGCACACGCGGCGAAAGCCTGCCGCAACATCCACACCTTTCCTGTGCTTGCCGGCGAGCCGGGCGACCGCAGAACTTCTCAGGTGATGCTGTCGTCGCCGATCCTGCTCTACGACTACCCCGCAGTCAGCCCGGAGAGCCCGGGCGATCTGTTCGATGCCGCGGAGATAGACGAAATCCTGTCGCTGAGAACGGGCACCCTCACAGAAGACGAGAAGCAAGAAGCGCGTGCGACCGATCCGCGCGCCGCGGCCATCATCGACCGCGTCGATACGATGCCGCGCGAAATCATGGACCGGCTGCACGGGGCGATTCGTTCCCTGCAACCCCACCGGGAACCCGAACCCAATTCGGTGATCGTCGCCGGAGTTCGGATCACCAAGGGAAGCCGAGTGCGGCTGCGTCCCCGCCGGCGCGGCACCGACGCCCACGACATCTTCCTGAAAGATCGGACCGCCGTCGTCGACGACGTGTTGGTCGACATGGACGACCAATACCAGATTGCCGTCACCCTCGACGACGATCCCGGAGCCGACCTACACCAGTGGTACCGGCGCTTCTATTACTTCGCACCCGATGAGTTGTCGCCCCTCGACGCGGAAATGCCGCTGCCACAAGCGGACTCGTGTGATTTAGAGGGCTCCGTCGTCAGGAGGGATTATGGATGCACTTGAGCTGTTGAACAACGACCACCGCATGGTCGAGCAGCTGTTCCGCGACTACCAGACGGCGAAGAACGACGAACAGCGCCGCGGCGTGGTCGAGATCATGATCCGAGAGCTGTCCAAGCACGCCGCGCTCGAAGAGCTGTTGGTCTACCCGCTGGCCAAACAGGCGATTCCCGACGGTGACAAGGAAATCGACCATCACCTCGACGAACACATGGCCGTCAAGAAAACGCTTGTGGCGCTGGACGAGGCGGGCTCCGACCGCGAGGAAACCGAGAAGCTGGTCGCGACACTGCAAAAAGAGATCGACGAACACGTGCAAGACGAAGAACAGGGGCTATGGCCCAAGCTGCGGGACGCAGTCGACGAAGACGCCCTCGTCGAGCTGGGCGAGGTCGTGGACAAAGCCAAGCAGGTGGCCCCCACCAGGCCGCACCCCGCGGCGCCGACCGAGCCGCCGAAGCTGGCGCTCGCTGCGCCGGTCGCGGCGCTCTACGACCGACTACGTGACCGGTTCCAAAAGCGGCCCCAGACGTGATGCGACACGAGGCTTAAAGAAAGGGTGAAGCAATGACGCTGCCACAAGAAGCGACTCAACCCAAGCCGCATGGCTTCGACGAGATTCACATTTTGTGGATATCGGAGGGCATGAGCTGCGACGGCGACACGGTTTCGGTGACCGCCTCCGCGCAGCCGCCGATTGAAGACGTGGTGACTGGGTTGATACCCGGTCTGCCGAAAGTGAACCTGCACAACAAGGTGCTCTCGCCGACGCTGGGCGGTGAGGAGTTCCTGAAGCCATTCCGGGCTGCGGCGCGGGGAGAGCTCGAGCCGTTCATCTTGGTGATCGAGGGATCGATCCCCAACGAGAACGTCCACGAAGAGGGGTACTGGACATCGTTTGGCAACGATCTGGAAACCGGCGAGCCGTTGACGCTGAGCTGGTGGCTCGACAACCTGGCACCTAAAGCGTGGGCGGTTGTTGCGGTCGGCACTTGCGCCGCCTACGGCGGCATCCATGCGATGGCGGGCAACCCCACCGGCTCCATGGGGCTCGCCGACTATCTGGGCTGGGACTTCAAATCCCGTGGTGCACTTCCGATCGTCAACATTCCGGGCTGCCCGGTGCAGCCGGAAAACTTCATGGAGACGTTGACTTGGGTGCTCTACCACGCGGCGGGGTCGGCGCCTCCCCCGCCGCTCGACCACATGCTGCGGCCGCAATGGATCTTCGGCAAAACCGTTCACGAGGGGTGCGACCGGGCCGGCTACTACGAGCAAGGCGACTTCGCTCACGACTACAACTCGCCGAAATGCCAAGTCCACGTGGGGTGTTGGGGACCGGTGGTCAACTGCAACGTGCCCAAACGAGGCTGGATGTCCGGGGTCGGGGGCTGCCCGAATGTCGGCGGTATCTGCATCGCCTGCACCATGCCCGGATTCCCGGACAAGTTCATGCCGTTCATGGACGCTCCGCCTGGCGGCAGCTTCTCATCAATGGTGGTCAAGCCGTACGGCGCGCTGATCCGCCGGATGCGCGGGCTCACCAACCTCAACGCCAACCGCGAACCCAAGTGGCACCACAAAGGCCCCAAGCTCACCACCGGGTACAACCCGCGCTGGCGTCCGTGACGACAGCGGCAACCAAAGCTTGAGCGAATACAGAAGGGACATCAGACATGACGCTCACCGAGTCAGCGCAGACCGGGAAGAAAGAGGGATCGCAGACCATCGAGATGGCGTGGGATCCGATCACCCGGATCATCGGCAACCTCGGCATCTACACCAAGATCAACTTCGGCACCAAGACCGTCGAGCAATGCCACAGCACGTCGTCACTGTTCCGTGGCTATTCGGTGTTCATGAAGGGCAAAGATCCCCGCGACGCCGGTTTTATCACCAGCCGGATCTGCGGCATCTGCGGCGACAACCACACGACGTGTTCGATCTACTGCCAGAACATGGCCTACGGCATCGATAACCCGCCGCTGGCCGAGACCATCATCAACTTGGGCGAAGCCGCCGAATATCTCTTTGACCACACCATCTTCCAGGACAACCTGGTCTTCGTCGACTTCTGCGAGGCGATGGTCAAAGACACCAATCCCGGTTTGTTGGCCAAGGCGGAGAACAAGGAAGCCCGCAACGCCCAGATTCACGGCTACCGCACCATCGCCGACATCATGCGCGCGTTCAACCCCTTCGAGGGCGACGTCTACAAGCAGGCGTTGCGGGTCAGCCGAACCACCCGAGAGATGTTCTGCATCATGGAGGGCCGGCACGTGCACCCGTCGACGCTCTATCCCGGCGGCGTCGGCACCATGCCTTCGCCCACCACGTTCACCGATTACCTGACCCGGTTGCTGGACATCCTGGACTTCGTCAAGCAGGCCGTCGCCATGAACGACGACGTGTTCGACTTCTTCTACGAGGCATTGCCAGGCTACGAGGAAGTGGGACGCCGGCGGGTGCTTTTGGGCTGTTGGGGCGCTTGGCAGGATGCGTTCGAGGTCGACTACAAGTACGAGCACATGTCCGACTGGGGTCGCAAGATGTTTGTGACGCCCGGCGTCATCGTCGACGGCAAGCTCGTCACCAACGACTTGGTCGATATCAATTTGGGCATCCGAATCCTGCTGGGCAGTTCGTATTACGAGGACTGGGTGAACGAGGAACCGTTCGTCACGCACGATCCGCTCGGCAACCCGGTGGACATCCGCCATCCCTGGAACCAAACCACGCTGCCCGATCCGCAGAAGCGGGACTTCAACGACAAATACAGCTGGGTGATGAGCCCGCGCTGGTTCGACAAGAACAGCGGCGAGCACTTGGCGCTGGACACGGGCGGTGGCCCGTTCGCCCGGCTCTACAGCACCGCGCTGTCGGGGCTGGTCAACACTCCATATGTGAAATCGACCGGCCACAGCGTGCAGATCTCGCTGCCCAAGAGTCGCACGCTGCCCGAGACCACGCTGGAGTGGAAAATTCCGCAGTGGTCCAACGCGATCGAGCGTGACAGGGCCAGGGTTTACTTCATCGCCTATTCCGCGGCGATGGCGTTCTTCTTCCTCGAGCGGGCGATGGAGATGGTGCGTGCGGGAGAAACCAAAATCTTCAACAACTTCGAGGTGCCTCACGACAAGGCGATCGGCTGCGGATTCCACGAGGCAGTACGGGGAGTGCTGTCCCACCACATGGTGATCGACAAGGGCGTCATTGCCAACTATCACCCGTACCCGCCGACACCGTGGAACGGCAGCCCCCGTGATTCCTATGGCACTCCGGGACCCTACGAGGATGCGGTGCAAAACATGCCGATCTTCGAGGAGAACGGCCCTGAGGACTTCCGGGGCGTCGACATCATGCGCGCGGTGCGCAGCTTCGACCCGTGCCTGCCCTGCGGTGTGCACATGTACGTCGGCGGTGGGCGCACGATCAAGAAGACCCATTCACCGACCAGCTTCCTGGGCTCATGACCGAACCCGCCGAACAACCACCGCAACGGCTCCGCGACGAGCAGGTCCGGGAGGCACTCACCCGGCTCAACGAGCTACTCGGCGAACTGGAGCTCACGCCGGGGCCAGCCGCAGACGTTGCGCGGGAGGCACTTTCGTCGTTGACGCAAGTCTATGGTGAGGCACTGGCGCGCGCGCTCAGTTATGCAGCTGGCATTCCGGAGTTGCGTGACGCCTTCGTCCGCGACGAACTGCTCGGACATCTGCTGGTGTTGCACGACATCCATCCCGAGTCGGTGGGAGAACGGGTATCCCGTGCCATCGGGGACATGTCGCAGGCAGTGCGGGACCGCGGCGGCGCAATCGAACTCGTCGGGATCGACCAGGGCATCGCGACGGTGCGGTTGTCAAAGCACGGCTGTGGGTCCTCACTTGCCGGGATCGACGAGGTGATCCGCGAAGAGGTGCTGTCGCTGGCACCGGAGCTCTCCGGCGTCGAGGTGGTCTCAGGTGCGGCTCGCGACACTGCGTTCATCCCACTGGCTAACCTGATGGCGCGACCGGAGGTGCGCGCATGACCGCGTCCACGCATCCTCAGACCGGCATGACATTGGATGCCTTGCGCCGCACGATTCGTCGATCGCCACAACAGATCCCGGCTCAGCGTTGCCAACTGTGTGATGCTCCGATTCCGGACGCGCACCGGCACATGCTCGACGAGCAGGCCGGCGCTGTGCTGTGTGTATGTCACCCATGCCAGCTGCTGTTCCATCGTGAAGCGGCCAGTCGCGGGCATTACCGCCTAATCCCCGATCGCCGGTTGCGGCTGCCCGCATTCGGCACTGCGCGGCTCGGTGTGCCCGTTGGGCTGGCGTTCTTCGTCGTTCAGCCCGATGGCACTGTTGTCGCCAACTACCCCAGCCCTGTTGGAGTCACTCAGTGGGAAGTGGATTCGACGGCGTGGCAAGCGGTCCAACGTGAGCGTCCGGTGTTGCGAGACATCGCTCCGGCGGTGGAGGCGGTGCTGGTGAACACCACCCGCGGCGCCGACGAACACTGGATTGTGCCGATCGACGACTGTTATCGCTTGGTGGCGGTGATCCGTCGCCAATGGCGCGGGCTGTCGGGTGGCAGCCGGGTGTGGCCGGCGATCGACCGCTTCTTTGCCGAACTCAGTTCGCAGGAAAGGAATTCGAATGAGTAAGATCCGCGTTGGCAGGTCACGTGTCAAGCCGACTACCGGCTCGCATTCGTGGCGGGTCCAACAGGGCAATCAGGGACCTTACGACAGCCAGCCGGGACATAAGTCAGACGGCAAAGCCGACGCCCGGCGCTCGACCGGCGTTCACCCCAAGAAGCACAACGCATTTCTGCCGATCATGCCCAACCTGCCGCCCGGATGAGAGGCTTGTGATGAACGCGAAACTGCCGAAGGAGTTCACTATTCCCGCGGCCCCGGTCTACCTGGTGATGGCTGTCCTGGGCCTCGGCATGCTGGCTCTTGCCTGGCGGGAGGCGCCGGCCATCATCCGCTATATCAAAAGCGAAATGATGTGACGCCCTCCGCCGTGCGGCCGACTTGCCTACTGCAGCTGGCGGAGCACAGCGGCAGCGCGGTGAGCACGGCGAGCATCCAGGCGACATAGTCGCCCATGTGCCCCGAATGGGCGCTGCGCAGCGCTGCGGCAGCCGGTCGACTGGCCACCATCGCCGCTCGCCGCAGTGGTGACTCGTTGCGCGGTTGATAAAGCGCGACAAGCGCCAGGCACCCGGCTGCGCTGGCGCTCCAATGCTCAGCGGGCCCGCGCGCGGCGGTTGGCCTTCTTGATCGCTTCTACGAGTTCGGGCTTGCTCATCGTGGAGCGTCCGCGCACGTCGAGCCGGCGGGCCACGTCAAGCAGGTGCTTCTTGCTGGCGTTGGCGTTGACGCCCTCCGCCGACGGGGCCTTGTTGTTCGGGCCGCCGCCTTCCGCGGCTTTGTCCGACGGTCCCTTTTTCTTCTTGGGCTCCCAGTGATCGCCGACCTTTTCGAAACTGTGCTTGAGTGCGGCATAGCCGACCCGGTGGGCGCGCTGCTCGCTGCCGTACTGCTCGGCAGCCGAGTCGTGGGCTTTGGCGAACGTCCGTTGCGCTTTGGCGTTGGACCGCTTCAGCGTGCTGGGCAACTCGCTCTTTTTGGGCTTGCCGCCCTTGGTTGTCTTCGGCATGGAAACCTCCCGATCGGTTGTGTCGTTACCTCAGCTCCCTGCGGACTGCTGCGCCTTCGCATAGGCGAACTGGAGAAAGTCGGCGCCGGCCAGTGCGGTGAAGCTGCCGGCGACCAGGCGGGTCAGTCGCGGTGCGAAGATCAAGCCGATGACGAATCCGGTGGCCACCCACATGTCGAGGCAGAACGGGCAGGTCAGGAGTTCTCCCAGACTGTGGCGCAACTGGCTGTCGTGACGGGTCTCTTCGTGCACCTCGGCGGGACCACCCGTGCCCGCGTAGCGAGTGAACGGCGCCCGCAGCGGGCTGGTCACCGCGTCTTTGGCCAGGGTCCGGGAAAGCTTGTGGGTGCCCAAGGTGACGGTGATCAGGTCCTGCAGCTGCCAGCGCTCCGGTAGCTTGCGTCCGGTGGCCGCGGCGACGATCGCCGTCACCGCCACCACGACGCCGTAGATGGCCATCACTGCCAGGTATCCGCTCAGCGGGCGCTGGTTGTCGCCGCGATATTCCTCGGCTTCCTGGCGGGCACGTTCTGCTGTGCTGGCGGTTACGTCCCGCAATTCGCCCACTGGCACTCCCTCATCGGTGTCCGGTCCTGATGCCGGTTACCCGAAGTCCGCGCCGCGCAATCCCGGCACACTGCCGCCCGCCGACGTTTCCGGGGCACTCGTCGGGGTACCTAATGAGCCGACGCATAGAGAGGACGGGTTGTCGTGGCCGAATCCGCCGCCGACGCACCGGCTATTTTGTTGGACCTCGACGGCACGTTGGTCGATTCCAACTTCCACCATGCGGTGACCTGGCATCGAGCGTTTCTGGATGTGGGCCAAGATGTCCCGTGTTGGCGGATTCACGGCCTTGTGGGTCGCGCCGGCTCCGAACTCGTCCGCATCCTGCTCGGTGACGAGCTTGCTGACGCGCATGGCGACGAAGCGAAGGAAGCGCATAGCCGCTATTTCGGCGAGTTGGAGCCGGTTCTGCGGCCTCTCCCGGGCACCCGCGACTTGCTCGAGGCCATCGCCGAGCGGGGATGGCGCACGGTGTTGGCCTCGTCGGCGTCGGAAAAGACGTTGGCGTTGCTGCGCCGGGTGCTCGACGTCGACGACCTGGTGAGCGAGATAACCTCCAGCGTCGACGTCGACCGCGGCAAGCCCGATCCAGACATCGTCAGCACCGCACTCGAACGGGTCGGGCTCGACCCGGGGCGCGCGGTTTTCGTCGGCGACGCGGTGTGGGACGTGGAGGCGGGTCGACGCGCGGGTGTGCCGACCGTGGGCGTGCTCTGCGGCGGGGTGGCACGCGAGGCATTGGAACAGGCCGGCGCGGCGGGGATCTACGCCGATCCGGCGGACCTGCACGCCCATCTCGACGACGTGAGCCGATTGCTGCGGGCCTGATCGCCCGATGGGTTCAGGTGAGCGGGTCCCCCGACTGGTATCGCTCGGAATCGTCGGCGAACATCAGCGCCTCGTCGGCGCCCTCGTAGATACGATCCGGCAGGAGTTCGAGGCGGGCCAGCACCTCGTCGTCGGTGCTGTCGGCCCTGGCCCGGCGGAGCAACTCCGCTTTGTCGCACGGATAGCTGATCGCGGATAGGACTCGCTCCAGCTCGATTTCGCCTTCGTCTGTCATCGCAGGCACCTCCATCGGTTGTCGCGGCCCCCCCAAGGTGCCGGCCGCCCGATCGTGATTCCCGATCCTGCTGGGGCTAAACAGCTAGCGCCACTCGCCCTATGAGCGTTTTCCGCGATCGGCGCCGGTTTGGATGCGGGCCCATGGCTGTGCCTCTTCGAGTTCGTAGGCCAGTTCCAGCAACCGCGCTTCACGCCCGATGTCGGCGGAGAGCATCATGCCCACAGGCATACCGCTCGCGGATTCGGCCAGCGGCAGCGAGATCGCTGGCTCGCCGGTGACGTTCTGCAGCGGCGTGAACGCAACCCAGTCGCGCATCCGGTCCATGACCTGTTGGTAATCGGCGGTGGGGTCGAGGTGACCGACGGGCGGCGTCTCGTCGGCCAGCGTGGGAGTCAGCACCGCGTCATAGGTGCCGAAGAACTGTGCCGTGCGCCGCCGCATGGCGCGCAGCCGCGCGATCGCCAGCGGCAGGCGGTGCAGGTTGCGCCGCGCGTGGCGGTTCAGGCCCAGCGTCAGGTTGTCCAGCCGGGTGGCATCGAAGGTGTCGCCGAACCTGCGTCGGCTGATGTACATCTGTCCCAGCGCAAGCAGCGCCCAGTAGAGGACGAAGTCGTCGCCGAAAGTGGAAGGCACCGGCGGGTTTTCGACATGCTCCACGCGGTGCCCGAGTTCCTCGAGCAGTCGGGCGGATTTCAGTGTCAGCTCGCGGATTTCGGGGGTGGACTCGCGATCGACCGAGCGGGTGATGACGGCGATCTTTAGCCGCTGCCGACCGGGGTGCGTGACGTCGCCGATGGGCGGCAGGTTGGGGTGCCGCCAGATGCGCTCGGCCTCGCGGTAAAAGGTCGCGGTGTCGCGCACCGACCGGGTCACCACACCGTTGGCAACCAGCCGGATCGGCATCCGGCGCAGCTCCTTGTCCACCGGCAACCGGCCGCGCGACGGCTTCAAACCCACCAATCCGTTGCAGGCGGCCGGAATTCGGATCGAGCCGCCGCCGTCGTTGGCGTGGGCGATCGGAACTGCACCGGCCGCGACGAACGCAGCCGACCCCGACGACGAAGCGCCCGCTGTGTAGTCGGTATTCCACGGGTTGCGCACCGGTCCCAGCCGAGGATGCTCGGCGGAGGGGCTGAAGCCGTATTCCGATAGCTGCGTTTTGCCCAGCGAGATCAGCCCGGTGCCCAGGTAGAGCCGGGTGAACTCGCCGTCGACGGGGGCCCGACGCGGCACCCACGCGTCGGTGCCCCGCATCGTCGGCAATCCGGCGACGTCGACGTTGTCCTTGATGAACGTCGGTACACCGCTGAAGAAGGCATCCGTGGGCGGTGTTTCGGCGCGCGCCCGGTCGAACGCCTGGTAGGCCAAGCCGTTGAGGGCCGGGTTGACGGCCTCGGTGCGGGCAATGGCCGCCTCGATGATGTCGGCCCGCGCCAGCTGCCCGCTGTTGATCGCTTCAGCAATGGCGACCGCGTCGAGGTCACCTAGGGCGTCGTCGCCGAACGCGTGGACTCGTCGCATGGCAGCGACGCTATCAACGCGCTGCCGTCAGGGCTGGCCGACCTCGAACCGGACGAACCGCGTCACGGTCACACCGGCCTCGTCGAGCAGCGCCTTCACGGTCTTCTTGCTGTCCGACACCGACGGCTGCTCGAGCAGCACCACATCTTTGAAGAAGCCGCCCAGCCGGCCTTCGACGATCTTGGGCAGCGCTTGTTCCGGCTTGCCTTCGGCCTTCGCGGTTTCCTCGGCGATGCGGCGCTCGTTGGCCACCACGTCGTCGGGCACGTCGTCACGGCTCAGGTAGCGGGCTTTCAGCGCGGCGATCTGCAGCGCGGCGGCGTGCGCGGCGTCTTTATCGGAACCGGTGTATTCCACCAGCACACCGACGGCCGGCGGCAGGTCGGCCGAGCGCTTGTGCAGGTAGCTTTCGACGGTGCCGTCAAAGAATGCGACACGACGCAGCTCGAGCTTCTCGCCGATCTTGGCGGACAGCTCGGCGATGGCCTGCTCGACGGTCTTAGTCCCCGAACTTTGGTCAATAGGAGAAGCCTTGAGCGGGTCGACGTCGCTTGCCTTGGAGACGGCCGCGGCGGCGACGATCCGATCGGCCAGCGCACCGAATTCGGCGTTCTTGGCGACGAAGTCGGTCTCGCAGTTGAGTTCGATCAGCGCGCCGTCCTTGGCTGCGACCAGTCCCTCGGCCGTCGCCCGCTCGGCGCGTTTGCCGACGTCCTTGGCGCCCTTGATCCGCAGCGCCTCGACAGCCTTGTCGAAGTCGCCGTCGGATTCGGCCAACGCGTTTTTGCAGTCGAGCATGCCGGCGCCGGTCAGCTCCCGAAGCCGCTTGACGTCGGCAGCGGTGTAGTTCGCCAATGGTCAGCCTTTCCTATGAAGGGTCCTGTTCGGTAGTGGTGTCTGTCGCCGGTTGCGCCTGGGGGGCGGTCGGGTCTGCGGCGGGCGCGGTCGCGGCAGCCAACAGCTCTTGTTCCCACTCAGCCAGCGGCTCGGCGGCTTCAGCCTCCGGCTTGCCGTCGCCGCGGCCCAGTCCGGCGCGGGCCTGCAGCCCTTCGGCCACGGCCGAGGCGATCACCTTGGTGAGCAGCGCGGCCGAGCGGATCGCGTCGTCGTTGCCCGGAATCGGGTAGTCGACCAGGTCCGGGTCGCAGTTGGTGTCCAGGATGGCGATCACCGGGATCCCGAGCTTGCGGGCCTCGCCGACGGCGATGTGCTCCTTGTTGGTGTCGACGACCCAGACCGCCGACGGCAGTTTGTTCATGTCGCGGATGCCGCCCAGGCTGCGCTCGAGCTTGTTCTTCTCGCGGGTCAGCCCCAGGATCTCCTTCTTGGTGCGGCCCTCGAAGCCTCCGGTCTGCTCCATTGCCTCCAGCTCCTTGAGACGCTGCAGGCGCTTGTGCACGGTGGAGAAGTTGGTGAGCATGCCGCCCAGCCAGCGCTGATTTACATACGGCATGCCGACCCGAGTGGCCTCGGCCGCGATCGATTCCTGCGCCTGTTTCTTGGTGCCGACGAACAGGATGGTGCCGCCGTGGGCGACGGTCTCCTTGACGAACTCGTACGCCTTGTCGATGTAGGTCAGCGTCTGCTGCAGGTCGATGATGTAGATGCCGTTGCGGTCGGTGAAGATGAACCGCTTCATCTTGGGATTCCAGCGACGGGTCTGATGCCCGAAGTGGGTGCCGCTGTCAAGCAGCTGCTTCATGGTTACAACAGCCATGCCTGTGCCTTTACTGTGGTCGGTTGTCGCCTGGCGTCGGGTGAAGCCAGGCCCTGGCGTCTGCGGGATGCCGCACCCATCTGACGAATCCTTCAGAAGGGACCGCGCGGCATCTGATTGGCGGCAGACACGCGAAGTCAGCCCACCGACGTGGACTGCGCCGACGAGTTTACACGCCAGTAGCTGGTGCTTTGTCCACAGCCTGCCTGGCGCCCGACCCCGCGGGCCGGTGGACTGATCCAGTGCGATCTGTTGCGGTCCTGTTGGGGGCGGCACTGCTGTGTGCGGCGCCGGCTGTTGCCGACGAGGCCCGGTTGCAGTGGCCGTTGCGGCCGCGCCCGGCAGTCGCGCGCAGCTTCGACGCGCCGTTGCCCAACTGGAATCGCGGGCATCGCGGGGTGGATCTGGCCGGTGTGCCCGGTCAGCCGGTCTATGCGGCGGGCAGCGCGACGGTGGTGTTCGCGGGCTTGCTGGCGGGACGGCCAGTGGTGTCGCTGGCCCACCCGGGCGGTTTGCATACCAGCTACGAGCCGGTGCGGGCCGTGGTTCGGGTCGGTCAACTAGTCGCGAGCGGGACGGTGATCGGCGAGTTGGTGGCCGGTCACCCAGGCTGCACGGTCGCTGCCTGCCTGCACTGGGGCGCGATGTGGGGTGCGGCGGCGCGCGCCGACTATGTCGATCCGCTGGGTCTGCTGGCGTCGACGCCGATCCGCTTGAAGCCACTGGGATGAGCGGCGCCGCAGCGCTCACAGAACTCTCTGCCCGGGGACACTATTTGCCCGCCTTCGCACGATTTCGCTGCGTCGAATCGCTCGAAGGCGGGCACAACAGGTATCGCCCTCCTCGGAGGCTCCTGATTAGGGACCAGTAGCGCGCTAGGCCCGGGGGTGAGCTTGGTCGTGGACTGCGCGCAATCGCGCGACCGAGACGTGGGTGTACAGCTGGGTGGTCGCGAGGCTGGAATGTCCGAGCAGTTCCTGAACCACGCGCAGGTCTGCCCCGCCCTCGAGCAGATGGGTGGCTGCGCTGTGCCGCAGCCCGTGCGGCCCGATGTCGGGTGCGCCG
>Ga0070739_10006697_pt1 | contig 12595 bp, 9 predicted proteins | sample Coa_R1_7_FD_66445 | JGI IMG/M metagenome (GOLD analysis project Ga0070739, IMG submission 66445) | Surface soil microbial communities from Centralia Pennsylvania, which are recovering from an underground coalmine fire - Coalmine... | ecosystem: Environmental > Terrestrial > Soil > Unclassified ... | reverse complement strand
CACTATCGGTCGCGAGTTATCAAATGCCAAGCTCATGGCTCACGCCCTAGGGGCAATGTCTGGGCTGTATTCAGGAATTCCGCGCGGTGGGCACTCCGGAAATCCAGCCAAGGCTATAGCCTTCCTGGATGCAGCGATCGCTGCTAGCGACAGTGCCTTTGCGCCGATGCAAGCATGGCTACATGCCCGCCGAGCTGAGGAGCATGCGTCCATCGGTCATGCGCTAGCAGCGCGTCGGGATCTGGATGATGCAGAACGTCACCTGCTCGCCATCAGGCAGCCGGCTGATGGTTTCTTCTCGCATGTCTCTGGCCGGTGGCTACTCGGCTATCGAGGCAACTGCGAGCGCCTGCTCAATAAGCCAATGGTTGCGGTTCGCCACCTGGGACAAGCGCTCTCCGAGAAGCTGCATGGGCAACTGAGCGCGAGCAGCCGAAGCGGGTGCTCGCCGACCTCGCGGCTGCTCTGGCTCAGCATGGCGAAGGTGACCAGGCAGCGAGTGCCCTGCTTCAGTCTCTTGATCTTGCTGCCAGCAGCGGCGTTGGCATCGCTGTACAGCGAATTCGAGGAATTAGGCTCCGCCACCTCGACTGTTTCGCCGACAACCCTCTCGTGAAGCAGCTGGATGAACGCTTGCTGGGCATCCATCCGTGAAGTACGGGATCACAGGGCATCGCGACCTTACTGCTCAGACTGTTGAGTTGGTAACAGCTGAACTTCGCCGGTTTCTGCCCGATCGGGACAAAGATCTCTTGGCTATCACCAGTCTGGCCGAGGGAGCGGATCAGCTGTTTGCGCGTTTGGTTTTGGAGCGGGGAGGCCGGTTGGATGTTATCGTGCCCTCCCTCCCATATCCCGGCCTCCGAGAGGATCGTAAGGAGTACCATCGCCTGGTGCACTGTGCGCACCGAGTGACCCAGTTGCCTTATCCCGAGGACGGTCCCGCCGCCCATATGGCAGCGTCGATGATCATGGTCGAGCGCTGTGACCATTTGGTGGCGGTCTGGGATGGCAAGCCGGCGCGGAGTTTTGCTGGAACAGCGGACGTCGTTGCGTACGCTCGACAGCTCGAGGTGCCGATCACGATCATCTGGCCTCCTGGAGCGACTCGCGCGACATGAGCGACGATCGCCTTCCCCGGACGATCCTCAGCGAGGTCCCCTGGTCGGGTCGCATCATGTCCGTGCACGTGGATCGGCTGGAGCTGCCCAACGGCGCGGTGGTCGAGCGGGAGGCGGTGCGTCACCCCAAGGTATCGGCAGTGGTTGCCATCGATGCCGATCGGTGCATCCTGATGGTCCGGGAGTACCGACATCCCGCTGGTCGCACCTTCTTGCAGATCCCGTCCGGACTCCGGGAGCCCGGCGAGGAGGCGGAGGACTGCGCCCGGCGAGAGCTGATGGAGGAGACGGGTTTCGCTTGCCAGCGACTGGAGCGATTGATCGGTCTCTTTCCCAGCCCGGGGGTGTCGGACGAATGGCTGGACGTCTTCTTGGCCACCGACCTCCACCGAGTCGGATCTCCACTCCCCGAAGGCGAGCAAGGCGTGCTGGAGCTGGTGGTCGTGCCCCTGGAGGAGGCGGTCTCGATGGCCGCTTCTGGCCGGCTACTGGATGCCAAGACCGTGATCGCCGTGTTGTTGGCGGGCTGCAGGATGGGCGTCGATCCGTGCCGTCCGTTCCGGCTGGAGGGCCGAGACTGAGTTCCGCCGCTCAAGGCAGGAGCTACGAAGCAGCCCTGGCGTATCCATTGGTTGCGGGGACGGCCACGGTGTCGCTTGCGCCGGGCGGGAAGGCACAAGAGGGCCCATTGGTCCGATGACCGGTTCGCGCTTTGGCAACGCCGCCGATGAGGGAAAAGAGCGGCGAGGTTGGTTCGTCGGGCACTTCATGCCCGAGGGCGATCTGCGCCGATCAGCAGACGTCGAGCTGAAATGGGGCATCCATCCAGCAGGGGACGAGCGCGTGAACTGGCTAGACACGGAGATGCGAACCACCGTGGTGCTCCTGATCGAGGGGCGGTTCTGCATCAAGCTCTCCGACGGAACCTATGTACTCTGCAAGCCTGGCGACTACGTCATGTGGGGCCCAGGGATCGGGCATTCCTGGCGGGCTGAGGAGGACTCAGTTGTCGTGACCATTCGCTGGCCGAGCGCATAGCCGGCGGGCCTTGCTTCAGCATGCGTCTCAAAGCCACCCTGCAGGACGTAGCGGGAGCCGGTGGCCAGACTCGGTCCACCGCTATCCGTATCGGCCAGATCACGGCCATAGCCGGGGCCACTCGGCGCGAGATCGAGTGGATCGCGGTCGGCTTGTCCGCACGGGGCTACACAACTGCTGCCACCCCACACTTCGTCGTCTGCCGGCAACAGGCGGCCCCCGACCAAGCGCTCATCCTCCACACCTTCAACGAGAGGACCATCGACGAGGACCTGGCCGGCATCATCGGCGAAGAGCTTGGTTCGGTCGTGGTCACCACAGCACGGGACTTCAGTGATGCCCTGCACGCCATCCTGGGCTCGGCTTGTCCGGACCGCTCCCCTCTGGAGCGCTGGCGACGATACGGTCTCAACACCCTCGACCGGCTCCGCACCTTGCTCGATCAGGAGCCCAGGGACGCCGGCACGTCATCCCACATCCCTCAGTTCGCCGCTATCTACGGCCGGGTGCTCCGTCACCTGACCGGGAGGAGCCTGCTGGACGTGGGCACCAGCCTCGGCTTCCTGCCCATCCTGGTGGCCGAGCGGCGACCTGGATCGAGGGTTATGGGCTGCGATCTCCGCCAGGAGGTGATCACCTGTGCCCGCGACCTCGCCCGGGCAGCGCGGGTTCGCGGCGTCCGCTTCCTGGTCCGGGATGTGCTGGAGCCGGACTTCCACCGGCTGGGAGCCTTCGACACCGTCACCGCCGTCCATCTCCTGGAGCACCTGGACGAAGAGCAGATGGTCATGGCCACCACCAACCTGCTCCAGGTAGCCGCCCATCGGCTGATCGTCGCAGTGCCGTACGAGTCGCGGCCGCAACCGCACTACGGCCACGCCCTCGCCTTCACCCCCGAGAGGCTCCAGCGGCTCGGCGAGTGGTGCCTGGAGCGGAGCGGCGGCGGGCGGTTCTGGTGCGAGGAGGTGAGCGGCGGCCTGCTCGTCGTCGATCGCGACTGAGGTCCTCCAAAGCGAGGCCGAGGACACCAGCTCTCGTGACGCAGTTGGACGAGCGCTTGCTGGAGGCCACCCCACAAGGTATGGGATCACCGGGCATCGCGACCTCACCGCTCAAACCGTTGAGATGGTGATGGCCGATTCCGCCGGTTCCTGCCCGAGCGCGACCTCACCGCCATCACTAACCTGGCCGAGGGGGCAGATCAGCTGTTCGCGCGCCTGGTCCTGGACCGAGGAGGCCGATTGGACGTCTCTCCACCCCATTCGCCGCGGGAAGCGTCGGTGAACGGTGCGGCTGTCGCACCGCTCCTTGGGCAGGGCGTTCCACTGGCACCCGATCCGCGGGACCTAGAGGATGGCGTTGAAGCCCACGATGACCACCGACACAGCGCCCTGCTCGGAGGCTGGGCGGATTGGGCAGGATCAGCAGCTCGATCCGGGCCCAGGTGGCATCGTCGGCCTCCCAGGGGGTGCGCATCGATGGGCTCCAACGAGGTCAGGGCCGCCAAACCCGGTTAGCTTATTCGAACACCTGATCTCCTCACGGGATCGGCTGTAGGTTCATCTCTTCTTGTCCTTCTCCTTCCTCACCGCAGGTACGGCATCGCACCGGCCGTTTGCAGGGCTATGATCGCTCGCACGGTGGTCGAGGTTGACGTCCGCCGCGCCCGAGTGGCCGGGGGCGGCGACCGTCGACCCCCGGGGGAGAAGCAGTGTCACCGTTCTCAGCGCCGTCGGGGTTGGAGAGGCTGAGGTCGTGCCTGCCGGCGAAGACCGTCGAGTTCACCGCGACTCGTGGTCGGCGACGGGCTCCAACGGGAGGGAGCTTCGGCGACCGTCGGGGCTTCCCGCTGCGCTTGCGTCCGGCGGACACCCACGTCGCCGACCCGACCTCGACACGTCACGGCCGGAGCCGGAGGCGCTGAGGGCGTTGTGCGCAGAGGACTGGCTCCGCTCGCCCTCAGGGCGCGAGCACATCCACGAGCGTTGGGACCGGATCACGACAGGAGGCGATGAGAGCATGGTGTCGGCACCGGGGAGCGTTCTGAGCTACGAGGAGCTGCGGCGAGCGGTCGCCGGGGCGGGGGCGGCGGTACGGGTGCGGACGACCCTCCGGCCCGCCGGCGGGTTGGAGGACAAGATCTTCCCTCCCACCTACCAGGGCGGGCAGTACCACCTGGAGCGACGGCGCGTGGAGGGGCAGGAGGTCGAGGTGGTGGTGCTGGATTCGGTCCAGTCACAGGCCAACCGGCTGGAGCAGGCGCTCCGTCTGGCCTACGAGCAGGGCGAGATCCAGCTCCCACTGATCGTGAGCGACTTCTCGGAGAAGTTCCCTCAGATCGGCCGGATCACGACCCTGGACGCCCCTCACCGGATCGCGGACGCCATCTTCCGGGACAGCGAGTTCCGGGACAGCGAGCAGGACGGCACCCCCTTCCCGGAAACGGACATCGGCCAGCGCTTCGCCGCCGCCCGGGTCACCTATGCCACACCGTTGCTGGAGCTGTGCCCGACCGCCCTGATCTTCGGGGTCTGGAACTCGACCGGGCCCCTGGGCGGCCTGGGAGCGAGGTTCCCGCGCGCCCTGGTCTCGGAGATCGTGGGCTTCGACGCCACCGTCGGCTACCGGACCCGGAGCCGGATCGACCCACTCTCGATCTCCAGCCAGGTGGAGATCTACGAGGCCCCGGAGGGGACCTGGACCGCCGATCCCGACCGGGCCCGGCGAGAGGGCAACCAGCCAGTGCGCTATGGGCGCAAGGACAGGGGCAAGCCGGCCGCCGCCAACCTGGGCAACGTGACCCCGGATTTCGTCCGCGCGGATCCAGGCAACGAGCAGCTCCCAGGTGGGGTCACCATCTCCGAGGCGGTACAGACCGCCGTCCTCTCCCTGCCTGCTCTACGCCGGCTCCGTTTCCCGCTGGAGCCAGGCCAGCTGCCCGATCCGGAGGTCGAGGAGGCCGCCCGGGTGTTGCTGGCGGCGCTCGGCCTGTTCGCCGTGGCTCGCAATCACCAGCTCGGCTACGACCTCCGCTCCCGTTGCCTGCTGATCCCGGTCGGACCGCCCCGGTACGAGGTGGTGGCGGTCGCCGACGGCAGCAGCTCCAGCTTCCAGCTCGACGCAGATCAGGCCCGCGGCATCCTCGCGGCGGCCTTGCGGAGGGCGCGGGAGGTCGGCCTTCCCTGGCGGGAGGAGGAGATCGTGCTACACCCCTCCGATCGCCTCGTCGATCTGGTCCGGCGGAGCATCCGGATCCAGGTCGGAGGGGCTGACGAGTCCTGAGGGCGGCATGCTCGCCATCGACGTCGAATACTTGACCGGTCGTTGCGTCGCCGCCCGGCTGGACGATCGTGACCAACCCGAATGGCCACCGCACCCCGCCCGGCTCTTCGCCGCCCTGGTGGCGGTGGCCAAGGAGGCGGGCGACGACCCCCGAGAGCGAGCAGCCCTGGAGTGGCTGGAGCGGCAGGCACCCCCCACCATCGCCGCCAGCGAGGCCACGCAGCGCCGGATCCTGCCGGTGTTCGTGCCGGTCAATGACGACAAGCACCTCGACGGCAAGGTCGCGCCGCCGACCTCGCCGACCTACCCCATCCCCCGTGTCCGTCAGCCACGCACCTTCCCCTCGGTCACCCCCGATTGTCCCCTGGTCCAGTTCGCCTGGCCAGCCGCCGATCCGGACGAGGCCACGCAGGCGGCGATCTCGGGGCTGCTGGCCCGGCTCGTCTACCTCGGGCATTCCTCCTCGCTGGTGAGAGCGGTGCTCAGCCCGCGGCCGCTACCTCCTATCTGGCAGCCGGGCGAGCCCAGCCGGGACGGGCAGGTTCTGCGGGTTCCGGCGCCAGGCCTGCTGGTCCGGCTGGAGGAGGTGTACGAGGTCTTCACCCGCACCGGCATCCGACAACAAGTGCCAGGGCGCCCGGTGACCTACCGCCGGGTCGAGCCGAGCCGGGATCGGACCGTCCCGCCGGCGACGTGCTTCGGTACCATGCTGGTCTTCCGCCGCGACCAGGGCCCACGCTACCCGATCCTGGCCGCCGAGCGGGTGGCCGCAACCCTCCGCGATGCGGTCATGGCCGCGTGCGACCAGCCGGTGCCGGAGGTGTTGAGTGGACACACCCAAGACGGCGCCCCCAGCCGGCGCCCGCACGCGGCCTACGTGGCCCTGCCCGCCGTGGGCGACCGCCACCTGGACGGGCACCTGGTCGGGGTCGCGGTGGCGCTGCCCCGCGACCTTGCCTCAGAGGAGCGAGTGCTGGCCGAGCGCGCCCTGGGACGGGTGGAGCAGCTCACCTTCGGTCGGGCCGGGACCTGGAGGGTGGCTCCTTCCGACACGACCGAGCTGGTCCGTGCCCTGCAGCCCTGGAGGTGGACGGGGCCGGCCCGGGGCTGGGCCACGGTCACCCCGGTGGAGCTGGACGGCTTCCCCGACGACCGCTACGGACCGGACACCGCGGCCATGGTGGCCCGAGCCTGCCGGCGGATCGGCCTGCCTGAGCCTGTGGAGGTGGTGGTCGGACCGGTCTCGGTGGTGCCGGGGGTTCCACCGGCGGGCCGCTTCGTGGGTTGGAGGGTGCCCCGGCCCGGTCCGCGGCGGCCGCTGGTCCACGCCGTCATCCGGTTCTCGGACCCGGTCCTGGGGCCGGTGCTGCTGGGCGCGGGGCGCTACCGCGGCCTTGGCCTCTGCCGGCCCTCCAGGACCGACGGGAGGCGGAGCCGTGCTGAGCTCGGGTGACTTTCCCGCCTTCTTCGCCGAGGTCCACGGGGTCGAGCCCTTCCCCTGGCAGCGTCGCCTGCTGGAGCGGGTGGTCACGGATGGCTGGCCTGCCCGGCTCGACCTGCCCACCGCCTCGGGCAAGAGTGCCGTCGTCGACGTCGCCGTCTTCGCCCTCGCCCTCTCGGTCGGTAGCGGGCGGCGCGAACCCCGGCGAGTGTTCTTCGTCGTCGACCGGCGGATGGTGGTGGACGACGTCTCGACCCGGGCCAAGGCGATCGCGCGAGCCCTGGACGATTCCACCAGGCCCGTCTCGGCCGCGGTCGCCGAGCGCCTGCGGCGGCTCGGCGGCGAGGTGCCGCTGCGGGTGGCGACGCTGCGTGGGGGCATGTACCTCGACCACGGCTGGGCGCGCGACCCGGCCCAACCGCTGGTCTGCGTCTCCACCGTCGACCAGGTCGGCTCCCGCCTCCTCTTCCGCGGTTACGGGCTCCTCGGCGATGCCACCAACCAGCTCCCGATCCACGCCGGTATGGTCGCCAACGACGCCCTGATCGTGCTCGACGAGGTCCACTTGGCCGGCGCCTTCGCCCGTACCCTAGAGGCGATCGCGCGCTACCGCACCTGGGGCGAGGTTCCGTCCTCGCCATGGCAAGTGGTCGAGATGTCGGCCACCCCCATCGACGACGGCATCACCGCGAGCGACTTCGGGTTGACCGACGCCGACCGGGAGCACCCGATGCTGGGACCCCGGCTCCGCGCCTCCAAGCCGGCCCGGCTGGTCCAGGTCGAGGATGACGCCAATGATCCTCAGCCCCATCTGGCACGAGCACTGGCGGAGCAGGCCCTCGATCTTCGTGCCCGGAACCCGGAGCTGCGGGTGATCGGGGTCGTCGTCAACCGGGTGCGGACCGCCCGGCTGGTCTTCGAGCGGCTCCGGAAGCAGCCCGAGACCGACGCCGTCCTCCTGATCGGGCGGGTCCGGCCCTGGGACCGCGAGTCGCTGCTCCAGGGCTGGCTACCTCGCCTCCGACCCGACCGCCCGGAGGATGACACCTCGTCGCCGGTGTTCGTCGTCACCACCCAGTGCATCGAGACCGGCGCCGATCTCGACTTCGACGCGCTGGTCACCGAGTGCGCCTCCCTGGAGGCGCTGCGTCAGCGCTTCGGCCGGCTGAACCGCGCCGGGCGGCGGGAGCGCGCTCCCGCCGTCATCCTGGCCCGGCCGCGATCGCTCCGGGAGGCGAACGACCCGATCTACGGTCCGGCGCTGTCCCACACCTGGCGATGGCTGCTCGGCAAGGCCCAGCGAGTGGGCCGGGGACGGCACCGGGAGGCGATCGTGGACCTCGGCATCGAAGCCACGCGAGCGCTGCTCGCCGACCTCGACGAAGGCCAGGGGCTTGCGGTGCTCGGCGCCCCTACGTCGCGACCGCCGGTGCTGCTCCCCACCCATCTCGACCTCCTGGCTCAGACCAGCCCGCTCCCCGAGCCAGACATCGAGGTGAGCCTGTTCCTGCACGGCGTCGACCCCAGCCCGGCCGACGTCCAGGTGGTGTGGCGAGGCGATCTGCCCCCGCTATCGACGGAGGGATGGGCCGATATCATCGCCCTGGCTCCGCCTAGCTCCCGAGAGGCCATCGCTCTGCCCACGGCAGCGGTCCGGCGTTGGCTCTCGGGCGAGGCTCCTGTCGACGTGGCCGACGTGGAGCGAACCAGCGACCTGGATCGGGGAGTGGACGATCGTGCTCTTGTCTTCCGACCATGTCTGCGCTGGCGAGGGCCACGGCAGGGAGGGACGGCAGTGATCGAGCCAGCTCAGATCCGTCCAGGGGATACCATCGTGGTTCCCTGCGACTACGGCGGGGCAGACGTCTATGGATGGTACCCCGAGTCCCATCGGCCGGTGGTCGACATCGCCGAGGCGACGAGCGCCCGCCCGCTGCTCCGCCTCCACCCCAGCCTGCTGCGGTGGCAGCTCAAGGATCCGAGTGCCGCCGCGACGGCCCAGCTCCGCGATCTGATCTCTCAGCTCGTCCGGGCCCTGGCCGACGACGAGCCGGTCGAGGAGCTGGAGCGGCAAATCCTGGAGTCGCTCGCCGACGACACCCTGGCCGTGCCCTGGATCTGCCAGCGGGCAATGGCCTTGCTCCGAGATCCGCGACGTCGTCGGGTCCCCTACCCCGACGGCGCGGGGATCGTGCTGACCCAGTCCAGGCGGCCAGTACTCGGGATTGCTCCGTCCGAGACCATCACCGACGAAAGCGATGAGACCTCGCTGGTCGGGGAGGTGCCACTGGGCCGGCATCAGGAGGGCGTCGCCGAACGGGCGACGTGGTTCGCCACGGCCTGCGGGCTGCCACCAGAGCTGGTGGCGGACCTCCGGCTGGCCGCCCGCCATCACGACCTGGGGAAACGTGATCCCGCCTTCCAGCTGCTTCTGCAGGGTGGCGATCCACGCCGAGTTCAGCTCGCGCCCGAGCCCCTGGCCAAGGGAGTCGGCGAGCTGCGCTCACCTGCGGCCTGGCGGGAGGCGTGGCGGCGATCCGGGCTGCCCGTGGGGCACCGCCACGAGGCGGTCTCGCTCACCTTGCTCGGGGAGGAGGAGCTGGCCGGGGCCCACGACCCGGAGCTCGTACGCCATCTCGTCGCCAGCCACCATGGGTGCGCCCGCCCCTTCTTCCCCGTGCCCGAGGGATCGAGCCTGGCCGACCCGGTCGTTCGGCTGGACGGAGGCGTGGCTGAGCGCTTTTGGGCTCTGACTCGCCGCTACGGCTGGTACGGGCTCGCCTACCTGGAGGCGATCCTCCGCCTGGCCGATCACCGCCAGTCCGAATCGGAGGCGGCCGGGTGAGCCCCGTCAGCACGTTGCACGGCCGCGGGCCGGAGGGCGGCCACCTCCTCGGTTTCCTGTGCACCCTGGGCACGCTGGCCGTCCTCGATCGATCGGCACCGTGGGTCCGGCCCAGGCTGCACTGGAGCGAGGCCGGGGTCTGGCGGCCGGTTTGGACGCTCGACGGGGCGATCGATGAGGAGGGGCTGATCGACCTCCTCCACCAAGCGCTGAGGGAGGGATCAACCGGGCCCGAGTTCACCGACCTCGGCCCGAGCCTCAGCAAGCTCGACGTCGATCGCTTTCGAGCCTTCGCGGCAAAGGCCGCGGAGACGTCGACCCCGGCCCGACGGCGTTGGGCCGACTTCGCGGCCGCCTATGGGGTCGCCGTGGGCGACCGCTTCCACGAAACGCCGCTCCACATGCACAACCTGGGTCAGCTGCGGTTCTTCAAGGATGTCCTCGAGCTGGTCCAGGGGACCGGTCGTGATCACCTCAGAAAGGCCCTGTTCGAGCCCTGGCGTTACGATGACCCGCAGCCAACCATGCGTTGGGATCCGGTCGATGACCGGCGCTACGCCTACCGGGCCGACAACCCCTCGGACTCGAAGATCGCGCCCATCCGCACCGTCCGTGGGGCCAACCTGCTGGCCATCGAGGCGCTGCCCTCACTTCCCGTCGTGCCCCAGAGCCGTTCGTCGCCGGCGATCGGGTTCCGAAAGCAGGGATCGGAGTGGGTCGTGCGCTGGCCGATCTGGACCACGCCGATCACACTTCGGGTGATCGAGAGCCTGCTCCGCCACCCCGATGTGGCTGCCGCCCCAGAAAGCCACCAACGACTGCGCCGCCTGGGGGTGGCCGAGGTCTTTCAGGCCCGCCGGGTCGAGCCCCGCTACCGGAGCTTCACCCTTGCCGAGGCGCTGCTGGGCTCGAGCTGAGCCATTAGCGCCTCCCCCGCACCTTGAAAAGTGAATCCAGCCGACCATTGCGCGGACCCCTAGCTCCACCCCCCGTGAACTCGAGGTTCGCGCAACCTCCCGAACTCGGCCGGTGCCGCCGAGGGGGTCCGATGCCGCTCCCGAGAGGGCGGCGGAGGGCGGTTCCCGAATTCGGCGGGTGCCGTCGCACCACGGTCTCGTACCGTGGCCACATTGCAGCTGGCAGGAGGACTTGGGAGAGTTCTCGGCCGACGTCGCACCACGGTCTCGTACCGTGGCCACATTGCAGCTGCTGTGGGGAGGCATCGTCTGGTCGCGGACCAAGTCGCACCACGGTCTCGTACCGTGGCCACATTGCAGCTTCGTGGCCGCGGCCCGGTCGCGACCACGGCTCGTCGCACCACGGTCTCGTACCGTGGCCACATTGCAGCTTGCCTGAGCCCGTGATCCCCGCCACCACGACGGGCAGTCGCACCACGGTCTCGTACCGTGGCCACATTGCAGCCAGGCGGCCGTCTTCCTGCGCTGGGTGGATGCCCAGTCGCACCACGGTCTCGTACCGTGGCCACATTGCAGCCTGCGGGCGGGCGTCTGGGCCACCGACCTGACCGGGTCGCACCACGGTCTCGTACCGTGGCCACATTGCAGCCTGGTCCTCGTTCGCGCACAGCCACAAGTCGGCAGGTCGCACCACGGTCTCGTACCGTGGCCACATTGCAGCGACCCAGACCGTGTGCCCGCAACGCGCGCTCACCGAGTCGCACCACGGTCTCGTACCGTGGCCACATTGCAGCTGCAAATTCTGCGACTGGGCAGGATTTGTGGAAGTCGCACCACGGTCTCGTACCGTGGCCACATTGCAGCTGGAGGAAGGTCGAGACCGAGTCCAACTCAGCGAGAGTCGCACCACGGTCTCGTACCGTGGCCACATTGCAGCGCCGCGGCGCTGCAGCGGGTCGAGCAGGCCCTGGGCGGGTCGCACCACGGTCTCGTACCGTGGCCACATTGCAGCTGTTGCCATCGACATCGTTTAACCAGGGTGCCGTTAGGTCGCACCACGGTCTCGTACCGTGGCCACATTGCAGCGAGCCGTCTCGGGCCGTCCCAGGGCGCGAGAGCCGTCGCACCACGGTCTCGTACCGTGGCCACATTGCAGCGTCGCCGTCCGTGTCCTCGGCATCGGCCGACTGCCGGTCGCACCACGGTCTCGTACCGTGGCCACATTGCAGCGGCACCATGGAACGCCGGATGAGGTTGGCGCATGAGACGCACCACGGTCTCGTACCGTGGCCACATTGCAGCGCGTCCAGCGCCGCTTGGGCGTGGCGCAGGAACGCGGGTCGCACCACGGTCTCGTACCGTGGCCACATTGCAGCTGCAATACGTCATGGTCGTGGCGGCGGGGGCCGCCGGTCGCACCACGGTCTCGTACCGTGGCCACATTGCAGCGGGTTCGTCCGGGGATGATGGACCGCTGCAGGCGGGGTCGCACCACGGTCTCGTACCGTGGCCACATTGCAGCCAGGCGATGCCAAGCGGGATGAGATCACGGAGCAGGTCGCACCACGGTCTCGTACCGTGGCCACATTGCAGCCGGGGCATCCAGTTCGTCCGCGCTTGGCTCGACCTCCCTTCGACTCGGGGTCGCCGGACTCACAGAGGTCGGGCCGGAACCCGTGGTGGGCGGCGAAGCGGACGTACTCGGGGTGCGGCACCACCAGGTTGGCCACGATGCCCGCCCGCAGGCACGACATCCGGTCGCTGAGCACCACCGCCAGCACCCCGCCCAGCTCCTCCAGGCACTCGGCCAGCAGCCGCAGCGTCGTCTCCTGGCGCTGGTCGCGGGCGAACCTGACCAACCGGTATCGCGACCAGGCCAGCACCGCGCAGAACCTCTCCAGCCCTGCACCGGCGTCCAGTCGATGACCAGGTGCTGGCCCGGCACCGGCAC
>Ga0070739_10006694_pt1 | contig 12598 bp, 9 predicted proteins | sample Coa_R1_7_FD_66445 | JGI IMG/M metagenome (GOLD analysis project Ga0070739, IMG submission 66445) | Surface soil microbial communities from Centralia Pennsylvania, which are recovering from an underground coalmine fire - Coalmine... | ecosystem: Environmental > Terrestrial > Soil > Unclassified ... | reverse complement strand
GCCGGCCAACGCCACCGAGTCCGCGACCACCGCCACCTGCCCGGCGGTCGCGCATCACGTCGACGCCAGCCGGACCGGCAAGTCGTGCACCACGCTCTCGGCGACGCCCCACCAGAAGTGGTCGGTCACCCTGGACGGGTCGGTGTCGTACCCGATCATCGCGGCCGGCAAGGTCTTCGTGACGACGGCGAACCCCGGCGGCAATTCCGGCGGCCAGCTCTACGCACTGGACGCGGCAACCGGCAAGGTGGTCTGGGGACCGGTTGCGCTCAGCGGCACGTACTACTTCTTCGCCCTCGCCTATGACGGCGGCGAGCTGTTCACCAACAACTTCGACGGCACGGTCACGGCGTTCGATCCCGCGACCGGCGCCCAGCTCTGGTCGACCGCCACGGTGTACTTCTCCGGCGAGCCGGTCGCGACCGGCGGCGTCGTCTACGTCTACGGATCCGGTCACGTCGTCGCCCTCTCCGAGTCGACCGGCGCCGTGAACTGGCAGGCCAGCGTGGACGGTGACGGCGGATCCCTCGCGGTGGACGGCAGCGGGGTCTACGCCAACGGCGGCTGCTCGCAGACCCACATCTCGCTCACCGGCGCCGTGCTGTGGAACGACAACGACGGCTGCACCGGTGGCGGCGGGGGCACCTCGTACCTCACCTCGTCGTTGTTCTTCTCCGACACCGGCGACCACATTCTCAAGAAGACCACCGGCACCGCCGTCGGCACCTTCACCGGAACGCCCGCGTTCTCGCACGGCAACGCGTTCTTCGCCGACGGCACGCAACTGTCGTCCGAGGCCCTGTCGAACTTCGCGCTGCGCTTCACCACGACCCTCCCCAGCCAGATCGTTGCCGGCCCGGTCATCGCGGGCAACGTCGTCTACCTGGGCAGCGCTGACAACAAGCTGTACGGAGTCAGCACGTCGACCGGCAAGATCGTCGTCACGCTGCCCCTCCCCGGCACCCCTGGCGGTGGCGGCGAGTACTTCGCGCCCCCGTCGGACATCAACGTCGGCGACGGCCTGCTCGTCGTCCCCACCGGCTCCACCGTCACCGCTTTCGACTAGGCGGCTGCGGGCTCGGCGCATCAGGTATCGAAGCTTGGTCGCGTGCCGAGTTCAGGATGAGCGCGCACCCGACGATGGCAGCGCCTCCAAGAAGCTCGAGCACAGTCGGCCACTGGCGGTAGAACGCGAGTCCGAAGGCGAGGCCCCATACCGCCTCTAACGTGAGCAGGTTCCCAGCGCGAACGGGCTCGACCTGCTCGAAGCCGTAATTGATCAAGAAGACGTTGAGCGCGTTCAGGACCCCGGCGAGCATGACCGCACCCCACACCGGCGCGTGAGCGAGGTGCGGCATGCCTTGGCCGGACACAAAGGAACCGAGGGCCACCCACAGCACGCCGGCGCCCAGGAGAAGGACGGTGATCTCAGCGTTGTTCAGGGCGCCGTCGTGCTGTGACCGGCCGAGATAGCTCACCGCGATGCCAAGCAGTCCCAACAGCGCGAGGAGATCGCCGCGATCCCAGACCGGCAGGTGTATCCCTCGGCCCGGATCGTGCAGCGATACAGCGGCGACTCCGACGACGCAGCCGGCGACACTCCCGATCCGGCGACGCGTGAGCGGAGTCTGTCGAAGGGCCAGCGCCAAGATCGAGACGAGTGGAAGTGCCGCGATAAACGAGACGTCGCCGATGAGTGTCAGGGTCGCGGCCTTGGAGAAAAGCTCCGTGCCGATTGGGTACAGCAGCAGTGCCCGTATAGCGATGACACCCCACTCTCGCGGTCTGACGCGTGCCACGACTCGCCAGCGAATGCGCGAGTTGAACACGAGACCGGCGACGAGAAGGGCCGCCGCCCCTCGCAGATAGACCTGCTGCGCGATGGTGAAGCTGGTATTGAGGTAGCGCGCCAATACGGTCATCAGCGCGAATGAGGCGGCCAGCAGGATCAGGGCCAGCGTTCCCCGGCCGCGGCTGGTCATGGCAACCCGTCCCCCTCCTCGCCGCAGTCAGCCATGCCGCGATACTCGCTCCACCTCGCCAGCCGCTCTCGCACAGCCATGATTCCCCAGCCGCGTGACCGGTACCCCAGGACGCGCAGGGGGGACGATCTCGATCAATTCGGGGCAGGTAGCCTGGTTGACATGCAACTCTCTCGGCGTGCTTCCTGGCTCTTGATCGCGTTCGCTGCGTGGTCGTGGTTCATCTGGGTGACCTTGATCAAGAACATCTCGGCGGACTCGCGGTCCTGGAGCCCGACTCACGCGCCGACCGCGTTCTTCGGTGTGCACGTGGCGTTGGCAGTCATCTCGATCGCGTTCGGTTCCGCCATCGGCTGGCTCGGCTGGCGGGGACTACGTGCGGCGGCCAAGGGCGGCAACGCGACGGCGGCCGAGACGACTGCTGTCGCCCCGGCCGCTAAGACTCCGGCTTCAGTGGAGTAATCGCTCAGTTCAGGCCTTCTCGCCCTAGACCCGTCGCGTGATCAACGCCCGCTTCACCTCGGCGATGGCTTGGGTGATCTGGATGCCGCGCGGGCAGGCCTCCGTGCAGTTGAAGGTGGTGCGGCAGCGCCAGACGCCCTCACGGTCGTTCAGGATCTCCAGGCGCTCCTCGGCCCCGTCGTCGCGCGAGTCGAAGATGAAGCGGTGCGCGTTGACGATCGCCGCCGGGCCGAAGTATTGGCCGTCCGTCCAGAACACCGGGCAGGACGTCGTGCAGGCCGCGCAGAGGATGCACTTGGTGGTGTCGTCGAAGCGCTCCCGGTCCTGCTGCGACTGAAGCCGCTCGCGAGTCGGCGAGTTGCCGTGCGCGATCAGGAACGGCTTGACGTCGCGGTAGGCCTGCAGGAACGGCTCCATGTCCACGACCAGGTCCTTGATCACCGGCAGGCCCTGGATCGGCTCGACCGTGATCGGCTTGGCGCGGCCGGTCTTCTTGTCGATCGTCATCAGATCCTTGACGAGCGACTTGCAGGCGAGGCGGTTGCGGCCGTTGATGCGCATCGCGTCCGAGCCGCAGACCCCGTGCGCGCAGGAGCGGCGGAAGGTCAGCGAGCCGTCCTGCTCCCACTTGATCGCGTGTAGCGCATCGAGGATGCGCCACGTCGGCAGCGCCTGTACCTCGAACTCGTCCCAGCGTGACTCGTCGGTGTCCGGGTTGTAGCGGCGGACCTGCACGGTGATCGTGAGGAACTGTGGCGCCGCGGCAGAGGACTGCTGCTCGGCGTTCCCGGCCGACTGGTGCTGATCGAGGGTTGCGGTGGCCATCAGTACTTACGCTCCATCGGCTGGTACCGGGTGACGGCGACGGGCTTCCAGTCCAGGCGGATCTCGTACGAGCCGTCCGCCCGGGCCTCCCGGTAAGCCATCGTGTGCTGCATGAAGTTCTCGTCGTCGCGCTTCTGGTAGTCCTCGCGGGCATGGCCCCCGCGCGACTCCTTGCGGTTGCGCGCGCCTACGACCAGGACCTCGGCCAGGTCGAGCAGGAAGCCGAGTTCGACCGCCTCGAGCAGGTCGGTGTTGAACCGCTTGCCCTTGTCCTGGATCGCAACGTTCTTGTACCGGGCCTGGAGTGCCTTGACGTCCTCGTAGGCCTGCTTGAGCGTCGTGTCGTTGCGGTACACGCCCGCGTTGTTGTCCATCGTGTCTTGCAGTTCCTTGCGGATCTGCGCGACCTTCTCGGTGCCGGTCGAGTTGCGCAGGTTGTCGATGAGCGTGACGACGTAGGCGGCCGGGTTCTCCGGGAGTTCCGGCAGTTCGGCCGTCTCGGCGAACTTGGCCGCGGCGATGCCCGCGCGGCGGCCGAACACGTTGATGTCCAGCAGGCTGTTGGTGCCGAGGCGGTTCGCGCCGTGGACGGACACGCATGCGACTTCGCCCGCCGCGTACAGGCCCGGCACGACGGTGTTGTTGTCGCTGAGCACCTCGGCCTCGACGTTCGTCGGCACGCCGCCCATCGCATAGTGCGCGGTCGGGTACACCGGGACCAGTTCCGTGGTCGGCTCGACGCCCAGGTACGTGCGCGCGAACTCGGTGATGTCCGGCAGCTTCTCCTCAATCTGCTCGGCCGGAAGGTGCGTCAGGTCGAGGTAGACGTAATCCTTGTTCGGACCCGCGCCGCGACCCTCGCGCACCTCCAGGACCATCGAGCGGGCGACGATGTCACGCGGCGCCAGGTCCTTGATGGTCGGCGCGTAACGCTCCATGAAGCGCTCGCCGTCCGCGTTGCGCAGGATGCCGCCTTCGCCGCGGGCACCTTCGGTCAGCAGGATGCCGAGGCCGGCCAGTCCGGTCGGGTGGAACTGGTAGAACTCCATGTCCTCAAGCGGCAGGCCCTTGCGCCAGATGATGCCCATGCCGTCGCCGGTGAGCGTGTGCGCGTTCGAGGTGGTCTTGAAGACCTTGCCGAAGCCGCCGGTGGCGAAGATGACGGCCTTGGCGCGGAAGACGTGGATCTCGCCGGTCGCCAGTTCGTACGCGACGACACCGGCCGTACGGCGCACGCCGTCCTCGTCCGGGTCGGTGAGCAGCAGGTCGAGGACGTAGAACTCGTTGAAGAACTCGATGCCCTCCTTGACGCAGTTCTGATAAAGCGTCTGGAGGATCATGTGGCCAGTCCGGTCGGCCGCGTAGCAGGAGCGGCGTACCGCAGCCTCGCCGTGGTTACGCGTGTGACCGCCGAAACGGCGCTGGTCGATCCGGCCCTCCGGAGTGCGCGAGAAGGGCAGGCCCATCTTCTCAAGGTCGAGCACCGCGTCGATGGCCTCACGGCACATGATCTCGGCGGCGTCCTGGTCGGTCAGGTAGTCGCCGCCCTTGACCGTGTCGAAGGTGTGCCACTCCCAGTTGTCGTCCTCGACGTTGGCCAGGGCCGCGCACATGCCGCCCTGCGCCGCGCCGGTGTGTGACCGGGTCGGGTACAGCTTGGTGAGTACCGCGGTCCGCGACCGAGTACCGGCTTCGAGGGCCGCACGCATGCCTGCGCCACCCGCGCCGACGATGACCGTGTCGTAAGTGTGTGTGTTGATCGCCATCGTGTGCGCGCCCTTAGGCCTTGATGTTCGGGGTGAAGGTGAAGATGACCAGGCTGCCGAGGAAGATCATCAGCAGCGCCGCGGTGTACAGCAGCGTCTTGAGGGCGAGCCGGGTGCCGTCGCGCTCGGCGTAGTCGTTGATGACCGTGCGCAGGCCGTTGACGCCGTGCAGGGTGGCCAGCCAGAGCGTGAGCAGATCCCAGACCTGCCAGAACGGCGAGGCCCAGCGGCCGGCCACGAAGGCGAAGTCGATCTTCTCCACGCCGCCGTCGAGCACCAGCATGATGAAGAGGTGGCCGAGCACCAGGAATGTCAGCAGCAGGCCGGAGAACCGCATGAACAGCCAGCTGTAGAGCTCGAAGTTGGTGCGTGTGGCACGTGGGGTGCGCCGGCTGCGCAGGCGGGGGGATCCAGGAGTGGTGCGCGGCGAGCGCGGCGCCTCGATCGCGGGGGAGGCGGCGGCGGAAGCGGACGGGGCGGAAGTGGACGGGTTGGAAGCGGACATGGTGCGTGGGCCTACTTCCCGAAGATGGTGTGCCACGAGTGGGCGGTGATCGGATAGAGCATTCCGGCCATCAGGGCGATCCAGACGCCGACCACGATCCAGAGCATCCGCCGCTGGTAGCGCGGTCCCTTCGCCCAGAAGTCGACCGCGATGATGCGCAGCCCGTTGAAGGCGTGGAAGACGATCGCCGCGGTCAGGCCGTACTCGAGGAAGTTGGTGACCGGGTTCTTGTAGCTGTCGATCACCGTGTTGTACGACGACTTCGAGACCCGGACCAGCGCGGTGTCGAGCACGTGCGCGAACAGGAAGAAGAAGATCAGCACGCCGGTGATCCGGTGCGCCACCCAGCTCCACATTCCCTCACGGCCGCGGTACAGCGTGCCGCGCCTGTTCTTACGGCCGGCGCTCGCAGAGCCGCCGGAGACGGGAGCGCCACGCCCAGGCGCGCTGCCTTGGGCGTCGCTGGTGCCGACCTTAGGCGTGGTTATAGCCATGGGCGTTGCCCGGCCCTTTCCGGTTGTCGCTCAGGCGGAGTGGTCCTGCCTGTCTCACCACAGGTTAAGCAGGCGACTACCCGTGAAATCGCCGCGAGAGGGGCCACTGTGAGCGATCTCGCATCCGACAATACGGACATTCCACCTCAGGCGTGGACGGGACCGGGGTGTGATTCGCGCGACAACAGGGGTGTGCGGGTGCTGAGCGATCCGCAATACTCGGTGCAGAGGCAGCAACCCGAACGGGTGCCGACCCCACGACTTCCGACTGCGCGAGGTATTCACATGCCGTCCGAGCGATCCCAGTCCGAGCAGGCCGCGACCAGCGAGTCCGGCCTGCCGATCCGACCGGTGTACCGGCCGGCCGACCTGGCCGACTGGGACCCGGCCGAACGGCTGGGCGAGCCCGGCGGCTACCCCTTCACCCGCGGCGTTTATCCGACCATGTACACCGGTCGGCCCTGGACGATGCGCCAGTACGCGGGCTTCGGCACCGCCACCGAGTCGAACAAGCGCTACCAGCAGCTGATCGCGGCCGGTTCCACCGGTCTGTCCGTGGCCTTCGACCTGCCGACCCAGATGGGCTACGACTCGGACGAGCCGATCGCGCACGGCGAGGTCGGCAAGGTGGGCGTCGCGATCGACTCGATCGAGGACATGCGCACGCTGTTCGGCGGTATCCCGCTGGACAAGGTCTCCACCTCGATGACCATCAACGCCCCCGCCTCGATCCTGCTGCTGCTCTACCAACTGGTCGGCGAGGAGCAGGGGGTCGCGCCCGCCGCGCTGACCGGCACGATCCAGAACGACATCCTCAAGGAGTACATCGCCCGCGGGACGTACATCTTCCCGCCCGCGCCCTCGCTGCGGCTCGTCTCGGACGTGTTCGCCTACTGCAACCGCGAGATCCCGAAGTGGAACACCATCTCGATCTCCGGCTACCACATGGCCGAGGCCGGGGCGACGCCCGCGCAGGAGATCGCCTTCACCCTCGCCGACGGCATCGCGTACGTGCGCGCCGCGGTCGAGTCCGGGCTCGACGTGGACAAGTTCGCCCCGCGGCTCTCGTTCTTCTTCGTCGCGCGCACCACGCTGCTCGAGGAGATCGCCAAGTTCCGCGCCGCCCGCCGGATCTGGGCGCGGGTCATGCGCGACGAGTTCGGCGCCAAGGACCCCAAGTCGCAGATGCTGCGCTTCCACACGCAGACCGCCGGCGTGCAGCTGACGGCCCAGCAGCCCGAGGTCAACATGATCCGGGTCGCGCTCCAGGCCCTCGGCGCGGTCCTCGGCGGCACCCAGTCGCTGCACACGAACTCCTTCGACGAGGCGATCGCGCTGCCCACCGAGAAGGCCGCGCGGCTCGCGCTGCGCACCCAGCAGGTGATCGCGTACGAGACGGACGTGACCAAGACCGTGGACCCGTTCGCGGGCTCGTACGTGGTCGAGAAGCTGACCGATGACCTCGAGGCTGAGATCAGCACGCTGATGGAGCGGGTCGAGTCGCTCGGCGGCGCGGTCGCGGCGATCGAGCAGGGTTTCCAGAAGGCCGAGATCGAGCGCTCCGCCTACCAGATCGCCCAGGAGATCGACGGCGGCCAGCGGGTCGTGGTCGGCGTCAACCGCTTCACCCTGGACGCGGAGGAGCCCTACGAGCCGCTGCGCGTCGACCCGACCATCGAAATGCAGCAGGCCGAACGCCTGGCCAAGCTGCGCGCGGACCGCTCGCAGGCGGACGTCGACCGCGCGCTCGACGAGGTCAAGCGCGCGGCAGCAGGCAACGACAACGTGCTCTATCCGATGCGCGAGGCCCTGCGCGTGCGGGCCACTGTCGGCGAGGTCTCACACGCGCTGCGGAAGGTCTGGGGCACGTACGTGCCGCGGGACGCGTTCTAACCCGCTGGCGTAAGGGCTTGTCCATCGGTTCGGTAAACGTTCCGCCGTGCCGGTCGCTCGTCCATTCGACTGCATCCCTTGGGCCTAGCCCGCACGTGCCGCGAGCCATAGCCCTTAAGTGTCATCTTGGTCAACTTCAAGTTCCCATATGGCGGAACTACTGGGATTCCCAGGATTAGACGGACTACCGTAGGGGAATGAACTTAAGTCTTCCGCTGGAAATCCAGGACCGAGCCGCCGATGACGTCGCGTCGTCGCGGCTCTCCGCGTTCCTGGCCCGGCGGGAGCCCGATCTGATCCGGTTTCGGCGCGACATGCACGCGCACCCGGAGCTCGGCCGCCGCGAGGTGCGCACCACCGGGAAGATCGTCGAGGCGCTGGAGGCCGCCGGCCTCGCGCCGAAGATCCTGCCGCTGGGCAGCGGCGTCATCTGCGACATCGACCCGGCGTCCGGTGAAGCGGGGACGGTAAACGGCTCGCCGGTGCCCTCCGCCCCCGTGGGCCCGCGCGGCCGCAGCCGGTTCGCCCTGCGCGCCGACATCGACGCGCTGCCCATCCAGGAGGCGAGCGAGCTTCCCTTTCGCTCGGTGATCGAGGGCGTTTCGCACGCCTGCGGCCACGACGTGCACACCACGACGGTGCTCGGCGCGGGGCTGTTCCTGGCCGAGGAGGCCAGGGCGGGCCGGCTGCCCCGCCCGGTGCGGCTGATCTTCCAGCCCGCCGAGGAGCTGCTGCCCGGCGGCGCCGTCGACATGGTCGAGGCCGGGGCGCTCGACGGGGTCGGCTCGATCATCGGCGTGCACTGCGACCCGAAGGTGGACGCCGGCCGGATCGGCCTGCGCTCCGGCGCGCTGACCGCCGCCTGCGACACGCTCACCCTGCGGCTGTCCGGACCCGGCGGCCACACCGCCCGCCCGCACCTGACCGTGGACCTGGTCTACGCGCTGGCCGCGCTGGTGACCGAGCTGCCCGCGGCCCTCTCCCGGCGGATGGACCCGCGCGCCGGGGTCTCGCTGGTGTGGGGCGCGATCGCCGCCGGCAACGCGCCGAACGCGATCCCGCAGTTCGGCGAGGTGCGCGGCACGCTGCGGGCGATGGACCAGCGGGCCTGGAGCCAGGCCCCGGACGTGATCCTGGAACTGGTCGACGCGATCGCCGCGACCTACGGCGCGAAGACCGAGCTGGAATACGTGCGCGGCGTGCCCCCGGTGGTCAACGACGAGCACGTGGTCGAGCTGATGCGCGAGGCCGCGCACCGGGTGATGGCGGCTCCGGGCGGCGCGGGCAGCGACGGCATCGTGCCGGTCGAGCAGTCCATGGGCGGCGAGGACTTCTCCTGGTACCTGCAGCACGTGCCCGGCGCGATGGCCCGGCTCGGCGTGCGCACCCCGGGCGACCCGACTCCCCGGGACCTGCACCAGCCGACCTTCCACGCGGACGAGGCGGCCATCGCGGTCGGCGTGCGCTTCTTCGCCGAGGCCGCACTCGCCGCCGACCGGGCCGCGGTCTGAGCCGCATCCCCGGTTCGCCGGCGCCGGCGCCGGCCCCTGAACTGGCGTAGGCCGGAAGACCCTGACGGCCGCAAGGTTCGCCCGTTTACAGTCACCGGGAGTGCTACACCACTGGCGTTGGGCGATGCTGGCGGCGTGGCTGCGACCGCCGTATCACGGTTTCATCTCGGGTTCCAACCGGAGCCGTTGCGTTCCGCGCAGCGGGAAAGAACTCGTCGGGAAGGCCGGTCGCCGCGAATTATTCTCGCTTGATCGGCCACACGGCGCCGCAGTTCTTCTCTCAGGAGGTTTCGGTGAAGCAAAGCAGGTTGGTGGCGGCGCTCGCGGTGGTCGGCCTGGCCGCCGCCGCTTGTGGGTCAAAGCCGGTGAGCACGAATTCGGGTTCGAGTGCCGGGGCGAGCGCGAGCGGCGGTTCCGGCGCGAGCAGCTTCACCGCGTGCATGGTGACCGACACCGGTGGTATCGACGACCATTCGTTCAACAGCGCCGCCTGGGCGGGCATGCAGAAGGCGCAGTCCGACGGCAAGGCGTCCGTCTCCTTCGTGCAGTCCGCCACCGAGAACCAGTACACGACCAACATCCAGTCCCTGGTCGGCAAGGGCTGCAAGCTCGTGGTCACCGTCGGCGGCCTGATGGCCGACGCGACCACCGCCTCCGCCAAGGCGCACCCCAGCCAGAACTACACCATCGTGGACTCCAGCTCGGTGAGCCCGAACGTCAAGGGCCTGGAGTTCAACACCGCGCAGGGCGCCTTCCTCGGCGGTTACCTCGCGGCGGGCTACAGCAAGTCCGGCAAGGTGGCCACCTTCGGCGGCCTGAACATCGCCCCGGTCACCGTCTACATGGACGGCTTCTGGGAGGGCGTGCAGTACTACAACAGCAAGCACGGCACCCACGTGCAGGTGCTCGGCTGGAACGAGACCACGCAGCAGGGCTCCTTCGCCCAGTCCTTCACCGACCAGAACGCCGGTAAGCAGCTGGCGGCTGGCTTCATGAGCCAGGGCGCGGACATCGTCTTCCCGGTCGCCGGCGGCACCGGCCTCGGCGCGCTGGCCGAGGCGCAGCAGTCCAACGGCGGGCTCAACGCCATCTGGGTCGACACCGACGGCTACACCGCCGCGCCGCAGTATGCCAGCGTACTGATCACCTCGGTGCTCAAGGGCATCGCCGACGCGGTGACCAAGGCCGTCGAGGACGCCGCCGGCGGCAACTTCAGCGAGACCGCCTACGTCGGCACCCTCGCCAACGGCGGCACCGGCCTCGCGCCGTACCACAACTTCGAGGGCAAGATCCCGGCCGCGCTGACCGCCGAGCTGAACACGGTCAAGCAGGACATCATCAGCGGCGCGATCACCATCAAGTCCAAGAACCAGCCCACCAGCTGACCGGACTGCGAGCGCGGGGCGCGTCCGGCCGGCGGGAACGACGGCTGGACGCGCCCCGGCTTGCGCAGTGGAACGGCTCTTCGCACGAGGCGCCACCGCTGCTGTGCGGCCGGGGTACGGCGCAGGCCGCGCGGGACTTATCGTTTGCATACTGCTACGTACGGAAGGGTCCGAGGGTGCGCCTGGAACTGCGCGGGATCACCAAGCGCTTCGGATCGCTGGTCGCCAACGACCGGATCGATCTGGTCGTCGAGCCGGGCGAGATCCACTGCCTGCTCGGCGAGAACGGCGCGGGCAAGTCCACCCTGATGAACGTGCTCTACGGGCTCTACCACCCGGACGAGGGCGAGATCCTGGTGGACGGCGAGGCGAAGGAGTTCCACGGGCCGCGCGACGCGATCGCCGCCGGGATCGGCATGGTGCACCAGCACTTCATGCTGGTGCCGGTGTTCACCGTCGCGGAGAACGTGGTGCTCGGCGACGAAACGGTGTCGAAGGGCTTCGGCGGGCCGCTGGGCTGGCTGGACCGGCGCAAGGCCCGCAAAGAGGTTCGCGAGGTCTCCGAGCGCTACGGCCTGCCGGTCAACCCGGACGCCCGGATCGAGAACCTCCCGGTCGGCGTGCAGCAGCGGGTCGAGATCGTCAAGGCGCTGGTACGCGAGGCCCAGGTGCTGATCCTTGACGAGCCGACCGCGGTGCTCACCCCGCAGGAGATCGAAGAGCTGTTCACGGTGATGAACACGCTGCGCGAGGCGGGCAAGTCCATCGTCTTCATCACGCACAAGCTCAAGGAGGTCCGGGCGATCGCCGACCGGATCACCGTGATCCGCCGCGGCCGGGTGGTCGGCACCGCGACCCCGCAGATGACCGAGCAGGAACTGGCCTCGATGATGGTCGGCCGCGCGGTGCAGCTGGTGGTGGACAAGCAGCCGGCCGCGCCGGGGGCGGCGGCCTTCGACGTCAGCGGCCTGACCGTGCTGGACCAGCACGGCAACCCCGCGGTCGACGACATCTCGTTCTCGGTGCGCGGCGGGGAGATCCTCGGCGTCGCCGGCGTGGACGGCAACGGCCAGTCCGAGCTGGCCCAGGCGATCCTCGGGCTGATCCCGGTGCACGCCGGTTCGATCACCCTGGACGGCACGGAGCTGGTGGGGGCCGGGCCGCGGCAGACCCTGAACGCCGGGGTCGGCTTCATTCCCGAGGACCGGCTGCACGACGGGCTGGTCGCGGGCTTCACCGTCGCCGAGAACCTGGTGCTGGACCTGTACAAGTCCAAGCCCTTCGCCGGCGCCTTCTCGCTGGACCTGGATGAGATCGAGAAGAACGCGAAGGCCCGGATCGAGGAGTTCGACATCCGGCCGACCGACCCCTTCCTCCCGGCCGGCAACCTGTCCGGCGGAAACCAGCAGAAGGTGGTCGTCGCGCGCGAGCTGTCCCGGCCGCTGAGTCTGCTGGTCGCCTCGCAGCCGACCCGCGGCGTGGACGTCGGCGCGCAGGAGTTCATCCACAAGCGGATCGTGGCCGAGCGGGACCTGGGCCGGCCGGTAGTCATCGTGTCCACCGAGCTGGACGAGGTACTGGCGCTGGCCGACAAGGTCGCGGTGATGTACCGGGGCAAGATCGTCGGCGTGGTGTCGCCGGACACCTCGCGGGAGGAGATCGGCCTGCTGATGGCCGGCATCACGGACGGCGCGACGGCGGCCGGCGACGGCACGCCGGCCGCGGCCGCGCCGGACCTGGCGCGATCTGACGACGCTTCATCGGACAGTGCGTCA
>Ga0070739_10006693_pt1 | contig 12600 bp, 15 predicted proteins | sample Coa_R1_7_FD_66445 | JGI IMG/M metagenome (GOLD analysis project Ga0070739, IMG submission 66445) | Surface soil microbial communities from Centralia Pennsylvania, which are recovering from an underground coalmine fire - Coalmine... | ecosystem: Environmental > Terrestrial > Soil > Unclassified ... | reverse complement strand
GGTTGCTGCAGAACGCCGAGGACATCCGCGTCGAGACGTACATCAGCGCAGCCGCGCTCGCCATGGTGGCGAACCGCATCCACGACACCGGCGACACGCTTCGCTGGCTCGAACAGGCGTACGACGAGCGGTGTGTGCAGCTTCCCTACATCCTCCGGGACCCGGCCATGCCGCACGGCGACCCGCGCTTCGACGACCTGATGCGGCGCATGAAACTGGAGGGAACCGAATAACGTGATCGAAGTGATCCGGCGCGCCACCGCGCCCCATGCCAAAGCCGCGCTGTTCGACTTCGACGGCACGCTCTCGCTGATCCGCACCGGCTGGATGGGCGTAATGGTGCCGATGATGGTCGAAATCCTGGCCGAACTCGGAACCGGCGAGACCGAAGCCGAACTCCGGCAAACGGTCGAGGATTTCGTGTGGCGGCTGACCGGCCTCGAGACCCTGTACCAGATGATGGAATTGGCCGAACAGGTGAAGCGCCGCGGCGGCGTGCCGCTCGATCCGCTGATCTATAAGCGGCGCTACCTCGATCGGCTCTCGGCGGTGATCGGCGGCCGCGTGGAGGCGCTGCGCAAGGGCACGTGCCCGCCGGACGCGTTCCTCGTCCCCGGCGCGCGTGCCCTGCTCGAGGCGCTCCGCGAGCGCGGCCTGCGCCTGTACCTGGCCAGCGGCACCGATGAGATCTACATGAAGGAGGAGGCGGAGCTGCTCGGTCTCGCAGATTACTTCGATGGCGGCATCTTCGGCGCGCTGGATGACATCCACGCGTTTTCGAAGCGCATGATCGTGGAGCGCATCCTCGCGCTGCCGGATGTCGAAGGCGGCCACCTGATCGGCTTCGGCGATGGCTATGTCGAAATCGAGGAAGTCAAGAAGGCGGGCGGCGTGGCTGTAGGCGTAGCAACAGATGAACCGGAATGCCGCGTACCGGACGCCTGGAAGCGCCAGCGGCTGATCGGCGTGGGCGCCGATTACGTGATTCCGAATTATCTGGAGTGGCCGCAGCTCGCGGCGCACATCGGGATCGGCGCATAGACTGAGGGAAAGCGCCCGAGAGAACCGCTGCTGGCGCACATCGCAGCCATGCGTTGCCCGCGGACATCGCACGCTGCGGAGAACATGGCCACGCTCCGCGCAGCGCTCCAGCTTTCGTCCGATGGAGTTTTTCCGAGTGGGCTGCAAAGATGGAGTCAGCCGTTTCACTGGAGGGGCCAATGAATCTTCGGCAGCGGGAATCGCTCCAGGCTATGCTGGTGGACGATGAGCCTTCCATCCTGCAGTTTGCGGGCATCGTCCTTCAACGCGAGGGTTTCGTAACGCTTCCAGCATGCAGCAAGGCCGAGGCCTTGCGGCTCGCGGAGGCCACACCCGGCCGCATCGATGTGCTCGTCACCGACGTGAATTTGACGGATGGCGACGGTATCGAACTGGCCTGTGCGTTGCGCCGGAAGCGGCCGGACATTGCGGTGCTGGTGATCTCGGGACTGAACTCCTATGAGCCGCGCGCCGCGGCCAACGGCTGCCTGTTCCTGGCGAAGCCGTTCACACCGTCGAAACTGATCGAGCGCGTACGCGCTCTGCAGTACGCCTACACGGTGCAGCGCCACTGCGCCTGAGTGGTGGCGCTCCGGGCTCCATCATCGCTTCGGTGCTAGCATAAGGCGTGTCCCGGTACGAACTCTTCGACCGCTCGCGCCTTTCGATCCAACCCCTCGCCGGGCGCGTGCACGATTTGCACGCCGAGCAGTGGCTGGCCCTCTCGGACGAGCCGCCGGCGTTCGAACATCCGGACCTGGCGGCGCTCGCCGCGCGGCTGCGCGAGGCGCGCGCCGCTGGAGCCGCCCGCATCCTCATGATGGGCGCGCACGTGCTGCGCGCCGGGGTCAGCCGGCACCTCATCGACCTGATGGAGCACGGATGGATCGATCACATTGCCATGAACGGCGCCGGCGCGATCCACGATTACGAGCTGGCGCGGATTGGCGCCACCACCGAGAGCGTCGACCGGTACATTCGCAGCGGGGAATTCGGCCTGTGGCGCGAAACCGGTGAGTTGAACGATTGGATACGGGAAGCGGCCGCGCAGGGCCTGGGGCTCGGAGAAAACGTAGGCCGGCGCATCGCGGCGAGCGACTATCCGCACCGCGAGCTTTCGGTGTTCGCCGCCGCGTACCGGCTGGGCGTGCCGGTGACGGTGCACGTGGGCGTGGGATATGACATCCTGCACGAGCATCCCAACTGCGATGGCGCCGCGGTGGGCGCGGCCAGCTACACCGATTTCCTGATCTTCGCCCACACGGTGGAGCGCCTCGAAGGCGGAGCGATGCTGAATTTCGGCTCCGCCGTGATGGGCCCGGAGGTGTACCTGAAGGCGCTCGCGATGGCCCGCAATGTCGCGCATCAGCAAGGGCGTCATATCCGCCGCTTCGCCACGGCAGTGTTCGACATGGCGCCGATTCACGGCGATTTTCGCCGCGAGCTGCCCCGCACCGATCCGGGCTACTACTTCCGCCCGCACAAGACCATCCTGGTCCGCACCGTGGCCGACGGCGGCGAGAGCTTCTACTTCCGCGGCCCCCACCGCGCCACCGTGCCCGCGCTGTGGCGCATGCTGACCGCCGCCCGCGCTGCCCAGCCATGAACACGGCAGCAATCGAGCGTCGGGCGCGCGCCGCCGCGCCGGAACTGATCCGCGACCCTCACCGAGCGGTGCGGTCCCCCGCCCCGCAGCCCGGTCGAAGGTCAAACACGAAACGCCCACGCGCCGGCGGTAGCGCGAGGAGCTACGGCGGCCCCGTTTTTCCGGCCGCCGCGGCGCATGGATCGCGAGCGGTGCAGCCATGAACGTTCCGGCAATCCTCGAACGCATCCGCTCGCTGCGGGTGCTGGTGGCCGGCGATGTCTGCCTCGATCGCTGGTGCCGGTACGACCCCGCGCTGGCCGAGCCTTCGCGCGAGACGGGTATTCCGCGCATCGCGGCTGTGGCCACGGAGGTCACGCCGGGGGCCGCGGGCACGGTCGCGAATAACCTGGCCGCGCTCGGCGCGGGACGCGTCGACGTGCTCGGCGTCATCGGCGATGACGGCTTCGGCTACGAGCTGCGGCGCGCGCTCGAAGCGCGCGGCATCGGCACGGAGCTGCTCCTCACCGCCACTGTCCCGACCTTCACGTACACCAAGCTTCTCAATTGCGGCACCGGCGAAGAGGACCTGCCGCGCCTGGACTTCGTCAACACGCGGCCGCCCGCGGCGGAAGTCGAGCGCGAGCTGGTGAAGCGGCTGGAGCGCGCCGCCGCGAGCTACGACGCCATCCTGATTTCCGATCAGGCCGAGACGGAGACCGGCGGCGTCATCACGGCCGCCGTGCGGAACGCCGTCACCCGCGCCGCCGCCGCGCATCCGGAGGCCGTGGTGTGGGTCGATTCGCGCATGCGCGCCGAGCACTTCCGCGGCGTCATCGTGAAGCCGAACCGCCGCGAGGCGGAGGAGGCCTCGCGGCGCGCGCTGGGGCGCGTGGACTTCCCTGCCCTGCGCGCGCACCTGGAGGCGCCGCTGCTGATCGTCACCCACGGAAGCGAAGGCGCGGAGCTGATCGGCCCCACCGGGACGCGGTGGGCGGCGGCGCGGCGCGTCGAGCAGCCGGTCGATATTTGCGGCGCGGGCGACAGCTTCTCGGCCGGCGCGGCCCTGGCGCTGCGGGTCACCGGCGACGCCATGGCGGCGGCGGAGTTCGGCAACCTGGTCGCCTCGATCACCATCATGAAGAAGGGCACGGGCACCGCATCGCCCGAGGAGATATTGGCCAAATGCTAAAATCGGGCTTCGCTTCGCCATGTCCCGCGCTTCCCGAACGCGTGTAGCCGCGGCTGCTCAAAAGGCGCCGGCGCCGCCACCTCCGCCGGCCCAGGCGGTCCCGCGGCAGACTCCCGGCTGGCTGCGCTGGGCACTGGTCGCATGCACGGCCGCCCTGCTCCTCGCCTTCTGCGCGGGACCGGTCGGGGATTCGGATACCTGGTGGCACCTGAAAACCGGGCAGTACATCGTGCAGAACCACAAGCTGCCGGTTCCGGACCCGTTCGCCTATACCACGTACCTGTGGAAGCCCGCTTACCAGGGCGAAGAGATCACCCGCTATTTCAACCTGACGCATGAATGGGGCGCGCAGGTATTTCTCTACGCCGTTTACGCACTGGCCGGTTTCCCGGGAATGGTCGTGGTCCGCGCCCTGTGGATCGCCGGATTCTGCGGTCTGGCCGGGTGGATCGCCTGGCGGCGGACCCGGCGGCTGGGCGCCGCGGTGGCGGTCGCGCTGGCGGTCATGACCGTGGCGCACAACTTCGCGGCGGACCGGCCTCAATACCTCACCTTTGTCTTCCTGGCGCTCACCCTCGTCATCCTGGACGCGCGCCGGCCGCTATGGCTCCTGCCCGCCATGATGCTGGTCTGGGCCAATTGCCACGCCGGCTTCTTCCTCGGGTGGGTGGCCATGGGCGCCTATTGCGCGGAGGCGCTCTGGCTGCGGCTGCGCGGCCGTCCGCAGCCTGACGAGCGGGCCCTGTGGGGCTGGAGCATTGCGGCGGTCCTGATTTCCGGGCTGAATCCGAATTATTTCCGCGTGCTCGAGGTGATGCGCTACTACCGCCAGAGCTCGATGCAATCGCAGATCTGGGAGTGGCAGTATCCGAAATACTGGGAGGTCTCTCCCTTCACCGTGATGCTCTACGGCGGCGCGCTGATCCTGCTGCTCAACTGGCGGCGGGTGCGCATCGCGGATGCGCTGCTGATGGCCGCGTTCGGCGCGGCGGGGCTGCTGGCGTTCCGGAATATCATTTTGACCGCGCTCGTGGGCTCGTACATCCTCGCCACCTACCTTCCGGCGTCGCGCCAGAAGCTGGACTGGCGCGGCTGGCTCATGCTCGCGCTGCTGGCCGTGGCCGGAACCGGCGCCGCCTTGGCCTCCATGCCCTCCTGGATGGCGTTCGGGCTGCTCGGGATCGCCGTTCTGTTCTGGCACGGACGCTGGCCGGCCGTGGCGCACGGCAGCCTGGCAGCTCTGCTGGCCGCGGCCGCGGCCCTGCTGGCCACCGGCGGCGCAGTCAAGTTGCAGGCGGCGGACTGGAACGTGCCGAAGGACGCCGCGGATTTCCTGCTCCAGCACCACATCAAGGGGCGCATGTTCAATACCTACGCGCAGGGCGGATATCTGCTCTGGCGGCTCTGGCCCGCCATGCAGGTGTACGTCGACGGCCGCGCTCTTAACGAGAAGGTGTTTCAGGACGGACAGCGCATCGGCATGAACGCCGATGCCGTAAATGGCAAGAGCGGCGAGGAACTGCTGCGGGAGTACGGGATCGATATCATCATCATGGACAGCTTCGAGCAGGTCACCGGGACCGCGTATTACCTCCCCGCGGCGCTGGCCGATCCGTCGCAGAAGGAATGGAAGCTGGTCTACCACGACATCCACGATGTGATCTACATGAAGCATCCGCCGGCGGACGTGCCCGAGCTGAACTCGCTCGATGCGCTCAGCGCGATGGAGAAACAGTGCGCCTACCTGGTAGGGCACGGCTCACCCGCCTGTTCGCACGGCATGGCGGACGTGTTTTCCCGGATCGGGGACGGGGCGCGGGCCAGGGAGTGGCTCGATCTGTACAACTCCTCGAACATTCGCAAGACCTATACGATCCGGCGTTAGTTAGCCCCGCTGCGCCCCCATGGCGCCGCGATTGTCCTCAGCTTCACACGGCCTGGAACAAAGGTCTCACTGCGTACTATTCAGGCATTGAAATGCGGCGCGAGCCGCTGCATGATCGGGTTGGTGGCCGGCGATCGTCGGAGGAGGTCGTCGGCAACCAGCTCTTGCGAGCTTTCCCGCCATAGCCACTCCTTCTCGCCTCGGACGGAGGGCATGCCTCCACATGCCCTCCAGTCCCCATGCGGTTGTCCCACGCGGTTCACCGCGCCAGTTCACGATCGCGAACGAACTCGTAGCGCTCGAGCGTGGCGGCGATTTCAAATGTCCGGTGCGCTTCGCCGTTCGCCAGCATGCGTTCCGAACGGACCACCTTGCCGACGCACCGCAGCCCGACCGGCAGCGGTCCGGCTTCGTGGAGCGTAATGACGTATTCGATAGGCCCGCCGAGATCGGCGGCGGTGGAGGAGGTGAACAGAACTCCAGTGGAGCTGATGTTCTTGGTGAACCCCGAGAGTGACACTCGTTCGGTTCCGGCGCGTGTGATAGCGAGCGGCAGGTGGAGCTGAAAACGCCGGTTTCGTCGCTGTTCCATGTGAGGTCGTTAACTAATGCTATCGGCCAGCAGAAATGTGGTCAATAGCACAAGTACTCTCGAACCATACCGGGGGTAATGGTTAGGAAGGACGTACCGTACTGAAGGGGACGATTCGCACGAGGGGCGGCGCGCCGCCCCCGTTTGCGGGCAGGAGGTCAGCTCACTTTCACGAAGATAATCGCGAACGTGTAGAGGGCCAGCGATTCGATCAGGATCAGACCGAGCAGCAGGGCAAAGCGGATCGCGGCGGCCGCGCCAGGGTTCCGGGCCATGCCCTCCGCCGAAGCGGCGACGGCTTTCGCCTGCGCCAGGCCGCAAAGGCCGGAGGCGATCGCCATCGAGAATCCGGCGCTGATCGGAACCCAGTGCCCACCGGGGGTTGGATTGCCGGGCGTTTGAGCGAACATCGCGGTCGAGGCGAGCAGCAGCAGGACCACGAGCAGCAACATTTTCTTCGTCATCTTACTCTCCTAGTTAGAAATCGCTCCCAGGAGGTGGTTCCCGTCATCCTCTTGCAGCCGGGCTCACACTGAAGGAGCGGCATAAAGCCGGTATGAATTTAGTGCTCGTGGGCCACTGCTCCCGCCACGTACATCATCGTGAGGAGCATGAATATATACGCCTGCAACAGGGAAACGAAAATATGCAGGCCCATAAAGACCACGGGAATGAGGAAATAAGTGAGGCTGAGGAAGATCATGGTCACCTGCTCGCCGGCGAACATATTGGCGTAGAGACGGATGGTCAGCGAAAGCGGGCGGGCGAGGTGGCTGATGATCTCGATCAGGATCATCAGCGGCGCCAGGAACGGCATGGGTCCCATGAAATGCTTGGCGTAATTGATCGGGCCGTTTTCCCGGATCCCCATGTAGTGATAGTAGAGAAAAGTCGCGGCGGCGCACCCCAGCGGAACCGCCGGGAACATCGTCGGCGATTCGAAGGCCGGTATGATCCCGATCAGATTCATGAACAGGATAAAAATGAACAGGGTGCCGAAAAATGCAATGTAATGATTGCCATGCGCGCCCAGTTGCTCGTGGGACTGGCCCTGCAGAAAATCGTAAACGAGCTCGAAAGTATGCTGCAGGCGCCCCGGCTTATCGGCAGACAGGCGCGGCTTGAGCACAGCGAACAGCACCACGATGATCGCCGCGACCAGGAACTCGACGACCACATAGTTCGCCCACGGCCGCGCTTCGGGCTGCATGCCGACCAGCTTCAGAGCGGCATTGCCCGGTCCGGCCAGATAGTTGTTGAAGATCTGGGTGATCCAGAGTTCAGGTGCTTCGTGCATACAGGAGTTCGAAAAGGATTTCGACGATGACCGCGCCCGTGGCTACAAACAGTCCGGCGAGGACCGCCCCCAGGCTGATCGGAGAAAACCGAAGTATAACATAGGCGGCACCACCGAGCAGTAGGTACCGCAGCCCCGCGAACACGGCGCTGGCGGTCCGCGGACGGCCGCCGGGGCCCAGGGCATTCACGATCCGCTTGACCCACCAGAAATTGAACCAGGAGCCGAACGCCCCGAGCGCGAAGCCGGCCGCCCATCGCCAGCCGCCCCACGCCGCAGCCGCAAGCACGCCCGCGGCGGTCAGAATCAGAATGGTTCTGCCGATGCGCCCGGCCGCGCGATCGAGGAGCTGTTCGTCACTCGCCATCGCGCGTATCCCGCAGGAGCTGCCGGATCAATTGAACGAAGCCGGCCACGATGCCCAAAAAGAGACCGAGGTATTGAATCCAGCCCGTGTGAAAGGTATGGTCCAGCAGACGGCCCAAGCCGTAGCCCACCAACGCGGTCAATGGCAATAGAAACGCCAGCGAGGTGTACTCGCCGACCAGAACCGGCCAGGGCTTCTTGGAGGCCACAGAATCAGTTTAGCGGTTTCGCGTTGCCCCTCCGGCAGGGGGCCCGGCCACCGCCGTGCCGGGCCGCCCTATGCTGAATGGGAGTTCCGGGCCAGCGGATGGACTATTGGCGTCCGCGTCGCTCCGGACCGATGACGCGAAATAAGCCTTCGAGTGCGGCCTTCTGAATGAAAAATGCAGTTGCGAAACTGCCGATCAGTGCTCCTGCTATCACGAAGGCTTCCATAGTCTTAACTCCCTCCCCTGCCGTTTGTCGTGCAATTCTGATGCCATGCGAATTACGAAACTGAAGGTCCACCCCATCGCCATTGCCGATCCTCCCCTGCGCAGCTCCTACGGCCTGCACGCGCCCTTCGCGCTCCGCACGATTGTGGAGCTCGAGACCGACTCCGGCCTCACCGGTATCGCCGAGACCTATGGCGGAGACGGTCCCCTCGCGGCGCTCGAATCGGTGCGCGGCCGCGTGGAAGGCATGGACCCATTCCAGCTCGCCGGACTCTGGCGCGATCTCCAGACCGAAGCGGCCGAAGGCGCCGACGCCTCCCAGACTTACCTGGTGCCAGGGGAAAATCCGCTCGACCGGCACGCGCGCACCTACGCCGCCATCGAAATCGCCTGCCTCGACCTGATCGGCAAAGCCGTGGGGAAGCCCGTCTGTGACGTGATCGGCGGACGCGTGCGCGACCGTGTGAGCTTTTCCGCGTATCTGTTCTACAAGCACGCGGGCGGCGGCGGTGTCGGCGCGGACGCGCGCGAGGATGAATACGGCGAGGTGCTGGACCCGGCCGCGTGCGTCCGCGAATGCCGGCAGATGATCGCCCGATACGGATTTCACGAGATCAAGCTGAAGGGCGGCGTGCTCGACCCGGAGATCGAGATCGCCAGCATACGGGCACTGCGCCGGGAATTCGGCACGGGATATCCCCTGCGCATCGATCCCAACTGCGCGTGGAGCGTGAACACTTCGGTTCAGGTGGGCCGGGCACTGCGGGAGGAACTGGCGGATGGCGGATACCTGGAAGACCCGTGCGCCACGCTGGAGGGCATGGCCGAAGTGCGGCGGACTCTGGCGGCCGAAGGCAACCGCACGCCGCTCGCGAGCAATGTCGCGGTGACCCGCTTCGCGGATGTGCCGTGCGCGTGGAATCTGGACGCGGTCCAGATCGTGCTTTCGGACCCGCACTATTGGGGCGGCATGCGGAACGTCCAGCAGCTTTCGCACCTCACGGGCGTCCTCGGAATGGGGCTTTCGATGCACTCCAACAGCCACCTCGGCGTCAGCCTGATGGCGATGACTCATGTAGCCGCGGCCTGCCCCAACCTCACTTATGCCTGCGATACCCATTATCCGTGGCAGACGGAGCGCGACGAAGTGGTGGCCGGCGGCCGGATTCCAATCGTGGACGGCTGCGTTCAGATTCCGGACCGGCCGGGCCTCGGTGTGGATTTGGACTACGATCAACTGGCGCGCGGCCGCGAGCGCTACGAGAAGATCCCCTACCGCAAGCGCGATGACGAGGCCGAAATGCGCCGGCACGTGGACCCGTCGTGGAGGCGCGTGCTGCCGCGGTGGTAAATTGGCAGGGAACCCGGGTTGGTGAGTATCGCTCCGGAGAGCGGGTGGGTTTCATGGGAGGATTTCAGGTCTGCTCAGGTCAAATGAGAGGCCGGATTCCCTGCTCGACAGACAAACCTTACCGCGCGCACACGTCCAAATCCGGGGCTCGCATCGCTAAGCCCCACAAAACAAATGGAAATTAAATTTCCACGGGACGTGAAGTTCTATGCCGGCCGGGCAGCGCGCCGGATTCTGTTGTAACCTGACGGCTTCCGGCCGCGTTCTAAGCTGTACTAATTTGCTTGGGGATCGCTCGTCGCACGTCCTGCGGGCGTCGCGTGAGGAGAGGTGCGGTCGCGGTCCATTTAGGGGAGGTTTATGTCGTCTCGCAAGCTTGTCTCGGCAGGGCTCTTCGCCGGCTGGATTCTGTTGCAGCCCGTGCCCGGCCGCGCGCAGGCCAGTTCATTCAATATCAGCACCTACGCGGGAAGTACCGCGGGCACGGCGGGTTCGACCGGCGACGGGCAGACGCCAACCAATGCGCTGCTCAACCAACCGGTCGCGGTCGCGCTCGACGCCTCGGGCAATCTGTACATCGCCGACAGTGGCAATCATAAGATCCGTAAGATTTCGGGCGGCAAGATCGGGACCGTGGCGGGGAACGGCACGCCCGGATACGGCGGCGACGGCGGGTCCGCGGTGAACGCAAACCTGAACATCCCGTACGGCGTGCGGGTGGACGGGTCCGGCAATCTCTATATCGCCGATCTGGCCAACGACGTGGTGCGCCGTGTGGACGGCAAGAGCGGCAATATCTCAACCTTTGCCGGCGTGAACGGAAGTTACGGCTATTTCGCGAACCAGGATGGCGGGCCGGCCAGCAGGGCCTCTCTCGATCAGCCCGTCGGGCTCGCCTACGATGCGGCGGGCAACATCTACATTGGCGACAGCCACAACGACCGGGTCCGCTACGTCGATCCGAACGGCAATATCCATACCCTCGCCGGCGCGAACCAGTGGCAGATCACGCCGGGCAGTTCGCCGTGGACAAGCTACGGCGGCGACGGAGGCCCGGCGATCGCCGCTACCCTCTACTACCCGTCGGGCGTGGCCGTGGATGCCGCAGGAAACGTGTACATCGCCGATAGCCAGGACAACCGCGTGCGCAAGGTAACGCCGAACGGCATCATCACTACGGTCGCCGGGACCGGCATCGCCGGATTCAGCGGCGATGGCGGACCGGCCGTAAACGCGCAACTGAACCGCCCGTGGGATGTGGCGGTCGACGCCGCGGGCGATCTGTACATCTCCGACTACGGCAATCATCGCATCCGCCTTGTGGACGCCAGCGGGAATATCACGACCGTCGCGGGCAGCACCGGCTACGGATACTCCGGCGATGGCGGCGCCGCCACCTCCGCCAAGCTGAACTATCCCACCGGCATCGCGCTCGACCCCGCGAATGGCAATCTCTACATCGCGGATTCGTCGAACAACGTGATCCGGGTGTTGACGCCCACTGCGCCTTCGATCGACCACATCATCAGCGCCAGCGGCTACGGCGGATTCCACGCGGCGGCGCCCGGCTCCTGGATCGAAATATACGGCACGAACCTGGCGTTCAACCGCCGCACCTGGACCACCGCGGATTTCCAGGGCGCGAAGGCCCCGACGGCGCTCGATAACGTCAGCGTCACAATCGGCGGCCAGCCCGCGTACGTGTACTACATCAGTGGCACGCAAATCAGCGCCCTCGTTCCTATGGGAGTCGGAACGGGTCAGCAGCCGGTGGTGGTAAAAAATGCGGCCGGCCAGACCGCGGCCTTCAATATCACGGTGAACGCGACCGAGCCCGGTTTGCTGGCGCCCACCTCGTTCAATATTTCCGGCACCCCGTACGTGGTGGCGCTGGCGACGGACCTGACCACGTTCATTCTCCCGCCGGGCGCCATCCCCGGAATTACCTCCGAGCGGGCGAAACCCGGGCAGACCATCGTGCTGTACGGCATCGGCTTCGGACCGGTGAGCCCGGCCGCGCAGGACGGGCAGATCGTGTCGCAGTCGAGCACGCTGGCCACGCCGCTCCAGGTTTCGATCGGCGGACAACCCGCGCAGGTGACCTATCAGGGATTGGTGCAGGGCGACGTCGGGCTCTACCAGTTCAACGTGGTGGTGCCGCAGGTGCCCGCGGGCGATAAGGTGCCACTGACATTCACGTTGGGAGGCACGCCCGGCACGCAGACGCTGTACGTGCCGATCGGATGATTCTGGCGGCGATACTCCGCGGTCTATTCGCGGCCGCGGAGAATGGCGGCCATCACGCGGGGGCTACGCCTGCCGTGAAAGACTGCCAGCACTCGCATTGGGCTCGTGTCGGGCACGTAGGCAATTACGTATTCCCGAACTGTGGCGAATCGCAACGGACGCGAGCTGAGATTCGGCCGGCGATACCCCTGATCGGGGAACTCCATAACCCGGCGGATTGTGCGGAAGATTTCGGTTACAAGGCGGTCCGCTGCGTCCGGGCTGTCCTCGGCAATGTAAGCGCGAATTTCGTCGATGTCTCGGAATGCCTGCGGATGAAGGATGTAGGCACTCATGCGGGGCGCCGGCGGCGCAAAGCTTCGGTCTTCTCCATCAGGAGCCGAAAAGCCTCTTCGCCGTCGATTCCCTGCGCCTCTCCGCTGGCCATCTCATCGTAACGGCGGTCGAGGAGTTCTCGCGCAAAGGCGAGTTCGTCGAAAAGGCCATTGACGGCGTCTTCGATCAACTCGTCTCTGGGGCGTCCCGCTTCGGCGGCCAAACGGTCCAGCTTGGCTTGGATCTCCGGGGTGAGATTCACTTCCATCTAGCAGCTCCTGCTGTTAGGATACGC
>Ga0070739_10006691_pt1 | contig 12601 bp, 7 predicted proteins | sample Coa_R1_7_FD_66445 | JGI IMG/M metagenome (GOLD analysis project Ga0070739, IMG submission 66445) | Surface soil microbial communities from Centralia Pennsylvania, which are recovering from an underground coalmine fire - Coalmine... | ecosystem: Environmental > Terrestrial > Soil > Unclassified ... | reverse complement strand
CAGCGCGTCCGCAAGATGGCGGCCGATGGAACCATTTCGACCGTGGCGGGCAATGGGACGGCTGGCTTCGGAGGCGAAGGCAGCGCCGGCTCCAACGCGCAGGTTTCCTATCCCAACGGCTTGGCCGTAGACGCCTCCGGGAATCTCTACATCGCCGACACCGGGAATCACCGCGTCCGGAAATTATCGGGAGGAGCGATCAGCACGGTTGCAGGTAACGGGACTGCGGGGTACGCCGGGGATGGCTCGTCTGCTACGGGCGCGCAGCTCAACTCGCCAATCGCCGTCGCGGTAGACAGCGCGGGAAACCTCTATATCGCCGATTACGGCAACCACGCGATTCGCAAGGTGACTCCCGGCGGGACGATATCGACTGTGGCGGGAACGGGCGTTGCAGGCTATTCGGGCGATAACGGCCAGGCAAACAAGGCCCAGCTCAACTCGCCCTCCGGAGTGGCTGTCGATGCCGCCGGCAATATCTACGTAGCCGACTTGGGCAACCGCCGGGTCCGCAAGATCTCATCCTCCGGGATCATCACCACTGTGGCGGGCGACGGCAACGCCTCCACAAGCGGCGATGGCGGCCCGGCCGTGAACGCGGAACTGATCGCGCCATCCGGTGTCGCCGTGGATGCGCAGGGTAATCTTTTTATCTCCGACTCCAGCGCCGGCACGGTTCGTTTTGTGAGCGCCGGAGGCTTGATCGTCACCATCGCCGGAACCAGCGCCCCCGGGTATTCTGGTGACAATGGGCCGGCGCTCAATGCCAGCTTCAGTAGTCCGGTGGCGATTTCGCTCGATGCAAACGGAAATGTATTCCTCGCGGATCGCGTAAATAACGCGGTCCGCATGCTCCAGCTTGTTTCGGGAGTTCCCTCCGTCGGCGCGGTAACAAATGGGGCCAGCGGCGCCACCGGGCCAATCTCGCCGGGTGAAAACATTGCGATCTACGGAACCGGTATCGGGCCGGAGCAGTTGACGCAATATCAGCCGGACGAAAACGGCCGTGTTCCGACAGAAACCGGTGGAGTAACGGTTTACGTGAACGGGGTGCCGGCGCCGGTCCTATACGCCTGGACCAGCCAGGTCGGGGTCGTTGTGCCCTATGAAGTGACTCCCGGAAACGGCGCCGTTACCGTCCAGTACAACGGCCAAATCTCTCTCCAGTTACCCGTAACCATCGCCAATACTTCGCCGGGCCTTTTTACGGTGGACGGTTCCGGTAAGGGACAGGCCCTCGCGGTCAACGAAGACGGAACGACGAATTCGACGGCCGGGCCCGCCCCGCAAGGGCACGTAATCAGCGTCTACGCAACGGGCCTGGGGCTGGTCACTCCGGCCGTTCCCGACGGCGCGCCGAACTCGGCGGGGTTCGGCTTTCCACTGCTGCCAGTGACGGCCACGGTGGGCGGGCAGCCCGCAGTGGTGCAGCGCGCTGGCGGCGACTACGGTCTGCCGGCGGGAACCGTCCGGGTCGATATCCGGATTCCTCCGGGCGTGACCGGCAATGCGGTTCCGGTAGTCATTCAATCTTCCGGAGCGAGCAGCCAGTCCGGCGTAACGGTCGCGATTAAATAATCCGAGCGGGCTCTAGCGGATATAGAATCCGGTCTGGTGGCTTTTGGGCGCGGGCTGCTCCTCGACCGCGATACTGCGGACCTGTGCGGCCGGAGGTCCGACACGCAGTTCCCCTTCGAAATCCTGAAGCTGATGGGGGGTGCCGATGGCCAGGACTTCTACGCGGCCGTCCTCCAGATTCCGCGCCCAGCCGCGCACGCCGAGATCCCGAGCGGTCCGCTGGACGAAATAGCGGTATCCAACCCCCTGGACCTGTCCAGAAACGAAGTATTTACGAGCTGATTGCAAGGCCACAAGAGCAAATTTTACCGCGGGGTCCTGAACGGCTGCGGCCAAAGGAAACGCGGGCGTTCCCCAGCGAAGCCGGAACGCCCGTCAATGCCAAGAGTTAGAACACGAACTGCGCGACCAGTTGCCCGGTGCGCGGCGGGTACCGCACTGTGGATGTGTTGATCGATCCGAACCCGGAGACGATCTGGAGTCCGGGAGTGGAGCATGCGCCGTTGGCGCCGCTCGGCAGTTTGCAGGTAGGCGCGGTCTGGGGGCTGATGCCGACGCCATTGATCGAAGGATCGTTCAGGTAGGTGCGGTTGAAGACGTTAGTGAACTCGGCGCGGATGTTGAGGCTCATCCGCTCCCGGAAGTGGAACTGCCGCCCGAAGGCCAGGTTTTCGACCGGCCGCCGCTCGCCGCGGAAATCGCTATAGTAGGTCGCCCCGCCGTACTGGCCGGGAGCGGGGTCGGCCCAGGCGGCCGGGTTAAGGACGAACTGCTTGTTCGGATCGAAGCAGTGGCAGTTGAGGTCCTGAAGATAGAGCGGCTGGCCGGTTCGGATTTGATACTGACTCGTCTGGAACGTGAGATTGCTGATGGTACCGGTAGCGAGCGCCGCTGGATAGCCGGTTGCGTTCGCGGTAGGCGCGGAAAGCGGCGTTCCGCTCGCGTAGTACACGAATGGATTGAACATCCAGTCTCGCACCAGGAAGGAGACGGCCTTAGGACCCCACTTGGGGGTGACGTAAGAAGCGCCGATTCGCATCACCAGGGGCTGATCCAGCGAAGAGATGGCTTTCGCCAAAGCGCGATTCGCCACGTCCGGCGTACCGCCGAAGGTATCCATCGACTTCGACCAAGTGAATGCCCAGTCGAATTGCAACCCGTTCGAGATCCGCTTATTGGCGGTCAATTGCAGCGAGTTGTACCAACTGTCGCCGAGCGGCGGGTTCACCAGGCTGATGGTGGTGTACTGCGGGAAAGGCCGCAGAGCCTGCGCGACGGAGGACGTCAGCGGGAAGCCAGCGAACGGAATCTTATTCTGGAAGCGTCCGGCCGCCGCCGAGCCGATGGGCGCGAGTAGCGTGGCCAAGTCCGCGGGATTGTTCAGGTTCAGCCCGTTGGCGGCTAAGATCGCCGTGCTCAGGTAGTTATAGTTGGTCAGCGGCTGGCCCACGTAGGTCGGCCACCAGATTCCGCGGTTGCCGATATAAGACGCCTGCACGACCAGGTTGCGCACAACCTCGCGCTGCACGCTGAAGCTGTATTGATATTGCCGCACGGGCCGTCCGGCGTTGGGGTCATAATACTGGGGACCGGCCCCAGGGAACACGCCGCCGATCGGATAGAAGCCAGGGTTAAAATTGGGCCAAGCGATCTGAGCCGCGGTCAGTGGCGCCCCGTTGACGGTTACGCCTTGGCCGAGCGTCATGAGCGCGTTGCCAGGGATAGAAGACGGGGCGAATCGGTTGCTCGCGGCCGCATTTCCGCTGGCTGCACCGAAGACTTGGGCGACCCCCGTGGACGTGTATTCTATCCCGAAGCCTCCCCGCAAGACGGTCTTGGGCGTTAATTGGAAGGCGAAGCCGAAGCGCGGGCCGAAGCCCCAGGGATAATTGTGAGCGAAATCGCAGTGGCAGGTGGCCTGATAAATGGTAGCTCCCGGATGGCCTCCGGCCGTGGGATCCGCCAAGCCTGGAGCGAGGTTCGGGGAACGCCCGTACTGCTCCTTGTACCAGGTCGAATAGTCGTAGCGCAGCCCCAAGTCCAGCGTCAGCCGGCGCGTCACCTTCCAACTGTCCTGGGCGTAAAATCCCCACTGCTGTTTGCCGAAACGGACGCGCGAGGGGGGATCTACTTCGGCGGTGTCTACCGCGCCCAGAAGGAAGCTGGCGTACGGGAAACCGATATGATTCGGACCGATGTTGGCGGTGCTGACGCCAGTGGAGGTGTTCACCAGATAAGGCATGGCCGTCTGAGCGGAACTGAATCCGTAGGTTCCTTGCAGATTGCTCACGGTGATCGTATAGCTTCCCTGGAACTCGCCGTTTCCGCCGAACTTGAAAGTGTGGTTGCCTTTCACCCAGGTCAAGCTGGCAATGTTATCGACGATCGTGTACGCATTGTCGGCCCGTCCAGGAGGACCGATTTGAGGTTCCAACGCGCTGCCGAAACCGCCAGCCGTCGAGTCCGACAGGCCGGTAAAACTGGGGAAGGTCGCCGGACGTTGGAAGGCCTGGCTGCACAGCCCGATTCCCGAACAGGCGTTGTAATCCGGCGTGACCGAAGGCCGCCCCAGGTAGTCCGTGTCAAAACCCGAGCCTAAGTGCAGAAGCAGCGTAGGGGTAATGGTGTGGTCATAGTTCAGCCGCTCGCGATGCGAGTAGATGCCGCCCCCGAAGGTGTAGGAAACAGGCTGCGGCAGACCGTCCTCGCCATAGCCGCTCTGGGTGTACGTCATGGTCCGGCTCCAGAAGAACGACAGCTTGTCCTTGGTCCCGATAATCTGATCCAACTTCAACGAAGGCGCTTCGGTATCCCGGCTGACGGGCTCCGTGTTCTGGAAGTTATTGACTACGCCCGCAGCATTGCACGGCGGCCCGGCGACGCAGAACGGCAGCGGCAGCATGTTCTGGATTCGCAGGGCGACGGGGTCGAGACGGCTGGCCGGAATGGTGTTGTTGAGAAAAGGATTGGTCACGACTTTGCCAGCCACGACCTGCGCGGTGAGCGGATCGTAAATCGTGTTGGCGATAATCGGCCGGCCCAGCGGATCGGTACCCAGATTCTTGTTGCCGGCGGCCGTAATGGCGGCGCTGAAATCGCCGGAGCGATACGCCGGCGTGGGGATCGAAAACGCGCCCGGCAGGAAGTTCTGGTCTTGCAGGAACTGCTCCCAGCTAAAGAAGAAGAAGGTTTTATCGCGGCCGTTATAGACTTTCGGAATCGAGACCGGGCCGCCCAGCGTGAAGCCGTAGTCATTCCGGCGCTGCGTGGACCGCACCAGGCCGCCCGAGCCGTTATTGGTGAACGGCTGGCCGGCGTTCAGGAACTCATTCTGGAAATATTCGTACAGGTTGCCGTGATACTGGTTGGTGCCCGACTTCATGGTGATGTTCATCACCGCGCTGCCGGCCTGCCCGAATTCGGCCGAGTAATTGCTGGTTTGCACGGTCCATTCCTGGATCGAATCCATACCCGGCTGGTTCTGCTGATTCGCGCCTTGGCCCAGGATGTTGGTTCCGTCCATGCCGTCAACCAGCACCCGTTCCGAGCCGGCGACGCCGCCGTTGATGCGCACCGTAGGCCCGGTGAACGACGGGCTCGGTTGATAGAAGGCGCCTGGCAGCAGGGCCACGATGTTAAACGGGTTCCGGATTCCCGAGGAGTTCTGTCCCACCGACAGCAGCGGCAGGGTGTCCATGGTTTGCGTGGCGACCGTGTTGCTCAGCTCGCCGCTCTCCGTCTTGAGTAGCGGCGCCTCTTCGCTGACGGTCACCGATTCCGAAGCGTTGCCGACCTCCAGCGTCGCGTCCACACGGATTGTTTGTGCCGCCTGAACGATCAAGCCGGTGCGGACGAATTTCTTAAACCCGGCGACGGTGACGTCCAGCTCATAGGTGCCCGAAGGCAGTTGGGCAATGGTATAGTTTCCGGTCGCAGAGCTTTGCACGGGATAGACCGCGCCCGTATCGGTGTTCCTGGCCTGCACGGCCGCACTTGCGACCACCGCACCGGCCGGATCCGAAATCGTTCCTGTGATCGTTCCTCGATCACTCTGAGCGAATGCCGCCAGAGCCGACACGACGAACAGAGTCGTTAAGTATGGGAAGCGCATGTGTTAAAACCCCTTCAGCAGCGAAAAGTTTATAACAACCCCAGCAAATTGGCAATACCCTCGCCATCGTTCCCATCGTTCGCCCGCCTTCCCCGACCAACGCGGCCCATTCGTCACGCCGGTGAAGGGCGTCCCGCGGGGAGGCGAGCAGGGACCGGCGCCTCCGGTGGACAGCGTAGAGGAACCGGCTGGCGCAAGCTTGTGGGGCTCAGGCGAAGAATTCACGCGCGGCCTGCACCGTCGCCTGAATATCCTCCTCGCTGTGCGCCGCGGAAACGAACCCGGCCTCGAACTGGGAAGGCGCGAGGTAGCTTCCCCTCTCCAGTAAAAAGTGGAAAAACTTCGCAAACCGCCAGGTGTCGCAGCGCTTGGCGGATTCCCAGTCCGTCACGGGCTGGTCCGCAAAGAAGAACGTGAACATCGAGCCCACGCGGTTGATGGTGACGCCCGGAGGAACCCAGGCCGTGAGTTGCGCGGACCGGGCTTCGAGAAGTTCGTAGACTTCCGGATGGTCGGCCAGATGTTGCAACGCCGCCAGCCCGGCGGCGACGGCCAGCGGGTTTCCCGAGAGCGTCCCCGCCTGATACACCGGTCCGGCTGGCGCAATTTTCTTCATGATGTCGGCGCGGCCGCCGTACGCGGCGAGCGGGAGGCCGCCGCCGACGATTTTTCCGACGGTGGTGAGGTCGGGCCGGATGCCGAACCGTTGCTGGGCTCCGCCGAGGCCGACTCGAAAGCCGGTCATGACTTCATCGAAAATCAGCAACGCGCCATAACGGGAAGTCAGTTGGCGGAGCGCTTCAAGAAAACCGGGCGCGGGCGGAACGCAGCCCATGTTGCCCGCCACGGGCTCGACGATCACCGCGGCGATTTCCGAGCCGTGGGCGGCGAAGGCCTTTTCCACCGCCGCGACCGAGTTGAACGGCAGGGCGATCGTGGTTTCGGCGAAGCTGCGCGGCACGCCCGCGGTATCGGCGATCCCCAGGGTGGCCATGCCGGACCCGGCTTTGACCAGCAAAGAATCGACATGCCCGTGGTAGCAGCCCTCGAACTTCACCGTGAGGTCGCGTCCGGTAAAGCCGCGAGCCAGACGCAGGGCGCTCATGGTCGCCTCGGTGCCGGAGTTGACCAGGCGCACCATCTCCATGGATGGCACGGTTTTCGAAATGAGTTCGGCCAGCGCCACTTCGCGCTCCGTGGGTGCGCCGAAGCTTGTGCCTTCGTCCAGGGCTTGCCGCACCGCCTCAATTACTTTCGGCGGGCGATGTCCAAGCAGCAGCGGCCCCCAGGAGCCCACATAATCGATATAGGCGTTGCCGTCCACGTCGTAAATGCGCGAGCCCTCGCCGCGGGCGATGAAACGGGGCGCGCCGCCCACGCCGCGAAAGGCCCGCACCGGCGAATTGACTCCGCCGGGGATGATCGCCTGCGCGCGCGCATACAGCGCCTCCGATCGAGATGTGGTCATTGCTATTCAGTCTAGCGGGCGCGGGCGCCTATGATAAAAGAACATGGCTCGCGGTTCGGTTTTGCAGATCAATGTCTCGCGCGGCGGCGTGCCGAAACGCCCTATCGAACAGGCAACCGTTACCACCGAAGGCATTACCGGCGACGTTCACGCGCACCCGGCGGTGCATGGCGGACCTCAGAAAGCGGTCCTGCTGATTACCTCGGAAGGCATTGAGGAGCTGAAGCAGGCCGGCTTTCCGCTGTTTTATGGCGCGCTGGGCGAAAACATCACGACCCAGGGCCTGGACCGGCGCCAGATGCGCCTTGGGCAGCGCTGGCGGATCGGCGCGGCGACCATCGAGCTGACCCGAGTACGGGTGCCCTGCGCGACCATTCAGGTCTATGGCGCCGGGATTGGGGAAGCGGTTTATGATCGAAGGGTAAAAGCTGGCGATTGGTCGTCGCCTCGATGGGGGTTGAGCGGATTTTACGCCGCGGTGATCGAGCCAGGTCCCATCCGGGCCGGCGATGCGATCGTGCCGGTGGATTCCGCGGTCTGATCCTCCGATGCAACGTCTGCTTACGCTTCCTTACAAGGACCAGCGCCGCGCGATGCGCGAAATCGCGGGTCTGAGCGATCATCTTCCGGCCGCGGTCCGGGAACAGTTCGATCTCCTTCTGGCAGGCTCGCCCGCTCCGGAACGCGGCCTTCAATACTTCGTCCGTCTCTATGAACGCCATCCCGGCGCGTTCCGCCTCCTGACCGATTCCGTCGAAGGCATCCGTCATCTGACGGCCGTCTTCACCCAGAGCCATTTCCTTTCCGAAGAGGTATTGGAGCGCCCGGAATGGGCCGAGCAGATGCTCGATTCCAGCCGTTTGACGCGCGTGATTTCGGCCGACGAAATTCGGGCAGACCTCGAGGCCATCCTTCCGCCCGGAGTGCCGCCCGCGTTGGAACTGGCGAAATTCCGGCGCAGGCAGATGCTCCGCATCGTGGTGCGCGACATTCTGGGTCTGGCGCCGCTGCCCGAGATCACGGCGGAACTGTCGGACCTTGCGGACGTGCTGGTGGAGACGGCCTACGACCGCATCCGTGAAAGCCTGGTCGCGCGTTACGGCGTCCCGCGCGCCGAAGCCGACGGCCGCCAGGCCCACTTTGCCGTGATCGCGCTCGGCAAATTGGGCGGCCAGGAGCTGAACTACAGCTCGGATATCGATCTCATGTTCCTGTATTCAGACGTCGGCTCCACCGACGGCCCGGAGCGCATCAGCAACAAGGAATTTTTCAAGCGGGCGGCGAACCAGCTCACGGATCTGCTCTCCACCTACACGGCCGAGGGTGTGTGCTACCGCGTGGATCTGCGACTCCGGCCGGATGGCAGTCTCGGCGAGGTCTGCATTTCGCTCGATGCGTCACGAAAGTATTACGAGCGCCGCGCGCGCGATTGGGAATTACAGATGCTGATCAAAGCGCGGGTGGCGGCGGGCCACCGGCCCACCGGACGGGCGCTGCTCGAATTTGTGGAACCGAAGATTTATTCGACCACGCTGGATTTCTCGGCGGTAGAACAGCTCTCGCTGACCCGCGAGCGCCTGAACGAAAAGCTCGCCGCGCGCCAGATCAAGCGCGGCATTTCCACGAAAATTCGCGAGCGCGGCGCGGCCATTGACGTGAAGCTGGAGCGCGGGGGCATCCGGGACATCGAATTCGTGGTGCAGTGCTTGCAGCGGCTTTATGGCGGCGCCGAGCCCTGGGTCCGGCACGGGGGCACGCTTCTCGCGCTGGCGCGGCTTCAGGACAAGGGCTTTCTCTCGGGGGCCGAGTACGGGCGGCTCGCGTCCGCCTATCAGTTTCTCCGTCACCTGGAGCACCGGCTTCAATTCGAAGACGACTTGCAAACGCACACGCTCCCGCAGGATCCCGCGGCGCTCGACGCGCTGGCGCGCCGGATGCCCGGAGGGGGCACGGGCGAGCGTCTCCTTCGCGAGCTGCGCAACCATTTTGAGCAGGTCCGGGAGATTTACGAACGCGTGGTGCACTCCGCCAAACCGGCACCGGCCCTCCTGCCGGCCAGCCGCCCGGAGCCGCCCCCAGTGCCCTCGCGCCCGCGGCTCAGCTATGTGATTCGCGCGCTGGACCAACGGGCTCCGGGCTTGGCCGCCGCGGTGACCCGGGCGCAACTCCACCGCGGATTCCGGACATTCGAACATTTCCTGGACCGGCTATCGCACGACCCCGACCGCATGGAGCGCCTGAACAGCGAGCCGGAGCTGGCCGCGCACACGCTGGATCTGTTCGAGCACAGCCCGTATTTCGCCGAGGAGTTGATCCGCACGCCGGAGTTGCTGGACGAGATCGGCCGCAGTTCGATTCCCCTCTATGCCGACGAGCCCGCGCCGAACGAGATGACGGAGCTGCGGAGATGGTTCCGGCGCGAGATGCTGCGGATCCAGACCGAAAGCGTGTGCCGGTCGTATCCGATCTTCGAGACGCTGGCGCGCACTTCGGAGCTGGCCGATGCGGTGATCGCCCGGGCTTACGGCATTGCCATCGCGGAGACCCTTGCGGCGCATCCGCCGCAGGACCCGGCGTACCGGCCGCTGAATCAGATGTGGGTGATCGCGCTCGGGAGACTCGGCATGCGCGAGTTTGACCTCGGCTCGGACGCCGACCTGGTCTTCGTCCTGGCAGACTCCGACGCCGCGGAACTACAGTTTTGGACCCGGGTGGCGGAGCGCCTGGTGGATGTGCTGACCGCGTATACCGGCAGCGGAATGCTCTTCGCCGTCGATACCCGCCTGCGGCCGAACGGGAGCAGCGGGCCCCTGGTGCAGACCGAGACGGTGGTAAAGGAATACTTCGGCCACTCCGCCGAGGCGTGGGAAGGCATCACGTACATGAAATCCCGCGCCGTGGCCGGCGACCCGGTGCGCGCCGAAGCGTTCCTGCATCAGTTGCAGGAAGTGGACTGGCGGCGGTACGGCCAGAGCGGCCGGTCGCGCGCGGACCTCCGGGACATGCGGCTGCGGCTCGAAAAGGAACAGGGCCAGCAGCATCCGCTGAAGGCCGGCCGGGGCGGATATTACGACATCGACTTCCTGTTGATGTATCTGCGTCTGAAAAGCGCCGGCATTTTCTTCAAGGTGCTGAACACCCCTGCGCGCATTGAGGTTCTCGAGAGCATGGGGCATCTGGATCGCGCCGCGGCGGAATTTCTGCTGGAAACCGCGACGTTTTACCGCGCGCTCGACCACGGGCTGCGAATTCTGTCGGGTCATGCCGAGGCCAAGCTGCCCAAGGCGGAGTCTCAACGCGAGGCCTTGAGCGCGCTGCTGCGGCGCTGGAGCCCGCTGCCGCTTGAGGATCTGAGCGAGATTCGCAACAACACGCGCGGGGCCTTCGATAAACAGTTCGGGGGGTAGCCGCCGCGCGGCAGAGGCCGCGTCACGGCTCCACAACCAGTTCCCGCACCTCCAGCGCCCGCTTCTGCCCGGCGGTGACAATCTCGCCTCGGTACTTCAGAGTTCCATTCACCGTGAGATCGACGGATTTGTTCACGGGATAGTCGAACCCTAATACGTCGCCTTCGGCCATTTCCAGAAGCGTGCCCACGCTGAGCGTAGGCCCTTGGAGGCGGGCATCGAGTAGAAGCACGGCCGGGCGGATCATCCGCAATACTCGCGCATGCTCCTCTTCCGTGGCCTCGGTTTTGCGAACGCTCCATTGCTGGTCGAACTTTTGGCGGAGCATTTTGACCACGATCGACGGAATCCCGATGTTCATCATCCCGGCGGTATCACCGATGCGGATCTCCAGGCTGATCGCCACGACGGCCTCGTTGGGCGCCAGGATCTGGAGCAGTTGCGGCTCGGTTTCGTGACTCTCGATGGAGAAATCCAGCGCCGTGACGGCGTGCCAGGAGGTACGCAAATCATGCAGGATTATGCGCAGCAGCCCTTCGAGAATGCTCTGCTCGATCTCCGTTACTTCGCGCGTCAGTTTGACTGCGGGCTTGCCGGTGCCGCCAAGGAGCATTTCGAGAATCGGGAAGACGAGCGAAGGATTGATCTCCAGGACCGCGTTGCCGTCGTAAGGCCTCATCCCCAGCGCGATCATGCTGGTCGGCGAGGGCAAACACTGGGTGAACTCCATGAAGGAGAGCTGTTCGACACTAACGAGGTTCACCGCAACATAGGCGCGCAAATAGGCGGACAAGCTGGAAGCCAGGCTGCGGGCGAAGTTCTCATGGAGCAGGTGAATCGCCCGGAGCTGATCTTTCGCGATGCGGTCGGGCCGGCGAAAATCGTAGGGCTGGGCCCGCTTGGAGAGTTCCTCCTCGGAGTCCTGTCCCGGGCGGGCAATAATTTCGGGCTCTTGCGAGGATCGAATCCGCTCTGCGGCCATATTCGAATATCGGCGTATCCGCGCCGGTTTGCCAGCCCCGCCGCCGTCAGATCTTTCCTAGCGAGTCTCCCGGACCAGACGTCGGCCTACAAGATATTCACCGCACGCGCCGCCAGGATCGCAATCGTCGCCAGCGAAATCGACGCTTGCAGCATCATCAGAACTTTTGCCCACCGCGACAGGACGGGGACGTCTGTCGGCGAAAACGCGGTGCTGGTATTAAACGCCAGGAACAAATAATCGACGAATCCCGGCCGCCACTCCTCCTCGCCCATTTCCCGGCGCAGCTCGGCATCGAGCATCATCTGGGGGAACAGAAAGGCGCCATCGGTGTGCGCGCCTCGAAGATCGCGTTGATGGGGACCGCCCGCGTCCAAGCGCCAGTACCACGAGGCGAAGATCAATAGATTGCTGATCCAGAGCGACAGGGCCGACGCCAGCAGCCGCTGGGCGGACTCGGTATGCTGAATCAGTCCGAGGATCAGCAGCGCGAGCGACACAACCATCGCTCCCGTGACGATTGCCAAGCCGACATAACCGGCAATCCGTACGAAGTCGTGTGCGCCAGCCCGATGCCCGGCCAGCCCCGCCAAGGAAAAAACCACCACGATGGCCGGCACCAGCCAGTCCGGCCCCGGCGACAGGCTGGGCGGCAGCGCATAATACAACCCGCCGACCGCCAGGATGGCGATCACAGCGGGCCATCGCGGCTCCGGGTTTACGATCTTCTGGCGCTCCGGCATGTCTACTTATTTTGGCGCTAAGTCCGGACCGGGGACACCCGCTACAATAGCGCCATGCCGTACTCATCATCCGGACGAAGGGGCGCTCGAAGGGGCGAAGGAACGGGCGGCTTCACGGACGATCGGAAGAGTCTATTTCCTGAATGTGAACCCGAACATCGCCGCGATTTCATTGTGAATAAACTAGCCGTGGGCTTCGCCCTGGCCGTGCGCCCGGCGATCGCCCAAACCCCGATTACTACCAACACCGAAGGCTTAAATGCGGGCGAAGTGAAAATTCCCGTGCGGGATGGAATGCTGCCCGGCTACCGG
>Ga0070739_10006689_pt1 | contig 12602 bp, 10 predicted proteins | sample Coa_R1_7_FD_66445 | JGI IMG/M metagenome (GOLD analysis project Ga0070739, IMG submission 66445) | Surface soil microbial communities from Centralia Pennsylvania, which are recovering from an underground coalmine fire - Coalmine... | ecosystem: Environmental > Terrestrial > Soil > Unclassified ... | reverse complement strand
CGGCCGCCGTGATCGCCGTGGCGACCGCGAGTGTGACGCGACGCCCGATGGCGCGTTGCATTCATGCCTCCTGGTGGGTGGCAGGGGGTTGGCGCATTCGCGTTGGAGCGTTTCCAAGCGATGCAGAATGCTCATGACACCGCGGGGTTACCCGTCTGTCCGGTCAGTGAACGGCTCGGCGGCAATCGCAGGGGTAATCCCTGCATCCGCAGGAACCTGCTCAGAGCGCTGATCTTGGCGCGTTGATCTTACGCGGCGCGTACGGCACTTTCCGGCGCCCCTCTTGACACGGCGGATCTTTCGCAGTGTGCTGCATCCACCCGCTCCATGACAACGTTGTCAGAGCAGAAGGACTCATCATGCGCCAACCCACGGTTCCACCTGCCCACGTCCGTATCCGCAGAACGCTGACCAGCCTGGCCGTCATCGGCGCGACGGCCCTGGCCGGATCGGTCGCACCCGCCGCCGCGGCCACCCACGCCGCCGCGGCGCTGGTGAGCGATCCGGCGGCCCTGGTCAACAACTTCATCGGCACCGCCAACAATGCGAACGACTTCCCCGGCGCGGACTCGCCGTTCGGCATGGTCCAATGGTCGCCGGACACCCCGTCGCGCGCAGACGGCGGCGGCTACACCTACAGCGACTCCTCGATCACCGGGTTCAGCCTCACCCACCTGTCAGGACCCGGATGCAGCGGCGAAGGCGACGTGCCGGTGCTGCCTACCGTCGGCTCGATCAACACCTCGGCGACCGACGGCTTCTCGCACTCGAACGAATCGGCCAGCCCCGGCTACTACTCGGTGACCACGAGCAACGGGGTCAAGACCGAGCTGACCACGACGACCCGCACCGGCATGGCCCGGTTCACCTTCCCGGCCACCACCCAGGCGAACCTGATCTTCAAGCTGACCGGCAGCGCCAACGGCGACACCAACACCCAGTTCAACACCGTCAGCAGCACCGAGGTCTCCGGCCAGGTCACCTCGGGCCACTTCTGCGGCGCGAGCGTCACGTACACCGTGTACTTCGACATGGTCTTCGACCGCTCCTTCAGCACCAACGGGACGGCCGCGGCCCCGGCGACGCTCAGCAGCCCGACCACCAAGACCGCATCGCCCAATACGGCCGAGAGCGTCAACCACCCGGCGCTGCACGGCACGGTGCCCTCGAACGCCGCGAAATCAAGCACCGCGAAGTCGAAGGCCCTGAAATCAAACGCGGTGACGCCGCAAGCCAGCGCCAACAACGGTTACGTCACCTTCGACACCACGAGCAACCAGGTCGTGCAGGCCAAGGTCGGCATCTCCTTCGTGTCCATCGCCAACGCCAAGGCGAACATCGCCGCGGAGAACCCGAACTTCAACTTCTCCGCGACCCAGTCCGCCGCGCACACCGCCTGGGACGCGCTGCTCGGCCGCATCGCCATAGCCGGCGGCACCTCGGCACAGCAGACGGTGTTCTACACCTCGCTCTACCACGCGCTGCTGCACCCGAACGTGATCAGTGACTCGAACGGCCAGTACCTCGGCGTCAACGGGGCCGTGCACACTGTCGGCTCCGGGCATTCCGCCGAGTACTCCAACTTCTCCGGCTGGGACATCTACCGGGCACAGGCACAGCTGTCAGCGTTCGTCGATCCCTCTGCGGCCTCTGATATAGCCCAGTCGATGGTCGACGACTACGCGGCCGGCGGCATGTTCCCGAAGTGGATGAACAACAACGGCGAGACGTACGTCATGGTCGGCGACCCGGCCGACCCGATCATCGCGGACTACTACGCCTTCGGTGCGCGCAACTTCGACACCGCGTCCGCGCTGCACGACATGGTGACCGAGGCGGAGAGCACCGACAACATCAGGCCTGGGAACAACTACCTGGCGAACCTCGGCTATCTGCCCTCGAATGGTTCATACGGGTGCTGCAACTTCTACGGCCCGGCCTCGACCACGCTGGAGTACAACAGCGCCGACTTCGCGATCTCGGCCTTCGCCGGAGCGCTGGGCGACAGTGCCGACCAGACCGCGCTGGCGAACCGCGCGCAGGACTGGCGCAACCTGTACAACCCGGCCAGCGGCTTCATCCAGCCGCGCGACGCCAACGGCCAGTTCACCGGCTCGTTCAGCGCCACCAGCGGCAACAACTTCGTCGAGGGCGACTCCTGGCAGTACACGCCGATGGTCCCGTTCAACCTGGCCGGGCTCATCGCGGCCAAGGGCGGCGCCGCGGCGATGAACTCGTTCCTGAACACCGACCTGTCCGCGCTGACCGGCGGCAACGGCTACTCGGACCTGAGCAATGAGCCTAGCCTCGACATCCCCTGGGAGTACGACTACACCGGCCAGCCGTACAACACCCAGAAGATCGTGCGGCAGGTGCAGGACCAGATCTGGACCGACGCCCCTGGCGGTCTGGCCGGCAACGACGACCTCGGCACGATGAGCGCCTGGTACGTCTGGTCCGCGATCGGCATGTACCCGGAGACCCCGGGCACCGCCGACCTGGCGCTCGGCTCCCCGCTGTTCACTCAGGTCGTCATCACGCTGCCGTCCGGCAACACCCTGACGATCAACGCGCCGGCCGCTGCCGACAACGCGCCCTACGTGCAGTCCGCGACGTGGAACGGCTCGGCGTGGAATAACGCTTACCTGCCCACCTCGGCGATCACTTCGGGCGGCACGTTCGCGTACACGCTCGGCACCTCCGCGAACACCGGCTGGGCGTCCGGCGCGAGTTCGGCACCGCCCTCGTACGGCGGCGCCGGCGCGCAGTACACGGACGTCGGCGTCTCCAACGATTCGGCGCCGACCGGCGCCGACTTCGACGGGTCCGGGTACTCGTACTCGGCGACGGCGCTCTCCGGGGCCGGGGTGAATCCGGGCTCGACGATCACGGCCGCGGGTTCCACCTTCACCTGGCCGAACGTCGCGCCGGCGGCGCTCTACAGCGCGAAGCCGGACAACTATGAGGCGGTCGGCCAGACCATCCCGGCCTCCGGCTCGGGCTCCATCGCCTTCCTCGGCTCGGCGACCAACGGTCCGTCGAGTGGGACGGCAACCGTCACCTACACCGATGGCAGCACGCAGGCGGTGTCGCTCAGCTTCTCCGACTGGACGCTCAACGGCGGCAGCGCGTCGGTGCAGTCGGGCAACACGGTCGCGGTGACCACCTCGTACCGCAACAGCCAGAGCGGAACGGCCGACCAGGTGAAGTCGTACGTGTTCGCCACGACGCCGGTATCGCTCGCCTCCGGCAAGACGGTCGCGAGCGTGACCCTGCCGAGCTCCGCCAACCAAGGCGCGCTGCACGTGTTCAGCATCGCGTTCGGCGGCTCCGGCGGTACCACCGCGCCGACCGGTCCCATCGTGTCAGGGGTCTCCTCCGGCCTCTGCGTGGACGACTCCAACAGCAGCACGACCAACGGCAGCCACGTCCAGATCTGGACGTGCAACGGCACCGGCGCACAGAACTGGACCATCGAGTCGGACGGCACCATCCAAGTCCTCGGCGGCTGCATGGACGTCAACGGCGCCGGGACCACAGCGGGCACGGTCGTGCAGTACTGGCAGTGCAACGGCACCGTCGCGCAGCAGTGGCAGGCCCGCTCGGACGGCTCGCTGTACAACCCGAACTCGGGGATGTGCCTGGACGATCCGAACTCCTCCACGACCACGGGCACGCAGTTGCAGATCTGGACCTGCAACGGCACCAACGCCCAGAAGTGGACGATTCCCTAAGAGGGAGGGCGGATAAGCGTGGCCGGCGCGGGGTTCGGGACCCGCGCCGGCCACTCACGTCCGGGCATCGGGGATCGTCGAGCGCTTTCGAACGATCCTCTAGCGCGCGGCCGGGATGATGAAGCGGAACTCGGTGCCGGGTCCGGGATCACGCGAATAAGCGCCGACCTCGCCGCCGTGAGCGTCGGCGATCTGGCGGACGATCGAGAGGCCGAGGCCGGAGCCCGGCTTCGCGCGAGCCTCGGTGGACCGATAGAAGCGGTCGAAGATGTGCGGCAGGTCGGCTTCGGGGATGCCGGGTCCTTCGTCCGCCACGGAGAACCACGCGCGATCGGGAGCGAAGCCGTCAGGGCACGGCGACGTTCCTACCACGACGCGGACGGTGGCGTCGGACGGGCTCCATTTGACAGCGTTGTCGAGCAGGTTGCCCAGGGCGCGCTCGATCGCGTCCGGATCGGCGGTGATCAGGCAGGGCGCGAGGTCTGTCGCGAATTTCAGCCCGGGTGCGCGCTTGGCCGCGCGGGCGACGAGCTCGGCGGCGATCAGGTCGAGCCGCAGATCCTCGTAGTGGGCCTCGGCCTCGCCGTAGCGGGCGAGGTCCACGAGGTCGTTGATCAGCGCTTTGAGTTCACCGCTCTGCTCACGGGCGGCGGCGAGCAGCTGCGCGGCCTGTGGGTCGGCCAAGCCGCCCGGTTCGGCCAGTAGCTCAAGGTTCGTGGTCAGGCTGGTCAACGGGGTGCGCAGCTCGTGGGAGGCGTCGGCGACCAGCCGGCGCTGCTGCTGGATCGAGCCGTCAAGGGCCGACATCATCGCGGTGAAGGAACGGCCCAGCCGGCCGATCTCGTCCTGGCCGCTGACGTCCACGCGCGTGGAGAGGTCCTGGGTACGCGCGACATGCTCGACTGTGTCGGTCAGGGCGCCGACCGGTCGCAGGACCCTGCCGGCGAGTAGCCGGGTCGCGAAGGCCGCGGCGAGGGCTCCGCCGAGCACGAGCCCGATGAGCAGGTCACGCAGGCGCGACAAGGGCGCCAGCGCGTCACTCTGCGGCTTCGCGACCCGCAGCAGCATGCCCGCCCTCGCGCTGTAGACCGAGGTGTAGAGCCGGTAATCAGTGCCCTGGTACTTGATGGTGGTGAAGTAGGCGGGTGCGTCGCCGAGCGCGAGTTTGGTGTCCGCGTCGCTGACAGGCACGAAGGGCGTGGGCGTGCCTGCGGCCTGGGTTCCGTCGACGAACTGGATCAGCACGTCGCCGACTTTGAGCGGCGCCGCGGAGGCGAGCGTGCCTCCTGAGCTGCCTAGCTGCTCCTTGAGTTGCTGCGCGAACTTCGGCGAGGTGGTCGCGGTGCTGATCAGCGAGGTGTCGAGCTGGTCGTGCAAGTCGCGGTCGGCGGCCGGGTACAGCACCAGCGCGGCGGCCAGCAGCGCCACGAACACCGCCAGGCCGCCGGCGAGGGTGACGCGGGCGCGCAGGCTCCGCGGCGGAAGCAGGGGCAGGCGGGGACGCTGGCGCATTCGTCGGTCACGGCTCCTCGCGTAGCACGTAGCCGAGGCCGCGCACGGTTTGGATCAACCGTGCCTCGCCTCCGGCCTCCAGCTTCGTGCGCAGATAGCTGATATAGACCCAGAGCGCGTTGGAGCCTGGGCCGAAGTCGTAGCCCCAGACCGCCTGGAAGATCGCGGTGCGGCTGAGCACCCGGCGCGGATTGCGCAGAAACAGCTCCAGCAGCGCGTATTCGGTACGGGTGAGCGAGAGCAGCCGGTCGCCGCGCCGGGCCCGGCACTCGGCCAGATCGAGTTCGAGGTCTGCGAAGGCGAGCACCTCGCGGGCCTGCCCGCTGCGGCGCAGCAGGGCCCGGAGGCGGGCGCGCAGCTCGTCCAGGGCGAAGGGCTTGACGAGGTAGTCGTCCGCGCCGGCGTCGAGCCCGGCCACCCGGTCGGCGACCAGGTCGCGGGCGGTGAGCATGAGGATCGGGGTCTCATCGCCGCGCTCGCGCAGGATCCGGCACACTTCCAGGCCGTTCGGCTCGGGCATGAGCACGTCGAGGACGATCGCCTGGTAGCGGTCGGCGGCGGTGTGACGCAGCGCGCCCGCGCCGTCCGTGGCCTCGGCCACTTGGTAACCGTCGCGGCGCAGCGCGTGGGCGAGCGCCCGGCGCACCGCCTCGTCGTCATCGACCACCAACACCTGCATGGCGTCATTGTGGCCCCGGTCGGCGCGACCGCGTACCGGTCGGGCGGAGCGCTGCGCTCGACCGGTACGCGTCTCGGACATGTGGGTCACCTCTCGGTGTCCGGGTCCCGATATTAGGAGTTGGGTGACGCGGTGGATGTCGGCATCGATGCGCGCAGGTCCTGCTTGAGCGTCATCAGGTCCTGGCTGAGCTGATCGGTCGTGATGTGCAGGCTCGCGGCGATGGCGCGGAACCGCGGGTCGTTCGGGTCGATGCCCTGGCCACGCGGACTGTCCTGAATGTGCTTGAGCTGGTCGAACACCTGGGCAGCGCGCGCCTGACTGACGTGCAGGATGCCGGCGAGGGCGCTAACGATCCGCGGGTCGGACGGCCCCGGGGACTTCACGCCGGGGTTGCCTGGGCCGTTGGTGCCGAACACGTCGGTGAGCACGGCGGCGGCCTCGTGGGTGCTCACGCCCAGATCGTGCGCGACGACGGCGACGACGCGGGCGTCCGTCGGCCCGGCGCCGAGCTGTCCCATGGTCTGCTTGGCGTCGGTGATCGCGGCGATGAGGCGCTGCGGATCGACGTGCAGGCTCGCGGCGAGCTGGGTGAGCCAGTCCGCCGGCTTGCCGGGCGTGCCCGATCCGGTGGGCGAGGGCTTGGCGACCGGGCCGCTGGACGAGGCGGACGGCGACGGGCTCGATCCCGAGGTCGCGGCGGCCGCGCCAGCCGCACCGGTGATCAGCGCGACGGCGGTACTCGCGGCGATCATGCGCCATCGGGAGTGCATCAGACGGGTGTGCATGAGATCGGGCTCCTTGGGTGAACGAGTGCGGGAGACGACTCCGATCGCGTCGTCTCCCGCCAGTTCACTCGCGCGGCCTTCAAGCTCCCGTCGGCGAACCTTAGAGTCAGCTCAGAGCAGCGTCAGCCCGTAGACCTCGTCGGCTCACTGAGCTTGTCAGCGCTCAGAGCTGCGTCAGCCCTCTGCCCAGTTCTCGCTGGGACTGCCGTTGCAGGTGTAGATGTCGGCGGTCGCGCCGTCGGCGGTGGAGGCGCCGAGGACACTTAGGCACTTACCGGACTGCGCGCCGACGATCGTGCCGCCGCTGTGCACCGTCCACTGCTGGTTGGCGCCACCGTTGCAGCTCGCGATGTCGACGGGGGCGCGGTCGGCCGTGGAGCTGCCCGCGACTTCGAGGCACTTGCCGGAAAGGCCGCCGACGATCGTGCCGTTCGTACCGAGGGTCCAGTTCTGACTCGCGCTGCCGTCGCACGTGGAGATATCCGCGGCAGAGCCGTCCGCCGTCGCACCGCCGGTCACGCTCAGGCACTTGCCGGAAAGGCCGCCGACCAGCGTGGTGCTCGTTCCTCCGCCGCCGCTCTGACCGCTGAGGGTGATGAGCGCGGCGCTGCCGGCCGGGACCGAGACCGTCAGGGTGCTGCCGTTCACGGAGACGGGGGTCGCGGTCGGCGCGGGCAGAGTGCCGTTCGACTGGACGGTCTGGCCGCCGAGGGTGATGCCGGTTTTTGCGGTCAGGGCGCTCGCGGTGAGGTTGACGCGGCTACCGGAGGTGAAGGTCGCGCCGAGATCGAGCTGGAGCGTTGTCGCGCCGGTGGTCGCGGGGTCGGTCACGTTGTCGAGCACCACGGTCATGGTGCCGTCGGCGTGCTTGACCGCGTAGGCGCGCACGGTGGCCCAGGCCGGGTCGGTCACATTGAGGAAGCTGCCGGTGCCGATCTCGTGCACTGCCGCGAGACCGTAATACTCGGGCTGCGCGGCGAGGGTACCGGTGTTCGCGTCGGCGGCAGTCGGGGCGCACAGCGGCGTGTAGTACATGAACAGCGGCTTGCCGGTGTCGCACTGCAGGACCGTGCCGTGCATGTAGTCCCCTGATACTCCTTCCCGCGCGAAGTCGAGCTGTTCGTCGATCTCCCACAGCGCGGAGGCGTAGACGTCGCTGACGCCCGGCATGCCTTCGCAGACCACGGAGTTGCCCTCGTCGAACACGGCCGGGAGGTTCAGCTTCTTCGCCTGGCTGACCGCGCCGTCGGCCGCCGCGGTCTCGTTGTTGCGCACGGTGGTGCCGAGCAGCTGTGCGATCGTCGGATTGCTCGTGCTGCTGCAATCGCTCAGCGGGTAGTAGTGGCTGGTCAGCTCGATGACGTTGGGATGTGAGAGCCTGCTTTCGGCGTTGACGAAGGCGGTCTGGAACGTGCCGGTGGGCGAGCCGGCCGCGTCCGAGCCCTCGATCCGGACGCCGGGTACGGCCTTGGTGATCGTCGAGACGTAGGCCTGGAAGTCGGTGAAGTACTGCGCGGTGTTGCCTTTGTACTGGGAGTACAGGTCCGGCTCGTTGCCGATCTCGACGGCCTGCAGGGAGGAGCCGAGCGCGGCGGCGGCGTGGGCGGCTTCGTCGGCGGCCCGGGCCGGGTCGTAGTGCTTCATGTTGACGCCGAGGATCACCTTCCAGCCGCTGGCCTTCGCGAGGGTGTTCAGCGCGGTCAGGTCGGCGGGGGTGATGGTGGCGATGGACCAGGAGGGCGCGGTCTCGCCGGTCGAGGTCCAGAAGGTCTGGTCGACGGTGTTGCCGCCGATCCGCAGCACCGAGGAACCCAGGGTCTTGAGATAGCTGGCGAGGTTCCCGGAGGTGAACGCGGGCAGCGCGAGATCGGAGGCCTCGTAGGAGAGGCCGAGCGAGCCGGCGGTGAGCGCGGTGCCGGTCGTGGTCTGGGCGATGGTGACCACGGCGGGGGCCGCGGCGTACGCCGTGGGCATGGGGACCACGGCGGCCGCCGCGACGAACGACGCTGCGAGCAGACCGACCGTGCGGTGGTGCACTTGCCGTCTGGGCATGGCGAAACCTCGACCCTGGCAGCAGATTCACGAATGTGAATTCTGATTAGGCTGGTGAACGCGGTCACGATATGAGGCTTCGCAGGGGGCGTCAATGGGGTGAGCGGCCCGCGCGGCGGGCAAGTGTCGGGAGTGCGCCAAACTCTCGGCGACCGCCGATTGTCGGTGGCCGCGAGTACGGTCCTCGACCGTGATCGAACCGGACTTCGTGCGCACCACGCGCGCCTTCTATGACACCGTCGCAACGGACTACGCCAAGCGATTTCGCGATCCGTTCGCGACCAGGCCGCTGGAGCGCGCGTTCCTCAACGCCTTCGCCGAGTTGGTACGCGCGCAAGGCGGTCCGGTCGCCGATATCGGCTGCGGTCCCGGCGACACGAGCGGACTGCTGCACACGCTCGGCGTACCGGTGTTCGGAATCGATCTTTCCTCGGAGATGATCGCGCTGGCCCGGGGCACGTATCCGGCCCTGCGGTTCGATCAGGGTTCGATGTTGTCTCTCGAGATCGAAGACGCTTCGCTGGGCGGCCTGGTCGCCTGGTACTCGACCATCCACACCCCGGACGAGCGGTTGCCGGACGTCTTCGCCGAGTTCAACCGAGTGCTGACTCCCGGCGGCCACGCGCTGCTCGCCTTCCAGGCCGACGCCGAGCCGCGGCACGTGACCTCGGCGGACTTCGGCATGAGCGGCGAGCCGGTCGGGCTGACCTTCCTGCGCCGCTCCCCGCAGCTCGTCATTGAGCTGCTGGAGCGGGCCGGATTGAGTCTGCGGGCGCAGATGGTGCGCGAGCGGGAGGGCACGGAAACGGCCCGGCAAGCGTTCCTGCTCGCCCATAAGGAGCCGCGGTCAGCTGCCGAGGACACCGCGTAGCAGTGTACTGAGGCCGCCGTGTCGCCGAAGCAGACGGGTGATGACCAGCGCGAGAATCAGCACGGTGGCCACCTCCGCCAGAACACTGATGAGCGCCTGGGGCGCCGGCTGGAACCCGTGCTCCGTGAATCCGAACACGCCGACGGTGCGCGAGGCCGCGAATCCGCCGAGCGCGCCGAGGGCCGCGCCGGCCGCCGCCACGTGGATCAGCGCGGGCGCGGGCAGGAGCGAGGCCGCCAGCAGCAGCGTGGCGAGCGCGAACGAGGCCGCCGCCTGGATCAGGAACATCACGCCGATGGCGTGAATGAACCGGTAACCGTCAAGGTAGAGCTGCGCGTGGATGTAACCGCTGATCGTGAGCGTGACAGCCGCGGCTGTCTGCAAGATGCGTGTCGGCACGTCGGCTGCTGCGCGCGGCACGGATCGGATCGGGTCTGCCCTCACGTCGGTCATGCGAGCCTCTGATCGGTGATCGCCAGGCTCGTGTCGCCCTGTCGGTACTTGACCGTGCGGATCCCTAGCGCGTCCTGTAGCTTCCCGGCGGGCAGGACTTGCGGAGTAGGCGCGGGAGCCTTACCCGGCTTCGGCAGCGGGTAGGCGGTCGTGGTCGCCGAATGGAAGGTCACATTGCCTTCCACGCGCGTGAACAGCTGGTGCACATGCCCGTTGAGCGCCGTGACTGAGGCGAAGCGCCGCAGAAGGTTGAGAACCTGGAGCGCGTCGTCGGTGCTCCAGCCCCACTTCGGATACATGGCGAACAGCGGGATGTGGCTGAAGAGCACGATGGGCGTGTCCGAGGAAAGACCGGCGACGTCCTTGCGTACGAAGTCGATCTGGTCTTGCCCGAGGTGGCCCAGCTTCTCCAAGCTCAGGGTGTTGACGAGCGCGATGAAGTGCACGCCGTGCGTGTCGAAGCTGTACCAGCCGTCGCCGACCGTGTCGGCGCCGAAAGCCTGTCGATAGGCGCGGCCTTGATCATCGACCGAGTCGTGCTCTCCGGGAACGGTGAACACGCGCTCGGTGCGCATGCCGCTCATCATCTGCTTGACCTGGTCGAACTGCGCAGGTGTGGACAGGTGCGTCAGATCGCCGGTGTGCATCACGAAGTGCGGCCGGAAACCAAGGGTGTTGATCTGGTAGATCGCGCGGTCGAAGGACCCTGTCACGTCGGTGTTGGCTGGACCGGCGAAGCCGATGTGGCTGTCGGAGACCTGAACGAACCGCAGCGCGTTGGCGTCGGCGGCGCTGGCGGCCGCGGCGGCACTGTCCCGGTCGTGGGCGATGTGGCTGATCACCTCGCCGCCGCTGACGCTGAGCACGACCGCCGCGCCGAACCAGCCGGCGTGCCTGGCGAGTTGGCGGCGAGTCATGCCCGCCGGCCCAGGGGCGGACGCCGGGTCGGGAGCGGACGCGGCCGGTTCGGCGGAGCCGCTGGGCTCCGCGGAGCCGCTGGGCTCGGCGGTCATGGCGTCACCGTCACTGTCGCGGTCATGAACGGGTGGATGGTGCACAGGTAGCTGTACGTGCCGGGCTTGGTGAAGGTGTACGAGTACGACTGGCCGGTGCTCAGCGCGGTGGAGTTCAGCGGACCGCTGTTGTGCTGGCTGGTGACCGTGTGCGCGTCCGAGTCCTGATTCGTCCAGGTCACCTTGGTGCCGGCCTTGACGGTGATCGCGGCGGGGGCGAACGCGAAGTTCTTGATCGTGACCGTGTTTGCCGCCACCGGCGCGCCGCCCGCGGCCGGGGCCTGGCCGGCGCCCGCGCTCATCGTCATGCCCGGCATGCCCGCCATCGCGGAATCGGTGGGCGCCGGGACGGCCCCGGTGCTCGTGGAGCCCGGCTGGCCGGCCAGCGCCGTCTGGCCGCCACCCGGGCTGAGGGCCGTGGCCGAGCCGGACGCGGCCGCCGGGTGTGACGGGCTTGAGCAGGCGGCCAGCGTGAGCGCGGCAGCCACGAGCAGCGCGCCCAGGAGCGGTTTGCGATGCAGATGAGTGTTCACGCAAAGGGGATACGGGGCCGGGTTACAGCGCAGGTCAGCGCGATGTAACCCGCTTCCGTATCTCTACTTGGACGCAGAAGAGGATCGGTGCGGAAAGGAACAGGCGGGCGTGAACGGCGCTCTAGCATGAATCGTGATCGGACGCCGCATGGCTCAGTCGCTGAGGCTAGGCGTGCGCGCGGCCTGGCCTGACGAGGCGCCGACGAGGCTTCCGGGCGCTGTCTACCCGGACTGGGACGCGATCTACGCCGACAACGTCGGGCGCATCTACCGGCTGATGTTCGCGAAGGTCGGCAACCGTCCCGACGCCGAGGACCTCACCTCACAGGTGTTCCTGACCGCGTTCGGACCGCTGCGCACCACAGCGGGGGTAGGGCAGGTGCGGGCGTACCTGACCGCGACCGCGCGCACGGTGCTGGCCGAGCACTGGCGGCGCACGCTCGGACATCAAGTCACCGAGATCGACCTGGAAACCACCGACCTCGAGGACTACACGGGCTCCGCCCCGGCCGACGAGACCGCGAACGGTCCGGCCCAGGAGCGCGCGGCGCGTATTCTGCGTGCTCTGCCCGAACGGCAGCGGCAGATCCTGGTGCTGCGGTTCCTGCGCGGCTACTCGATCCGGCAGGCCGCCACCGAGCTCGGCGTCTCGATCGCGAACGCGAAGGTGTTGCAGCATCGAGCCCTGCGGGCGGCCGCGGGCCTCGACAAAGAACAAAAGGACAGAGAACAAAAGGACAGAGAGCAGAAGGAAGGGGAGGCGTCATGAGGCACCCGGTGGACCGCTACGTTAACCGGCTGCTGCGCCGGCGCCGCCCCAAGCCGTTCGCCCCGACCCAGGACGAATTGGCCGTGATGCGCACCGCGATCGACCTGATGGGCGCGGCCCCGGACGCGCACGGCCCGCGTCCGGCATTCGTCGAGCAGCTACGTGACCGGCTCGCCGAGCAGGAGCGCGCCGAGCAGG